>Ga0255336_100821_pt1 | contig 34004 bp, 24 predicted proteins | sample MeOH1_35cm_T3_17_FD_189102 | JGI IMG/M metagenome (GOLD analysis project Ga0255336, IMG submission 189102) | Sandy soil microbial communities from University of British Columbia, Vancouver, Canada - MeOH1_35cm_T3_179 | ecosystem: Engineered > Artificial ecosystem > Sand microcosm > Unclassified ...
AACGAGATGCCGCAGCAGCCGGGCAAGCGCGGACAGATCCGGCGCGTAGACGTCGAGGTGTTCGCGGCACCATCCCTCAATCGTGGCCAGACTCGCAAGCGCCTTGTCGAAACCTGCCATCGCAGCCGGTTGCTGCGCGCGCAGATCCTCCAGCTGGCGGGTAACAGAGTCGGGTGCGAGTGCATCGCTCGGCCGCGGATGCCCGAACGCGCGTTCGACATCCCTTATCTGTAGTCGTGTCGCCGTCGATTTGGTGAGCGCAATCTCGCGTACGTCGGACAGCAGCCCGTCCGTGTCGGTCAGTGCCTGCAACGCATTCATGCGGATCTCGAGCGCCGCATCGCGATCCGCATCCGCATCCGGTTGCGGATGAAGCGTATCCGGAAACGCCGTGAGCCACGCGGCCAGCAGTCCGGTACCCTCCGCGAGTCCCGCCGCGCCGGCCAGCCGTGTGCGGCACCGCGTGAAAAGCACCGCCAGACGCATGTCCTTGCTGCGCATCATGAGCCGTCGGCAGTCGCGGTCGATGTCGCTCCAGTTGACAGGTTCGGGCGATCCGACAAAGTCGCCGTACTGGGCTTCGGCCTTCGGCGTAACCTTCGCCGACAGCACGACGAATTCGGGATCGTATTCAAGATCGGCGCCACACGACGCCGCGGCGTCCACCGGCGCCATCCAGTCGTGGGTCGCCGCGCCCCCTGTCGGGCCCTTGGTCGAATCCCTGAGTTCTGCGGACTTTTGCGATGCGTGTTTTCTGTTGCTCATATCTGTCCTTGCACTGCGTGTGCCTCTGGCGATCGTGCAGCCTTGCTGGCCAGCATCCTGGCGTAACGCTCAGGTTCGAATCGCATGCCGACCACCGGCTTGTCCGTGGGCGAAGGCCCCAGCCACCCGGACCAGCCGAGCCGCTGGGAGCCGCCCATGGCCGCCGGCGTTGCGCTCTTCGCCTTGATACGCAGCTCCAGTTCCCAGACGAACTCGTAGCCAACAAATGCCCTGACCCATTCGATTAGCTTCGGCAGATCGGCGCCCTGCGGCGTGAAGCGCAGGTACTGGTCGAGATCGAGCGGCCCCATGACGATGCGGAATCTGTTCTGCCGGTCGGGAACCCGCGTGCCGGGCAGTGCGTTCCCCATCGTGGCCGCCGTGCCGGGTTTGCCGAGGTAACTGCAATCCGTCTCATCCAGTTCGATCCAGTGAAATACATGTTCCTCGATTGCAACCGGCACGTCGAAGTACTGCTCGAGCGTCATGCGCAGTCCGTCCGGATCGCGCGCTTCACGCACCAGATGCGCCGATGCCGCGAGGCGCGCGTGCGCGGGCAGAGGACGATGATTGATCTCTCGGGTGTCGAGGCCCGTGAGGCTCGCGACGTAGAACGAGAAGCGCTCGTTGCCGGGCCGGTCGAGTCCCGCGGTCGCCTGTGCGGAGGCCCACGCGCGGTACAGCAGCGCGAGATACCTGTGATGGAAGATGTCGAGGAAATTGACGAGCGTCGTGTCGCGCCGGCTTTCCTCGCGGTCTCGCGCAATCTCCGTCACGTGAATGGGCAGAGGTCCGTTCGGGCCGAGTGCTCCGAGGCCGAAGAGGCGGATCTTCAGCCTTCCGTTCGTCTGACCGACGCCTGCGATTTCGCGTGGCGCAAAGGTCAGGCTTGGTTGTTGCCCGAGGCGAAACGGCTCCGCTTGCGGACGCCGCGCGGTGCCAACCACATCGATCCGTGGATCAGCGCCGATGCGGCGCAGCAGCGACAGGAACCCGTAGCGCCACGGCTCGTCCTGCAGGCGCTCGACGAACTCCGGCGAGAGCGTGGTCTCGCGCACGACGGTCCTGAGCGACGCCCGGTCCATCAGGCGATCCCTCGCGTGCCCATGCGCACTGGCCAGCGCGCGACGCGCCCGCGCTGCATGGAGTGCAGTTCGGTCTGCGTGAAGGTGTTGATCGACACGTGCCGGGCCAGATAGTGCTCAAGGATCAGCCCGAACAGGTACGGGCTTGTGCCCGAGAACCCGGCTTCGTCGACCGTCAGCGCGCACTCGATGCCGCGGCCGAACACGAGCGGACCGTTGCCCGGCAGCTTGCGCGTCACGGGTTGGGTCTTCACGCCCACGAGGCTCTCAACCTGCCGCTGATGTTCGGCGTCATCGCCCGTCAGGAAGAGCCGCAGCAGGTCCCGCAACCCCTGCCCGCCCGCGCGGTGATCGAGATCATCGAACGGCAGATAGTTGAAATTGAGCTGCCGGATCAGCCGCCAGGCCATCTCGCGCTCTGCATAGGGCGCTTTCGGCGCCGTGGGCGCCCGGATCAGGCCGATGCTCTCCAGCGGCGCGGACCGGGCCAGCTTCAGGTCGCGCACACCGTCGCGCGGCACCAGGCTCGGCAGGTCACGGTTCGTCACCAGCGCATCGACCGACAGGAACCGGATGTGCTCGCTATAGGGCGCCTCGTTCTGGTCCACCAGCGAAACGAACATCTCCGTGCCAATGTACGGCGTGCGCGTACCGTAGCGGCGCGCCGAGTCCGACATGAGCCGGCGCTCGCGACGTGTCGAGAAATACCGTCCGTGATTGCCCTCATCGTTGTTCAGCGTCTGGTAGAGCGGCCGGAATTCGAGTTCCTCCGAAGTCTCCGCGACCTGTCCGATCATCGTCCCGACGGAAAACACTTCGTAGTCGAGTGGCGTGAGACGGGCCGGTACAATCCGGAACTCGGTCTCCTGTGCCGACAGCTCGATGCGGTCGGTGTGCTTCGGAAAGAGGTTGATGACCGGCGTGCAGAAGAGCGCAAAGCGCGACGCGTCGACCAGATTCGCCAGCCGCTCGGTTGACTGGTCGAGCAGCACGACGATTTCGACCTCGCGCCCGTTGACCTGGCGCAGACCCTTCTCGAGGCCGGTCAGCGCGAAAAAATAGAAGCGGCTCGGGCACGCGAAGTATTCGTGCAGCAGGTTGTGCCCATGAAACTTCGACCAGGCGAGCGGCAACAGGCCCTGATCGGTACCGAGCCCTTCATGGGCAATCGCGTTGGCGCTCACCGAATGCAACGGCCGGCCCAGCGTATTGAATTCACCGGGCGCCGCGGTGATCGTTGCGACCCCCGCCGTGTGCAGCAGCTCGAAGAGGTGTGACGCCACCTGTTCGTCGCCCGCCAGATACACCGGCAGACGGTCCAGCCCCTCCAGGTCGGCAATGCGCGCGTCGCCCGTCGTGCGCAGCTTCAGGCGCAGCGCGCCACGCACTTTTGCATTCGCCGGCACGTAGCGATCGAGCGCGGGAATGTCGGGCGGAATGCCAGTCAGTCGCGCCTCGGTGATCTCCAGCGGCCAGAGCGTGACGTCCTGGCCGCTGCGGAACTGGCATGCGGTCTTCTCGCCATCGGGCACGCGTGCAGTCAACGCGGTGCCGCGCGCGATGCGATAGCCTCTCGCGAGACTGCCTTCGGTGCGGCCGGGATAGAGGCGCGCGACCGCCATCGACGGCGTGGGGGCGACGTAGTTTGGGTAGACCACTTCAAGCAGCCGCCCCGTAAAGCGCGGAAACTCCGCATCGAGCTTGATCTGCATGCGCGCGGCCATGAAGCAGAACGACTCGATCAGGCGCTCGACATACGGATCAGCCACTTCGCCGGCCTGCATGCCCAGGCGTCGCGCGATCTTCGGATGTGCCTGCGCGAACTCGCCAGCGAGTTCGCGCATGTAGATCAGTTCCTGGTTGTAATAGTCGAGCAGTCGTGGATCCATCGGTGGGCTCTCTTTGCTTTTCTTGTTGTCTCGCTGTGCAGCGGCGCCGCTCAGCTAACGCTCAGCCGGTGCGCATGCCGGTGATGTTGACCTGACTGGTTTCCAGATCGAGGGAGCTCTGCACCATGAACTCAAGCGGGTACGGATCCATCCGGATCATGCCGCGTACCTCGAACGACAGGATGTTGTAGCGGTTGTTCGCGTCGAGCGCGGTCAGGGGCGATACGGTCAGCGAGTCAGGAATCAGGCGCGGCTCGAAATCCCCGATCGCGCGGCGCACGATCCGCTCAATTTCCACCCACCTGCGCGACACCATGAAAGCGCCGGCCAGCGGTGGCACTCCGAAGTTCACCGTTGACGCGGCAGCGTGCGGATAGCGTTCGCGGTCGATCTGGTCCTCGATACTGGTCGTGTTCAGCAGGAACGCGAGATCGCGCTGGACGATGTCGCGCATCTGCGTACGTGTCACCGCGTACTCGCCGGGCGCTTCGCTTGGTCGCTGCGGCGCTTCGTCGCACAGGCGGTCGAGCAACGTTGGCAGCAGATGTGTGTTCGCGCGTCGAGGCGCGGCAGAGCCGGCCGCGCCATCAGACCCGGGGCGACTGTCGGGACGGTTGCCCCGTCTACCATGGGGGTTCGCCTCAGGCCGATCCATTGCCACCGTCCTGTCGCACCGGTGCGGGTTGCGGTGCAGTCTGCCTTGCGCCGCTGCCTAACTCGCAGGCGTCCAGTTCGAACAGGCCGAACTCCCCCGCACTGGTCGTCCATGTTTTCTGGCCAAGCGCGATCACGCCGGTCCGGCCCACTTCCTGCCAGCGCGTCCTTCGGCCCAGGCGCAACGCGTCGCATCCGTCATCCGGCTCGCCATCCCCTGCACCGGCTTCCCCGCAACCCCCGGCTTCCGAACCCGCACCTTCTGAACCCGGGTAGCGCGCCGGCATGAAACCGCGCACCGCAGTGCCATCGACCAGCGTCAGCGCACAGGGTGCCCACACGAGATCAATAAGTTTTGTGGGGACCGCGATCTGCCATGCGGCAATATCAGAGAACGGCAGCCACCGGTAGTGCCCCGCAGTCACGATTTCGCACACCGGACCCAAACGCGAGTCGCTGTCGGCGACCCAGTCGAACAGGAAGCGCGACGTGCGCGCGTTGACGAGCGGTGCCTGATCAAGGGCGCGCTCGCGCGCCCGGTCGGCGTCGTCGACCTGACCGTTGGCCGAAAGGCGTAACGCCTCGATAAGTCCCTCCACCCACAACGGCGGTTCGAACACGAACCCGGGCCGTTCGCGACCGGCAACGACTTTCGCGCGCCAGCGCTCGGCACGAATCAGGTCGCGGTAGGCCTGAGCGGCCTGCGCCTCGTCAGGGCTGAGCTGCGCATACACCTGCAGCTGCTGGATGGCGCGCGCCCATTGCCCCATTGCGCACAGCACCTGAAACAATGCCCAGCGGTGAGTGGCCGTCGTGGGCTGCGCGCGCACGCGCGCTTCAATGCGCGCGAGCCTTGCCTCGAGCGGCATGTCGTCCAGTGAAGTGGCCGGTGTTTCCTGGGAGGCATCTGCCAGGGACGAAGCAGCGGAAGAAGAAGCTGTCATGATGGGTCGTGGCGTGGATTTGAATCAGGCGCCGGGATTGGGCTGATGGGGCTCATCGGGCTATCGATGCCGAGCGAATGGTGCTCGCGCCGCGCAAGCGCGGGCGGCAGCGCGGCTGGGCGACGCGAAGCCGCGGCGTGGTATTCGGCGGGGGCAAAGAGCCGCAGTATCTCCGGGACCGGCTCGCTATCGGTTAGCCAGCCCAGCCCGGACATGTCGCCCTCACTATCACCCCCGACCAGCGGGCCGAAGACGTCTTTCAGGACACGCGTGCCCGACAGGAGCGCTTCAATCGACCCCACGTCTGTCGACTCCCGCCCCGATGATTCCTGCCGCCGCGGATGATCCTCATGCGCATCCATCGACGGGTCGCCCGCGACCGGTGTCGCCCACTGCGCGGCCCAGTTACCGGCAAGCGATGCCTGCGGATCGTCAAGTGCCCGGCAATACTGTTCGTGCAGGGTCTGGATCAAGTCTTGCGCGCCAGTCATCTCCGCTTTGGCAGGGGCGCGACTGTCACGGGAGCGCCGGGCGGCACCGCCGTCGTCCGTGACAGACGAGCCGATCAGGCCAAATACAGCGTTATCGCCACGCAGATCTTCGCCGCCATCGTCCAGCCCGTAGCCCGTTGCGAGGTGCGCTTCACCATCGACCGGCGCCCCTGGGCCCCGATCGTGGTCGCCGGATTCCTCCGCACCGTCCGCGTCGCCCAGCCGCATGAGCCCGGTTGGTTCGGAGTACATTTCGATCGGCTGGCGGCGCCAGAGCAGCGTGAAGGTGCGCATGACCGTATCTGGTTAATCAGGAAAAGTTTATTTTAAACACGAGTGACAACAGTTCGTCCATCGACATTCTGGTTAATTGGCGCATTAAGTCGGTGGCAATAATTTTGAGATAAAAATCATTAATTGTCAGGAATAGTCAAACTTCACAAATATTCACAATTCGACCCAGTTGCTTATGATTTTTCACCGTGGATTTCGAGACTTGCCCCGTTGACACAAGGCGTTATACCGCCTATACGCAGGCGCGACCAGGGTCGAAGCAATCTGAAGCAGGAGCATGCGACGATTTTCTCGAACTGTCGAGGGACTTGATGGTGGTCCTGACATTCTCTGAGAATTTACCGACAGCTTATCTGTTGACGAACGCCCCCAATCATGAGATTAATTCGGTCCAGATCAAATTGATTCGTTTAAAACGTCGAATACGGCCAATGCCATGTACCGGGCGAACGCGGACGATCTGAGCAGGCATGAAAGGACTCCGAACCAGTGGCGCTAGGCAATGGGAGCCAGCAGTGCGGTACCGCAATCGTGAACAACAAGACACAGGGCATTTTTAATGACGATTTCGCGCCAGGCGCTGTTCGGCAAGCTCGGGGCCACGCTCTACCGCAGCATTGAGTCGGCCACCTCGTTTTGCAAGCTGCGTGGCAACCCGTACGTGGAACTGATCCACTGGCTACACCAGTTGCTGCAGATGAACGACAGCGACCTGCACCGGATCATCCGGCACACCGGCATCGAGCGTGACGCGCTCGAGCGTGATCTGGCGCGCGCACTTGCGGCGTTACCGGCGGGCGCGAGTTCGATCAGCGATTTTTCGCATCACGTCGAACTGGCGATCGAGCGCGCGTGGGTCCTCGCGACCCTGAGCTACGACGACCGGCGCGTGCGCGGTGCGTGGCTCACGGCCGCGCTCGTGAAGACACCAGAACTCAGACGCGTGCTGCTTTCGATCTCGCCGACGTTCGGCAGGATTCCGGTCGATGACCTGGATGACGTGCTGCCCGCGTGGATCGACGGCTCGCCCGAAGCGGTCGATGCGCCGTATGACAACAGCGATTTCTCTCCCGCCGTGCCGGGCGAAGCGTCGTCTGCCCTCCCCTCGGCCGCGAAAGGTACATCGCTCGACCAGTTCTGCTCCGACTTGACCGCAAGGGCGCGCGACGGAGACATCGATCCGGTGGTCGGTCGTGAACTCGAAATCCGCACGATGATCGACGTGCTGCTGCGCCGCCGGCAGAACAATCCGCTGCTAACCGGCGAAGCGGGTGTCGGCAAAACCGCCGTCGTCGAGGGCCTGGCGCTCGCGATCGCTAACCGGGACGTGCCGCCAAGGCTTGCCGACGTGCGGCTCATGAGTCTGGATGTCGGCGCGCTTCTCGCCGGGGCCAGCATGAAGGGCGAGTTCGAGGCGCGGCTGAAAGGCGTGCTCGAAGCGGCGGCGAAGTCACCGGTCCCGGTCATCCTGTTCGCCGACGAAATCCATACGCTGATCGGCGCCGGCGGTCAGGCCGGTACCGGAGATGCTGCAAATCTCCTGAAACCCGCGCTCGCGCGCGGCACAATCCGTACGATCGGTGCGACGACGTGGGCAGAGTACAAGCGACACATTGAGAAGGATCCCGCGTTGACCCGTCGGTTCCAGGTGCTGCAGGTGCCAGAACCCGGGGAACCCGCCGCGATCGACATGGTGCGTGGTCTCGCGCAGACGTTCTCACGGCACCACGGTGTCGTCGTGCTGGACGAAGCGATCCGTGCGGCTGTGACGCTCTCGCACCGCTATATTCCCTCGCGTCAGCTGCCGGACAAGGCGATCAGCCTGCTCGACACCGCCTGCGCGCGCGTCGCGCTTTCCCAGCACGCCGCACCGCGCGAATTGCAGGACATCCGCCAGCGCCTTCTGGCAACCCGCGTCGAACTTGATCTGCTTGGGCAGGAAGCGCGTATCGGCCTTGATGCGGACAAGGCCCTGGCTGCCGCACACGCCCGTATCGATGCGCTCGTGACCGAAGAGACCGCCGTTGAGGCGCGCTGGAAAGAACAGGTGGCCGCCGCGCAGGCGCTGCTCAGCGCACGCGAAGCGGCTACAGCAGCGGACGCCGGTTTGCCAGACGCCGACGTTGCGGCAACGATCGACCGGCTGCGCGAACTCGAGCGCTCGCTCGCGAGCCTGCAAAGCGACCGGCCGTTCGTCTTTCCGGAAGTCAACGGGGCGATCGTCGCGGACATCGTCTCCGACTGGACCGGTATTCCGGTCGGCCGCATGGTCACCGACGAAGTGGCGGCCGTGCGAACCCTTCCCGACACGCTTGCGGCACGCGTGATCGGCCAGACCGATGCGCTGCGTCAGATCGGCGAGCGTGTACAAACCGCGCGCGCGGGTCTGACCGATCCGAAGAAACCCCTTGGCGTGTTCTTTCTGGCCGGTCCCTCGGGCGTGGGCAAGACCGAAACCGCGCTTGCGCTCGCCGAGGCGCTCTACGGCGGCGAACAGAACCTGATCACGATCAACATGAGTGAGTATCAGGAAGCCCATACGGTCTCCGGTCTCAAGGGCGCCCCGCCGGGCTATGTCGGCTACGGCGAAGGGGGTGTGCTCACCGAGGCCGTGCGGCGTCGTCCGTACGCGGTCGTGCTGCTTGACGAGATCGAGAAGGCGCACCGCGATGTGCACGAGATGTTCTTCCAGGTGTTCGACAAGGGCTACATGGAAGACGGCGACGGCCGCTACATCGATTTCCGCAACACGACGATCCTGCTCACCAGCAATGTCGGCTCGGAGCTGACCGCAAGCCTGTGTGCTGACGCGTCGCTCGCGCCGGATGCGGAAGGTCTGCGCGAGGCGCTCACGCCCGAACTGTTGAAGGTCTTCCCGGCTGCATTTCTCGGACGCGTGACCGTCGTGCCGTACCGGCCGCTCGCGGACGCGGCGCTTTCCCGCATCGTGCGTCTGCACCTCGACCGGATCGTGGCGCGTATGGCCGGGAGCCACGAGATTACGCTCACGTACAACGCCGCCGTGGTCGATTACATCGTTGGCCGCTGTCTGGTGCATGAGACCGGCGCGCGCGTGCTGATCGGTTTCATCGAACAGCATGTGCTGCCGCGACTCTCGGCGCTGTGGCTCGATGCGATCTCGTTGAAACAACCACTCACGCACATCGGCATCGATGTCGTTGATGGGACCGCTCCGCCGGCCGCAGCGTTTATCTTCCGGGCCGCGCATACGGATGACCCGGCGCAAGCCCCAGCAACCGCATGTCCCCTTCCCGTTGAGCAGGTTGACTGAACCCTGCCGCCCCTACCCATTGTTCACCACCGTTCACGGAGACCATCCATGTCCGCTTCCAGCAGTTCGCAGAAATTCATTGGGCGCAACCGTGCGCCGCGTGTGCAGATTGAGTACGACGTCGAGGTCTACGGCTCGGAAAAGAAGGTCGAGCTGCCATTCGTGATGGGCGTGCTCGCCGACCTGTCAGGCAAGTCCGTCGAGCCGCTGCCGGCGGTGGCAGATCGCAGCTTCCTCGATATTGATATCGATAACTTCGATGAACGGATGAAAGCCATCAAGCCGCGCGTCGCATTCGCGGTAGCGAACACTCTGACGGGCGACGGCCAGATGATGGTCGACATGACCTTCGAGAGCATCGAGGACTTCTCGCCGGCGGCGATCGCCCGCAAGGTCGAACCGTTGCGGAAACTGCTCGAGGCGCGCACGCAGCTGGCGAACCTGCAGACCTACATGGACGGCAAGTCGGGCGCCGAGACCCTCGTGAACCAGTTGCTGCAGGACCCGGCGTTGCTCAAGTCGCTGGCGGCGGCACCAAAGCCGCAGCTGCACGGGAACGCGGATGGCGCGGACGACGCAGCAGACAACGAAACTGCCGCGCACTGAGCCGGAACAGTCCACACCGAGGATAGTAGACCATGGCAAAACAGCAGACACACCAGCAGACACAGGCGGGCGCCCCGCAGGCGCAGACGCATTCCGACTTCACAAACCTGCTGACGCAGGAGTTCCGGCCGAAGACCGAGCGGGCCCGCGAAGCCGTCGAATTCGCGGTGCAGACCCTCGCCGAACAGGCCCTGCAGCAATCGGCCACGATCAGCGACGACGCGTACAAAAGCATCGCCGCGATCATCTCGCAGATCGACCACAAGCTCTCCGAGCAGATCAACCTGATCCTGCATCACGAGGACTACCAGAAGCTCGAATCCGCGTGGCGTGGGCTGCATCACCTCGTGTCGAACACCGAGACCGACGAGCACCTCAAGATCCGCTTCATGGACGTGTCGAAGGACGAGTTGCGTCGCACGATGCGCCGTTACAAGGGTCAGGCCTGGGATCAGAGCCCGCTCTTCAAGCAGATCTACGAAGAAGAATATGGCCAGCTCGGTGGCGAGCCGTATGGGTGCCTCGTCGCCGACTACTATTTCGACCATACGCCGCCGGACGTCGATCTGCTCGCCTCGATCGCAAAGGTTTCCGCTGCCGCGCACACGCCGTTTATTTCCGGCGCGGCACCCTCGGTGCTGCAGATGGAATCATGGCAGGAACTGGCCAATCCGCGCGACCTGACGAAGATTTTCACGCAGAACCTGGAGTACGCGTCCTGGAACTCGCTGCGCAATACCGACGATGCCCGATATGTGGGTCTCGCGATGCCGCGCTTCCTGTCGCGCTTGCCTTATGGCGCGAAGACGAACCCGGTCGACGAGTTCGATTTCGAGGAAGACACGCAGGGTTCGGACCACCGCCGCTATGCGTGGGCCAATGCGGCCTATGCGATGGGCGTGAACGTGAACCGTTCATTCAAACTGTATGGCTGGTGCTCGCTGATCCGCGGCGTCGAGTCGGGCGGCACGGTCGAGAACCTGCCGTGCCACACCTTCCCGACCGATGACGGCGGTGTCGACATGAAGTGTCCGACCGAAATCGCGATTTCGGACCGGCGCGAGGCGGAACTCTCGAAGAATGGTTTCATTCCGCTGATCCACCGCAAGAACACCGACCACGCGACCTTCATCGGCGCACAGTCGCTGCAAAAACCCGCCGAATATCACGACGCGGATGCCACCGCGAACGCGAACCTGTCGGCACGTCTGCCGTATCTGTTCGCGTGCTCGCGCTTTGCGCACTACCTGAAGTGCATCGTGCGCGACAAGATCGGCGCGTTCAAGGAGCGCGAGGACATGCAGCGGTGGCTCAACGAATGGATCATGCATTACGTCGATGCGGATCCGGTCAACTCGTCGCAGGACACCAAGGCTCGCCGGCCGCTCGCAGCTGCCGAAGTCGTGGTCGAGGAAGTGGAAGGTAACCCCGGCTACTACCAGGCGAAGTTCTTCCTGCGCCCGCACTTCCAGCTCGAAGGCCTGACCGTGTCGCTGCGCCTTGTCGCGAAGCTGCCGTCGATCAAGGAAGCCGCCTGAGCCAATGCAGGCTGGAGTCCTCGTTTGGCCGGAGGCTGCGGCGCATGGTACGGCGGGCCCCCGGTTGTTTCATTCATCAACATCAAGGAGTAGATAGATGGCTCAGGATATTTTTCTCAAGATTGACGGCATCAACGGCGAGTCGCTGGACGACAAGCACAAGGACGAAATCGAAGTCCTGAACTGGGACTGGGAAATCAGCCAGGAGTCGTCGATGCACGCCGGCAGCGGCGGCGGTGCAGGCAAGGCAACTGTCGCGGATCTGACATTCGAACACGGGATCGACCGCGCGAGCCCGAACCTGATGAAGTACGCGCTGACCGGCAAGCACATCGATCAGGCTGTGCTTGTCATGCGCAAGGCAGGCGGCAATCCGCTCGAATACCTGAAGCTCACGATGAGCGACGTGATCGTCACGCGCGTGAAGCCGTCGGGCAGCAAGAACGACGCAGAGAAGAGCCTTGAAAAGGTGTCGTTGTCCTTCGCGAAGGTCAAGCAGGAATACGTCGTGCAGAATGCGCAGGGTGGTAGCGGCGGCGCTGTGACGGCCAGCTTCGACATCAAGGGCAACAAGGAAGCGTAACGTTTGTTTCGCCCGTTGTAGTTCAGCCCGGTGCCGGCGCGTTCGCGCGGCCGCACCGGGCTTCCACAGTCTGACAACCTTCGTGCACTGCATGCCCCGAATGCGCCTGATCCGCTCCGTCACTGCTGTTGCTGCTATTGCGTCTTCGCTCGTGCTGGCCGCGTGCGCGAGCGGCGATCCGAAGCCCAAAGAACCGCTCCGGCTCGACGTGACGGCAAACGCCGCTGCCACGGTCAATCCAGACGAGCAGAAGCGTGCGGCGCCCATCATCGTGCGCATCTACGAACTGAAGACCGACGGCGCGTTTAACGCAGCCGACTTCTTTACGCTGCAGGACAAGGACAGGACGGTACTGGCCGACGACCTCGTCAAGCGCGACCAGTTCCAGTTGCGCCCCGGCGAACATGTGACGATCACGAGAACCGTCGATCCGGCGACCACGACGCTCGGCGTCCTGGCCGCATACCGGGATTTGCCGAATTCCGTGTGGCGCGCGGTCTACGCGTTGCCCGCCACGCCCGACAAGGCGTGGTACCGCTTCTCGACACCGAAGCTGAAACTGACGATCACGCTTGAGGCGAACGCGATCAAGGTCACCGAGGCTCCCAGATGAAACAACTCGCAAACATCGCGCGGGAACAATCCGTGCAGTCCCTGCAACCGGTCCAAAGGCGCGCATGAGCTGGTATAACAAGGTCACGTGGTGCGATGGCGTGCTGTTTCGGACCCCACAGTTCCAGCAGCAGGAACGCTATCTCGAGCACTACGCGCACAAGCGCGCGGCGCCCCTCTCGCCATTCTTTTTTGGCTTCAGTCACTACGGCCTGGATATCGAGGCGCTCGCGCTCGGCAAGGTGATCGTGAAGTCGGTGGCCGGCGTCTTTGCTGACGGCACCCCCTTCGACGCCCCGGGCAGCACGCCTCCGCCGTCTCCGCTCACGATCCGGCCGGAACACCTGGACCAGGTGATCTACCTGGCGGTACCGGTGCGTGTGCCCAACGGCGAGGAGACGACCTTCGATGAGGCGTCGGACTCGCTCGCGCGCTTCTCCGTCTTCGACGTCGAACTGCGCGACACCAACTCGATTGGCATCGGCGCGCAGGACATCCAGCTATCGAGACTCAGGCTACGGCTCGTGCCGGAGAAGGAACTAACCGGCGCGTGGATCGGACTGGCAGTCACGCGCGTGAAGACGATCCGCGCCGACGGCAGCATCGAACTGGACGACACGCTGGTGCCGCCGGTCGCGGGCTACGGCGCGAGCGATCTGCTCACGAGCTGGCTCGCGAAAATCCATGACCTCACGCGCCTGCGCGCGAACGCGCTCGCGCAGCGTCTGACCGGCGGCGACGGTGTCGCCGGCATGGCCGCCGAAGTCTCCGACTATCTGCTGCTGCAGACGCTGAACCGCTACGAGCCGCTGCTGCAGCACCTGCGCCGGGTGCCGACCACCTCCCCTGCCGATGTCTATGCGCTGCTGCTCGGCATGGCCGGGGAACTGTCGACCTACGTGCGCACGGAAACGCGCCGGCCGCTTGATTCGCATCCCGCCTACCAGCACACGACACCGCATCTCTGCCTGAAGCCCGTGGTCGACGACACCCATCGCCTGCTCAATGCGGTGCTGGTGCGCAGCGCGCAGAGCATTACGCTCTCCGAGCAGGGGTACGGGATGCGCAACGCGGTGGTCGATCCGGTCGAGATGCAGGGCTTCACGGCCGTGGTGCTCGCCGTGTCCGCGCAGATGCCGCCCGACGTGCTGCAGCAGCAGTTCGTCGCGCAGGCGAAAGCAGGCCCCTCCGACAAGCTGCCGCATCTCGTGCGCGGCCATCTGCCAGGGCTTGCGCTGCAGGCGCTGCCGGTGCCGCCGCGGCAGATTCCGTTCAACGCCGGTTATGTCTATTACGAGCTCACGCGCAGCGGCCCCCTGTGGGACGAGATCGCGCGGCACGGCGGCTTCGCGCTGCATGTGGCCGGCGAGTTTCCGTCGCTGAAGCTCGAACTGTGGGGTGTGCGCGGATGACGGCCATCGGCTGTCCGATTGCCAATCGACGCACAGGCGTGTCATCAATGGTTTGCCTGAAGCGTTAACAGGAGTCTCAGATGGGTTTGATGAATCAGTTATCCGGTACCGGGCGTACGTTGTCCGTCGCCGGCGCGGCGTTGCCGATGTACGGCGGACAGCCCATCCTGACGCCGGTGAAGCTCGCCGGAGCCGAAACGCTCGGCGAACTGTTCAGGTACACGCTCGAACTGAAGACGCCCGATTCGCTGGCGTTCTCACCAAGCATCGCGGCGAACATCGAACTCGACAGGCTGATTGGCACGGAAGTCACCGTCTCGATCCAGATCGAGGGTAAAGGGCACTTCATTCCGGGTCTTGCAGGCGAGGCAGGTCAGGCCAATCTCGGCGCCGGCACGCGCGAGATTACGGGCATCGTGAGCGCCGCGCGCATCGTGCGCGAGGATGGCCGCTCGATCGTCTACGAGCTGACGCTGCGCCCGTGGCTGTGGCAGGCCACGAAAAACCGCAACACCCGGAATTTCCAGGACATGTCGGTGGTCGAGATCACCGACGCGGTGCTCTCGGCGTACACGTTTCCCGTCGACAAGCGGCTGACCACACCGCGCCCGAACAAGGCGTGGCCCAAGCGCGACATCCAGCGGCAGCACTTCGAGAGCGACTGGACCTTCCTGCAGCGGCTCTGGCAGGAATGGGGGATTTTCTGGTTCTTCGAGCACAGCGACGGCAAGCACCGGCTCGTGCTGTGCGACTCCATGGGCGCGCTGAAGTCTCTCGACGAGGCCTACCGGACGATCCGCTACGAAGCGCCCACCGGCCGGCGAATCGACGAGGAGCATATTCACGCGCTGACGGTCCAAACCTCGCTGACGACGGGCGCAGTGACTTCCGTCGACTACGACTACACGTGGCCACGCGCCGACCTGTCGGTCAAGCGTGAGGATCCGCGCGACACGGGCCTCGCGCATCAGGAGCATTACACGTGGGGCGACTATGCCCAGCCCCAGGCGGGCGCCTCTGGTCTTTCGGGCGACCACAACGAGCCGCAGACCGAAGCCGAGTACCTGACGATGGTCCAGATGCAGGCGCTGCGTTGCCAGGGACTGCGCGCGACCGGCGAGGGTAATCTGCGCGGACTCGTCACCGGCCGGACCTTTGTGCTCACGCATTATCCGCAGCTGGCTGCGAACCGCGAGTACGCGGTTATTTCCAGCAGGCTGACGATCGAGGAAGTCGCGGAGGCGTCCGGCACCGGCCAGCGCTACCAGTGCAAGGCGGAGTTCGAGGTCCAGCCGTCCAGTGAGGCGTTCCGCCTGCTGCGCACCATTGAGAAGCCGCGCATCGCCGGGACGGAATACGCGGTCGTGGTGTGTCCCGAGAACCAGGAGATCTGGACCGATGCCTACGGGCGCGTGAAGGTGCAGTTCATCTGGGACCGGCTCGGCCATAACGACGAGCGCTCGAGCTGCTGGGTGCGCGTGGCCGGGGCGTGGCACGGTGACCAGTTCGGCGGCACCTTCCTTCCCCGCCGCGGCCACGAAGTCACGATCAGCTTCGTGAATGGCGACCCGGACCTGCCCGTCATTACCGGCAGTGCCGTGAATGCGTTCAACATGCCGCCGTTCGAGTTGCCGCAGAACCAGGCGCTGGCGGGCTATCGCAGCCGCGAGATCGGCGGCCGGCGCGCCAACACCCTCGCCTTCGATGACACCAACAGCAAGATCCAGGCGCACCTGTCGAGTGACGAAGGCGCCTCGCAGCTGAATCTGGGTCACATCACGCGCATCGCCGGTAACGCGGGTCGGCAGGACGAGCGAGGTCGGGGATTTGAACTGGCCACCAACCTGTGGGGCGCGGTGCGCGCCACGCTGGGGCTGCTCATCACGACCTACGGACGGCCCGACGCGCGGGGGAATGTAAAGGATCTGTCGGAAACGGTCCGGCAGCTTGAGGATGCACAGAGCCGTCACGAGGCCATGAGCCGCGTTGCGCAGGAAGGCGAAGCCCAGGATGCCGAGGGGCATCAGTTCGACATTGCAAAGACGATCGAAGCGCAGAACCAGCAAATCCGTGGCGTCGCAAATGAATCCAATCAGTTCCCGGAACTGACTGAACCCCATCTGGTTATTGCCGGTAAGGCTGGTGTGGAAGTCGTTACCCCGGCAACGGTGCATATCGCGTCGGGCGAGCATACCGCGATCACCAGCGACGGACATGTGGCTATTGCGAGCGGACGCAGCTTCTTCGCGAGCGTGCGCGACACCGTACGACTTTTCGTGCAACGAGCCGGTCTTAAGCTTGTTGCAGCCGGCGGTGACATCGATATCCACGCACTGACCAAAACGATCAACCTGCTTTCCCGGCTCGAAATCAATCTGACCAGCGACTCGATCCATATTCGGGCCAAGGAACAGGTCCTTATTGACGGCGGTGGCAGCTTTGTCAAGTTCGACGCCAGCGGCATCGAACACGGTACGTCTGGCAAGTTTGTCGCGCATGCGGCCGTGCACGGGATGCCCGGCCCGAAAGACCAGCCGGTCGACATGTCGCCGAAACATGTCTGTGTTGAGTGCCTGCTGAAGGCCGCAAAAAGCGGTGCCGCCGTCGTTCCTCTCTAACGTGTCGAAAGAAAGCGCATGACATCGCACAACGGCCCCTCTCGCCCACGGCTTCTCGGTCTGGTTGACGCCGCAGCCTGCCCCGCGCGAATACAGCCGCTACTCAAGCAGTCCGGAACCACATTTCGATCAGTCTTTGCCGGATTGCCCGAAGAAGCGCTCGGTCCGGCATCACTGTTCCTCGCGCGCATTGACGATCCCGATGCCAGCTGGGTTCAGGAACTCGATCAGATCGATCTGCATTCCCCATGCATGTCGCTGATCTGGAGCCGCGTCAGCCTGGATGACATGGTCACGCACTTGCGCGCCTTCCTGTTTGCCGACATTGGCGACAGCATGACGGCGATGATCCGCTTCTTTGATCCTCGCAATACGGGCGCGATCGTTTCGGTATGGGGTGATCAGATCAGGGACATCTTCATGGCGCCGATCGATCGATGGATGTATCGCGGCCGTCACAAGGAGTGGCAACGCATCGAGAACGATGCCCTATCCGGCAGCCGGATCTGTAAGTCCATCATGATTCAGCTGGAAGACGCAGACCTTGATGCGTTGACCGAACACACTGAACCGGACGAACTGCTGGCATCACTGATCCAGCTGGGCCTGATCGACGAGGAGCGTCCCTACCTTGCACGGTTCACCGATTTTCTGCCGCGCTACCAGAGGGCGTCGCAGTGGGGACTTACGGAGCCGTCTGATCGCCTGAATTTCTGCCGGCACACGTACCTTTACGGGCTCGACTTTGATCGGCATCTTCGCGTCCACCACGCGCTGTCGGAGCGGGTCGCGACGGGGGAATCATATGTGGCGGTAACCGGTCGCATTCCGCCCCACGTCTGGGAAGATCTGGCGCGTCGGCACGAAGCCCAGACGAACGGCAGTTCAACTACCGCTAACACCGGAGAAGCAAGGTGACAGAGCCGAAGAATATGAAGACAGGCAAACGCAACACAGGCGCTGGACCACGGCTATTTCAAGCCTTGGTGGCCCTTGCACTAGGACTGGTCGTTGCCGGCTGCCATCCGCAGCAAACAACCGCTTCCAGCAGTGCGAATGCTGTCGACGCAGCGAAAGGCGAGGGGGAGTCGTACCCGGCGGGCGTGAGTGGGTTGAACTACTCCACCTATGGGATCGCCAGCTTCTCGATTACCGATGCCGAGGGCAAGACTGGTGGCGGGCCGAACATCCCTCCTTCCAAAGGCGATGGCAAGCCGGCGGGCGGTGGCGCCGAAATGTGCTGCGTGATTGTGCCTTCGAAATGGCATGAAGGCATGACCGTCACCGTGCAATGGGAGCGAGATACCCATCCCTATGATGACAAGGACCGCAGCGGCGATCAATGGCTCAAGGCCGTCGCGAAAGTACCGCCGTATGGTCCGACGCAATACAACTTCTGGGTGCAATTTCTGGACGGTGACCGCATACGGGTGCGAGTCGATGACGGCAGTCCGCTTGAGAAGCCAAGCGAGCACGACCCATACATCGCTCAGGGCGTACTGGACGACGACGCGAACAAGGCCATGCAGGCGGCCCGCGAACGGGACAGACAGGCCGCGGAGGAATACCGCCAGCAACTGCGGGAGCAGGACGCGCGGGCAGGCAGACAGGGTGAGAACAAATGAGCGTGATTCGATGGCCGGCTCCGATGCCGGAAGCCGGTCGCCTGCCGGAAGCAAAGCGGGCGTGGGACGAGGGCAAGGCGAAGGTCTGCGACCCGAAGATGGAGTGTCCGCAGACGCTGCACATCAGCCTGTTTTTCGACGGCACCAACAATAACGACGCGCCGGACAATCCCCATCGCGACTCACTGGCCCAGAGCCAGACCAACGTCGCGCGTCTCTTTGATGCGGCGGCCGACCTTCCTGACCAGGGAATGTTCAAGTTCTACATGCCCGGAGTCGGCACACCGTTTCCGCAGATCGGCGAGGCTGAGTACTCGACGATGGGCAAGGGTTTTGCCGCAGGTTATGGCATGCGGGTCGCATGGGGCTATACGAGAGTGCTGAACGCGATCTACGCTGCTATCACTGGCAAGGTTCTATTGCTCGACGATGCCGCCTACAACGCGAGCCGCGCGCTGACCGGCGACAAATCGGTGGTCAACAACCTGCCTAACCGCTACACCGCCCTGACGGCGGCGCACAAACAGGCCCGGGATGAATCGCGGCGCCATCGCACCATCCGCAAGATCTGGATCAACGTATTCGGCTTTTCGCGGGGAGCCGCGGAAGCGCGGTCGTTCGTTTCGCGGCTCATTAACGTATGGGCGCCCGGCGGCAGGATCGCGGACGAGTTCGATTACACCGTGAACTTTCTCGGGCTCTTCGATACCGTCGCGTCGGTGGGACCGCCAGACTCGACGCGCGTCGCCGTATCGCTGAACATGCTCGACGGGCACTGGGAATGGACGTCGAACGAGCAACTGAACATTCCAAATCAGGTGCGTCGCTGCGCGCACTTCTTTTCAATCCGCATTCCGTCCTACGTCTGGGAAGATCTGGCGCGTCGGCACGAAGCCCAGACGAACGCCAGTTCAACTACCGCTAACACCGGAGGAGCAAGGTGACAGAGCCAAAGAATATGAGGACAGGCAAACGCAACACAGGCGCTGGACCACGGCTATTTCACGCCTTGGCGGTCCTTGCACTAGGACTGGTCGTTGCCGGCTGCCATCCGCAGCAAACGCCCGCTTCCAGCAATGCGAATGCTGTCGACGCAGCGAAAGGCGAGGGGGAATCGTACCCGGCGGGCGTGAGTGGGTTGAACTACTCCACCTATGGGATCGCCAGCTTCTCGATTACCGATGCCGAGGGCAGAACCGGCGGAGGATCGAGTGTTTACCCCTCTAAGGGAGGGGCCAAATCACCGGGTGAAAGCGGCGAAATGTGCTGCGTGATTGTGCCTTCGAAATGGCATGAAGGCATGAGCGTCACCGTGCAATGGGAGCGAGATACCCATCCTTTTGATGAGAAGGACCGCAGCGGCGATCAATGGCTCAAGGCCATCGCGAAAGTACCGCCGTACAAACGGGTCGCACATGGTTTCTGGGTCCGATTTCTTCCGGACGATCGCATCGTCGTCCAGGTCAATGACCAAGATCTGTACATACCCGACCCGTTGAAAGACGAGAGCCTATACGTCGCTCAAGGCGTACTGGACGATGAAGCGAACAAGGCCATGCAGGCGGCCCGCGAACGGGACGCGCAGGCAGCAGAGGAATACAGGAAGCAGTTGCGAGAGCAGGACGCACAGGCTCAAAAACAGGGAGAGAACAAATGAGCGTGATTCGATGGCCGGCTCCGATGCCGGAAGCCGGTCGCCTGCCGGAAGCAAAGCGGGCGTGGGACGACGGCAAGGCAAAGGTCTGCGACCCGAAGATGGAGTGTCCGCAGACGCTGCACATCAGCCTGTTTTTCGACGGCACCAACAATAACGACGCGCCGGACAATCCCCATCGCGACTCCCTGACCCAGAGCCAGACCAACGTCGCGCGTCTCTTTGATGCGGCAATCAATCGCAATGCTCAAGGAATCTCCGCGTTCTACATGCCCGGAGTCGGCACGCCATTTCCGCAGATCGGTGAGGCCGATTACTCGACGATCGGCAAGGGCTTTGCCGCGGGCTATGGCATGCGGGTCGCATGGGGCTATACGAGAGTGCTGAACGCAATCTACGGCGCCATCACAGGCAAGGTTCTATTGCTCGACGATGCCGCCTGCAACGCGAGGGCGCTGACCGGTGACAAATCGGTGGTCAACAACCTGCCTAACCGCTACACCGCCCTGAAGGCGGCGCACAAACAGGCCCGGGATGAATCGCGGCGCCATCGCACCATCCGCAAGATCTGGATCAACGTATTCGGCTTTTCGCGGGGAGCCGCGGAAGCGCGATCGTTTGTTTCGCGGCTCATTAACGTATGGGCGCCCGGCGGCAAGATCGCGAACGAGTTCGATTACACCGTGAACTTTCTCGGGCTCTTCGATACCGTCGCGTCGGTGGGACCGCCAGACTCGACGCGCGTCGCCGTATCGCTGAACATGCTCGACGGGCACTGGGAATGGACGTCGAACGGGCAACTGAACATTCCAAATCAGGTGCGTCGCTGCGCGCACTTCTTTTCAATCCACGAGCAGCGTATGAGCTTCCCGCTCGATACGATCCGGATGGGTAGCGCCTACCCAGGGCAGGAAGACCGGTTGCTCGAAGTGCCCTATCCAGGGGTTCATTCGGATGTAGGAGGCGGCTACCCGCCGCGCGACCAGGGGAAAGCGTTCGCAGGCGATGCGTTCAAGCTCAGCCAGATTCCGTTGCATGACATGTATATCGAGGCATTGCGAGCTGGTGTTCCTTTGCAGCTCCCTGACGGGCCCGACGCCATGACCGCAGCTACAAAGGCGAACTTCAAGCTGGCTCCCGAACTGGTCGGAACTTTCAACGACTGGCTCAAGACCGCTCCGGCAATCAGCAAAGTCGAAGATGCAATGCGGTTCGGCATGGGGCAGATGCTGGGCTGGCGAACCTTGCGTGCCCGTGTCGGGACTGCGGACTACGTAACCGAACAGCTCTTCTTCCAGCGTGCGCATGAAGGGACGAAGTCGCGTGAGCAGGTGCGCGAGGACGCCCAGCGTCTGAGTAAAAATGACCCGAAGATCAAGCATCTGAAGAGCCAGCGTCTCGAAATCGTCAGCAGGATGAACGCGGCAAGCATGAGTGCGACAGCCGATCCTTTCTCGTCGCTCGGCCCGACAGGCGACCTCCGCGAGGAAATGGATGGCTACCAGAAAGAGCTCCAGCAGAATGATACTGCGATAGCACGGGCACAGGATGCGAACGCTGCGAAAGCGGCGGGCCTCGATCCATCAGTCGCCAAGCCGGGCAACGGTCCAGACGATCTTGTCTCTGATGACAAGACAGATATCCAGGAGGCCGCCGAAGAATTCCGTGTGCTGCTGACGTGGCTGAACCCTGTTCAGGCACCTGTGTGGCGTACAAAGTTCAATCATCAAACAAACCTCCCGTACACGACCCGGGAACAAGCGAGCAAGCTTCATAGGCCAGAAACCTCAATGATCTACATGAAAGCGCCCGACGTGCTCAGCCGCCTGGCTGCCGTCTCGCCGTACTCGATCTATGACGACGCTGTTATTAAGCCCCGGACAGTGTTGAAGGGGTTCCTGCAGCAACACACGTCCCCCGTGGCTGTGGAAGCACTGCGCAAGACGTCCGCTGCAGTAAGGCTGTACGACGATTACATCCATGACAGCCGTGCATGGTTTCGCGTGCCCTATTTCAGGGAATACGTGCCCGGCGGCTACTTCTGGGCCCGCGTTCTATTTACGGGCGGTGATCAACGGGTCGAGAACCTGGGCCTGGGCTAACGCTGCGGCCGAATATCGTCTGTATTGCCTTCGCCCAAATCGCGCTATTCGCGTCGAGCAATCATTTCATCGGATTCCTGTACATGGCATTGCAAATTATCGTGGTCGGCGACCTGACCTCGCACGGAGGCCGGGTCATTTCAGGCTCCGAAACGCACACCATTGGCGGCAAGCGGATTGCCCGGCTGTTCGATCTGGTGGACTGCCCGCGGAAGTACCCTGACGGACGGCCGCACGGTATCAACAAGATCATCGAGGCGCACCCGACCTTCACAATCGGTGACGAGCGCGTGGCCGTGGCGGGCAATCGTACGGAATGCGGCTGCGAGCTGATCGGCAGTACAACGGCCAGCATCGGAGACTGAGCGCATGGCAAAGATTAGCGAGTTGCAGAGTACCGATATCGGCGTCAGTTCGCGGCAAGCGGCTGAACGCACCTCGTCGGCGAGCGATGTGAAAGCCGCGGTCGCCGACGCTGAGGGCGCAGCCTCGGCGCCGATCGAGATGCTTCCGCCTGAGCCCTTTGCCCGGCGGCTTGCCGCGATTCGCGCCGCGCGGAATCCGCTACTGGAAGCCTCCCATGTTTTGCTTCGCGCGCAGGCAGATATGCCCGATCAGTTGACCTCGAAGCAGGCCATTGCTTCGTTGAGGTCTTTACTCGAGCAGGAAGTGCACGTGTTCCAGAAACTGTGCGAACAAGCCAATATCCGGCGCGACCATATGATCGGCGCGCGCTACTGCCTGTGCACGGCGCTGGACGAAGCGACCATGCAAACCGCCTGGGGCAAGGGCGGCGACAGCGGTGTGGAATGGGTGACGAACGGCCTGGCTACGATCTTCCACGAAGACCGGCAGGGTGGCGACAAGGTCTATCTGCTGGCAGGCCGTTTGATGACCGAGCCGCAGGAACATCGGGACCTGCTCGAGGTGATCTACCGGATCCTGAGTCTTGGCTTCGAGGGCCGCTACCGGTATGAAACCAGCGGTTCCCGAAAGCACGAGGCCGTGCGGCAGCGTCTCTACAACGAGATCATGTCGCAGCGCGGTCCCGTGCCGGTCGCGCTGTCGCCCCACTGGCAATCGGACGTGAAGGGCAAACGCGTGTCGTTCTATGACTTTCCTGTCTGGATCACCGTCGTCGTGCTCTCGCTGATCCTGCTCGGCCTGTTCGGCTATTTCAAGTACGAACTGCTGAACCGCAGCGCTGCCGTCCAGAAACAGATTGCCGACATCGGGCACATGACGCCGCCCCCTGCCCCGCCAGCCCTGCACCTGAAAGAACTGCTCAAAAACGAGATCGCCGCCGGCACGGTCAGCGTCGACGAGGATGCGCACCACAGTGCGGTCACATTCCGCGGCGATGCGATGTTCCCGCCGGGTGGTGCATCAGTGAAGCAGACGATGGGGCCGCTGATCGCAAAGATCGCCGGCGAAGTCGCGAAGGTGCCAGGCAAGGTGACCGTCCTTGGGTACACCGACAACGTGCCGATCCGCAGCCGCCAGTTCGCCTCGAACGAGGCACTGTCCGAGGAACGCGCCACCCAGATCATGCAGATGCTGCAGGCAGCCAGTGTACCGGCGGGCCGTCTTGAGGCCGTGGGCAAGGGTGACGCCGATCCGGTTGGCGATAACAGAACCGTACAGGGCCGCGCGCAGAACCGGCGTGTCGAAATCACGGTCGCGCAGTAACGGACGAACCAGACCGGTCGGAATTCAATTCGGGATTCAAGCATGAAGAAGTTGTCGTTTCTGGTGTCGCGCCAGTTCCTCGCCCTCCTCGCACTGGTGGTGATCGCGCTCGTGATCTGGTTTGTCGGACCGCTGGTGGCGTTCGGCGGCCTGAAGCCGCTTGCGGGTGTGGGCATGCGGGTGCTCGTGATCGCGCTGCTGCTTGCCGGCGTGCTGCTCTGGCTTGCCGGCCGGTCAACCAGCGTGGTGTTTGTCGCGTCGCTGTGCCTGCTGATCTGGTACGCGGCGCCGCTGCTCGCCTTTGGCCATGCCGAGCCCTTCGCACCGGAGCCAGCCCGGATGATCGCGATCGCGGTTGTGCTGACCGTGTTCGTCATCTACTGGCTGTTCCGGCTCCGGCAGATGATGCTGGAAGATGAGCAGTTCACCCGGAAGCTGCTTCAGTTTGGCAGCCGGAAGGAGGAGTCGCCCGCGGCCAGCCAGCTGAAGCAGGTCAACGCGGTGGTCGCCAGCGCACTGGCGCGACTGAAGGCGATGCGCACCGGCGCGCGAGGGCTGGGCAAGCTGTTTCAGGGCAAGCGCTACCTGTATGAACTGCCGTGGTACATCACGCTCGGCTCGAAAGCGTCGGGCAAAACCAGCGCGCTGCTGAACGCGGGGCTGTCGTTCCCCGTGGCCGGGCAGATGCAACGGGCAACCAGCGCGCTGGCCGGCGACGCCGGCTCCGTTGACTGGTGGCTGACCAACGACGCCGTGCTGATCGACACGGCGGGCCATTACACGCGCCACGGGACGTCGCAACACGAGTTGCCCGTGCCACCTGACGCCGCGACCGGCAAATCGCCGGCCGGTGAGTCGCGGACGAACGGAAACCGGGACCAGTCGAAACACGAGGCAGGCGACAGGGACGGTGCCGCAGACGTCGCGGCATCGACGGCAGCCGCGGCGACGGGCGCCGTCACGGCGACCGTCGTTCCCCTTCGTGACGATACGCAACAGCGGCGCAAGGTCGTTGATGAAGCCGAATGGCTCGGGTTTCTGGGAATCCTGCGCCAGCACCGTCCGCGCGCGCCGATCAACGGCGCGCTGCTCACCATCGATCTCGCTGAACTGACGGACGCTGACGAAAACGCGCGCATCGCTGAAGCCGCGGCGCTACGCGCACGTCTGGCCGAACTCCGCACCGAACTGGGCATCCGCTTCCCGGTCTACCTGCTGGTCACGAAGATGGACCGGCTGACAGGTTTCACCGAATACTTCGGTTCGTTGACCGCGGAAGGCCGCGCGCAGATCTGGGGCTTTACGCTGCCGTACGGCAAGGAAACGATCGCGAAGGAAGGGGTTCGCGCCCGCTGCAGCCAGGAACTGGGCCAGCTGGCCACGCGTCTGGCCGATGGCGTCGACACCCGCCTGCAGGACGAATACGATGCGGATAGGCGCCGCGGGCTTGCCGCGCTATCGGAAGAATTCGCCGCGCTCACCGGCCCGCTCGGCGACCTGATCGAGCGCGTGTTCCTCGATTCGCGCTATGACGACACGCAGCTTCACGCGACCCTGCGCGGCGTCTACTTCACAAGCGCCACACAGACGCAGAACGGGGCTGGCGGCGAGGTCGCGGCCGAACGGCGTACGGTGATGCAGCGCCTCGCGGCCACCTTCGGCAGCACGCCGGCCGCACGCACGCCACGGCAGGACGGCAACCAGGGCTTCTTCCTGCATGACCTGCTGACGAAGGTGGTGTTTCCGGAGGCGCACCTGGTGCGGCCCAACCTTCGTTGGGAGTACCGCTTCCGCCTGCTGCGCCTGATCGGCCACGCGCTCGCGCTGCTGTTCTTCGTGTGGCTGGCGATCAGCTGGCGCATCAGCTTCGGCAACAACAGCGACTATCTCGATGCAATCGGACACAAGGCGCAGGCGCTCGCGGCAAAGGTGACCCAGCTCTACAGGGAGCCGAAGCCCGAGGCCGTCCCCGATACGCTGACCGACGCGCGCTACCTGCCGACGTACCGGGGGCTCGACCTGTCGGATCCGGACAGCGCCTGGCGCTTCGGCCTGTACACGGCACCCGACATCGTGACCGAAAGCCATCATACGTACGATGCGCTGGAGGACAACCTGCTCCTGCCGCAGATCGTGCACCGGATGGAGGACGTCATCTCGCAGGCGATCGCAAACAGGGACTCCAAGGCGGCTTACGATGCGTTGCGCGTGTACCTGATGCTTTACGACAAGGCGAAATTCGACGCCAGCGATGTCAAGGCCTGGGTGCTCGACGACTGGGCCAGGACCGACAGCGCCGCAGTATTCGGCGGACGGGCATCGATGATCGATCACGTGCAGCAGCTTTTTTCTGGCGAGCGCGTGGTCCAGTCGCCGCTGATCCGCAACGACGCACTGATCCAGCAGGCGCGTTCGTTTCTCGATGGCAGCAACGCGACCGACCGGCTCTATCAGCGCGCGAAGGCCGCCATGCTCAGGGAAGCGCCGGACGAGTTCACGCTGATCCGCGCGGTCGGTCCGCAGGCCGGGACGGTTTTCACGCGGGCGAGCGGCGCGCCGCTTTCGCGTGGCGTGCCAGGCCTCTTCACCTTCGACGGATACCGGAGCCTGTTCGACAGGCGCCTGCCTGAGTTCGTGAAGGCTGCGCGCGACGATGACGCATGGGTGATGGGCCGTTCGTACCTCGCTGGCTTGAGCGCTGCGGCTCAAAAAAAAACGGCTGACGTAGTGAATGCCGCGGTGAGTGCCGCGAACGGCGCCGACGATCCGCTGACCGAAGCCATCCGCCGGGAATACCTGATGGAATACGCGCAGCAGTGGGATGCGTTTCTCGGCGACATCCGCACGGTGACGGGCACGAGCCTGCAGTTCAACCTGCAGGTGCTGCGCAGCTTCGCGGCGCCGGATTCGCCGCTTGCGCGTCTCGCGCGCGCGGCGGTGCATGAAACGACGCTGACGCAGCCCATCGCCACGTCGGACGGTTCCTTCCTGCAGAAGGCAACCGACCAGTTGCGCCAGAAGGCGGACAGGACACTCGGTATCCGTGCCTCGGAGCGCGTCGAGCGTGAAGTTGTCGACAGCCACTTCGCAGCGCTGCGCGAGGTGGTGACCGGCAGCGCCGAAGGACAGGCTACCGCGCTGGCAGGCGTACAGCCTGCTGCCGCCCAGCAAGGCAAGACCGGCCTCGACGGGATGACGAACCTGCTGAACGACTATTACACGGCACTCACCGTCGCCGACAACGCGCTGACCAACAACAGCATGCCGCCGGCGAGCGATAGCGCGGCGAAAATCAAGATGACCGCCGACACGATGCCAGCGCCATTCCGTGCGGTGCTGCTGGCACTCGGCGCCGACGGCTCACGCGAGGTCAACCAGGGCATCGGCCAGTTGCTGTCGCGGCAGATGCAGGCGGTCGTCGGCGACACCTGCCGGCTGACCATCGAAGGCAACTATCCATTCACGCCCGGTAGCCAGCGCGACGTAAGCATCGACGACTTCACACGCGTGTTCGCCCAGGGTGGCGTGATGGACGATTTCTTCGCGAAGACGCTCTCCCCTTTCGTCGACACCTCGGCGAAGCCCTGGCGCTACCGCACGCTGCCCGGTGCAACGCAAGCCGTGCAGGGGCCCGATCTCGAGCCGTTCCAGCACGCGAAGGCGATCCGTGACGTGTTCTTTGGCGATCCTGGCCAGAAGCAGCTGACGTGGAAGGCGGACATTCGCATCCCCGAGCTGGAGCCGACCATTACCGGGCTGACGATCGACATCGACGGACAGACAACGCTCTACCAGCATGGGCCGGTTACGCCATTCATGGTGAGCTGGCCAGGCCCGCGCGGCGGCGTTCACGCCGAGATCACGGCGAACCCGCGCATCCGGCCGGACACATCCACGATTTCGACGGACGGCCCGTGGGCACTGATGCGCCTGCTGCAGAAAGGTCGCGTGGTCGAGACGGCAACACCCGGGCGTACCCGCGTTGCATTCGACTTCGACGGCCGCAAGGCCGTGCTCGATATCGCGAGCGCCGGCAGCGTCGCCAATCCGCTGACGAGCGACGTCCTGAAAACCTTCAGGTGCCCCAGCTCCATGCCCATGTTCAGCCTGACCGACAGCGGACCACCGCCGGGTTTGCCATCGGCCAATCCGCCCACATTGCCCGCTACCAGTGTTACCCGATAACGCGTTCGGGAAACCAGCCCGACGCCGCTTTTGCCAGAAAGGATTCATGTCACAACCCGCAACCGATCTGTTACAACGCGCTTTCCTGAGCGTGTGCAGCACCGTTGTCCTGTTGAGCGCCTGCCCGTTTGCGCATGCGGCGTACCGCGAGGAATGGCTTACTGGCAACCAGCTGAAGCAGGCCCAGACCGCCGCGCATCGCACCCCATCCCCGACACCAGCGCGTCGCGCTGCCTCGCAGCCCCGGCTGCGCAGCACCGCTGCTGTCGCCCACCTGCCGCCGCGTCGCCAGCCGTCGCCTCCCTCCCCGGATCCGATTGCGGCGTTCAGCGACAAGAACCGTTCAGGTATCAAGCCCGGGCGGAGTCAGGACTGATGGCGACCGTAGAACGCATTAAAGATGTCAACGTTCGTAGAATGTATTAAATCTGTCACCGTTGCGACAATAAAACTGTCAACTCGGGGCCTGGACGAACCTAGATGCCGGCTCAGCGTTGCGCGACAAGGGCCCCAACGATGCGAAATAAATGTGTCACCGGCGAAGCCGGGTATTGCTGGCCTGTTAGGGCAAGGTCTCAATCCGGCCATGAGTCCGGCCATGAGCTGACGTTCGACAGCGCTGCTCGGTTCGTTGACAATCGGAGCAACTGAATTCCTGACAACGGTGCTAAATGAGCAGCGATCAAGCAGACAAAAGCCCGTGCGACTTGCGCGAGACATTGGAACGCGTTTTCGACGAGCGGTCCTTTGTTGAGTTTCTAAATGCGCTTGCACGCGACTGGTCCGAGGTGCTTAGCCTCGATGCTGTGAATCAACCGGTCTCGCATTCGAGCGGTGCGTCACGCTGGGAAAATGGATCGATTGGCGCGTTCTTCGATGCGGCTGCGACTTGGGCCGAAGCATTCAAAAATGGACTCCGGTTTTATAACGTCCCGTCAAACCCATGGCGCCGTGCCGCCGACGTGCTTATCGCCGGCAAGGAATACGAGTAGGAAATCCGAGCGTTGTCGCCTATCGAGCCGCTCGCCACCGACGCGGCAGTTGCAATATTCTGGATGCGGCCGTAGCCCGGTACCGGGGAACGGCTGCTCCCATTCTTCAAACGGACCATGATTAAAAGAACCACTACGCTCTACGTGATGATCCTCGCGTCGATCCTTCAGGCGACCATGTCGCTCATCTCGCTCGCGTCGTTCGCGCGCTTCTTCTGGCAGGACTCGGCCGCGATCGCTGCAATATATACTGTACAGCAGCGCGGCGCCTGGGCCGTCGCGGCGCTATGGTTAATTGCTTCCCTCGTCGCAGGAATTGCGATGCTTCGCCGGCGCACGTGGGCACGCAAGCTGTACGCGGTAGGTGGGGTGGTAGCGCTCCTGGCGTGGTTCGCGCTGCTGCCGTGGCCGCTCGTGGTAGCCGCAGTGGTGCCGGTTGCGGCTACGATCAGGGCGCTCTACAGCCACGCGGCGAACCTGCATCTGCATGCCATCCCTGCTGACGCGCCGAAGGGACGGCGCACGCTCATCGCCCAGGTGCTCTTCGCGGCGGCGACCGCGCTCATCTACAGCACATACCTCGGCATGTTTCTCGGCCACGGCTGGATGTACGAGCAGTTTGGTGGCTATGCGCCGCTGTACCACCTCATAGCCTGGGTTGTCGTGCTCGTCGCAGCGATCCTCGTGGCACCGCGCGGCACGCGCGCCTGGCAATGCGGTGTGGCCTTGATGGTGTTCGTTGTGGCTCTCACTGCGGCTCTGATCGGCTTTATACCCTACACGGCGGTATCCGCACGTTACCTCGGCACCGCATTTCAACCGTTTGAGGTCCAGTGGGGACCCGCCGCCTTTGGCGTGGCCGTGATCGCCTTCGTCGCGTGGCTGCTGCTCTCGCTTGCGAAGATGCGGGGGGCCCGAAAGAACCGCCGCCACCCCATGGCGATCTGCCCGATTTCGCCTGAACCTCGCTGTTACGACGCGCTGTACCCGCCGCACCGATCACTCGCCCGAGCACTCATGACCTATCGAACCGTCCTTCGCCTCACGGGCATTTGCCTAGCTGTCAATCTGGCCGTCGCCGCCAGCCCCTCCCTTGCCGACGCCCGCCCATCGGTTGACGCCACGAGCGTGAGCGCCGCCGAACTCGCCATCAAGCAACAGCAATACCGGGCAGCTGCGATGCTGTTGCAGTCACTTGAGCGCGGCGGCGATGCGCGCGCGCAGGCTGATCTCGGGGTCCTCACGTTGGCGGGATTGGGCGTGCCGCGCGACGAGGCCGCGGCGCGCGTCATGCTCGAGCGCTCTGCGCAGCAAGGGAACCCATACGGCCAACTCGCCCTTGCCGCGCTAGACATGTCGAGAAAACCTGGTGCTGACTCCAACGCAAAGGCCGTGGCGATCAACCGCAAATACGCCGAGCAGGGGAATGAGTACGCCGAATACGGCCTTGGCGTGCTCTACCTCAACGGTCAGGGCGTGGAACAGGATCCCGTGCAGGCCGCTGCATGGTTTCAGCGCTCCGCCGACCAGAACAACCCTTGCGCCCAGAGTGCGCTCGCATACCTCTACGACACGGGGACTGGCGTGCCGCACGATGGCGCGCGCGCCGTCCAACTCTACGAGCGGGCCGCCGCCCAAGGGTTCGCCATTGCACGCAACAACCTCGCCGACCTATATGAACACGGACGCTACGTTCCGCTCGATTACCAGAAGGCACTCGAACTGTACAAGCAGGCCGCTAGCCAGGGACTTGGGCAGGCCAGCTCTAACCTCGGCCGAATGTATCTTCACGGGCTGGGCGTGCCGGTCGATGAAAAGATCGCGCGGGACTGGTTGCTCAAAGGCCTGCGTGCGGGAGACACGCACGCTTACGTCGAACTCGGCAATCTCGCCTTCCGCGGCACGGATGGCAAGCATGACTATGATGGCGCGCTTGCGTGGTATCGAAAGGCGGTCGCCTTGAATGACCCAAGCGGCATGGCGGGAATGGGCTACATGTACGAGTGGGGTCACGGGGTACCGAAGGATGACGCCGAAGCCTTCCGATGGTACAAGCAAGGCGCAGAAGGGGGCAACGGGCCATCAGCGGCTGCGCTCGGGCGGTTCTACCTGCTCGGTCGGGGCGTGTCCCAGAACAATGCTGAAGGCTTGCGCTGGCTTGAGCGCGCCGCCGCTCAGGGCGAACACGATGCGCAGCGCAATCTCGGGTGGGCATACCAGTTCGGCAAGTACGGCGTGAAAGTTGACTACAACGCTGCGCTTCGCTGGCTGATGCCGGCGGCGACGGCCGGGGACGCGGCAGCGCAATACGATCTGGCCCTCGCCTGGTACTACGGCCAGGGCGTCCAGTTCGATCGGCGTCGCGCGGCTGCTTGGAGCTGGCTTGCTGTGCGCAACGGATATCAACCCGCGCGAGAGCAATTTGAGGAGATGTCCAGGCACGTGACCTACGACGAACAGGTCCAGGCCCGGCAGGCGGCGGAACAGTGGCAAGTCGGCCGCGATATCGTGCTCCCTGGCAAACCACCCGGCTATGTTGGGCTCTCGGCCTTCAATCTGAACGCACCGTTCTCACCGGGCCATTGAGTGGCGGCCAGTTTCGGTCGTTCGACCTTGAGGTTCGAATCGTCGACAGCCGTTGCTTTCCGTGGACCACATCCCATAGTGCCGCATGCGGCGCAGCTGGCGTGCGGCGACCGTTCAGCCAGTTGCAGCGCCAGCGTTACCCTGGCGCTCCGTCATATGCGCTCTCTCCAGCTTTTCCAAACGATAACCGTAGCCGTAGATGGGCATGATGCAATAGCCGTTTTCAGGCCTCAGACGAAGCTTCACTCGTACCGCGGACATGTGAGTATCCAGCGTACGAGTCGGAATGTCCGCCGAGTGTTTCCAGATCGTCTCCAGAATATGCGCGCGGGAGAGGGGTCTCGCCAGGTTACGGAACAACAGAAGCGCCAGCTGGAATTCCTTTTGCGACAATGCAATTTGCTCGTCGCTCAAAAATACCCGCCCAGCCTGAGGTTCGAAAAGATAGTCGCCAAATTGCTGGGTGGTGGCAGCCGCATCCTGCCGATAGATTCGTTGCAAAAGCCGGTTGACGCGAGCGAGCAGAATGGGTGGGGGAACAGGCTTGACCAGGTAGTCGTCCGCTCCGGCATTGAGTGCATCAACAATATCTGATTCGCGCGCCCGACACGTCATGAATAAAACCGGCAGATTGGCGTCGTAATTTTCACGAATCCACGCAAGGGCAACGTCGCCCCGCACGTCCCCGACATTCCAGTCGAGCGACACAAGATCGAACGTCTCGCGCTGCATTTTACGAATGAGCGCACGCCCCTCCTTGAATAGATAGCACGTGTGCCCGCCCTGCGTCAGAACTGCATTAATGAACTCCGACTGCTCTGGGTCGTCCTCAAGAATGGCGATGCGCATGACAAAAACCTACATTTGTTATCGGACGTCCTATCTATTATAGGAAATGACGTCCGAACGTTCTACGCGTTCACTAATGAACGACCGAGCTCCTCCCTGAGGAGGACCGCCAATCTCCATATAGCCGGTGATTTCACTCCTATTGAACAGATGTTTTATTTGTCAATCAGCTTCAAATTGCAGTTATCGCCGTACCTGATTCCAGCCATTGAAGGCTCCTTCGCTGCAACATGTTTTTTAACATTCTAGCAGCACATTTTCCGACAGTTATGCGATGTCGTATAAATAACACGCCAAATATAATAGGGTCGATACATATTTATTTACGGTGCCTCACACTCCTGGCACACAGCCGGTCGCCTTCCAGGGAACCGACGACAGTGCGAATAGAAAGCAAAGCGCTTCCTTTCGCAACAGCTGATATCAATTCGATTTGAGAGCGTGTTCCACGCTGAGCCAGGGTTTGGTTTTTACAGAGGTCGTATGTGATTGAAACTCAATGCGCTCTCTCACTCGTCGTCGAGTGTTACGCCGCGATGTCATGGTTGAGTCCGAAGCCGAAAGCGCGACCGTAGTCGAAAGGTACCTCTATCGAACGAAGGGCAAACGCCGATCAAGTTTGAGTCTCGGAGGGGACGGACCGTCCTGCCCTGAAATGGTCGCTTCAAGATGGTGGTCGGGGTAAAAGTGGATCTCCAGATATCCAGGATCAGGCGGAATTGGTCCATCAACTTTTACCCGTGCTTTTACGTAGCGCTCTTCAGGTTCGATTTCTTTTCTCGTTGAATAGGACACAAGCGCGTCCATCCGGTACTCGACATCGATCCAGAATGGTGCCTTCGTGTTAGGTGTTTGCGAAGCGGCCTTATCCATCGGTTTACTACTCGGAAGCTTTCATGGTTCTGATGCACTAGTCAGCCGTTTCGGCCGATTCAACGTCCGGGTGGGGGCCGCGATGTGCGAAGGGCTGGCACTTGCTGCTTCGGGCTGGGCCCACTCATCCATCGTTCTCGTATTGACGCTTACATGTGTGGGTTTCGCCAATGCATCGATGGGACTCGTTGGCGCTACTCACCGCTCATTGGCTATCCCGCAGAATTTCCGCGTGCGCATTCTCGCTGCGAGCATGATGACCACGCAGATTGCGGGCATTCTTGGGCCGATGGTCGCCGGCGCGGCGCTCATGCATTGGGCAGTGGGCAAGGTCTATACATGCTTCGGTCTCGCCACTTGTCTGCTCGCTTTTGGTTTTGTTTTGATACCGCGATCGCGCGAATTCTTTGCGCTCAACCACGAGCAGGTGAAAGATTGGTTTACCCCAGACACCGGTCACGTACGCGCAGCGTTCTGTTCGCAATGAAGACGAAGCGCGGCGGCTGGCATCGAGAGTCACGCATCGCACTCGCCAACGAGTCCGCCGACGTGCAATCCAGCGGTTTCGGTGTAGCCTGATAGTCCGGCACGCAAATGGGAGGCGGTATGGAGCGGGAGCTGAAACTGCGAGTCCGTATCGAAGATCTTGAGAAGTTGCGTCATGCG
>Ga0255336_100822_pt1 | contig 33961 bp, 38 predicted proteins | sample MeOH1_35cm_T3_17_FD_189102 | JGI IMG/M metagenome (GOLD analysis project Ga0255336, IMG submission 189102) | Sandy soil microbial communities from University of British Columbia, Vancouver, Canada - MeOH1_35cm_T3_179 | ecosystem: Engineered > Artificial ecosystem > Sand microcosm > Unclassified ...
TTTAACCTCAGACCTAACAATTTTTATCGACCCTATCTATCCACAACCACGCTTAATTATTTTGGGAGGAGGACATATTGCGCTTCCCCTTGTCAAACTGGGCAAGCTCATGGACTTTCAAGTTACCGTAGTTGATGACCGGCCTTTCTTCGCCAATTCTATGCGATTTGCGGAGGCTGACGAAGTCATCTGTGAGAACTTTGAAAAGGCTTTCCAGAGATTGTCTATAGATTCAAACACTTTTGTTGTAATTGTGACGCGTGGCCATCGTTATGATCAATTGTGTCTAGAGGAGGTACTTAACACCGCAGTTAAACCCGCGTATATTGGAATGATCGGGAGTCGGCGTAAGGTTACCACGATTATGAATAACTTACAAGAGAATGGAATTCCAGAGGAGGTACTTAACCCAGTTTATGCACCTATTGGACTGGATATTGGTGCTCAAACACCCGAAGAAATTGCGCTTAGCATTCTTGCTGAAATGGTGATGATCAAGCGTTATGGGTATAGTGACGGCTTGAAGAACCAAGCAAGGGGGGAGAAGATCAATGGATAATAAGGTAATCGAAACAATCAATCAACTTGTTGGAGAGGTGCGGTCAATTCGAGACTCTCAATCTGAAATGGCTCTTCCACGTTCTGCTGCTGTAGCCACGATTATATCCACTTTGGGTTCTACTCCACGGAAAGCAGGGGCACAAGTTCTTTTCTTCCGAGATGGGCAGATCGTCGGAACAATCGGCGGGGGATGTGGCGAAGCAGAAGTTCGGCAGCATGCATTGCGGGTGATAGATCAAGCTAAGCCGGCCGTGGTAGACATTAATCTAACACATGAAGTGGCTGAAGACGACGGGATGGTATGCGGCGGAGTGATGAAAGTGTATATTGAACCGGCAACGTATTCACCATAAACATCCTTTAGACAGAGATACTAAGAGAACAAGATGAAAAAGGATGAGAAAATGAGAAAGAAATTAACTGGGCCTATCGTGCTGGTCCGTGGAGCGGGAGAACAAGCAAGTGGGGTTGGCTGGGCCTTAGCGAAAGCAGGATACCGTGTAATAATGACCGAGGTAGAGCAGCCCCTCATGGTTCGCTGGCCTGTCTGCTTTGGTACCGCTGTGAGAGAAGAACAGTGGACGGTAGAAGGGCTCACATCTCGACGGGTGACAAGCGTAGAGAAATGTAAAAAAATTTGGGAGAACGGAGAGATTCCGGTTTTGGTTGATTCCGAATTAAAATGTTTGTCGACTCTTCAGCCTGCTGTTCTTGTCGATGGAATTATGGCCAAACGAAATAGTGGAACCCATCTACATATGGCCCCGTTGACTATCGGTTTGGGGCCAGGCTTTACTGCAGGGGAGGATATTCATCTAGTTATTGAAACGAACCGCGGGCATAATTTAGGGCGGATTATTAAGTCTGGAACAGCTGAGCCCAATACCGGCATCCCTGGAAATATCGCAGGCTATACTTGGGAGCGAGTCATCTATTCCCCCTGTTCAGGGATTTTTCGGACGAAACAAAAAATTGGGGAAGTGGTGGCAATTGGTGATGTGTTAGGATTGGTTGAAGATGAAACAATCCATGAAGAACAGGTGCTTTCTCCCATAGAAGGTGTGTTACGGGGATTGCTATGGACAAGTACCCGAGTAGGTCGACATGTTAAGATCGGGGATATTGATCCTCGGGGGAAAGTGGAATACTCTAAGACGATCTCTGAAAAGGCCCGGGCCATTGGGGCAGCGGTTCTGCTTAGTATTTTGGAACAGGAACAGAACGAAAAAGTTGAATAAAAAATCTGGTTTTGCTTTTCCCATTTATTCTAAATTACATGGTTTCATAAGCCCTAATACAGTCGATATAAGCTTTGGGTGTGAATGATGAGTCAGGATGTTCAACCCAGTTCAGTACGCGCAGGTTTGGATCAGCTGAATGCCAGCCTGCAAAAGTTACCGCCCTTTTCCTATACTGGAGAATTCGCAACTCGCTCTGTGGCAGAGCCGCTCGGATTACCTAAGCAAGACGTTAATAAGGATCAGGCACTTGAGGCAGCGAAGGACTTTTTAGTAAAAGTGGGTTCTCCGGGTGTTAAGCATTCCCATTTCAGTCTAACAATTAAGCTCCTACAACTTTAATTCTTTTGTTTGATTTAATAAAATATTTGTAACTATTCAGGTATCCATTTAAAATCCCTGCCGGACTCGGGAGGCCACTGAAAAAGTAACACATGAGGATCCAATATTAAAAAGAGCTAGAATTACGTAGAAATAAGTAATTCTGGCTCTTTTTTTGATACAAGCTTTTGAACCATCTAACGTTGTTGCTTGGCGGCCTAAAAAGAATATCTGACAGAATGAGCTGCTTTGAGCTATAATTTTTATAGACGATTTGAAAAAGGGGAAAAGGAAGGAAAAAGGTGTTGCGTAAGTCGGTACTGATCCAGGTGAAAGGGACACAGGTTTATCCGGACGGAAGAGAAGATAAGCAGGATTTCCAAACTATTGGTTCGTTTTACAAGCGACAAGGCGATTATTATATAATTTACCAAGAATCCGAAGCGACGGGAATGACTGGAGTTTCGACGACGCTACGGGTTGAGAAGAACAAGCTGACCTTAAACCGGATGGGTTCTGCTGAACAACGGCAAATTTTTGAACCGGGGGTTCTTTATTACTCGACTTATGTGACTTCATTTGCTTCAATTTATCTCAGCGCCTTGACGGAAGAAATGGAGATTGGCTTGACAGAGCTGGGCGGACATATTACTCTAAAATATAACCTATTCACTGATGATGAGAAAATCAGTCAAAATACCCTAATGATTATGATAAAGGAGGATACTCCTCAATGAGTTTATATGAAGAAATCAAAGAAAAGGTCATGGTCAATTTAACTCTGGCGGCTCAATCCGCTCAAACCGCTGGGGAATTGACCTTTGAGAGTTTACCAAATTTCGTTTTGGAAGAACCTCGGGAAAAACAACATGGGGATTTAGCCACAAACTTAGCGATGGTTTTAACCAAACAAGCCCATAAGTCTCCCCGCGAAATTGCCGGAATTCTTCTTAAGTATTTTGTTACGGAGGGAACCTGGATCGAAGCGAGTGAAATTGCTGGACCTGGTTTTATCAACTTTAAGCTGGATTCGACCTGGTTGACGGGAGTGATTCCTCAGATCTTGGACCAAGGAGAAGATTACGGGAAGGTCAACCTCGGACAAGGTAAAAAAGTTCAGGTTGAGTTCGTTAGTGCTAATCCGACAGGGCTTCTTCATATGGGAAATGCGCGGGGCGCAGCATTAGGTGATAGTTTGGCTTCGCTTCTGACCATGGCTGGATACGAAGTGAGCCGTGAATTTTATATCAATGATGCTGGTAATCAGATTCATAATTTCGCTCTTTCGTTGGAAGCACGCTATCTTCAACAGCTAGGTCAGGACGTTCCTTTTCCTGAAGAGGGATATCATGGGGAAGACCTGATCGATACGGTCAAAGGTCTAATAGCCAAGGTCGGGGATAAATACCTTAATGTTGACGCGGAGCTTCGTCGCGAGTTTTTAGTCCGTTATGCCCTGGAGGAAAAATTAACTCAAATTCGTCAGACCCTCGCTGATATGGGTGTGCACTATGACGTATGGTTTAGTGAACAATCCCTACATGACTCGGGAGCAGTCAAAAAAGCAATGGAGGACCTCGAGAAGAAAGGGTATATCTATGAGAAAGAGGGCGCGCTTTGGATGAAGTCTACCCTTTTCGGGGACGAAAAGGATGAGGTGGTCGTTCGCAGCAACGGGACGCCAACATATTTTGCGGCAGATATCGCCTATCATCGGAATAAATTTGAGCGCGGGTTTGATCAGGTGATTAATATTTGGGGAGCAGATCATCATGGGCATGTCGCCCGGATGAAGGGTGCTATGTCGGCACTCGGTTATGATCCAGAACAGTTGGAAATTATCTTGATGCAGCTCGTACGTCTGATCCAAGATGGCGAAGTAGTCCGGATGTCCAAGCGCTCAGGTCAATACATTAGCCTACGTGAATTATTGGATGAAGTGGGAAAGGATGCTGCTCGGTTCTTCTTTATCATGCGAGATCCAGATTCCACCGTTGAATTTGATCTAGATTTGGCCAAGACGGAGTCTTCAGATAATCCGGTTTATTATGTCCAATATGCGTATGCGCGTTTGTGCAGTATTCTCCGACAAGCGGAGGAGTTAGGGTATGAATACTTGGAGATTCCATCGCAAGCGGAGTTGTCTCGTTTAGATAGCACGGAGGAACGAGATCTCCTTAAAAAACTGGCGGATTTACCCTCGGAGATTAGCATTGCAGCGCGTTTAAGAGAGCCCCATCGGATGGCCCACTATGTGCTGGATTTGGCGTCGTTGTTCCATACATTTTATAACAGTCAACGGGTACTCGTTGAAGAGGAAAGTCTGCGGAAGGTTCGTTTATCTTTAATTCGTGCGACGAAGCAAGTTCTAGCGAACGTTTTAGGAATTCTCGGTGTTACAGCGCCAGAACGAATGTAATAGGTTTATGTTTTGATTTCTTTTATTTTTTATGGCGCAGCAGGAATTTTTAGGGATGGGTCGAATATATTGATTTAAATTTAGCTCGATCAGCAGTGAAGGACGGTGGAATTATTTGACCCATCCATTTACATCGAAAGAGCAATCGTCTGATACAGATATTGCCTATCAACTTCTTTTAGTCCAAGGCCATTCCATGTACTATTATGATTTAATTCAAAATGTCCTTAAATCGAGGAATCTTTTGATTGAACCTAGTCAAGTTTCGGCGGTGTTAACGCAAATCAACTTGGACACTCGTTTTTCATACCTGGGGAAGGGTGAATGGGGCCTTACAGCTTGGGTTCCAAGCCGTAGTTCGCGTAAGTTATCATCACTTAGTTCGCTAAGCAAAGGATTAGTCGAAAATGACGACGAGGCAGATTTGGATGAGGAAAAAGAGCCGCTTGTCGAGGAAGGCCTAGATGAAGAATCAGATGAAGAAGTGAAAGGATCGGATGCGTTTCAGGAAGTCTCCTATAAAAAGCCTAGTCATCGTTCTGATGAGGATTCTTGGAATTAATTTGCGCTTTCTGCGGGTTCCTGTCGCTCTCGATATTGACAGTGCCGAATAATGTGGCTAAAATGAAGAGTGGTGGTAAAATAAAGCTAGTGCGTCTTGCGGACTAGCTTTTTTTATGTTTGTTGCTCCTGTTTTCTTACGAAAGGATAAAGAAAACTTACTTCTGGTGGAGTTTTAAACGTATTTGCTCAGAATTTGGTCGAGAAAGGATAGGGAAACATGACGAAGTTTATTTTTGTTACGGGTGGGGTCGTATCCTCTTTAGGCAAGGGGATTACTGCCGCTTCACTGGGGTGCTTGCTAAAGAATAGGGGATTGAAGATTGCAATTCAGAAGTTTGATCCCTATATTAACATCGATCCAGGAACGATGAGCCCTTACCAACATGGAGAAGTCTTTGTAACCGATGACGGAGCAGAGACTGACTTAGATCTGGGTCATTATGAGCGATTTATTGATGTTCCGGTCTCCAAAAGTAGCAATGTGACTACAGGTAAAATCTACTGGTCGGTTATTAACAAAGAAAGAAAAGGAGATTATCTCGGAGGGACGGTTCAGGTCATTCCGCATATTACCAATGAAATTAAAGAACGGATTTATCGGGTCGCTCGTGAATCTCATCCGGATGTTGTCATTACGGAAATTGGTGGAACGGTAGGAGATATTGAATCTCAGCCTTTCTTGGAAGCGATTCGTCAGATGCGGAGCGATCTCGGTCGTGAGAATGTGCTCTATCTCCATGTGACCTTAGTACCCTACCTTGCTGCTTCAAGAGAGTTGAAAACAAAGCCTTCCCAACATTCTGTGAAGGAACTGCGTGGTTTGGGGATTCAGCCCAATGTTTTAGTTTGCCGTGCTGAACATGAGATTTCTGAAGATATGAAGGAAAAATTAGCACTCCTTTGTGATATTGATCGGGAGGCGATTGTTCAAACGGTGGATGCACCAACCATTTATGAGGTACCGTTAACCCTTCAAGAAGAGGGTCTCGACGATATTGTGCTTCGCCATTTCGGGTTAGAAGCTCCTCGGGCGGATATGACCGAGTGGAAGGCGATGGTCGAGCGGATTAAATCACCAACTCGTGAAGTTGAGATTGCAATCGTGGGTAAATATGTTGCGTTACCAGATGCTTATCTCAGCGTAGCCGAAGCGCTTCGTCATGCTGCGACCGAGCAATCGACAAAAGTTAAAATCAAGTGGGTAAACTCGGAAGAAATTGAAGAAAAGTCGGCAGAGGAACTTCTCGAAGGCGTGAAAGGAATTCTTGTACCTGGTGGGTTTGGAAACCGTGGGATTGAAGGGAAAATCGAGGCCATTCGCTATGCTCGTGAAAATAAAGTTCCCTTCTTGGGTATTTGTTTAGGTATGCAATGTGCGATTATTGAATTTGCGCGGAATGTCTGTAAAATGGAAGGTGCAAATAGCACGGAGTTTGATGAGGATACAGCTTATCCGGTCATTGATATTCTGCCTGAACAAAAGGATATTGAAGATAAAGGCGGGACGATGCGCCTTGGACTTTCTCCCGTGAAATTAGAAGAGGGCAGCAAGGTCTACTCGTCTTATCAAGAAGAAGTAATCTATGAACGCCATCGCCATCGTTATGAAATGAATAACCAGTATCGCAAAGAGTTAGAGGATGCTGGGCTGAAATTTTCCGGGACATCACCGGATGGACGCTTGGTCGAGGTCACAGAATATGCGGAACATCCTTGGTTTGTTGCGTCACAATACCATCCAGAGTTCAAGTCCCGCCCGAATCGTCCCCATCCTCTCTTCAGAGACTTTATTAATGCGGCTCTGAAGTAAGAAACGAAAACAGCGTATACTTCCATGGCTTATTAGGCCATGGAATCCTTTTAATTAGATTTAGTTTGTAAATCTAATTAAAAGGCAAGAATTTACTTAGATCAATTTTGGAGGCTGAAAGGAATGCCCTATACTGCGCGATGGATAGATCAAATGGAAAAGGATCGTTTTAACGAATTTATGGCTCGCCATCCCAAAGGTCATGTTTTACAAACCTGGGAATGGGGAGAACTCAAAAGCCAGACAGGCTGGCATCCCTGGCGGCTTATTCTAGAAGATAACGGAGAGATTGTGGCTGCGGTTTCGATCTTGGAACGTAAACTCCCGGTGGTTGGAATTCCTATTTTTTATGCGTCTCGAGGTCCAGTATTAGCTTGGCAGGATGAAAAGTTATTTGATGCACTCTTAGCCGAAGTAAAGAATTTGGCCCAGAAACGGGGGGCGATTTTTCTAAAAGTTGACCCGGATATTCCCTCATCTGAGCAACAGCTGGAGAATTATTTACGCTCATGTGGATTTATATCGGCAGATACGGGAAAAGGATTTGAGGGCGTTCAACCAAAATATGTTTTCCGTTTGGATATTTCTCCAGACGAAGAGACTTTACTTAAGCAAATGCATCAGAAGACTCGCTATAATGTGAGACTCGCTCAGAAAAAGGGAGTAACAACTCGGATCGGGACTAAGGAAGACCTTCCGGCATTTTATCGTGTGCTTAAAGAAACGACCGAGCGGGATCGTTTCCTCGTCCGTTCTTACTCCTACTTTGAAGATATGTATGATTTGCTCTATCCCGCTGGACTAACGGAACTCTTTCTTGCTGAGTATGAGGGCGAGATTGTTTCTGGAACCCTTGCCTTAATCATCGGCAAGAAAGCGTGGTATTTGTATGGGGCATCTTCTAACGAGCACAGAAATGTTATGCCCAATTACTTGATCCAGTGGGAAATGATTCGCTGGGCTAAATCCAAGGGGTGTACCCTTTATGATTTCCGAGGCGTACCAGGTCATTTAACCGAAGATAATCCACTTTATGGACTTTACCGTTTTAAGAAAGGATTTAACGGTGAGTATACCGAGTTTGTCGGTGAATGGGATTTAGTCTACCGACCCTTTGTGTATTATCTCTGGACGCATTTAGAACCGGTATACTCGGATGTTGTTAAAGGGATTATTGGTAAAATTCGGCGTGCTGGAAAAAAACAGAGCAACCAATAAGGAAGGTGCAGAGGATTGAGCGCGACTTGGATTGAGGTTGATTTAGATGCCATCTTAAATAACTATCAGGAAATTGTGAGTCATCTTCAGCCCCAAAGCCGACTGATGGCCGTTGTGAAGGCAGATGCTTATGGCATGGGGGCAGTAGAGGTTGCCCGCGTTCTCCAAGAGGCAGGTTGCGAAGCGTTTGCGGTAACAACGGTTTCCGAAGGCGTTATTCTGCGTGAACGGGGCATTGACGCGCCAATTCTTGTGCTGGGTCCTGTCTTGAAGGACGAATTTGCCGAAGCACTCCAAGCAAATCTGCTGTTAGCTCTCTCTAGTTTAGAACAAATTTCAGATTTGGAGCAGACCGCTTTAACCTTAGGGAAGGAAGCCCAAGTCCATATTAAGTTGGAGACAGGTATGGGTCGAACTGGCTTCTTTTATGAAGACTTAGAAGACCTGGCTCAAGCGCTTGGAGAATGTTCGCACGTCAAGAGCGTAGGAATATTTACCCACTTTGCGCGCGGGGCGCAAAGGGATCGCAACTATACCCAAGAACAGTACACCCGTTTTCAAAGGGGTGTGACGCGGTTAGAAGAATTAGGTGTAAGTGGGCTGTTAAAACATGTCTGTAATAGTGCCGCTTTCCTGGACTACCCGGAATGGCATCATGATTTTGTTCGGATAGGAACTCTACTGATTGGGCATGTCCCGGCACCAAGGTTCGCGGGCAAGCTAAGACTTAGGGATCCTTGGGTTGCTAAAACCCAGATTGTTCATCTCCGAAAAGTACCAAAAGGAACTTTTGCAGGATACCAAAGTATTTACCGAACGAAGAAAGATACGCAGCTTGCCGTTATACCCGTTGGGTATGCCGATGGATTTGGGTTGATACCTCATCTGGTTCCTCAAGGGCTTTGGGATTTTATCAAAATTGTGATTAAAAATTTTCTCGCACTTTTTGGGGTTTATTTAGGAGGAGAGATTGTAACGCTAGGAGGTCGCACCGTGCCTGTTGCAGGAAAGGTAGGGATGCAACTGACGATCTTGGACGTTGGCGATAATCCTTGCCAGCTGGGGGATGAGGTCGTAATTCCGCTGCGAAGGACGTTAGCGAACCCTCGGATCACCCGGATCTACCGCAGAGAAAAAAGAATCTTCTTGAAACGGGAGATGAAAGAAGGATTCCTACCTCTTTATCCAGAATATGCTAATGATGATCTTTAGTGAAAGGGTGAGAGTATGGCTAATATTCTGGTTGTTGATGATCAGCTAGGGGTTAGGCGGTTACTTTATGAGACTTTTCGTGAAGAACAGCACGAAGTACTAATGGCAGCGAACGGTAAGGAAGCACTTAAGATTCTTGAGAATTTTATCCCAGATCTTATCTTGATGGATATGAAGATGCCGGGTATGAATGGGATTGATACGCTGCGACAGATTCGGTCGTTTAACAAGGAAGTGAGTGTCATTATGATGACTGCCTATGGAGATGCTCAAAATTTGGAGCAGGCTCGAGAATTAGGGGTTCTTCATTACATGGGCAAACCGTTTGATCTGTTCGAGCTCAGGGATCGTGTGCGCGACATTTTAGCGCATAAGCAGACTAAGTCTTCACCTAGTCTTTAATAAAAAGAAACAGCATCAATTGTAATGAGTATGTTTATTGGTGTTTTTTTTTTCACTATATGTTTTCCACTTTAACTATTTAGAAGAAATTAAAAATAACAAAACAGTGATTAAGTAATCCTTTATTGGGTTAAGTAAAATAATATACTTGCTTAAAAAGCTCTATCTCAGAATAGCTTGAGCTTACGCAAACTGGCATCGCTTTTCATGCGGTGTCAGTTCTGTTTTAATTTATAAATTCTACAATAGGTAGGGTTCCGTTCATAATGGAAGGTCTTTTTCTATATATTTCGATGATCTTTTTTTTGCCTTAATTGATGCAGGAAAACACCGACCTATGACGAAGTATAGTTCAGTAGAAAGAGGTGGGAATTATGATCCTGACGACTCATACGTCAGTGGCCATCCAATGCCCAAAATGTGGTGAACTAGAGTTTCACGCCCTTTCTCTTTTTGCTTTCGCAGGCAAAGGGCGTGAAAATTTATATTGCCATTGTGGTGAATTGCTATTATCGGTAGCAAGTCGTGATCACCAGCATTTTAACGTTTCGTATCACTGTGCATTCTGTGGCGGAGTACACTATCTGCGGTTAAAACGCAGTGCGATTTGGGGAAAAGCAGCATTGCCGCTGATCTGCCCGGAGGTTGAAGCTTCGACAGGTTTTATCGGGCCAAAACAAAAAGTTACCCAGGCTTGTCATGAACGGGAAAAGTCCATCAGTGAATTGGCGGCAGAGCTGGGCTATGAAGAAGAGTTTGAGAATCCTGAAGTCATGTTAAGTCTTTTGGATCATCTTCATGATCTGGCTAAGGATGGGAGCTTGGAATGCGGCTGTGGTAACAGGCACCTATCTTTCGAATTATTGCCTGATCGAGTCGAGCTTTATTGTGAAGAGTGTGAAGCAGTGGGCGTGATTTATGGAGATAGCACAGAACATATTCGTATTTTCGAAGGAATGATGTCCCTCAAATTAGAAGAGAATAAGACATGGTTAATTAATAGTCCCCAACGGGCTCATCAGCTCGCGAAGGCGAATGAGGAGGAATAAAATTATGAGTCTAGTTCCTATTGCAGAACTGCTGCAGAAGGCACAACAAGGACATTATGCTGTGGGTGCTTTTAACTGCAATAATATGGAGATTGTTCAAGCTATTGTGGCAGCGGCTGAGGCGGAAAAGTCGCCTGTTATTATTCAGGCGAGCCAAGGTGCGATTAAATATGCGGGAATAGAGTATATCTCGGCATTAACCCGGTTAGCGGCTGAAAAGGCAAGTGTCCCGGTTGCTTTGCATTTAGATCATGGAACAAGCTTTGCTCAAGTGGTGCAATGTATCCGTAACGGTTTTAGTTCAGTCATGATTGATGGTTCTAAGCTTTCCCTTGAAGAAAATATTGCCTTGACCAATAAGGTCATCGAAGTGGCTCATCCAATAGGAGTCTCCGTTGAAGCTGAACTCGGGAAAATCGGTGGAACCGAGGATGATATTTCTGTGAGCGAGCGTGAAGCGCTCTTTACAGATCCTAGCGAGGCAGAACGCTTTGTCAAGGAGGCCCCAGTAGACGCCCTGGCTATTGCGATTGGAACAGCACATGGTCAATATAAAGGAGTACCTAAACTTGATTTTGAGCGTTTGAAAGAGATAAGGAAACGGGTTAACACTCCGATTGTTCTTCATGGTTCTTCAGGTGTCCCAGAGGAGGCAATTCGTGAAGCTGTTTCTTTAGGTGTTTGCAAGGTCAATATTGATACAAATATCCGCGAAGCGTTTGTGGCTGCCGCACGTCAAGTGTTAGCGCAGAATCCGAAGGAAATTGATCCACGCAAGATGCTTGGCCCAGCCCGGGAAGCAACAATTATAATCATTCGCGAGAAGATTCGGATTTTTGGTAGCAATGGTAAGGCTAAATAGGAGGATGAACTACTGATGCAATTTTTTCTAGACTCTGCGAACCTGGATGAAATCAAGCAAGCGTGGAATATGGGGGTTATCGCTGGAGTAACCACAAACCCTAGCTTGGTTGCCAAAGAGGGAAAAGACTTTCACGCCTTACTTCAAGAGCTAGTGAAAGTGGTGGATGGGCCGATTAGCGCCGAAGTTATTGCGCTTGACATGAACGGAATGCTTAAAGAAGCACGAGAACTGGCCGGAATGCACAAGAATATCGTGGTGAAAATTCCCATGACGGAAGAGGGTTTGAAGTCGGTTAAGGTCCTCAACCAAGAAGGAATTCATACGAACGTGACCCTGATTTTCAGTGCGGTTCAGGCGTTACTCGCTGCTCGGGCAGGTGCAACTTATGTCAGTCCTTTTTTGGGCCGCTTAGATGATATCGGGGAAAATGGGCTGAACTTAGTGGAAGAAATCTGTGATATTTTCAGTATTCATGCGATCGATACGAAAGTGATTGCCGCGAGTATACGGAATCCGGTGCATGTGACTGAATCGGCGAAACTGGGAGTTGATTTTGCCACCGTTCCCTTTAAGGTTTTACGTCAGCTTTTCAAGCATCCACTGACCGATGCTGGGATTGAGAAGTTCTTAGCAGATTGGAAAAAACTCGGATAATCAGTAAAAGGTCCCTTTTGCGAAAGGGATCTTTCGTTTGTACTAACAGAAAGTATAAGTCTGGGGGCAGATAGTATAAGTGCAACCAGCGGCTTTCGTTTTCCTACGATGAATGTATTTAAGTCCGGCAGGATAAGTGCAACTAGGGCTTCTGCCTTCGCTTTGCTTGGCACAAGCCAAGTTTTCTTTATCCTACGATGAATGCGGTTAAGTTCGGCAGGATAAGGCAACTAGGGCTACCACCTTCGCTCGGGCTTGGTGCTAGCCAAGTTTTCTTTATCCTACGATGCAAGTGGTTAAGTCCGGCAGGATAAGGCAACTAGGGCTACCACCTTCGCTCGGGCTTGGTGCTAGCCAAGTTTTCTTTATCGCTAAAGCTCGGCGAAAGCCGGGTTTTCTTTATACTAACAGAAAGTATAAGTTTTGGGCAGATAGCATAAGTACAACTAAGGCTTCCGCCTACGCTAGAGGCTTGGCGCAAGCCAAGTTTTCTTTATTCGTCTTCGCTAACGCTAACAAGGAAGACCCATTGGGTCTTCACTATTTACCTTGAAACTCCCGAAAAAGTATGGCACAATAAGAGTAAATCAAACAAATATGATGAACAAATAAGTTTTGTTTACCGGATATTTTGATTATAAAAATATGAAAGCGAGGGATCATCTTGGAAAGAGAGCTAACGATGGAATTTGCCCGGGTTACGGAGGCAGCCGCTTTAGCATCTGCTCGTTGGGTTGGTCGTGGAAATAAGGAAGCTGCAGATGATGCGGCTGTTGAGGCTATGCGTTCTGTCTTTGATACCATTCATATGAGCGGTACGGTGGTTATTGGTGAGGGAGAAATGGATGAAGCACCCATGCTTTATATTGGGGAGCGTGTGGGAACGGGAGATGCGCCTGAACTTGATGTAGCAGTTGACCCCTTAGAGGGGACGAATAGCGTTGCAAAAGGTGTAGCGGGAGCGATTGCTGTTGTGGCCATCGCTCAAAAAGGTGGACTCCTGCATGCACCAGATATGTATATGGATAAAATTGCGGTTGGTCCAGCTGCCAGGGGAAGGATTCACCTTGATGCCCCGGTTCTGGAAAACCTGACCAATGTGGCTCAAGCTCTAGGTAAAAGTATTGATGATTTGACTGTTGTTATTTTGGATCGTCCACGGCATCAAAAGTTAATTCAAAATGTACGAGATGCGGGTGCTAGAATTCGTCTCATTTCTGATGGTGATGTTTCTCCAGCCGTCGCTTGTGGCATTGAGGGAAGTGGCGTGGATATTATGATGGGTGTCGGAGGTGCCCCAGAAGGAGTTCTAGCAGCAGCAGCCCTGCGTTGTTTAGGTGGGGAGATGCAAGGTCGGCTCTGGCCGGAAAATGAAGCCGATATTCTGCGAGCTAAGGCTTTAGGGATCGTAGATGTGAACAAACTTCTTACCTTGGATGATTTAGTTCGGTCTGACGATGTTTTTTTTGCCGCCACAGGAATTACGGAAGGCCCGCTCCTACGGAGCGTGAATTTCACCGCTCAAGGCGCTTTAACCCATACGGTCGTGATGCGGGGACAGACCGGAACAGTTCGTTTTATTGAAGCCCAGCATCGGTTCGATAAGAAGCCTCATTATGCGATGAAGGGTGTTTTACAAGAAAACACTCGGGAGTAAAGAGAACTTTCTTCAGGTGGAGTTTCATACTCCACCTTTGCGTATTTATTACCTGGGGTTTGGAAAGAATAACTTAGAATGCCTTTTAGGGCAAATTGATTTTTTCAACCTCGAGGTGGTTTAGAAGAATGATGGTTCAAGAACATGGGCAAAAGCGGTGCGCCCGAGTCGTTTGGGGGAGCGCTGCTTTTTTCATGGCTTTCTTTGTTCTTGCCTATGGTGCAGTTCCGGTGTATTCAAATGGGATTGGAACGGTCGCTTGTTTTTCAGTCATAACGGTAGAACCTGGGCAGGATATTAATGCCTTGGCCAAGAGGTATGCGACTACGACGGATCAGATTCTCAAAGATAATCCGCAAGCACATACGTTTACTCCAGGAGCGACCTTAACCATTCGCGAAAACACGAGAACCGAAGAAGTATCTCGTGGTGTTATGGTTTCTTGGTATTGGCCGGTTCTGGGCTGGATTAGTTCGGATTATGGTTGGCGAGGGTCCAAGGATTTTCATCATGGAATTGATATCGCTTTGCCCATAGGTACGACGATAAATGCTGCTCAAGGTGGTCAGGTAGTCAAAGCAGGCTGGCTGGGAGTCTATGGTTTAGCTGTTTTGATCGATCATGGCAACGGAATCGAAACGTTGTACGGACATAATGATCGTTTGTTTGTCAAGGTCGGGGAGCAGGTTAAAAGTGGTGAGCGGATCGCAATATCTGGAAATACAGGCAATACCACGGGGCCACACCTGCATTTCGAAATCCGGAAAAATGATAAAACAGTGGATCCTTTAGATTATTTGCCTAAGTATGATGTAGCAAGACAGTAACTAGAAAAATAGCGTCACTCTAAAAAGTCTCTAAAAATCCTTTTAGAATAACAGAATCTGTAATCTTGACCGCCTAGGTCTCTTTGTGCTATACTTTTAAAAGTTGACCGGTTTACAGTACGGAAATTTTCAGGCTCGTTAGAACTGATGACAATCCGTTGAATATTCGGTAAGAAAGAAGGTGACGATATGAAAGAAAACATACATCCGAAATATGAGCAAACCACAATTACTTGCGCTTGCGGTGAAGTGATTCATACCGGTAGCACAAGGAAGGATATAAAGGTGGAAGTTTGTTCAAAGTGTCATCCCTTCTATACTGGTGTCCAACGTTTTGTTGATGCTGGTGGACGGGTTGATAAGTTTAAGAAGAAATACGGGATGTAAGACAAAGGACAACGGCCTGCGGTCGTTGCTAGAGAAAAAGCAGAGCGCATGCTCTGCTTTTTACATTTATAACCTAATGATTCTGAGAGGGGACTAGAGGATGAGCAGACCAGTTCAGTATGGCGGGCAAGCTCTGATCGAGGGTGTCATGATGCGGGGACCAAAGGTAACGGCGATGGCTATTCGTCTACCTAATGGTGAGATAGAGGTAACAAAGCGCGAAATTAAGGTTTGGTCAGCACATCTGTTTTGGAAGTTACCCTTAATTCGGGGATTTGTTGCCTTAATCGACTCTTTGATTGTTGGTACAAAGGCGTTAATGTTTTCGGCGAATCGAGCGGTGGGTGAAGAAGAGGGCGAGGAACTCAGTTTCGGAGAGATGGCTTTAACCATGGTGCTGTCTTTGGGCTTTGGACTTCTTTTGTTTGTTGGCTTGCCGACTGGGTTCGCTCATTTGCTCAAAGCAAAAGTTCCTGGTGTGGTGCTCCAGAATCTCCTTGAAGGAGGGATTCGACTCGTTGTCTTCTTCGCCTATATCCTGCTTATCTCTCGGATGAAGGATATTCAGCGGGTGTTTCAGTATCATGGGGCCGAGCACAAAGCGATTTATACGCATGAAGCAGGCTTGGAATTAACGGTGGAGAATGCCCGTCCGTTTTCAACGTTGCATCCCCGGTGTGGGACGAGCTTCCTACTGATTGTGGTTGTCGTCAGTATTTTCGTTTTTGCTTTCCTTGGACTTGATCCTTTATGGTGGCGGATCCTTTCCCGGATTGTTTTAATGCCACTTGTTGCAGGGGTAGCTTATGAAATTCTGAAGTTTTCTGCGCGCCATATGGACTCTCCCAACTGGCATTGGCTGATCGCCCCAGGGCTTCTATTACAGAAGTTAACGACTCGGGAACCGGACGATCAACAACTGGAAGTCGCCTTAGCCGCCTTGCAAGGAGTCCTGGAATCAGGACAGGAACTTTCTTAATATAGTATACTGACCTGATAAAGACCTAGAATTCTAAACTTCGTCTGAAGCTTAGCTGAACAAGGGGCTGAGCGCCATTCATTACTCGCTTCAGAGGCGAAAATCTTAGTGGCGTTACTAGCTATTGGAGAAATCTATTGAGGTGTTAAAATGCTGGAAAAATTAATGGAAATTGAACGCCATTATGATGAATTAACCCAACTACTGAGTGATCCTGAGGTGATTGCCAATCAGGAAGATTGGCAAAAGTATGCGAAGGCTCAAGCGGGAATGACCGAAATTGTTGCGGTCTTTCGTGACTATCAAGGGGTTCTGAAGAGTCTGGAGGATACGGAAAGTCTTCTCAGTGAAAAGCTAGACCCGGAATTAAAAGAAATGGCTGAGTTAGAAAAGAATGAATTGATCTCGAAACGCGAGGCATTTGAGGCGAGAATAAAAGTACTCCTCTTACCTAAGAATCCGAATGATGATAAAAATGTGATTATGGAGATTCGGGCTGGAGCTGGCGGGGAGGAAGCTGCCCTTTTCGCGGGAGATTTGTATAGGATGTATACTAAGTATGCGGAACGCCAAGGCTGGCGGACAGAGTTAATGAGTGCCAGTTACACTGATATCGGGGGCTTCAAGGAAATTGTCTTCCTTGTCGAAGGACATGGAGCCTATAGCAAGTTAAAGTTTGAAAGTGGAGTACATCGTGTGCAACGGATTCCGGCGACTGAATCAGGCGGCAGAATTCATACGTCCACGACGACGGTTGCGGTGTTACCGGAAGCTGAAGAAGTGGATGTCGAGATCAATCCCAATGATTTACGGATTGATATTTTCTGCTCCAGCGGCCCGGGTGGACAGTCGGTAAATACAACTCAATCGGCAGTCCGAATTACCCACCTGCCGACAGGAACCGTGGTATCTTGTCAAGATGAGAAATCTCAGCTGAAAAATAAGGAGAAAGGCCTTCGGGTTTTACGGGCACGTCTTCTAGAAAAGGCACAAAGTGAAGCCCATGGAGTAATGGCTTCAGCTCGCAAGAGCCAAGTCGGTACGGGGGATCGGAGTGAACGAATTCGGACCTATAATTTCCCCCAAGGCCGGGTTACGGATCACCGAGTTGGGCTTACTCTACACCGAATCGATAGTATCCTAATGGGCGACCTGGATGAGATTATCGAGACGCTAATTACCACAGATCAGGCGGATCGGTTAAAGACGGAAGCCTAATGAAGATCTATGAAGCCCTGCAATGGGGAGAACGAAAATTAAAAGAAGCAGAAGTCGATAACCCACGCTGGGATGCGGATCTCCTGTTAAGTCAGGTTATGGGATGGCGCCGGGAACAGCTCTATCTGGAGAGGGAAGGTTTGCTCGCCAACGGACAGTGGGAAAGTTATCAGGCCTTGATTATACGACGTTCTGCTCGTGAACCCTTACAATATATCCTTAAAAATCAAGAATTTATGGGGCTTAGCTTTTACGTTGATGAGCGGGTATTGATTCCTCGAGCCGATAGTGAGATTCTTGTTGAAAAGCTACTTGAGTTTAAAAACTCAACCACCCAAGCTCGAATTCGAATCGCAGACTTGTGTACCGGGAGTGGTGCACTTGCTGTGGCGATCGCCCATTATTGGCCGGAAGCGTCTGTCGTTGGTACGGATTTATCTTCTGCTGCGCTTGAGGTTGCCAGTTACAATGGTCAGCGGAATGATGTCCGAGTGGAATGGCGGAAAGGGGACTTTTGCGAACCAATTCGAGGGGAACGCTGGGATTGGATCGTTTCCAATCCTCCTTATGTACCTGAAGAAGAATATCGCTCGCTAGCCCCAGAAATTTTTAAAGAGCCAGAAATGGCCTTCGTCGGGGCAGAGAACGGTTTGATCTTTTATCAATGTTTGGCCGAGGAGGCCGCATCCTTACTCAACGTTGAGGGGAAAATTTTGATGGAAATCGGTTGGCACCAGGGACAATCAGTCCAAAACCTTTTTCAAAAACAGGGGTTTAAGACCCAGATCTTCCAGGATTATGGAGGACGAGATCGTGTCGTTTGCGCGGAGTTCATAATGAGGTGAAATTTATGGAGACAAAACGTATATATATAGATAGTCAAGCTCCGGAGCCAGAGATTATTGAAGAAGCGGCAAAGCTAATACGGGAGGGCCAATTGGTTGCTTTTCCTACGGAAACTGTTTACGGGCTGGGAGCTAATGCGTTAAACGCTGAGGCTTGTGCCGAGATTTTCAAGGTCAAGGGACGTCCTCAGGATAATCCCCTGATCGTTCATGTCTCCAATCTAGAAATGGTAAAGTCCCTAGTGGTAGGTTGGAACGAGCAGGCAGAGCGTTGTGCACGTGCCTTTTGGCCTGGTCCGCTCACATTGGTTTTGCCAAAGACAGCTATTATTCCGGATGCAGTGTCAGCTGGGCTAAGTTCGGTGGGTATTCGCATGCCCAACCATCCGGTGGCCTTAAGCCTGATTGAGAAGGCGGGAGTTCCGATTGCGGCGCCGAGTGCTAATCTCTCCGGAAAACCCAGTCCGACGAATGGGATCCATGTCTGGAAGGATCTACGAGGTCGTATTCCGTACATCTTGGACGGGGGAGCCTGTAATGTGGGGGTAGAATCAACCGTTCTTGATCTGACAGGTGAAATCCCTTGCATTTTACGACCGGGTGGCATAACGAAGGAAAGACTGGAGAAAATTTTAGGGGAAGTTGCTGTGGATCACCCATCGGAAAATCAGTTGCCCAAAGCACCAGGTATGAAGTATAGGCATTATGCGCCTAAGGGAGAACTCTATCTTCTGATTGGTGAACGGGAGAAAATATTAGCCCGAATGACGGATGAAATTCACAAAGCGCATGCTCGGCTTAAAAAAGTGGGGATTCTCTGTACATTAGAGAGTGCCTCAAGTTTACATAGCCAACTGCCTGAATTGCTTTTCGTTCTGGGTTCCGAAGAACGACCTGAGGAAGTAGCCGCCAGCCTCTATGAGGGTCTAAGACTTTGTGATGAACAAAGCATTGACATCATACTTGCTGAGGGTGTTGCAAAGAACGGGTTAGGTTTTGCCATCATGAACCGTCTGGAAAAGGCTTCTGGACAGAAGATTTGGTATGTGTAGAGAGACCAGCTTAAAGGTATTTCATTCCAAGCTCTAGCATAAGATACAGAAGCAAGTTTAGGTTGCGAAGTCTGAGTTTTAGGCTAATTGCACGAACTTCGAACCTCGTTTTGGGGGTGGAAAGCTTGAACTTAGCTTGGGTTTTAGCTCTTTCCGTTGCCTTGGGAGCGGATGCTTTCTCTTTAGCCCTGGCGATTGGACTCGTGGGTATTGGCAAACGGATGACGTTAAGGCTTTCACTCATTGTTGCGATCTTCCATGTCATTATGCCTCTGGGAGGACTTCTTCTCGGTCAGGCCCTGGGAATAGTACTGGGGCAATTGGCTAAAGGAATTGGGGCGGCTGTACTGCTCTGGCTAGGGGGGCGGATGCTTTTCCATGTTTGGCGACCTGTTCCAGAATTTTATCGACTTTCAGAGGCTCGTCAAGCTCTGAGACGTGCCCAGCTTCCCACGGGTATCTCTTTACAGGGTGTCGGAGTTTACGCCTTAGCGGTAAGTGTCAGTTTAGATGCACTTAGTGTGGGGTTTTCCCTGGGGACTGTAGAGAGTCCGATTGGGATCACGGTCCTCGTGATGGGGGTCGTAGCGGGAATCATGATGGGGAGTGGTCTCCTTTTGGGAAGGTTTGTTGGATCCTTGATCGGCCAACGGGCAGAGGCCTTAGGAGGCATGGTTCTCGTTATGATCGGAGTGAAGATGCTATTATAGGGTAGATATTCATGTCGTTTCCCAGCACCACCAGATGATAACGAAAACTTAGCTGGCGCCAAGTCCTAGCGCAGGCGCCTTATCCTGCCGGACTTAACCACATTCCAAAGGGACAAGGAGGCGAGCTGAGACCCATCGGCATACCTACGCTTGAAGATAAAGTTCTTCAGAGGGCGGTATGCATGCTGTTGGAACCTATTTATGAGCAAGACTTTAGGGATAGTTCATTTGGATTCCGACCGGGAAGGTCACAGCATCAAGCACTTGAAGTCATCTGGAAAGAAACCATGGATATAAAAGGCGGATGGATATTGGATGTCGATTTACGAAAGTATTTTGATACCATAGATCATGCCCAGATCCAAGCAATGCTCCGATAACGGGTAAATGATGGAGTCATTACAATGGGTCGTAAAGCGGAAAACGGCAAGCAAACGTCTGAGTGGTAAGATACAAGCCGTAGCAAAGTGGTGTAAGGATAACCGACAGCTGACAATCCGGGAACAACATAAAACCCTATGTGTTAAGTTGCGAGGCCACTATCAGTATTATGGCATTAGCGGCAACTACAGGAGTATAAACGCTTTTCGGCATGCCGTGTTGAAGTCTTGGTTGAAATGGTTAAATCGACGGACACACAAGGGGAAAAGAACATGGAACGCATTCTACGATGTTCTTCTGCACTTACCACTCCCAGCGCCTAGAATAATGCACTCCTACATTTAGCAAAACCATAGCGAGAGGAACCGGATGCGGGAAATCCGCACGTCCGGTCTGTGGGGGTTTTGGGGGAGTAATCGCCCAATTCTACCCGGCATATAGGAGACTCGGCTTAGAGGTGAGGTACGAAACTCAAGCCCTAGTCGACTTATCCTCGAAGGGGAGAAGCTACGCTTACGGGTCTTTTAAGATATTTTAGATTAGGGTGGTGCTCATGGGAATCAAATTATTATTTATCTGTACCGGAAATACATGCCGTAGTCCCATGGCTGAAGGGTTAGCTAAAACAATTCTAGGGCCGGAGGTGGAGGTGAGCTCGGCTGGAATGGCTGCTGGGGAAGGCCAACCGGCGAGTGATCAAGCCTTAAGCGTGCTGAAAGTACGAGGGATTGATTTATCTTCCCATCACGCTCGTCAGATTAATCCATTACTTCTGCAAGCGGCGGATTGGATCATCCCAATGACGAAGGAACATGAAATCCGGTTGTGCGCGCTTTATCCACAGTATACGGGCAAAATTCGGAGACTCGGTGCTTGGGGAACCAAGGGCAAAGATATTTTGGATCCGTTTGGAGGATCACTCAAGGTTTATCAGAAATGTGCCGAGGAAATTGAAGGCTTAATTTTTGAACTCAAGAAAGAATTGGATAGTTTAGCAGGAAAAGATTAAAGATAGAGGTAAGTAGCTTGGCAGGAGCCAAGCTTTTACTTTGTACTAACAGAAACTTCCATGAACCTGCCGATTCACAGGGAGGTATGAAAATGTAGTCCATTTTCGTAAGAAAGTATAAGTTTGGGGCAGATAGCATAAGTGCAACCAGCGGTTTTCGCTTTCCTACGATGCAAGTAGTTAAGTCCGGCAGGATAAGGCGACTAAGGCCATCGCTTTGGCGCTGACCAAGTCTTCTATATCGCAAAGCTCGGCGAAAGCCGGGTTTTCTTTAGATAAGGCATCAAAAATTCTTCATAGATTGTATACTTTCTTTAGTTTTTGGCGATTTTGGCAGGGATTGTCCACTAAAGTGTAGAATTTGCATTAGATGGACAAAAGCATAATCAAACGGAGGTGGACGGATTGAAAATTGCACTCGGAGCAGATCATGGTGGTTATGAGCTCAAGAATGAAATTCGCACGCACTTGATAGACCAAGGAATAGAGATATTGGACTTAGGAACAAACTCGAAGGAATCCGTCGATTATCCAAAATACGGTTTCAGGGTCGGAAAAGCAATCCTCCAGGGAGAGGCAGACCTAGGAATTGTTGTTTGTGGGACAGGCCTAGGAATTTCGATGGCAGCGAATAAAGTCCCAGGGATTCGAGCGGCTTTATGCACAGAGACCTACTCAGCCCGCATGTCCCGTGAACATAATAATGCTAACGTACTTGCCCTAGGGGGGCGGGTAACGGGAGTAGGCTTAGCCTTAGATATTGTTGATATGTTTATTAAAACCCCCTTTGCTGGAGGACGGCACGCACGGCGCGTAGATTTGCTGACTTCGATTGAGATGGGGGAAGAGCTTTAAGGAGGCGCAGTTAACATGCTAGAGAAGTTAAAGGAAATTGCTACGACCTGGCAGAAGGTTCTCGATGATTTTTTTTCACAAGCAAATTTACACCCAGGTCAAGTTCTCGTGTTGGGTTGTAGTACTAGTGAAGTGCTCGGAGAACATATAGGAAAAGGAAGCAGCATCGAAGTTGCGGACATTCTCTTACTACCACTGCTCCGAAAGGTACAGGAACAAGGAATTTTTCTAGCCGTCCAAGGATGTGAACATATTAATCGGGCCCTTGTGGTCGAGGAAGAATGTGTGGAACGTTATGGACTAGATCCTGTAACCGTTCTTCCGGGGCTGAAAGCGGGTGGAGCAATGTCAGTAAAGGCTTGGCAGAGTTTTAGAGCTCCTTTGATGGTCGAGTGCATTAAGGGACATGCAGGAATTGACATTGGGGATACGTTTATCGGGATGCACTTGCGTCCGGTGGTGATTCCAATCCGACTTGAGGTTCAGGAAATCGGAAAAGCCCATTTAACCATGGCCCGCACTCGTCCTCGCCTTATTGGCGGAGCGCGAGCGATTTATCCCGAGTAAATTAAGATTAAAGCTTGAAAAGCTCGAGCTTTTAATGTAGGTTATGACCATTAGGATAAATCTCTCAAGAATCTCTTTAAGATAATGCTTTAAAAACAAACACTAGAGATTTTTAAAGGAGTGGAGAAAAATGGATTACATTAAAGAATGGGTTCTTCCCCAAGACCCGGAAGTAGCCGAAGCGATTGCTCAAGAAGAAGGGCGCCAGCGCAATAAAATCGAACTTATTGCCTCAGAAAACTTTGTTAGCCGTGCGGTAATGGCAGCTCAAGGCTCGGTACTGACCAACAAGTATGCCGAAGGATATCCCGGTCATCGCTATTACGGGGGCTGCGAATACGTCGATATCGTCGAAGACCTAGCTCGTGAACGAATTAAAAAGCTCTTTGGAGCTGAGCATGCTAATGTTCAACCACATTCCGGCGCTCAAGCGAATACCGCGGTTTATTTTGCCGTACTTAAACCCGGGGACACTGTTCTCGGCATGAATCTTTCACATGGTGGGCATTTGACCCACGGCAGCCCTGTGAACCTTTCGGGCATGTATTTTAACTTTATAGCCTATGGGGTTGAACCCGACACAGAAGTGATTGACTATGAAAAAGTTCGTGCTTTAGCACTCGAGCATCGACCAAAGTTGATCGTTGCAGGCGCAAGTGCTTATCCTCGAATTATTGATTTTCCGAAACTCCGTGAAATTGCGGATGAGGCGGGCTGTCTCCTGATGGTGGATATGGCGCACATCGCCGGCCTAGTTGCAGCCGGAATTCATCCAAGCCCGATTCCTTATGCTCATTTTGTCACCTCGACAACCCATAAAACGCTTCGTGGGCCAAGAGGCGGGCTGATTCTTTGCAAACAAGAATTCGCTAAGGCCATAGACAAGGCAATTTTCCCTGGAATTCAGGGTGGACCACTGATGCACGTGATTGCTGCGAAAGCAGTCGCTTTTGGGGAGGCTCTGCAACCGGAATTTAAAGAGTATCAAAAACATATCGTGGAAAATGCTAAGGTTCTGGCGAATAGCCTGACTAAAAAGGGTTTCCGTTTAGTCTCTGGCGGCACAGATAATCATCTCATGCTTGTTGACGTGCGAACCAAAGGATTGACGGGAAAGGACGCAGAACATATCCTTGATGAGGTAGGAATAACCGTTAATAAAAATACAATCCCTTATGATCCAGCGAGTCCCTTTGTAACCAGTGGTATCCGAATTGGGACACCGGCTGTGACCAGCCGAGGAATGAATCCTCAGGCGATGCAGCGGATTGCTGAGGCCATAGATATCGCCCTGACGAAACAAGATGAGACAAATTATGCCAAAGCGAAGGAAATTGTTGCGAGTCTTTGCGAGGAGTTCCCGCTTTACCTAAATCTAGATTAGGAGTTGACTTATTTCATGGCACAACTACACGTTCTCGATCATCCCCTCATTCAACATAAGCTTTCATTAATCCGCGACGAGGAAACCGGTTCGAAGGACTTCCGTGAACTCGTGGAAGAAGTTGCCATGCTCATGGCGTACGAAGTAACTCGAGACTTTCCACTAGAAGAGGTTGAGGTGAAGACTCCAGTTGCCACGACGAAAACGAAAATAATTGCCGGACGAAAGGTTGGACTAGTACCCATCTTGCGTGCAGGTCTGGGTATGGTTGATGGAATGCTTAAACTTATTCCAACGGCAAAGGTCGGTCATATAGGGTTATATCGTGACCCAGAAACGCTCAAACCGGTGGAATATTATTGCAAACTGCCAACGGATATTGAAGAGCGAGAACTGATTGTGATTGACCCAATGCTTGCGACGGGAGGATCTGCGTCAGCAGCTATTACATTTTTAAAAGAACGAGGGGTTCGCAATATCAAGTTGATGTGTCTTATTGCGGCTCCAGAGGGTATTCAGGCGGTAAGATCCGCGCATGATGATGTTGAGATTTTTGTAGCTGCGGTCGATGAGAAGTTAAATGACCATGGTTATATTGTACCTGGCTTAGGTGATGCTGGAGACCGGCTGTTTGGAACGAAGTGATCGATATGCTAAAGAAACGGCCAAGTTGGGATGACTATTTTATGAAAATGGCGCAGGTGGTTTCGGAACGATCCACCTGCTTACGTCGTCAAGTCGGTGCAGTGATTGTCAAGGATAGGCAGATTCTGAGTACGGGATATAACGGTAGCCCTACAGGACTGAAGCATTGCGCAGAAGTCGGATGTTTACGCCAAAAACTTCAGATTCCTTCCGGCGAACGGACTGAGATCTGCCGTGCGGTTCATGCCGAACAGAATGCACTCGTACAGGCAGCAAAGCACGGTGTAGGAATAGCGGGAGCAGATCTCTATACAACCTTAGAACCTTGTGTCCTCTGTACAAAGATGATTATTAATTCGGGAATCAAACGGGTAATTTATGCCAAACCCTATCCTGATGCTTTGGCGCATGAACTCGCCGAAGAGGCAGACCTTGAGTTGATCCATCTTTTCTCGGAAGAAGAAAGTGGATGCTAAGGAAACTTACCACAGATAAAGAAACTTACCACAGATGAAGTTCTAAAATATTTCAAAGGAGAGTACCGAGCGGTGAAACAACCACAAAAGGTCATGGTGGTTTTCGGGACGCGTCCCGAAGCTATTAAAATGGCCCCAGTCGTTAAAGCCCTTCACAAGGTATCGATTCCGTGTCAGGTCGCTGTGACCGCCCAACACCGAGAAATGCTCGACCAAGTGTTGGCGCTTTTTAAGATTCGACCAGACTATGACTTGAATTTAATGAGAGCAGGGCAGACCCTCGTTGATATTACAACTCGGGCACTAAACGGTCTAGCCGAGGTTTTCGCAAAAGCAAAACCGGATTTAGTCTTGGTTCATGGAGATACGACTACAACCTTTGTCGCAGCTCTTGCCGCCTTTTATGCCCATATTCCGGTTGGACATGTGGAAGCAGGTTTACGCACTGGAGATAAGTATTCTCCGTTTCCAGAAGAAATGAACCGTAAACTAACGGGTGCGATTGCCGATTTACATTTTGCACCGACGAATACAGCAAAACAAAATTTACTCCGGGAAGGTGTAGCTGAGGCGAAGATCTTTGTTACGGGAAATACGGTAATTGATGCCTTGCTAAACACAGCCCGTGCTGATTATCGATTCATCGACCCGGAACTCGATTCAATATTGGAGCAAGAACAAGGTAACCGCATGATTTTGGTGACTACGCATCGCCGTGAAAACCTTGGGGAACCGATGCGTCAAATTTATCGAGCAATAGCTAACGTTCTCGATAACAACCCAGATACTTATATCGTTTTTCCTGTTCATAAGAATCCTTCGGTACGAAAAGTGGTCAGTGAGGTTTTAGGTCAGCATGAGCGAGTCCACTTAATTGAACCGATGGATTATGAACCTTTTGTCAATTTAATGGCAAAAGCCCATATCATTTTGACAGACTCAGGCGGGATTCAAGAGGAGGCACCTTCTTTAGGGAAACCCGTCCTTGTTGTACGGGATACGACGGAACGGCCAGAGGCCGTAGAAGCAGGAACAGTCTCTTTAGTGGGCACCTCTTATGAGCGAGTCGTGGAGAGCTTAAACAAGCTTTTAACGGATGAGAAAGTTTTTCAGGCGATGGCCCATGCGAGCAACCCCTATGGAGATGGTAAAGCTTCAGAACGAATTGTTCAAATCATCCAAGAACAAATAGCATTTGGAAATAAATGAATAAAATAGCATTTTTAACGGAAAATAGGAAAGCATTATAAATTCTTTTGAAAATTTAAGCAGGAATTTAGAACATAACCCCGAATACTAATAGTTGTTATCCGGGTACCCGAGAGGGGTTTGGGGTAATTTTAAATGGGCGATAACCGTTTAACTGTGGTGAAAGCTATGGCTTTTGGCACAAGTATTGCAACCACACTAGCCGTCTTAGTTGGTGGTGGTTACATGCTGGGTAAATACTTTGACCAGCGCTGGGGAACCCAACCGTGGCTTCAACTTTTCTTTATCTTGGCGGGGCTTGTTTGCGGAGGAAGTTACTTAGTGGTAAGTTTAAGAAGGCTTGGGAACACTGATGACAAAAAGTAAATTTGTTGGGTTACTTTTGGGTACTTCGGGGTTGCTTTTTGTGATTGGGTTGACTCATAAAAGTAGTATACTAGGAGCAGTTCTGGGATATTGGATTGGTTTTTGGTATACACAATCGCTCTATAAGGATACCCAAAGCAGTGCTGAATTAGAAGTCTCCTTAGCCATTCGACGAATGCGTCGAGGCTTTTTTGGGCGTCTAGGGTTTGTTACTTTAGTTGTAGCGGCAGTCGGCCGTTATCAGAAAAGCTGGCTATTTAGCTTAGCAATAGGAATCGCGCTAGGACTCGTGGTTTCTCTTTTCATAGAGCTAAAAGAATTTGTGAAGAGCGGAGAGGGGTGAGTTATGAATATATGGAAAAAACTATATTATGGCATTTAGGTAATATGACCTTCCATGGAAAGACGTTAGTCATGACATGGATGGTTATGGCAGTCATTTTAATTTTCGTGCTTCTGGGAGTTCGACATTTAACGAGTGGTAAGCCGGGGAAAATGCAGAATATATTGGAATGGATGCTTGATTTTGTTCGTAAAATCATATCCGATAACATGGATTTAGAAAAAGGACGCCCAATTCTAGGCTATCTAGTGACTTTGATTCTGTTTGTCTTTGTTTCTAACATGTTCGGACTTCTTCCCAACTTGACATTTAATCTTCTTCATAATGTGGAGTTTGCTCAGCTGAACAAGATATTTGAAGGGGCTTCTTGGATGTCTCCAACGGCAGACATCAATACGACGATGGCCTTAGCTATCATGACGATGATCTTGGTTGTTGGGCTGGGGATTAAGCATCAAGGAGGACATTATTTCAAACATTTTTTAGAACCTAATCCAGTCTTTTTGTTAATCCATGCAATTGATATGATTTCCAAACCGATGACTCTGGCCTTTCGTCTTTTTGGAAACATTTATGCGGGCGAAATTCTCATTAGCGTTATTTTGATGCTTCCGGGTATTTGGGTACTAGGGGGGATTTTGCCAGACGCAATTTGGTTAGCGTTTAGTGTCTTTATCGGAGCTATCCAATCCTATGTATTTACAGTTCTAACAACGGCATATGTCGCTCAAGCGGTGACGGAAGAGGGCTAAGGTTTATTAGTTTAAGTTATTCGTTAAATTTCAGTGGAGCATGTGCGCTGCTGAGAAGATATTAAGTAAAAATAATTTATGGGGAATAAGAAAGGAGGAAACTCTGTGGACGTATCTGCTGCAGCTGCACTTGGTGCAGGGATTGCTGCTGGTTTAGCAGCCCTCGGAGCTTCACTTGGTAACGGAAGCTTGATTACGAAAACGATAGAAGGAATTGCCCGCCAGCCTGAGGCAAAAGGTGCACTACAATCCACCATGTTTATTGGTGTTGGTCTCGTTGAAGCTTTACCACTTTTAACATGGGTACTAGCTCTTCTTCTCATGTTCACGAAGTAAGTCTGAAATTGAATTGGGCTTGAGTCTTAAGTCCCAGCCCGTCAGGAACAAGGGGGAACGGATCGTTCCCCCTTGAAAAAATCATCCGCAGATGGACCAGACTTGAGAGGGGGGGTAAACTGTGAACAATCCCATATCATTTGATTGGACGCTAGTCGTCCAGATTGTATCTTTCCTGTTGCTCGTTTATATTCTTAGACGCTACGCTTGGAATCCACTCATGAATATGATGGAAGAACGCCGTAACTTCATTGAGTCCAATATTGCTCAAGCTGAGAAAGAACGCCAGCAGGCTGAACAAATAAAACGTGAATACCAGGAAGAAATGCGCAAGGCTCGTCAAGAAGCTCAAGAGGTTATCGCGAAGGCGACGAAATTGAGCGAAGAACGGTCTGTGGAGATCCTGGCAGAGGCTCATGAAGAGGCCGAGAAGATTAGAAAATCGGCTCTTGCCGATATTGAACGCGAACGTGACTTGGCTATTGCCCAAGTGAAGGCGCAAGTTGCCGATTTATCGGTTGCCGTAGCCGAAAAGATAATTCGTAGAAACTTGGATGTTAAAGGCCAGGAAGATCTTATTGAGCAATTTATTCAAGAAGTAGGGGAATTGCCATGTTAAAGGGAGCTCTAGCTCGTCGGTATGCTAAGGCCTTATTTGAAATAGGAGTACAACAGGATCTGAATCAAGTAGAGACCGACCTCCAGCAGCTAACAGGGTTAATTGCCGAGAATGCTGAGGTCGCGCATCTCCTTTACCATCCGCATATTTCTTTGACCGAGAAGAAAGCAATTATGGACAAGCTCTTTTCAGGAAGCATGAGTGACACGGTTCGCCACTTTTTTTATCTGCTTATCGATAAGCGAAGAGAAAACTTGCTTCCTGATATTCAACGGGAGTTTATGTTACTTGCAGACCAAGCGCGAAACATTGTCGAAGCAAGGATATCGAGTGCTGCGCCTTTGAGCAAAAGCCAAGAAGAACGTTTGCATAAGGAATTGGACCGGATTACTGGAAAAAATGTACGTATGGTCAAGGAGGTCCGTCCCGAACTCATCGGTGGTGTAATCGTGCAAATCGGTGATCAGGTCATGGATGGAACGGTGGCTTATAAACTTTCTCAGATTCGCCTAAGCTTAGGCTGAGCCTAAACCGGGAGCTTTTGAAGACCTCAGAGAATAGGGGTGAAAAGACAGGATGAATTTACGTCCAGAAGAAATAAGTTCAATTATCAAACAACAGATCGAACGTTATGATAATGTGATCGATGTTGCGGACGTGGGAACTGTGATCGAGATCGGTGACGGGATTGCCCGCGTCTATGGATTGGAAAAGGCGATGGCTGGTGAACTCCTGGAATTCCCGAACGGAATTTACGGAATGGCCATGAACCTTGAAGCAGACAACATCGGTTGTGTTATTTTGGGGCAGTTTATCGGAATTAAAGAAGGCGATCCGGTCAAACGCACAGGACGGATCGTCGAAGTTCCGGTTGGCGAAGAAATGATTGGCCGTGTTGTTAATGCGTTAGGTCAACCGATTGATGGCAAAGGGGAAATCAAGTCAACAAAGTTTCGTCCGATTGAAGCCCAAGCCCCTGGCGTCGTTTATCGCAAATCGGTGCATGAACCGTTGCAAACAGGTCTTAAATCCATCGATGCGATCGTGCCGATCGGTCGTGGACAGCGGGAACTGATCATTGGTGACCGGCAAACGGGTAAGACGGCAGTCGCTATTGATACCATCATAAACCAAAAGGGGCAAGATGTGATCTGCATTTATGTCGCCATTGGCCAAAAGGCGTCCACAGTCGCTGGGGTTCTTAAGACGCTACAGGATCATGGTGCTATGGATTACTCTCTTATCGTTTCGGCACCGGCCTCAGAACCTGCGCCAATGCTATATATTGCACCTTATGCGGGTTGTGCCATCGGCGAGGAATTCATGTATAACGGTAAGCATGTATTGATCATTTATGATGATCTTTCGAAACAGGCAGCCGCATATCGTGAATTATCCCTCTTGCTCAAACGTCCACCCGGGCGTGAGGCCTATCCTGGAGATGTTTTTTATCTCCATTCCCGTCTCTTGGAACGCTCAGCAAAGCTGTCTCCTGAACTTGGAAGCGGATCAATGACGGCTCTGCCGATTATTGAGACCCAAGCGGGTGACGTTTCAGCCTATATTCCTACGAATGTTATTTCGATTACCGATGGACAGATCTTCTTGGAGACGGATCTGTTTAATTCAGGTTTTCGCCCAGCTATTAACGTGGGCATTTCTGTATCCCGTGTCGGTGGTTCGGCGCAAATTAAAGCCATGAAGCAAGTCGCTGGGCAATTACGGCTCGACCTTGCGCAGTATCGTGAGCTTGCAGCCTTCTCCCAGTTTGGGTCTGATCTAGATAAAGTCACGCAAATGCGCTTAGGCCGTGGAGAACGGACGATGGAAATTCTGAAACAAGCACAATATCATACGATGCCTGTTGAAGAAGAAGTAGTTGTCATCTATGCAGCAGTTAAAGGCTTGATCGATGATATTGAGGTCGATCAGATTGGTCGTTTTGAACAAGAGTATCTGCGTTTCATGCGCTCGGTTAAAGCTGACCTCCTGGCTAAAATCCGTACTGAGAAGGCACTATCGGATGATTTAAACGCCGAAATCGAAAAGGCGATTAATGAATTCAAACAAGGATTTCTGATCTAATAAATGGGGGGTAGGTGAACGAGGTGGCAAGTATACTTGATATTCGTCGCCGGATCCGAGGCATTAGCAATATGGAGAAGATCACCAAAGCCATGAAGATGGTGGCGGCAGCTCGCTTGCGGAAATGCCAGGAAAGGGTTGTCGCTGCCCGACCTTATACCCGTCAAATGCACGAAATATTGGTTCGTCTCGCCCAGGATCAGACGGAGGCCACGCATCCTCTTTTGGAAAAGCGGACCGTGCACACAGTGGGATATGTGGTCATTACCTCTGATCGGGGACTTTGCGGTGGGTATAATGCGAACTTAATCCGGATGACCAATAATTTGCTCACTAAGGAAGCACACGAGGCGAAACTCGTTGCGATAGGTCGTAAGGGACGAGATTTCTACCGGCATGGAAAAGTTGAGATGCTTTCTGATTTTGTAGGCTTTGGAGATTTCCCTTCTTATAGTCTCGCAAAGGATATTGCTCAACAAGTCATTCACTTCTATAGTGAGGGCACCTTTGATGAAGTCTACCTGGTTTATACTGAATTTATCTCGGCGATTTCTCAGCAACCCAAGCAAATCAAAATTTTACCAATTGAGCAACCCGAAGGGGAGAGCGGTAAAGATTATATTTTTGAACCGTCGCCTGAGCAGATCCTTAACACCTTGCTCCCGAAGTATGTGGAGACCCAAGTCTTCCGTACTTTGCTTGAAGGAAAAGCAAGTGAGATGGGAGCCAAAATGACAGCGATGGGTTCAGCAACAGATAATGCCAAAGACATGATTGATCGTTTGACGTTACAAATGAATCGTGCTCGTCAGGCAGCCATTACGAAGGAAATTTCCGAAATCGTCGGGGGAGCAGCTGCCCTCGAGTAAGCTACTGGAAATACCCAAAAAGGAGGTTTCTCGCCTGTGAATATCGGTAAGATAGTTCAAGTCATGGGGGCGGTAGTTGACGTTGAGTTTGCTCCCGACGAACTGCCGAGAATCTATAATGCAGTATTAGTTCAGGCTCCTGAGAGGAAGATCGATATCACCTTAGAGGTGGAGCAACATTTAGGAAATGAAATAGTGCGTTGTGTAGCTATGTCCTCAACGGACGGCTTACAGCGGGGAATGGAAGTAAAAGATACAGGTTCACCAATTACTGTTCCTGTAGGTCCAGTGACCCTGGGACGGATGTTTAATGTGTTAGGTAAACCTGTCGATAATGGTCCTGAGGTAAAATCAGAAACGAATTATCCAATTCACCGCCCAGCACCAGCATTTGTCGATCAAGATCCCTCAACGCAAATGCTTGAAACGGGGATCAAGGTCATTGATCTACTGGCGCCATATGCTAGAGGAGGTAAAGTTGGCCTCTTTGGTGGTGCCGGTGTGGGCAAAACTGTGCTTATTCAGGAGCTCATCAATAATATCGCTATGCAGCATGGAGGCCTTTCCGTCTTTGCTGGAGTTGGCGAGCGGACCCGTGAAGGCAACGACCTCTGGAATGAAATGAGAGAGTCTGGCGTTATCGACAAAATGGCGATGGTCTTTGGTCAGATGAATGAGCCTCCCGGTGCCCGTCTTCGTGTCGGCCTTTCGGGACTGACCATGGCTGAATATTTCCGTGATGTCCAAGGCCAAGATGTTCTTCTCTTCATTGATAACATTTTTAGATTTACTCAAGCTGGATCTGAAGTGTCTGCCCTTCTGGGCCGGATGCCTTCAGCGGTTGGTTATCAACCTACCCTTGCTACGGAAATGGGTGCATTGCAAGAGAGGATTACCTCCACTCGCAGCGGATCGATCACCTCGGTGCAAGCGATTTATGTACCCGCTGACGACTTAACTGACCCTGCTCCAGCTACAGCTTTCGCTCACTTGGATTCAACCACGGTTCTCAACCGGGCGATTTCTGAGAAAGGAATTTATCCGGCTGTTGACCCTCTAGATTCATCGTCGCGGATTCTTTCTCCTCAAATCCTCGGCGAGGAACACTACAACGTAGCACGTAGTGTTCAGCAAATCCTGCAAAAATATCGAGAATTGCAAGATATTATTGCCATTCTCGGGATGGATGAGCTTTCAGAAGAGGAAAAACTCATCGTGGGTCGCGCTCGTCGGATTGAGCGCTTCCTATCTCAACCGTTCCATGTGGCCGAAGTCTTTACAGGCTCGCCGGGTAAATACGTACCTATCAAAGAGACGATCCGCGGATTCAAAGAGATTGTCGAAGGAAAACATGATGATCTTCCTGAGTCAGCTTTCCACATGGTTGGAACGATTGAAGAAGCGATTGAAAAAGCTAAAGCATTGGGGGCATAAACATGGCTGGTACATTTACTTTCCATGTGGTTTCTCCGGAAGGCAATGTGCTTAAAGAAGAGATTGAATTCGTCATATTGCCAGGGGTAAACGGAGAACTTGGAATTTTGCCTAACCATGCTCCATTGATTGCGGCGCTTGATACGGGCGTGATCCGCTATACTATTGAAGGCAAGAAAAAAAATTTAGCCATCTCAGGGGGGTTCGTTGAAGTATCTGAGAATAAGGCGACAGTACTCGCTGATACGGCGGAGTCTGGCGAGCTTATTGATCTTCAGCGTGCTCAAGCTGCTAAAGAAAGAGCCGAGAAGCGCTTGGCTCAAAGATCACCGGATATAGATATTAAGCGTGCTGAGTTTGCTCTTCATCGAGCGATCGCACGGATTAATGCTGCAGATCGGAAAAATGACTAAAATTAAAATGTCACTGAAAGCGCGATAAGTCAGATTGAGGCTTATCGCGTTTCTTTATACTAACAGAAAGTATAAGTCTGGGGGCAGATAGTATAAGTGCAACCAGCGGCTTTCGTTTTCCTACGATGAATGCGTAAGTTCGGCAGGATAAGGCGACTAAGGCCACCGCTTTGGCGCTGACCAAGTCTTCTATATCCTACGATGCATGTATTTATGTCCGGCAGGATAAG
>Ga0255336_100823_pt1 | contig 33934 bp, 38 predicted proteins | sample MeOH1_35cm_T3_17_FD_189102 | JGI IMG/M metagenome (GOLD analysis project Ga0255336, IMG submission 189102) | Sandy soil microbial communities from University of British Columbia, Vancouver, Canada - MeOH1_35cm_T3_179 | ecosystem: Engineered > Artificial ecosystem > Sand microcosm > Unclassified ...
GCGCGGTCGCCTTCTCGCCGGACGGCAAGCTGGTGACGTCTGGCTCCGACGACGAGACAGCCAAGCTCTGGGACGCGGCCATGAGAGCCTTGCAGCAGACGCTTGAGGGCCACTCGGGCGCGGTCAAGGCGGTCGCCTTCTCGCCGGAAGGTAAGCTGGTGGTGTCTGGCTCATTCGACAGGACAGTCAAGCTCTGGGACGCGGCCATGGGAGCCCTGCAGCAAACGCTCGAGGGCCACTCGGGCGCGGTCGGCGCGGTCGCCTTCTCGCCGGACGGCAAGCTGGTGGTGTCTGGCTCGGACGACAGGACAGTCAAGCTCTGGGACGCGGCCATGGGAGCCCTGCAGCAGACGCTCGAGGGCCACTCGGACGAGGTCAGGGCGGTCGTCTTCTCGCCGGACGGCAAGCTGGTGGCGTCTGGCTCGGACGACAAGACAGTCAAGCTCTGGGACGCGGCCACAAGAACCCTGCAGCAGACGCTCGAGGGCCACTCGCTCGCGGTCATCGCGGTCGCCTTCTCGCCGGACGGCAAGCTGGTGGCGTCTGGCTCCGACGACGAGACGGTCAGGCTCTGGGACGCGGCCATGGGAGCCCTGCAGCTGACGCTCGAGGGCCACTCGGGCGTGGTCAAGGCGGTCGCCTTCTCGCCAGACGGCAAGCTAGTGGCGTCCAGCTCCTACGACAGGACAGTCAAGCTCTGGGACGCGGCCACGGGAGCCCTGCAGCACTTGCTCAACGTTGATGCAGTGATTCGAAAACTATCTTTCTCTAAGCACGGACCATACCTAGAGACGGATAGAGGATTACTGAGAATTCAAAGTGCGCGCTCTAACGTCTTTCCTGTGCAGTCAGAACCAGTGTGGGAAATATTTGTGAAGGAGCGTTGGGTGACTCGAGATGGGGAGAATTTCCTTTGGCTCCCTCCTGACTACCGAGCAAGCGAGTCGGCTCTTCATGGCAATGTTCTTGTATTAGGATACCTATCTGGCCTAGTATCCTTTTTGGAATTTAGCTGGTAGGTTAGTTAAGTACTTATATAAAATAACTCTCCGAGCGATGATACCATAGTAATCGCCAAAACCGTCGCGCGGCGGGCGCTGCAGGCAGTGTAGTGAGCTCGGACACAACTCTCGCACGTGCTCGAGACAATAAAGATGAAGATTACTCTATACAAAATTCTATGCAGCTTCATTCTTGCTGGTTATTCGATCGTCGAAATGGAGGTGTGGTGGGAAGCGACCCACTCGACCGTGATTTACGTTATTGTCTACATAGAAGTAAACTTTGGTCATACCTGGAACAGTTGCGAGCTCTGCGTCTTCAACCTTACGTATAATACCGCCGCCGGGGAACATATCGCCAGGCACTTTGAAGACGAGGAATTCCGGAGGCGCTCCAACGTTGGTCTCGGGAGAAAAGGACCAATGAAGACGGCCCTGTAGAAAGAGGAGGCTGGTAGTGCTGCAGTCAGTTGATGTGATTCTATGGTCGTCAGTAATTTCTGTGCATACCACGCGCAGCGTCCTTGACAGTCAAGGCCAACAGGAGTGCCAGAAGGTGGAATAGGCATTTTGGCGGTAGGTTGAGGGCGATGAAAACAAAACTGGAGTGACAGGCGAATTTCTCTCATACAGTAGCTTTTCCTGTTTTAATATGATTGTCCAGTCTCTCCTAGGCACCTAACTTAAATCGTTAGTATCCATAATTACCGTCTCTGCTCGGAGTTTTTTGTTTGGGAAACATCTTTCTAAGCTGTGATTGGTTCGCCGTGAACGAAGGGCGATCTCTTTTACTCTGGTCTGGTCAACTTTGATTACTCTGGTCTTTATTCGCAACGGCAACGGACAGCCGGGCTCATAAACGCCCACTTACCTTGCCGGCTGGCTGAGACTTAGACCGGAAAGTTATTCCGACCGATACCATATTTAATCCGGGGGATGAAACTCACAGTATTTCCGACATCATACCCTAACGCGGAGAATGATAGTTAAGAAGGTATATGTATCGCAGCAACTTCGATGCCTGTTCCCTGAATGGAGACCCTGCATCGCCGCTGCGCACGTGAGTTAAGTCCTCTTCTATTATGGGCGATGGGAAAGGAGCGCGGCAGTACAAGCCCAAAGCTCCTGCCACTGTTGTGAGCAAATTAGAAAAGCGTGCGGGAACGCAGCCAAAAGGGCGGTCGCTAAAAGGGCGGTCGCCAAAGGGCAGACGCCAACGGGCAGACGCCAAAGGGCCGGTGCCCTTCTGGGTCCTGGCTAATGGCAAAATAATATTCAGCAGTTGTCAAATAGATCTATAAATAGACGAAAGAAACCGTGGCGCCTGTCCTCCAGAAGTGGTGGGACGTATTTAAAAGTCGAGCAGGTCCTTTCGATCTCTAGCTTTGGTGGTAGCCATCTCACCGAGGTTGACACCGCTGCTATGGCACATCACATTGTCTGGCACATCCCATGCACACCCCATTGAGTGACGCATCCCATTGACTAGCAAACCCAGTGACTGACACATCCCATTGATGACATCCCATTAACTCACACATCCTGTGATATCCCATTCAGTGACACATCCAATTGCCACGGCAGGAGAAGAGTGCTTCCTTCTTTACCCTCACTAGGTGCACGATTGCGCCAGCGTCGTTGTGAACACCAGTCTATCTATGGCTCCAGATCTCGCTGACGACTCTGATGAGGAGGTAACCACTCACAATGGCGGAGTGGACGGCGGAAAGCAGGAGTCGAGGTGAGTTCTCAAAGCTTGCTCCTGCATGGGAGGCCAGAATCAGTTCATCTCCAAAGTCGTCGGTGGACGCATCGAGGATCAGAGCTCGCTCGACCGAGTTGGTAATCAAAACATGCAACCAACCAGGTATCAAAGCGCGCTATACCTGATTTAAAATTCCTACCAGGCAGCTGGAGGTGTCAACCAATACTCATAGCCCCTGGTGTCGTGGTGATACATTGCTGACTCCTAAAACTTCTCAAGCTTAGTCATTTCGTGCTCTATCATGTCAACCGTCGGTGGTCAAGGGGAGCTAAGAGTCAAAACAGCGCTAACGGCACCAGGGCCAGTTGGCCAAAAACTCGGTGGTGAATATTATGATGGGCTTAGCCAAGTCAAGTCTTCTCTTCGCCAGGTCCACGTCTTGAGGCCTCCCACCAAAAGTCGCCCTCTCTGCCATGAGCACCATCCACAACAGGAACAGGTAAGGGATTCGCAGCTCTAATCACTCCATGCGGGTGGTATCTTGTAAGATCAACTCCCGGGATCATTCGGACTTTCGCCTAGCGCAGGCGTCTCCTCAAACATGATTGGATCTATGGACATGCTGGTGGACACCGATATATCTTACCAGACCTTTCGGCATGGTGGAAATGTACACGCATCTGATGTGGAGCGCTCGATGGTGTGATCCGCGCCAATATCACCCAAATGTGTCCCTGGTACGAACAACAGAGTCAAGTCTTTGCACAATGGGTCTGTTGGTATTGAATATAAGGGGCACTTATACCGGCATCGACACCGACGTGCCGGTGCTCGTGGCTTGCTTCTTGATCCTCGATAGTCATCTTGCTCTGCCAACATGTCAGAATCACCCATCACCCTTCTCCCTCAAGGTGCCGGGTATGGGGTTGTGGTGGGAGTCGGCCTGCTCTTTGGGATCGTCATGATTCTGGTCACGAAATTCCTCCAACGGTTTCTTGGTGAACGCTCTGATCGCTCTGAAATATATGTTATGCGTGATGGGCTGGTCAGCCGGTCGACTCACTGGACTCAGGTTCATGGTGGCAAATCGTTCGGTTGGTACTGGATTGACCGCTTCTGCTGTGGTGTCATCCTGGATGTGGGCGTATGTCTGCTCCCTTGCTCGAAAGCCCACACGCGCTGAGTTTCTGTCAGGACCGCCATCATATGGACGGCTGCTCAGGGTTATCGCTGGTCCGCGTTCTCCATCATCTCTCTTCTTTGACTGACATGATGAATAGCTCCATTCTGGTACGCCGCCGGATGTACGATTCAGATCGCCATCATGACCGTTTTAGCCATCCATGCCAAGGTCAAAATTCCATCAGTCCTGTCTTGGAGGTCGTCCATGAAGGATTGGGCTGACGGAGAAACCTAGGAACGGCCATACCTCTTTGGAGATTGTGCGACTTCGCTACGGGCCCATTGCCCACGGGGTGTACATCTTTCTCTGCCTCGTCACCAACCTCCTTTCCGTGATCTCGATGATCTTGGGCGCCGCCGGGGTGATCACCGTCTTGACGGGAATGAACATCATTGCCTCTACCTTTCTGTTGCCTCTCGGCGTGATCGTCTATACCGTTGTCGGTGGCTTGAAGGCGACCTTCTTGACAGACTACGTGTCAGTCATCCAGCCGTTACACACGGATTTCGACAGACACACCTTCATCGTGATGGTGATCTTGTGCTACTTGATAATCAAAGCATTTAACAATCCGGCTATTACAGGACTTGACAGCTTCTATGACGTTCTGGTCGAGGCGGACAAGACCCATGACATTAGCGGCAACTATGAAGGTCCCATTCTCTCCTTTAAATCCAAAAGCTCCATCATCTTCGGGCTGGTCCACTCTTTCGGTGACTTTGCCCTGGTCATCATGGACACCTTTTGGCAGAAAGGGTTTGCCGCTGATACGGCCGCTGCCATGCCAGGATACATGCTGGGAGGCATTGCATACTTTGCCGTCCCTTGGGCGGTCGGGACGACGGCCGGCTTGGCGGCGATTGGCTCGAGAGCAGCCCGATCTTTCCCACCTACCGCAGAAAGATGACGACCGCTGAGATCGATGCCGGCTATGTTTTACCGTATACCGTCGTGGCGGTTGCGGGAAAGGGAGGAGCTGCAGGCCTCCTGTTGGTGGTGTTCATGTGTGTGACGAGCACGACCTCAGCCGAGTTGATCGCGGTGTCGAGTATCATCTCATTTGATATCTATCGGACTTATATCAACCCCCAAGCAAGCGACAAGCAGGTCATCCGGGTCTCTTACTGGGCGGTGGTCGCATTCGGCGTATTTGCGTCGGCTTTTTCGACCGCTTTGCACTATGGGGGGATCGATCTCAACCGGATGGGTTATTTCCTGGCAACCATCATCTGTCCGGGAATGTTCCCCATGGCCTTTATGATCCTATGGAGGAAGCAATCTGCTGCCGCGGTCACTATCGCGCCGCTTCTTGGTTTGGTAAGTCCCCCCGTCGCTGATCATTCCCACGGCTCACGAAGATCAACGAGGCCACTGGGATTGCTGCTTGGCTGGGCTCCGCATATTCCTATTATGGAGAATTAACCATCGCCGCGACCGAAGCGCAACTCCCTTGTCTCTGGGGTGCCATCACGTCGACATTCTCATCCGTGCTCTATTCGGTGGTGATTACATATCTCAAGGTGTGGATGATCCTGGGATCCTTGTCACACGACTAACCGAGCGCGACAACCCCAAAACTTCGACTGGGGTGTCTTCCTGCTGCTCAATCCGGTGGATGAGAAGAACGGAGCCGATGAGAGTGGAATTTCCCGGGTGATGGACTTGGACCAGGCGCAGCATCCATACCCTCCCCAGGAACTGCAACGGATGAAACGTGCCGCCATCATTGCCAGTGTCGCCAGTGTGGTTATTGGCCTTCTCACCTGGGTCATTTGGCCGCTCCCGCTGTATCGGGATTGGGTCTTCAACAGACCGGTATGTCAGAACTCTCCCATATTTACCCTCCGCGAGTGATCACATGTGATTTCCTGACTGTTCGTTGCCAGTTCTTCATTGGTTGGACTACGGTGGCAGAGATCTGGTGTTCTTCTGCCTTTTTGTTGCATGCATTTTCCCACTCATCGACGGGCGACACGTTCTGGCGACATGTGGGGACAGGAGGAGCAGAAAGATTTCCAGAGCGATGAGAGTGGCACCCCTCAGAGCGAGGCCGAAGCAGCAGACGAAAGTAAGCGTCCCAAAGCCAGTGAGGTGGTCTCCATCACCGCAGACAAATGAGCAAACGTTGCCCTGCCTGCTTTGAAGGCCAGACACGCCGAGGGAAAGAGATGTCGCGACGGTTCGTGTCATCAATCCAAGGATTCCAAACAGAGTACAACACATAGAGACGACAAATAGACACATGGATCATGACCGCTGAGCAGTCTCACTGTGGTAGTGCCGCTCTCGATAGACGCTTCCTCCGAATCCATCCCTCGCTGAATCTGTTTCAATTACGTCCGAGCAGGATGAGACGGTCAGATGTTGGCCATCCCTCTCTGGACGGATTATCCTGGCTCCGAAATGGTGCGAATGGCGCAATCGCCCATCTATCTGACATGGTTGATCGACACGGACAACTCCTGCCACTAATCAACCATCAGACAACATGCGACAAAAAAATGAATCATATGCCCATGACATCGGAACGCAGACCGAGGCCAAAGGAAATGTACAGCGCAACAAACCACGAGTAGGGTATGTGAGGAAAGATCTTCGGGACGCATCTGGTGAACGATCTTTACTAGCGCTTGGCTTCATCCTCGTGGGACTGCAGGTCCCCATCGGACAACGCCATCGCTTGAAGCAGTGTGATTGGTCCCATCACAGCAAGGGGAGTTTTCCACCACTATCCAACATGGAAATGTGTACGTCTTGACCAACGCTGTTTCGGTCCGCGGAGAATTGTCCGAGATTGATTCCACGTTCAGTTGGCGAACACGGCTCATTCCGGACGGCCTCCTTGACATTCTACGTGTCGCTACAGCGGAACAAGAGCCAAAAACAGGCCAATAACATCATCGGTGAATCGACCGGGATTCGATTGTCGACAGGCGTCATGGATGAAGACTCAGTCTCGGCAAAGAAGCCATGGATCATGAATGCATTTGCCATATTCAGCCCGGGCCACCTATCCCCTGGTAAAGACATCTTCATCCGTCTGCTAGGTGAATTTGTTAACGCCCAACTCTCCAGGACTATGGAAGCACCCAAAGGATCGAGGAGGCAATTATAGTGACCTTTCTTATTGGATCGATCTGGCCAAGGTTTTGGACGAGGGCAAATTCCATGGTCTTTTCCTCGCAGATCATTTGGGAATCTACGATGTCTACAAAGGCCCGGCCAACAATGCTCCTGCCCTGGGGTCTGGTGCACAGATTCCGATTGGAGACCCCTTGTAAGAACTCTTCTCTTTATTCTCCCTCACAGACGCCTCTGGATGTCCACGTCCTGGCAACGCGAACGATTCAAAGCTATCCCTTGAGGGCTTGCGGCAAAGGGAAGAACCCCAAAGGAAAATGATTTCTACCCTATGTTCTCGCACAGCATGCTGATCTCGGCGATGGCCGCCGTCACGACCTCACTATCTTTTGGTATCACTGCCTCGACCTCATATGAACACCCCTATGCCGTGGCCCGCAAGTTTTCCACCCTCGATCACCTCACGCGCGGTAGGGTTGGCTGGAATGTTGTTACTTCATTCCTCGAGAGCGCTGCCAAAGCCTATGGGTACCAGGAGACCATCCCGCATGACGAGCGATATATTCGCGCCGATGAGTACATGGACGTCTTTTACAAATTCCTTGAAGGGAGTTGGCGCGATGATGCCTGTGTCCAGGACGTGAATACGGGCAAATACTCGATCCCTGAAAAGGTCAGGAGAATTGAACACGACGGGTGAGTCCCGAGGCCACGGCTATCATCTCCGCAACTTCTCTTCCAATCTCCAACGTTCGATCGTGGAAGAACCCTGTGCTGATGAGCACTTGTTATTGCCTCGTCTTAGGAAGTACTTCAAGAGCACAGCCATCCACCAACTTCATCCCTCCATCCAACGAACGCCGTTTATTTTCCAAGCCGGTGCTTCTACGTATGTTTTTCCCCTGGGAAGATGATGACTTGCGAATTCTTCTTCCAAGGTTAGGGCTGATGTTCATGTCATGGGTCCTCTCCTCTAGAGCCGGAAAAGCTTTTGCGTCAAAACACTCAGAAGCCATGTTCCTTCCGGGGTTGGAACCACACACGGTCAGGAAAGTCGTGGACGAGATTAGGTATGTTCGCAACACGCCTCTTCTATCCCTTTCACTCCCCTTGTGCTCGAGGCCGGTTCTATGAAACCACCGCGAGGAGAGCTGAAAAATAGTCATCAATAACATTTCGGCCACGACAGAGCACAAGTGATTTCCTACGGTCGATCACCCGACAGCATCAAACTCCTTGCTGGCATGCTGGTCATCGTGGATGAGACAGATGAAAAGGCACAGGCCAAGTACGAAGAGTACCTCTCCTACGCCGACCTGGAGGGAATGGCGACCCTGTTCGGTGGCTGGACGAACCATGACCTCTCCAAGTATGCTGAGGACGAGGACTTTAAGTTCACCGGTGCCGGAGGCGGCGGCATCCAGTCCATGATCAACACGTGGAGTGCCACGGTGCCCAACAGTGGCGGGGTCAAGTGGACACGGCGCCGGGTATTGCAGGAACTGGCCCTGGGAGGGGCGCATCCACGGGCCATCGGAGGGCCCCAAACCGTGGCGGATATCCTGCAATCCTGGATCGATATTGCAGGGGTGGATGGGTTCAACCTGGCATATGCTATTTCTCCTGGCACCTTTGAAGATATGGTGCAGTATCTTTGGCCCGAACTCAGGAGACGTGGTGTGATTTGGAATGAGTACGACAAGGTCGCGGGCTCCACCAGGGAGAATTATCTCATGGATGGGAAAGGTCCCCGGCTGCGACCTGGCCATCCCGGGACGAAGTTTGGTTGGTCTATCGAGGAGTCAGCGGTCGAAGTAGAGACGTCTTGAAAGAGGAGGGTGAGGAAAGAGTGGGATTGGACTGGGATAACCACTGGAAGCGGTGGGTTTACCTCCCACTCGATCTCTTGGGCTATTCATCGTCCGCAACAGCTATGTTTATAGGCAGGGTGACGGGATCACAAGGGGGGAGCATATAGGTATCATGTCGTTCCCAAACCAACCCCTAGAGAGCCAGAATAGCATGCCCGGGCAATCGCCTTGTATGTTCACGGGTCAACCCCCCATTTCGGAGGGTCTGGATCTCGAGGAAGGATCAAGTTGAGGAAGTTGGAAGGTTCCAGCAAGCTGTCCACGCAGTGTTGAGGTGCTTTTCACGAGGATGACCACGCAAATCGCCAGCTTCAGAGGCCCAACTTGTGCCTTGTGTGCGACTGTGGGGCCGAAGTCGTGGGCGGCTACAGAGGGCACTGTTGGGAACACAGGCAGTGTTCTTCACTTCATGAGCGCTTGGCCTCTGGCACACCTACAACACCACCGTAGACAGCATCTTAGACAGTATCAATCAACCATCTACTCGGTGCTTGGTTCATCAGGCACAATCAGTGGAGAAGGCAATGATGGCGAGACTGGCCACAGTTCTGGCCACCAGGAGTGCCGCAACCACAGAAAAGTGTGGTGCATGTCAGGTTCATGGCCTCCCCCGTCGACTTTCAATTTTCTCCTCAACCGTTGTTCTTGTCACGGGACACATGCAATGAGGTCCAATACAACCGGAACCGACAGCCATTGATTCACCAGCTGCAGAAATTCATTCTTTGAAAGCCCCAGGTGGCCATCGTCCTCCTGCTTTTCATGCTATCAAACAGCTGCTTGGCTCTCAGTCCTATATTGGCCTGGCCAACCACACACTCATTGTTGCTTGACAGGGACGGATGCAGCATTTTATTATTTTGCTAGAACCTCTGGATCTCCTTCATCCGAGAGCAAAGCGCTCTGCCTTTTGGCCGTTCCAATAGCTTGGTCATAGGAAAGACAACTCTCCGCAACTTATAATCCATGAGACAAGCAGCTCAGAATTATCAGCAATATCACAGAAGGTATGCCGAGCGAAATAGTACACCTGCCAAGACTGCGCCCGCCGTCTGCCTAATCTCACATCCGTTAACTTGCAACCAAACACTACACTCTTTGATGTCGGAACTGTCATCTTGTCAGTATGCTGACTGAGGAAGCTCTTGAGGCAACCCTCGAGGTTGCCTTTGAAAGACGTGATGATGCCATCCGCAAGGAGTTCAAGAACGTTTATGATCGCTTTGATCGCACGGATGCTGCCTTGGAAAGGGAGTTCAAGAATGTTTATGATCGCTTTGACCACATCGACGGCCGCTTCGCATCAGTGGAAGGACGAATTGATGTAATCGAAAAGCGACTTGAGAAAGTCGACGAGCGACTTGAGAAAGTCGACGAGCGACTTGAGAAAGTCGACGAGCGACTAATGCAGTTCTTTCAGTTATCGATGGCTCAATCTACGAATCCACGAGCAGCATCAAGCAGAGACAAGATACTCCCGATGGGCATTATTAGCCCTTCCTCACCCTTACAACTTCTGTTCCCACCTGCCAGATATTTCCCCAATACCGTTATTGAATTTTGGAACTTACAAAACCCTAAACGAGGTAAGGGCTTTTACCTCTTTTGCAACTTTGTTATAGCGACTAATTATATCGGTAGTTCATAAGCTTGTCCATCTTTGTCACTTCTACAGCATTAGGAGCGAGGAAATCATCGGTGACTATTCTACCGAGACTATGCCCCAAGATATGTCCGACAGCGATCAAGAAGGCGAGGCTAGCTCTATACCTATCCCTGAAGACGCCGAGTCTATCCTTCACACAACGGTCATTAACAATCCCCTGAAGGCCTTGTCTTGCTTAGCTAGTCGACTTTTCCTCGAATACGAGACAATCTCGTATAACATGGCGACGATTAATGAGATACGAGAGAGAAGGGCGGAGAGAGAAGCGAAAGGCATAAAGCGAGAAGCAGTCGGTGAAGAAGACTCTGGCAACAGCGGTCGACTCCCAGAGCCTAACAAGAGGTTGGCAACGGATAAAACTTCACGCGAAGAGAGGACGAACCGCGAGGACCTTCCGGCGGCAAAACTCCCGATCCTGGTGGGAGGGAGACCAGCAGAATTACTTGAAGATATACCTCGAGATCCTAGCTCTCCATCGCCGCAGAGTCATGTCAAGTGGGCATCACGTTCCGATTCAACTGGCGAGCGACGAAGGATTGAAGATGGATCGCTCTATCGACTTTCGTCAGCACAAGCTGTGGCGGTCCCAGAAGCAAGCTCAGAGTCAAAAGTGGACAGGCCAAGCAAGAAGGGGGGTAAGAAGGAAACAAAGTCTCCGTCTCGGACATCCAAAGGATCGACCATACCATTCTCGCAGACGCCGGTTGCATTTAAAGAGGCTGCAGAGAGGAGGAGACAGAAGGACGGTTCAACGACCTCAAAGTGACAACCATTATCCAGAGAGAATACGGGCTCGCTGGAATCAGTCGACCAATTCATCTTTCTCCGTTGACCTGCCAAGCGCCCACAGCCAGCGTACCGTCAACACTCTCCGGTGCATACTCCTCGCTCCTAAGAGCCGAGTTTTTGGTATGCAACGGCAAGGGCATGGCCTGGGCTGCCTTACACGTGCCTCGGAAAATCTATTCAGCAGGGCGGTCGCCAAACGGACGGGCGCCCTTCTTGAACCTGGCCAATGGCTGAAAAAGCAACATTCGGCGGTCGCCAAAGGGCAGGCTCCAAAGGGCGGGTGCCCTTCTTGGACCTGACCGATTGTAAAAATAACATTAGCAGTTGTCAAAGAGGTCTATAAATACGAGATTCAAACAAGTCTAGCAAGCCAATGCAGAAAAGAAAACGTGGCTGTCCTACCGAAGTGGTTGGAGGCATTTCAAGCAGGTCCCTTTGATTCTAGCCATCTCATCAAGATTGTCGACACTACTTCTTTTGCCTAGGCTATGCTACTATCCTATTGTGTGGCGTCTCACATCGCGCGGCATATCCCATTTGCGTTAGAGGACATGTATTGCACATTCCATTATGTGGCACATCCCATTGAATGAGCCATCCCATTGACTAACGTGGATCCCATTGAATGACACATTCCACTGACTACCATATCCCATTGACTGACATATCCCATTGTCTGACACATCCTAAGAAAACAGGAAAGACCTACACCTCTTTGTTACAACCAGAATCATCCCTTGCAAGCTCAGCATGCAGCTGCCGTCATCTTCCTCTCTTGCGAGGTGGGTTCCCCGACAGTTATCCGTGGTTATGCCACCTTCTGCCAGCCAAGGAAACCTTGTACACACCGAGTGAGTCCCACTCTCATATCCCGTATCTCTCGTATGTACAGTGAATCCTTCTCGAAATTCCCCTTGGACAAGTCAAATCCATCTCCTAATGCTGTCGCTTTATGAATTGATTCAGCTAATGCCGCACACTGCCTGCAAGCTGCCAGAAGCGTTGGAGTGATTCTGCGGCGTGCGAATCAATGAGGTTAACAGGGATGGCCTTCAGTGACAGCTGACAGTGAGCTGCAGGACACCCCAGCGGTATGTTCACCGGCCTCATCCAGTCTGCGACGCACCCTTCGACTTCAGCTGAGCACCCCTTGTCTATCCGCTACTTCACATGTTTGTCGGGAGATAAAAATGGCAACGGTGCCAGGGTATGTTGCAAGTGACAGGTGCACTGGCATTTCAGGCTCTGACCGCTACCTCTCTGCTGCGAAAGTCCGGGTGGCGGAGGCGGACACCTCCCCGGAAACATCACCGTATAAAGCTTCTCACGACGGTTCAGGATGGAAGTGCCTGAACCTGTCTTCACGCGAATCATCGTTCGCGTTCATCAATTGACGTGTCGACGCCCCCATGGGGACTCAAGAAGATCAGCACTATGGTCTGGGGGATCCAGCCTATTTGGAGAAAATTGACCGACTCTTTGCTTGCTGCGTTGGCGATGTCATCGATCTGCCTCAGATCGTGGTCATAGGAGATCAGTCTTCGGGCAAAAGCAGTGTTCTCGAAGGTCTGATCCGGAAACCCTTGCCTCGCGACAGCGGTCTATGTACGAGGTTTGCCACACAAATCATCTTCAAGCGATCGCCCACGGAGACCATCTCGATCTCGATCATTCCTGGCACAGATGCCACCGAAGAGCACAAGGCACGCCTTCAGGCGTGGTCGAAGCGAGAGGTGCAAACGCTGGACTCGGCGACGTTCGCGTCAATCATGGTCGAGGTACGTCCATATTGGAGCTGATCGAGGAGAATTTAATGAGAGGGCAGGTTCACAACACGATGGGCCTCTCGGGCTTTGAAGAGGGCTCTGCCCGGAAAGGCCCGACGTTCTCGCGTGACGTCTTGCGTTTAGAGATCTGCGGACCAACTCAAGAGCATCTCAGCGTCATCGATGTCCCAGGGATTTTCAAAAACACCACTCCCGGGGTGACCACCAAGGAAGACATATCGCTCGTACGGAGCATGGTCCTTGGTTACATGGAAAATCCTCGATCCGTCATGCTTGCGGTCATTCCGGCCAACGTGGACGTCGCGACTCAAGAGATCCTCGAACTGGCCGCCGATGTTGACCCGGAGGGAAAACGGACCCTCGGTGTTCTTACCAAACCCGACCTGGTCGACCAAGGGGCCGAGTCGAGAGTCATCGATTTGTTGCAAGGTCGAGCTCACCCTTTAAGTCTTGGCTGGCATATTGTCCGCAATCCCGGCCAGCAACAGCTCTCCGACGGAACCCTTGATCGTGGCAGGCTCGAGCAATATTTCTTCGACACCATATCCCCTTGGAACAAGGTGGAAAAGGACAAGGTGGGAATTGAACCCTTGCGGGTACGAATTCAGGACATTCTTTCTGGCCATGTGCGACAAGAGTTCCCCAAGGTATAAATATCGTTGGTCGTACGTTTGGGGAGCCGATCATCCTGACAGATACCAGGTCAAACAAGAAATTGTGCGGAAACTAGCGTCGACGCGAGGTAAGCTCCACCAGCTGGGCATGGAACGAGAGACGTCGGAAAAGCAGCTGCTGTATCTCACCGACTTGTCCACACGGTTCCAACGTTTGGTGTCTCTCTCCGTTGATGCCAAGTACGGTAGTGATGCGGTCTTTGACAATATGCAGCTGAGGTTGGCCACCCTCATTAGTGAGCGCAATGCCACCTTCTCTGACGAACTTGCTCGCCACGGCCAACAATACCACTTCACTACTTCAAAGAATTCGGTGCCGACCGATGAGGATCTGCCGCCGGCCTTGTCGTGGGAAATGGTTGAAAGTGTCCCACCCGGCACTGAAGCGACGTTTGAGGTCCGGAAATGGGCTGATTGTGGGGAGATGGAAGAAATTCTCCATGCACAGGAGAGTCTCCCGGTTGCAAACGGGAAGTCTATCGCTCTCTGGCTCCGTGAGGTGTACAAGAGCTCGCGGGGCTTCGAGCTGGGGACCTTTGACTCTTCCATTTTGGGCACCACCATGAAGGCGCAGTCAACCAAGTGGACTAGTATCGCACTGGGCTACATCAGTGATGTTGTGACGATTGTTCACCAATTCATCCTCCAAGCGCTGGACTCGATCTGCCCCGAGCAACTGGTCAAGTCGGCATTGCTCTCTGTCTTGATGGACGGTCTGTCCGAGCGATATACCAAAGCCATCGGCCAGGTTCGCTTCTTGCTCGACGTTGAGCGGACAGGCACGCCCATGACGTTGAATCATTACTTCAAGGACAACCTCGAAAAATGGTAACTCGTCACGAACTCTCGATCGATCTTTGCTGACTATTTTATAGTCGCCAGAAACGAATGCAAACCCTAATGTCTGGGATGTCCATCGACGGCGGCACCCATGGTAAGGTCGTCAGGCTTCAAGATATGACACGAAGCCATCCGATGAGTAATGCCGAACATGTCGTCCAGGATATCCACGACATTCTCTTTTCATACTACAAAGTGGCACGGAAGCGATTCGTGGATAGCGTCTGTATGCAGGCCGGCGATCACTACCTCGTCAACGGCCCCGAGACACCTTTGACTTTGTTTTCCCCGATGTTTGTGAGCCGTCTCAATTCCGAGCAATTGGAGACTATTGCGGGAGAAGATCACGGGACAAGAAGGACACGAGAACGTCTGAAAAGAGATATCGCCAGTCTGGAGGAGGCCAAGAAGATCTTGAAGTGACCACTACTACTAGAGAGGGTCATCACAATCGGATACTTCTGGCCGTCTGCTTGTGAGGCTTGACAACAGAATCTGGACGTTGAAAGTTCGGGTCTATGTGCGGTAGTAGGTTTTGACCTTCACCCTGATCCCAGAGTCCCCCTTTCAGCAACTAGCTACTTACATTGATTGGCACTTTTTCTCGGGAGACGAGCTGAGAGACCCGACAGCACACATCCCGTCGTGGCACAACCCATTGACCGACACATCCCACTGTAACATATCCCCTTGATGACATATCCCATTCACTGCCACGTCCAGTTGACGATATATCTCCATTGAATGGCATATCCGGCTAACATATCTATCTTATTGCCACGGCAGAAGGAATGCTTCCTTCTTTCCCTCGCCTCTTGTTCGATTGCGCAAAGTCGTTGAAATGGCCGGATGTCTGCTACTTCAGACATGACCGACGACTCCAACGAAGACGTGAGTCTGTAGATGAGAGCGGAGACAAAATGAGACCTTCAATTCAGTTCTCTTGTGGCCCTTTGATCCGACACCGCGCGGGCCCACGCATTCACAACCATCACGACGTGATCTGCCCTCCAGCGTGGCCCATCGCCAAAGCAAACCCCGCTCTGTGCCAGTGTTCTTGCCAGGGGCCTCAGCAGCTGTATCTGTGCCTCTTGCTCACAACGTAGCGCGGCTTGAAACGCGGCAAACTCACACACCTCCATCTTCTGCCCAATATACTTCTGCACGTCCAAGGCCGACCACCATTGATCCATCCTCACGCCCCTCTTCTCAAAATCCTCAAAGACGCGCCGCTGGAGCATCTCACGCGACTCGGCGTTGGCACCCGGGTTGTCTGCCCGCATATATCCCATCCGGCGGAACTCCATCCGTGCTTCGAGCAGCGCCGCAATGTACGCCACGTCGTGGAGCGGCTTCGAGTGCCGGAGCGAGTGGTCGAACAAGGCGCGCGCGGCTGAGTTGGGTGGCAGTGAGTGAGGGTAGTGATCGCTCCCGGATCCCTGACCAGGTGGAATGCCGCTGCTGGTGGCGATGTGCTTTCGCATCGCGTCCAGCAAGCAGGCGTACGCATAGTCCAGACAGGCCCAGACGATATGGCCGGCGACGGTATGTTTCCCAGCGCCGAGGTAAGGCACAATGTCGATGGGTGGCTGGAAGATCTTCAGGAAGCGGTCCGGGTCCAGCCAGACACCGTAACCCCAGCGAGGGCTCATGCGGCCGGTTTGGCTGTCGTAGGGCGGCACCTCCATAGGGCCTTCCGGGGGGTGGGGGAAGGTCTGCGGTGTGCGCGCATCGTCTAGGGAGATGGTGCTCTGCTTGACACGGGCTAAAGACCGCGTGGGTCGAGTGTCGATGTCGACGAGATGCGTGATGTCCAATCCTGTGGCCCTTCCGGCGTCGATAATGGCCGCGTTCAACCGCGCGAGGTCATCCACTCGGGCTGCATCCACAATCGTGACGACCAGGCGTTTGAGCCGTTCATGATCTTCCTTCAATTTCTGCACCGCCGCCGACTGCCTCTGTCTGAAAGCGCGCTGGGCCAATCTGCCCCGGTCGCGGCGGTGCTAAGGCCCATCATCTCTTTTAGCAAAGAAGGGTCGAAGAGCGAGGCTGAAAGAGGTCGAGTATCTAGCGGGGCCTAACTTACACGAAGTTCTTTTTCTGCATCTTGCATGATCCCCTTGGCTGTTTGTCCGAGATCATTTGATACGAAAAGCCTTTGAAGCCGGGCAGATTTCCCACCACCTTATGTGATGTGAGTCGCACGGATAGAGTTTGCCCTCCCGGCCCGGTCCAAAGTTCGCCCGGTCACGTAATATCACATCAACACCTCACTTGGTGTATACTGGGTCGGATCAATCACAGGAATTTCCGTCACGTATGTCGGACCGAATGCGTCATGGAATTTGAACGTCGCCTTATTCCCTCGGCGATGATTAATATCCCAGGGCATGGTGGAAATTGAGTGCAAGATACTGTCGGTCTGCATGAGACAGCAGCATTGTGCCGACATTGCCTGCACAGAAGGTCAGTTCGATCCTCAAGCTCCATTCCCATATATCCCACATCCATCCATCCACCGACCAAGCCCGATTTCCCATTCCAGCCCCCTTCCCTCATACACCATGTCGATCCCCAGTCCCACTCAAACCTACCACACAGACACGTACCCTTCCATATCGCCCACTCTGGCTCATCTTTCCACTGCGGGTAAATCCGCGTTCGTCACAGGCGCTGGAGCTGGTGGCATCGGTGCAGCCATTGCAGCTTCACTCGCACGCTCGGGGATCTCTACACTGGGCCTGCTGGGCCGCAACGAGTCCCGGCTCCGGGAAACGCAAAAATCCCTCCAGGCCATCGCTCCCACAACGACGATCCACATCTACATCGCGGACCTCACTGATTGCCCGGCCGTCCAGAAGGTCGTGTCTACCTTTGCGGCCGCCGTCGCGAGCGGCACGATTGACATCCTCGTCGCAAACGCCGGGTACTTGGCCGACTTGTCCAGCGTTGCGGCCGCGGAGCCAGCGGATTGGTGGTCTGGCTTCGAGACAAACGTGCTAGGGAATCTGTATCTTTTGCAAGCATTCCTCCCTCTCGCCTCTGCAGGAACGAAGGGAGATGGGCAGGGAGCCGCCATCGTGCACATCTCGACGGCGGCGATACACGGGCCCTACCTGCCCGGACACAGCTCATACCGTGCATCCAAGGCTGGTGCCACAAAGCTGTTCGAGTACGTGGCGGCCGAACACCCAGACCTTTTCGTGCTTCAGGTGCACCCCGGGTTGATCCTGACCACGAGAATGTCCGACAAGTTTCGCGACAGCGTGACTGGATTCGAAGGAGATAATGGTGAGTATATATTCTATTCGCCTGCGTGTTTTCCTGGCTTTCCGCCTTTGACCCCGATTCGCTTTTTTCTCCTTCTGGAGCTTCAGGGCGGCTGATGATATTGAATCATATTAGTGACCCTCTCTGCCGATTTTGTCAACTGGGCCGTTAGTCCCGAGGCCAGATTCTTAAACGGGCGCTTTGTGTGGGCCAACTGGGATGTTAACGAGCTCAAGGCCATGGCACCTGAGCTGGCCAACGACCCAGACATGTTCACCATGGGCCTCCGTGGTTGGTACCGAAAGTGAAACGCCCACGTTGGGTTCAGTATTTCTTGTGATGTTCGGGAGCTAGAACTGAACATTTAGATAAATCCTAGCAACCACCGCCCGTCATTTCCCCTGCTGATCCTGTTAAAACCGACGACATCTTGACATACATTTGACGATCAGTACTCGTCGTATAACACCAATTTTTTCTTCTTGAATTGCTATTAAGTCTACAGACTCTGCCACCGATTATCGTACATGCACATTTTGGACACAGGAGGCCGCAAATTCCTCTATAATATGAGGGAAGGGTGATCTAGCGTGTGAGCACAAAGCGGCATCGCCCAGGAGTGCTTGAGTTCAAACTTCTACCCAAGTCCTATAGACTTATATACCCAGCTGTCGCTGCCAGGCCTAGCAAGCCTCGTGCAATCTAGCTGTGGCCCGAGCAACTGCATCGGAGGCTGATGCTCAACCATGGCTCCAGCAGCCTCCAAAACTCTCTTGACAATCGTATCCTTCTGATCCACGGTCAACAGCATATTGTCCATGATCCAGAATGCATATTGGGAAAGGCCGTCTTCCAAGTGGTCGGCTCGCCTCGCGTGCTGGGCAATCTCCTGTAGCCGCAGAAGCCAATGCAGCCACCGCGGTGGTGAGAATCCTCCGGCCGTCAACTGGCTGGAGGTCCTGACGCACCAATCCGCCGAGACCCCCACATGTGAGGCAAATATTAATTTGCCCCCCCCCCACGTGATCAAGCAGACTGCTATTGCTCAGCGCTTTATCATTCCACACAGATTAATTGCTGCTTCGAGCTATGATGAAGGACACATTCGCTGGCTGGAGTTGTTGCGCCGCGCCGAGCACCAATGGACAATGAAGGTCGCTAAGTGGTAGCCCAGATACTTCCTATAGGATAGGCGTTATTTGCGCCACGACATGCCAAGCCTCATTGCCTGGGACAACAGCAGTTACATGTCGGCCGAGACTATAGTTGAGACTACAATCCATGCCTTGCATGCAGCCGCTGGCTGTTGCAAACTGCGGCACAGTCGACTGTGCATCCGCCGACCAGCTTCGAATTTTAGAAGGGCCCCATCTCATGCAGAAATAGTCGGGGTCAATGCCGTCCGCGTCAATCAGACCACGGATCATACCCAGTGTCTGGATGCGGCCATCCAAGATCTTCTGCAATATCCGACCAGCGCAGTACCTCTGATGCAGAAGAGTCCTTTTGACCGTCGTTGTACAGCGCTTTGTCATGAGTGGGTTGGACAGTCGTTCGTGGGCGCTGTGACCCGGCCAGCATGCCGCTTCTTGGCCCTTTCTTGCTCCTCCGCATGCTTTATGCCTGCCCATCTTGCAAGCTCCTGCGGATACAGGACGCACCGCAAGAAGACCTCTCGTACTGCAAGCGTGTCCTCCAAGCAGTCGTGTCCTTCGGAACCATGGTTCTGGATGACTCGGTTGGCGAGCTCTGCACACAACATTTTCAAGCTCCAGCTCCTCCGACATGCCTGGCTCACTGCCATGCGAGTGACGATGGAAGTGTCAATGACTCGAAGATGGATCAGGTGTAGTGCTTTCAAATCGTGCTGCAAAGCATGACCCATGAGCACTGTGTCGCGATCAATGAACTGCCAGAGTTCCTGCCGAGCTGCTTTCCACCCTCGGAGCGCTTGATTGCTTTTGACTGCTAGCGCCATGTCGCCTGCTTTGATACCACTATACCGCGCCCGCCAGTCTATGACTCGGTCGGTTGGTTGGACCAACCTGTTGATCAACACTTCAGCAGTGAAGAGATCGACAACACAGAGCTTAGCGAGTTCGCTAGAGCCGTCCACCACCCCGACCATTTCGCAGTCCAACACCACGGCAGCACGTTTCGATGTGCGGGGGCTCGATTGATTCCCAGCAGATGTCTCAGGAGTATTCTCAAAATTGTCGAGGACAACAGGCGGATAAACGTGCTCGGGTAAAGTACGACAACCTCGAGATGCAGAGGTGCAACATGTCCGCGGGCGAGCGTCGCTCTGCAGATGTCAATTGCAGTCTCGGTCACATAAAATGGAAACTCACCCTGATTTTGCGATTGTCGGCATGAAAGTGGCATATCTCATTCGCGCTTCTAGGATCGTTTCTTCTTCCTATAATCATCATCCCTTCCGTACGTCCTTGGAATCTCTTACTATGACAATTGCAACATCTTTGTTGTTGCTCCAGTTCAGTACGAGTCCTGTTTTCGAGATGATACTGACAGCTTCTCAGGGTCTCGATAGGATGACACATGCTCGTTACCAACTGGCGGATGTGTATATCTTGTTCCGCTGTCACTCGAAGCCATAAGGGCTGCGCGCCCTCATCCTGATCTGAGTTTGTGGTTCGACTCCTGATGTCGGGCCTCTCTGCAGCAACAAGAGCATTATCGTTCAATCGAAATCGGGACTGGGCCTGGGATCGGGGCTGGGTGTCCTTGGGTGTGGCCGTTCGCTGTTTATGAGACGGATTATTTTGAAGATGATCAGAAAGAAGTCCTTTGCTGTGAAAACCTTGCTGACAAACTCTGCACTTCATGCCGTGGACGGTCATCGATGTTCACTCCTCTCGCAAGTGCCTGTTGAAGATATCTTTTTTGCTATGGGCCAAATATCATTCGATAGAGACACTAGGACGAAAGTCTTGCGCCGAGGGATCGGAGGATCGCACAGAAAGACACTCCCACGAACACAAAAATCTCAATTCAGCTTCTCAGCAGCAGTCCTAGCCAAGGACCCAACATGAGTAGCTCTCTCGAGTGATATCGTCGGATCGGCCAAAAACAAGAATTTCGCCCATGAGCTCATCCTTGAATCCTTCGCATGCATGAACGCTGCCAGGCTTGGGATGATCAGACCACACAGGCCAATTTTTAAGCGCCGTTTTGTAATGCTAGGCTCTGACCACATTGGTGGATTGATTGGTCTGGTGGTTAATGTTGAAGGTGCAGTCCTGCATGCACGGTCGTCTGGCACGTATCCGTTGGCTCATCGGAACCCTTCGTGCGCAGGTGATCATGAACCCCCTTCACCCCTAAACTTCTCGATCAGTGTCAACACATGCCACTCTGGCACGCACATAGCTCGCTGATACGTAAATACCCATTTGAGCGCTCATCAATGAGAAACAACTTGCTCGTTCATCATCACACTCAACGCCACAACGCGACGTTCAGCCCATACAGCAGCAAACCAAGCAGGGCTCTCGTTCAACGAGGCATCCGGCCTGCAGGACTTGCTCAGCCGACCTTGGCAAAAGGACAGCTGTCAAATAATTACATTGCTTGAGCCAATCACATCCAGAAGCGTGGCCATTATCGCCATGCTTGCGCATGCCGTCCATCCTGATAGTGTTTACCTCCAATCAGACCGTCAAGTCCTCATCAATGATCGGTTGAGAGGCTTTGGAGATTTGCATGAAACGTTACACCATCTGCCTGATGTGGATACTCCCAATTGGTCAAAAATTCTTTGGCAGCAACTCTTGCTGGCAGAATATGCGTAGCAGAAGGGTGGCAGTGGGTTCAGAGATCAATGCATGTTTTGTATGAATTCACGGCTCCAGAAGATCAGACATAATTGCACACCATATACGTGTTTTGAAATCTCGGGAGGCACGATGGATGATATAGCAGAATCATTCAGCAGACTCGACATCAGTGTTCCAACTCAATTGCCTGATATTTCATACAATGATAAAATCATCACTTCCGTTCAGAAAAAGCAACTTACCGAGGCTCGACTGGAGGTCAAGGTCAACCCTGGCCATGAAATATCCACAATAGTCGAACGTTTCTGCAACCGCTGGGCGATCCCGACGTGCGCAGCCAAAAATTTCATGTTTCTAGCAACCGGGAACCTGAAATTCCCCGTTCTGCTACTCCAAAATCCTTCTCGGGATCACGATACACTCGATTTCGAGGATATGGTAGATAGTTGCCCGACACTGGTCTGGTTGAGAGACGTCTTGCAAGCACTTGGATTGGACATGAACGACGTAATGGTCTTGGATGTCTGTCCTTTGCTCAGCGACTCCTGGCTGAAGTCGGTGACAGAACGAGAGGCCGAGGATGCGATCAGAGAAGCATACGACGTGATTGAAAGAATTTTGGTTCTGTTGAGGCCGGAGATATTGATCTCTTGTCAATGTGCCACAAAATCCTGGTCAACCCAACTTGGGCGTTATGCTTCGGATTTTGCCCGGGAGCTTGGATCTTCAAGGTCCGCAGCGGAGCGGAAACGGATCGTACGCCTGCAGCATCGCGAGCACATCTTCAACATAGTCCAAGCATATCATCCACGGTTCTTTATCGGACGAGACGATCCAAATGTCCACGAACGAGAGGTTCTCCTCAACGAAATAATCTCTCATTTCATGTCACCTTGCGGCAGGTGGAAAGTCGAAGTCACGATCTTGTTGCAGTTTGCCAAGGCGCTTTCAATCTTGCTTGACGGGATGAAAAAGACAGAGTCAGCCATGAACAAGCTCTCGGAGGCCTTGGTCAAACTTTCGGCAAAGCGTCAGGATGGAACAATAACCGTAGTAGATACTTAGGCATTTTGATTCCAGCGACCGTTCGCACAGCCTCAACGAATGGACTTCCCGGTCAAAGGACGTTCTGGTAGTTGTCAATTTGTAACACATAATTTGACAACGACTTGGTGTGGGACAGAACTAACGATTCGCGCTGATCGATGGTAAGGAAATTCCTGTGAGTCCACTCGTCCGGTGAGCATCGGTCAGACCCGGATACAGCTGGCTGGCCCAGCAAAACACCTCGCACTTATGTCACATCAGGCACGTATATTTCTCCTGCTCAGTCGCGGCACTCGATCTTTCAGACATCGATCTGATCCATCTCACTCATCCTGTTGAACACCTCGATTCAGGAATCCTGGAAGGATTGTAAATCAAGCGCTCTGATTGGCTGAGACTTGCCATTGTGAATACTGCAGCCAATCACAGCGCTGGGCAGCTGTCTCCTCATTCATTTCTGTGAATGATCCTGCCGAGCACTAATGGGACATTAGGCACATAAATATCCGCTGCTCAGTCACAGCCCTCCCTCCCTCAGACATCAATCTCATCCATCTCACTCATCCCCATACTTCCACTCTGTCTTGGCGTTGTCTTGGCGTTATTTCTTAGCCATCCAGCTCTGCATCACGTGACCTTTCTATCCTCCATCCCTGGCTAGGGTCAACTGGCTAAAGGCCAATTGGCTCAGGTCAACCGGTCAACAAGAGGGTTGCCGAAATCGCGGGAAGGAGGGTGTTAAAACTGGCACCCTGCCATGGGACACAAGGATTATGAGATACCTTCTGCCACCGAAACATGTTACACCAGAACAAGTTGATAGTCCTCTGGTTGAGAACCATTCCATAATACTTCATTGGAGAGCACTCATCTTCGAAGCTCGGAGTCTTGTGGAGTTCGAATCAAGGGTGCACAGAATGAGGAACTTCGCAGGTATAATGGCTCTCTTACCACCAACGAGCAATACCCGGTCACAGCATTTGGGCAATCCAGCCCATCGCCAGGGCAAACGGAAGCAATATCAGGAAATGCCCACCAACAACTTGTGACCGACTCAGCCAATGTCAGCGTTTTTATCATCTGGACGTCAGACCAAACCACCCCTCTTTCTCCCCCTCTTACTGCTGGTTCCTCGTCCGTAATTCTGCCATTCTCTGATCTCATTATTCAACCTCTTCACTTCTCGTGTCTGGGTTTCCCTTTGGGTTTCTAGCTGGTGAAGACGAGCTTCTAGCTCCTCGATTTCTTGTTCCAGCTCTTGGGTTGAACCTCCACTAGCAAGCAATCGTCTCGATATTTTCTGGCCCAGATCAACAGTGAAATCACCGCCTTCAGAGAACAGTTCCTTGAATTCTCCTTTCATAAGACAAGTGTAGTTTATCGCCGCAAAATGTGATATAACCTTCCTGATTGGCACTTCATTAGTGACAGGAGAAGTGTGACTGTACACAAATCGAGTGAGCTCAGCAAGCTCAGGTACTGCGTGAGGCATGGAACAATCGACATGTGTCAAGAGTTGTATCAACCGTTGGATGGTAAACTGTTGTAACGATGGGAGAATATGGTACGTGGCGAATTCGTACAAATGTGCATGTGCAAGGAGGGGTTTGATATAGTAATGATCAGAGTACGGGAACGACACTTCTTCAAACCTCCCGGCAACGGTCTTGTGAAGTGTAGGGCAATGACCAATGTCAAGGCATCTTCCAATTGGTGTGAGGGGCCGAGTTTGGTAGGACCCAAAAAGTCCTTCCTGTAATAATGGGTCATCTGCGACCTCTTCTCCCGACTCCTGTTCGGCCTCGACCACCTCCGACGGAGGGAAAGTGGTTTCTAGAATTGTGTCTTCGGCTGCAGTCTCTTCAATCACTTCCGATGAAGGCCCTGGAGTTCATGTGAGCGAACTCTGCGCTACAATAGTGTAGGAATATCTCGATCCCACCTTGGGGTGGCTCTGGACATGCCTGAGCATCCGATGTGTCGATCACTTCCTTGGGTTCAGGATCGGGCACTTCATAATCACCCGTGTAGAGATATGTCAAGGCTCGTACGACGGTAGCGGAATCAGTATGACTCCAATCGATGAGTTTTTCTTCAGACTCTTTCCAGCGTTCACCGACGAGCGTTCGCAGAGAGGGAGATCCCGATGCCGTCAAGGCTTCCACATGAACGTGGAATTGTGCCCTTTCGGTCCCAGAGATAACTCGAATAGTCTCTGATGAGAGAAGCCTTGTCAAACATTCAGCAACGCCCGTAGTTCACAGAATAGGGTTCAAAACTGTACGCAAAAATCTTCTTTGGCCAGTTCACAGAATCCCAAATTTGGTCAATGTCTCGCCGTTCGGAGGGCGAGGCTGACTGATCCATCTTTCGATTTGCGGGAAGGTAGGCGGGTTTCTTGCCGATTCCACGTTCGTATGAATGTTCCTGGAGATTTGGTTCGTGCTCTACGACGTAGTTCTAGATGCGGAGTGCGGGTCCATGATGAATCAAACAAGCTGAGTTGGCCTTTTCTCTGAGAGGCGGCCTGCGGTGGTGTTGTAGGAGAGCCAGAGGGAGGCGAGGCAATCACGTGATGTTGCCTGTGTTTCACAGCATGTGCCGGAGGATGGCAGACCTGGAGGCCAGCCCCCGAAGAGTGCCGCTGGACGGCGATGCAGGCTGGCATGGCGGACCTGACTGTTGGACTGGTAGGACCAAACGCGCGGCTAGAAAGTAGATATGCTTGGTCCCTTGCAATATATCGGAGATCAGTGATGGGTGGTGGGTCAAGACTCCAGGCCACTGGAAGGGAAGGCAGCGACATCGGTGGACAGGCGATGCCAAGGACTGAAGGATCATTAGTGGTCCACGTAATCGACTCTGGTCCAGGGTATCAAAAGGACACCCATAGCTGGGTCCTCTGGAAATCGTGGGTGCATTTCAGGGTCTAACGGATGCCCTCCACGATTTGATTTTTCTACCTCCATGGCCGAAGGCTTTGGCAGACTGGAATATTATTCTTCAGGAAGCCACTCTGGGGTGCCGAAACGGGCACCCCAGCGTTGGGTGGTGGAAATGGACGCTCGACGGGGGGGGCTGAAACTGGCACCTAGCTGCGGAAGAATGGCACTGGAACAGGCACCTACTGTAATAAGTTGGTGCCAGAAATGGACGTCCTGACTTAGTTCGAGGTGAGGTGCTGAAATGGGTACCCTAAGTTGGGTGCCAAGAAGGGGCCGAGTGCTAGAACTGGCGCTATGGTGCCGGTAGAGGTGGAGATGCTGGAAATGATGCCTAGGTGCTCAAATTGGCACCCAGATGCCAGGAGGAGCAGGGCGGTGGAAACGATACTCTAGTTAGAGGTGGGTGATTGGCACTCAGGTGCCAGAATTGATGCCCTGGAGTGGGTGCTGAACTGGCACCCTAACTGGAATGTGCTCATAACAGCCCGGACGCGGTTTTCCATCCACTGTGCATCCTGACACGAAAGTGAACCACACAGCCAGTGCTTAGCGTATGAGTTGAGCAACCTGCCAATCTGTTCATGATTGCTAGTACGGTATCTCTAATCGCCAAATTCACCCGAATTCTCGACGACGATTCTTCTCAGGTCTTGGATTGTGTTTTCCCTCGGCGGGCAGCAGTTGGTGGTCAAACAGGACGACCGGATACCTTGCATTGTGAAGGGTGCCTCCTGGAAGACGTTGAATTTCTTCCCAACAAGGAGGGCAGAAGCGATACTCGTTCTGCATTTGAATGACCGGCATTGAATTGTGGCACAGATGGCAGGAGTCTTGACCAAGTCAATGGGGAAAGGATCCCAGAGGAGGAGGGACCCACGCTCGTGACAGTAGCCATCGAAATATCCATTCGAAGAGCAAGACTTTTTCATACAAAGCTGGTTGCTCATGTGCGCAAGCCACAAATCAATTGAAGCGTGATCCGTGTGCGTTTGGGCCATGCTCCTCGCTTTAACATATGACACCAGACATTCAGTAACGTTGCAGGTCGCTTGTGCAGGGGATGCCGCTTTGTCGCCCGAGCCCGGGTGAGGCGCACCCTCTGAACCCCACCAGCACCCCGCCGTGATCCACGGGCTTGCAAAGGTTTCGGAAAGAGCCGACGGACACTCTCTCTAAGAACAACGGGAGCTCCAGGACTAACAAGCACAGATACAACCCGCAAAATAGGGACCACGTGGGTAGCAAAGCTCTAAGCTATACCAAATCTAGTTAAGCACCTATCAGTGTCCGCGCATCGATCTTGGACCAAACCTCCACAGTACCAGCTTTCGAAAGGAAGGCATTCTGCCGCCTCACATCATGGGCGGCCTCCTCGATCTTCCAGTCGAGCTCCGCGAGAAGATCTACGAACCCTTGCTCGTCCGCCACGGACCTGTTGAAGTCCGGTCCCTCAGTTTCAAGGTCGACCCTTGGATCGAGTATATGTGGGAGCACGCTGAGATGCTGAGCCGGCCTCTTGATGTTGGTGGTAACGACGACGATGACGACAACAATGGTGATGGCACTGGCGATGATGATGATAATGATGATGTTGAAAGTGACAATGATGATAACGGTGATATGGACTGGCGGAGGAAGACGGGAATACTTCGTGTGTCAAAAAAGATCAGCGAAGAAGCTCTGGGTGTGCTGTATGGACGAAATTTGTTTGTTGTGAATCTCCACGCTGAGCCCCATGAACAGCTGCGCAAATTCGGCAGCCAAAATCTTCGTCGGATTCGCAACTTGTGCTTCATTGCACAGCCTATGGGCATTTCTTACGGTACGCCCCTGAAGCTCGTTCCCGACACCTTTCTTCCGGTCTTGGAGGACCTAAGAAAGCTGTGTATTGTTGCGCAACAGCCTTTGGAGGCTCGAATCTACTATGGGGCACCCAGTCTGGAACAGGATCTGGAGGAATGGATCACTTGGCTGGAGCCGATCCTGCGCGACCTTGGCAATATTGTCGCGAAGACGACGAGTGTCGAGATTGATGACGACAACCGGGCCGAGACAAGTGCACTTGTCAAGAAATATTTTCCTCAGGGTTATGAAAAAGTGCAGACTGTGACTGGGGACAGGATTTTTATGAGAGGAGCTTTCTCGTGGGAGTCCGGCTACTGGGATGATGACGGCAGAGATGGTTGTAACTTTGCAGACGGTGGTATGGGTGAGGATTGGTCTGATTAGTTTCCATCAGCTCCGTCATTTCTTCATGCTATCCAGTGCAAACTATCTCGATGTTGCGCCAGGTTGTTCGAGTGAAGGTGGCGACATACATATTCGCTACACTGGCAGTTCAATGAGGTGATCCAACAATAGACCCTTTGACACTGCCCATACATGACACTCAACTGGTTCCCACTTTCTACTGCAATGATCCAATATAGTACAACGGAGGTTTTGAGAGAGATAAGCTTTGACCACCTGTTGACCCCGCATCGGCCCCGCTTTACTATGCGCATCTGAGGGCAGCCCGTTCAAAGCAACTACAGTATACCAACCTGTTGAACATTCACAAACAAGCAGAACCCTAAAAATTAATTCGACGGTATACATCAATTAATGGTTTATCAGCTGATTGACACCGAAGGTGCATTGCGCTCTGCGCTAAATAGGCTCAAGGGCCACCCCAACGAACCGCCATCCTATTATATCGACACTGAAGGTCACAAGCTTGGAAGATCCGGTACACTAGATCTACTTCAACTACACGTTCTCCCTTTGCAAGAGACCTTGGTAATAGATATCTATACCCTCCAGCAAAAGGCTTTCAATACCTCGTCACAAGGCTTGTCTCTGAAGATGTTGTTGGAATCAAGTTCGATCGCAAAAGTCTTTTTCGACGTACGAAGCGATTCAGATGCACTTTTCAGCCACTACGAAATCCTGCTGGAGGGCGTTGTTGACCTCCAGATGATGGAATACTTTCAACCAGGCCGTGGAGGGAGACATTTGCGGGGGCTCAAAGACTGCATTACCCAGGATAGCGGATTAATGCCAGAAGAGATTCAAGACTGGAGTTTGACAAAAGATTCGGTGGTGGAAAGTTTTTCTACCGTTGCAACTCCTCAAAACTATCTTTCCCAACTGAGACCTCTGCCTGACATACTCTTAACATACAGCGTCGGCGACGTCAAGCATCTCCCCCATCTATATGAAATTTATCGCCAATGTTTGTCAAAGCAAGTTTGGAACCTTGTCAGGAAAGAATCTCAGAAGCGTCTCCAGCAGTCCCGACAATCAGCATACGATCCCGACAGCAAACGGAAGTGGAAAGGTCCATTTCGCCTGACAAATTTTGCGTCTTCAAACTCGCGTACACAGAAGAATGACGGCACCAAAAGCAAGACCAAAAAGGGTTCCCAGAGTCATGATGGCAGGAATAGTTCCCAAGTAACTGAGAAGGAGCTTTCTCCTGCAGATACAGCTCTTCCGACACGTTTGCCACTTCGGACGCAAGACTTGAAATTGAGCGGTGCGTCATCCAGGGCACCCAACGAAGAGGTATGCTTAAGCTCAAACTTGGCATCCTAGCTTACGCTTCAAGGAAACAAACACTCACATTGCTCTGCGCCATTCACCTATCACTTTTGTAAAGGAAGGTTCTCGTCAGAGTCGTCAAAAATTAGGCGTGAAGAGACCTATGCAGCATCAAGATCTCTTCTCGGGAGGCCTAGACTGGACACTATGCGACAAAGACTGTGGTTGGTGCGGCCATTGTTATGACTCGGCGGGTTTGTGAAGACAGCGAGTGGATCTTCATCATATCTTCGCTCTGGAAGTAATGCCAGCTTCTTCGGCGGTGACTGTCGTCGCTTGTCCGACACGGGTTCTCTTTAGGTGTCATCGGGGGTCTCGTTTGTGTTGCGTTGGCTTCGACAGAGCTGGAAAGAGATTAATGCGCTCCATAGACGTCGGTGTCTGGCAATTGCAGGACTCTTGCGACTGCCATTCTTCAACTGGACACATGTCGTGGAAAGGATTCTGTCATGACGACAATCCGCGACAGTCGCGGGACAGGGGCGGTGTTTCAGGAGGAGGGGCATGAGGCCAAACCCTTCCATATACTTATCGCCCTTGCCTCTGGGTGCTGGAGGAGGCAAGCTTAGAGTCTTGTATGCTATATGCCAGATTGTTAGCTAAACACAGAGAGACCTCACCCTGCCTGGTCGCGCACTGCTTGCCTCAGTTAGCAGTCTGACAGATTCATTTCACTCACAGCCTCAAATCACTACTGAGAAATAGCATGCGGCCGAACTTGATAGCAGTCAATAACGCTCAGTAACAGTGGCAAGGTGAAGATGGGGAGATTGGGGTCTTTCGTTACCTGCTAAGCCCGTTAGCCAACGTAGGCTTGTCAGGCCGGGCCGTGACATGTTAGCTCAGTCATGGTGGAGGGGACAAAGGTAGAGTTTCATGGCGAACTTGAGTTGAAGAAGGAGAAGGACGAAGGGACACGAAAACAGTGTGCGCCACGTATGAAAAGAACCAGAACCGAGCTACTGTAGGCTCTGACAGAAGTCTGCCGTCTATCACTGATAACACAATGAGAAAGGACCAGGTCCCTTCAAGTCAAGGCTCTGAGTACACTTTCGATAGAGTCCTCAGAACACTGCACCGCCCCCCGGATCCTGACACTACTTGGCATCTGCATCTCCATCCGCTGACATCGAAGACCTAACTTTCTTAGCAGCTTCCATCCTGTGGTTTAGTTCGTGGAGCAAGTTCAGCTGCATTTCCCTGTCCTGGTCGGCGTATGACCCTTCTGCCGTCGGGACCAGATCGGCAATTGGTGTCTCGTCAATGGTCTGTGTTGACAGATATCTGACTTCCTCCTCGCTCTAGCCTTGTTGATGCAAAGGATCTCGAAGCGCATTCCTGAGATCGTCCTCCATGTCCGCGAGACATTGCGAGCATTGAAAGCGAGTTTTGGCCTTCTGGACCATGGGGGCAGCGGCCGGATGAGTGAGGGAGCTCGGGCGCAATCATTGAATCCGCCGAGGTTTGTGTGCTGTTCTCAGACTGCTTGGAGTAAGTGGCCTTTGTTCTGAGTAGCATCTTATGACATCACTATTCGATTGGTGCTATAATTAGAGGCGCAGCCTAACTGCAGGCAGGCATGACCTCCCAACCGCTCTCTGGTGCAGAGAATAATGTATTCTTTACATCTACGCCTCGTGGCAGGTGGTTAGGACGTCGCTTCTGACCTCCTGACACATCCTAATTTTAGGGTAGAACACAGGCAGTGTGTTCAGTCTCTGAGCCCTGGCCTCCGGCACTCCTACCACACCGTCAGAGACAGCATCTCAGAATTAATCAACCAACTCATCATCTCTGGTTCATCAAAGATTAAGAGTGCCTGCCCCTTGGTGAGCGCCTTTGGGTATGCGCCTTCGGGTATGCGCCTTCACACCAATATCTGCTCCTGGGTAAAGCTAAGAGCGGCCTCCCCTCAATGACCGCTGAACACCAGAGAGCGCCTCATACAGTTCATCCCCCTTGCTAATGCCTCCAGCTCCGCAGGGTGTCATGAGCATGCCTTTGTCTCACGGCGATAGCTTTGATCGTCTGAAACTCTCCATGTTATATTGTGATGGCCTCATCCTACCACGTCGGGTGGATCTGCGCCATCCGCACCGAGTACGTTGTCGCCTGCGAACTCCTCGATGAAGAATATCCGACACCGTCGCTCCCTCGCGATGACAATGCCTATACGTGCGGCCGGATCGGAGACCACAAAGTCGTCATTGCTTGTCTTCCTCAAGGCAAGTATGGACTGACCTCGGCGGCGACGGTCGCGAACAACATGCTGCGCAGCTTTCCCGCTATTCGTTTTGGCCTGATGGTGGGCATTGGTGGAGGAGCACCCAGCACAGAACATGATATCCGGCTTGGTGATGTGGTGGTCAGCTCACCGAGTGGCAGGACCGGAGGCGTCATCCATTACGAGTTCGGAAAGACCATTCAAGACAAGTTTGAAAGGACAGGATCACTCAGTCCACCGCCACTTGTCTTACTAAACGCCTTGCAAAAGCTGAGCACTCTACACGAACGACGGGGCCATCAAATGGCCAAAACTGTGAATCAGATGATCAGCAATAATGCTCGCTTGAAGAAGTACCAACACCCTGACCCGGCCACGGATGTCCTCTACCAATCGTCCTTCCTCCATGCTGACTCCGACCAGCCGTGCGTGGAAGTCTGCAAGACTGACCAAATCGTCCAACGGTCGGTGCGCGACTCCGACCAAGACGATCCAGCGGTTCACTATGGACTCATAGGCTCGGCGGACAAATTGATGAAAGATGCCCATGTTCGAGATCGTTTGGCACAAGACGAAGGAGTGCTGTGCTTTGAAATGGAAGCGGCAGGCTTAATGGACAACTTCCCGTGCGTGGTGGTTCGCGGAATTTGCGACTACTCCGACACCCATAAGAACGACCTATGGCAAGGATATGCAGCTGCCACCGCGGCTGCGTATGCAAAAGAGCTGCTGAATGTGGTGACTCCCATTGAGGTGGCCCAGATACTGCATGGAGAGATGACCACTCGACGTAAAGCCTGCTGGTCAGTCCCTCTCACCAGGAATGATCGGTTCGTTGGCCGCAGCCTCCTGAGCGAACTCGAGGCGAAGCTTTTCCGTGAGGGATATTGTCCTAGAGTCGCAATCACCGGTCTTGGAGGCGTCGGAAAGACCCAAATTGTGCTGGAATTGGCCTATCGAACAAGAGATGATCGTCCAGACTGCTCAGTCTTTTGGGTGCCTGCAGGCAGTGTTGAAAACATACAGCAAGCCTATTTGGATATAGGCCGGCAGCTGCAGATCCCGGTGGAGGAGAAAAAGGAAGATGTGATCAAGCTTGTTCAAGATGCTTTGAGCCGGGAAAGCGCTGGGCAATGGCTGCTTATATTTGACAATGCGGACGATATCGATATGTGGTTGAATATCGGTACAAAGTCCACCCGCCTAATCGACTATCTTCCACGGAGCAACAAAGGATCGATCGTCTTCACCACAAGAAGTCGCAAGGCTGCTGTCAAATACGCCGCCACACATATCATTCAAGTGCCTGAGAAAGACGAGGATGTCGCTAGGCAGATCTTGAAGAATTCAGTGAGGAATCAGGAGATTCTAAATGACCCGGCCGTGTTGGACTTTCTCAACAAGTTGACTTTTCTCCCTCTTGCAATCGTCCAGGCAGCCGCTTACATCAACGAGAATGATATCTCGCTTCGGGAATACTTGTCCTTGTGGGATGATGCTGAGGAGAGCATTATCGAAGTTCTTAGCGAAGACTTTGAAGATGAGGGGAGATATCGGAATCAGAAGAATCCCGTTGCAAATACATGGCTAATTTCATTCGAGCAGGTCCGGCACCGTGATGAGTTGGCGGCTGACTATTTGTCTTTCATGTCTTGCCTCGACCCAAAACAGATTCCAGAGTCTCTTTTACCACCAGGACAAACGAAAAAGAAAGCGCTTGATGCAATTGGGACCCTTACTGCCTACTCATTCATTACCAAGCAGCAGGATCGAACCTTCGATCTCCATCGGCTAGTACACCTTGCGACTCGGAGTTGGCTGAAAGAGCAAGGTTCTTCAAATGAGTGGATACAAAAAGCTATAGCACGATTGGCCGACGTTTTTCCAGATGATGATCATCAGAACAGGACCCTGTGGAGAGCATACTTACCCCATGCACGTTGTCTTCTATCATCTAGCCTCGAAGGTGACGTTGATAGAAGGCTCCTGTTGCTTGAAAGATTCGGACTATGTCTAATGAGTGATGGAAGATATATTGAAGCTGAAGGACAATTTACACAAGTGGTGGAGACGAGGAAGAGAGTGCTGGGGCCCGAGCACCCGGACAGCCTGAACAGCATGGCCAACTTGGCCTGGACCTACTGGGATCAGGGACGGTGGCAGGAGGCGGAAGAGTTGGATACTCAGGTGATGGAGGCGAGGAAGAGAGTGCTGGGGCCCGAGCACCCGGACAGCCTGACCAGCATGGCCAACTTGGCCGCGACCTACCGGAATCAGGGACGGTGGCAGGAGGCGGAAGAGTTGGATACTCAGGTAATGGAGGCGAGGAAGAGAGTGCTGGTGCCCGAGCACCCGGACAGCCTGACCAGCATGGCCAACTTGGCCGCGACCTACTGGGATCAGGGACGGTGGCAGGAGGCGGAAGAGCTATTTACTCAGGTGATGGAGGCGAGGAAGAGAGTGCTGGGGCCC
>Ga0255336_100824_pt1 | contig 33851 bp, 41 predicted proteins | sample MeOH1_35cm_T3_17_FD_189102 | JGI IMG/M metagenome (GOLD analysis project Ga0255336, IMG submission 189102) | Sandy soil microbial communities from University of British Columbia, Vancouver, Canada - MeOH1_35cm_T3_179 | ecosystem: Engineered > Artificial ecosystem > Sand microcosm > Unclassified ...
TGGGCCGGGTACGTGTTCAAGCGCCGGCGCGCGGCCGTGCAGGGCGGGGCGCGGGCGGTGGGGCGGTAAGGGGTATCGGATGGCGTGAGAGGCGATGGTCGTGCTCACGCCGCTCACGTTCGTTCAGGTCTGTCGAGGTTGTCAGGCAGGCCGCCACAAACAACAAACCCCGCGAGCAGCATGTGCTGGCGGGGTTTGAGGAAATGCTGAAACAGCGGTCTTGCGAATTCTTTGGTGCCCAGGGCCGGAATCGAACCGGCACGCCTTGCGGCGGGGGATTTTGAGTCCCCTGACTTTGACGGCTGAAAGGCACGCTGTACAATCTGTTTCCAATATTCCGGCCGAATTATTGGGACAAATTGAGAAAAAACACGACGATCGAACGGGGGATCTATCAGCGCGGCCCCTTCTCATTCCAAGTCAAGCTGATGGTCGACGGTCACCGCATTGTCGGGACGTTCGATTCGCTCGAAGAGGCTAGGGCGTTCCGGGACGCCAAGCGCGCGGCCTTGACGTTGGATCCGGATGCAAAGCGCCTGCTTGAGACTCGCGCGAAGCGTAGCGATGTAAAGGCGGCGACGCTGTCAACGATTCTTGAGCGGTATAAGAAGGAGGTTTCGTCGAAGAAGAAGTCGTCAGACTCAGAAGGCCACAAGATCGCGCGTATTCAGCGCAGCAGCCTAGCGAAGAAGAGCCTTTACCGGATCACCCCGGAGGACGTCTTAGCGTTTCTCAATGGGCTGCGCCGAGAGCAGGACGGGCCGATGAAGGGTGCAGCCCTTTCGGAGTCGACCAAAAGGAAGCTCGCTGCGCTCTTGTCGCACGTTTTTGTCGTCGCCCGGAAGCGCTGGCGGATGGATGTGAAGAATCCGGTTGCCGAAATCGAGCTGCCATCCCCGGGGCAGATGAGAAAACGCCGGTTAGAGGAAGGTGAAGAGGCCCGCTTGCTCGCCGAACTGGCGAAAGCGCGTCGGGCCGCAATTGTGTTTCCGATGGTCAGGCTGGCTGTGGAGACGGCGATGCGGCAGGGCGAGCTGCTTGCGCTAACATGGGCGGACGTTCGGATTGTCGGCGATTACGGAAGCGCGGTCCTCCACGACACGAAAAATGGCGAGGTACGTATTGTTCCGCTAACCTCGACCGCGTGTGCGATCCTCAGCGACATGGCCAGACCGCTAAAGGGCGGTCCGATCTTTCCAATCAAGACATCGGAGTTGCGCTCCGCTTGGGAAAAGGCGTGTGATCGGGCAGGTATCGAAGGTCTGCGCTTCCACGATCTGCGACATGAGGCCACAAGCCGATTGTTCGAGCTAGGACTCGATCGCATCGAAGCAGCCTCGATTACTGGGCATAAGACGTTGCAAATGCTAAAGAACTATACCCACTTGCGCGCCGAGAGGTTGGCTCAGAAGATGAATGTCGCCAAGGTGGCCTCGTGACTTTTCACCTTTTGATCGATACCTGTGTGTGGCTGGATATCGTGAAGGACCAGCGCCAGCGAGAGCTGCTCGATGTCCTTGATTCGCTCATCCAGGCGCGCACAGTGTCATTGCTGCTACCGCAAATCGTCGTTGACGAATTTGCTCGCAACAAGGAGCGGGTCATTGCAGAGGCCGGGTGTAGCCTCGCTGGTGCAATCAAGCGGGTGCGGGATGCTGTTCACCGCCACGGAGATCCTATACGCAAGGACGAGCTTGTTCAGCGACTTAACGACCTTGACCATTGGATGCCAAACGTGAGTGACGCAGCTGCTCATACCGCATCGATGATCGAGTCTATGTGGAGGTCGGTCGACATCGTGCCTCATACGGATGCGATTAAGGCTCGTGCCGCAACGAGGGCGATGCAGGGCTTGGCACCGTTCCACAGGGACAAAAACAGCATTGGCGACGCGATCATTCTCGAGACGTACGCCGATGTGCTGGCGGCAAAAAGGGGCGACGGGGTACTTTTTGGCTTCGTTACGCACAATAAGCGCGATTTTAGCCAACCCGCTGGAAACGAGCGGACGCCCCACGATGACTTGGCGACGCTTTTCGATGGCCGCCGCTCAGCGTACTTTACCGACTTGATCGAGGCTCTGAGGCAGATTAGTCCCGAAGACATGGCGGAAAAGGCCTTTGAGATGTGGGAGCCAGAGCCGCGCCGGTTGGGGGAGATAGTCGACGAGATCGACGAGCTTGTGACCAAGGTTTGGTACAACCGGCACCAGGTGCTGCTTGAGCAAATTGAAGAGGGCCGAGTGAAGGTTGTGGAGAAAGAGACCTTTCCGCCGAAAGATCCACTGAACCGACCAATTCAACGCGACGTGCTCGAAAGCGCGCGAGCGTCAGCTGTAAAGGTTGAGGAGCGCTTTGGGGCCAAAAATCTCGGACCGTGGAGCGACTTCGAGTGGGGAATGCTCAACGGCAAATTGTCCGCTCTGCGATGGGTTCTTGGCGACGAATGGGATATGTTGGACACTTGAGTCGCCCGAAAACCACCGCGTTGGGTATCGCGGCCCAAGCTACATTTGAAACGAGAACGTTCCGTGCGCATGGAGCTGCAGCAGCTCAAAAAGCGTGATGGTTTTCACACCCAAGGCAGCGGCAGCGTCAGGCAACTTGATTGATTTCTTGCTAGCAGGTTCGGCTTTCTCGTTCGTGACTACAGTTACGTCGGCTTGCGTGGAGGCGTACGCGATCAACCAGGCATCAGCCGACTTCACGTCCAGGAACTTGTCTTGGGCTGCCTGAAGATATGTGGGCGTCCGGGTAGTTGCCCACACCGCTAGTTTTCCCCACTGCGCAGTCGCAGGCTTGCTGGGTACAAAAAAGTCCGATAGTTCTGTCCGTTGTGACCAGGCGTGCAATACGTCTTCCTGTTTTCCGACCTGAAGTTCGTCTCGCACCTTATCAATGCTGAGAATCTTTCCGACCTGATGCGCCTGCAGAATCCAATCCCAAAACGCCCCACAGTACTTAGGGTTGTAGTGGAGATTCTTCGCGCTGATCAATACATCGGAATCAAGCAGAAAGCGCTCGTTGCTTGGCATGGAAGGCCGCTACGTTATTCGGATTCGTATTGAGCAGTTGACCAGCTTCCCGGAAACTAATTCCGCCCGATGTTGCCAGTGCTGCAACCTTGCGCGAAAAAGATTTGCTATTGCGGACAGCCAGCGTCAAATAAAAATCACCGCCGCCTTCCCCCGCTTTGCCGGCCGATCGTCTGGGCGCGTCTTGATAAAACGCATCGTACACTTCATGCGGGACAAGCCGCAGATCGAGCGCTCGCCGCACAAGAACGAGACTGCTTACTCGGAATTGCTGCCGCAGCAGCGCGACCTTTTCGGTTACCGTTCCTTGAGCGGCCGACCATGCGCTCGCAAATTGCTCTTGGGGTACGAGCACTTCGGCCGCGATCGCGTTGCACAGTATCTCATGCTTGTTATGACTCGCTGGCGAGCTGTCAGAGATACCAGATTCACCCAGCCAGATATGTGCTAACTCGTGCATCAGAGTAAATGGCCAAGCGGCTGGCGCATCTGCTCCATTGACGAAAACCACGGGCGCCAAATCGTCGTTGATCACAAAGCCGCGAAACTCAGATACGGAAAGAGGACGATGAGTGTTGTTGCCGACAATGCCGTTCTTGAAGATCAGAACCCCTGCGGCTTCTGCTTTCGCGACGAGATACGAATATAGATCGTCGGCATTGCGAGCTGCGGCTCCGCCAGCTTCGAGCTTCAATGTGGCACGAATATCATCCGCGACCATGCGAGCCTTGATCCGTTGCCCCTTGAAGCGACCGACGAACGGGAGTGGTGCTGCACCCTCGCGCAACAGGTACTCTCGATACCAAGCCTGCTTGAACTCCATGTCGTCAAAGACATCGTAGAAGTCCTTGCTTAGAGGCTGCGTATCTGGCAGCGTCCGAAAATCCGCAATTGGCAAGGGCTCGCGTTCAGCCGGAGGCTCCGGCAAAAACAGGTATCCGAACGGGACGCCAGCTTCCTTCGCGAACCTCATAGCTTGCGAGGCTGTAAGCTCGCCGCGCTCGATGTTTGCTGCAGCTCGAGTCGAGACGCGCTCTGCCAGCTCACGTAAGGAGCTGCCCGCTTGATGGGCGGCCCAATCAAGCACGGTTGCAGATAGATGGAGGGCGTCGGTCATTTCGGCGTAGGACGGTTTTCAGGGATTCTAGCATCGGACCCAGTCCGGCTCTCGGACGCGCTGCGATACCAGCTGTCATCGAGGCATGGCGCAATTGCGACCCACCGTGAAGATTGAGCGCCGGCCAGCGCAGTGCGCGCCGGAGGAACTGCGGAAGAAGCGTTGGCCGCGCACCACGAACTGCCAACTCGCGAGCAGGATCCTGCCCCGACGAGAGGATTCAAGGCTCGCGCGAGATGGTCGTTAACCCGAATTACATCGTCGCCTATCGTATCGCCTGCGACCCTGTTCACATCCTGCGCGTGAGGCATGCGCGGCAGATCCATCCGAAGCACCCAACAACACGCTCAGTGCATGCTGAGCTTTCACAAGAAGAAGTAAGAACAATGCTCGTTAAGATGCGCGTTTTCGACGAAGATCAACAAGTGACGATCCACTATCAAACCGCAATCAATGCGTCCGCATTGATCCAAGTCGCGAAGCCGCGCGAAGCGACGATGCTGGAGAAAGGCAAACAGTTCACCCAGGGAGCGGTGCCATTTTTTGGGGAAGAGTTCATCAAGGCGGTACAGGCTGACAACAAGCCGGAAATTGAAAAGAGCGCCATGCAGGCCGCGATGGCCGTATGGCTTTCCGATCATCTTTTTGCAGGCGTTAGTGAAGCGGAATTCGTGCGCTGCGATCTCGAGTTCAACATGCACCCTACCGGTATGGTTGTCTACAACCGGAAGCCCGCGCAATAAATCTCGGCTGTCGCGGTGCTTTGCGTTACTGATTTGCCGACGACGAGCGACGAAATCGGTCCCGCAGCCAGTCGAACCAAGAAACAACGAACAAAGACAGGCCAAAAATATGCTGCTTTCACTATGTAATGTGTGTAATTTCATCACACTGATACCGCCCGAAAATATCCAATCGGACACTGGTCGTTCCACACTGAGAAAAGTCAACGAGTCGAAGCCATTAACGCATTACATGATCTGCGAGTCAAACCGACTCCGCATTAAACCTGACAGCATAAAAGACGAGGGCGAAAGCGTTTCTTTTGCCCTTCTCGAACAGGTGAATGAATTCGACTGGCACGATCACTGGGTTCAAATTCCCGCTAATCTCTACGGCTACCGGTTTTTGGTCAAGAATGACGGACCAATTGTCTCGCTAGTATTTGAGAATGGGCGCATTGAACAATTTCACAACGCATTTTTATTCCTCCAATTTCTGGCTCAAAATCTAGGGCCGGCACGCGAACTTAACGAACTGCTTCGGCTAACAGTTAAATATATTGGGCAAACTGAAATCACGGAGAAATATATCCGATTTGATGGACATGAAAAGATAGGCTCCGTATCGAATGAGATTATTCATTCTCGTCCGCATCGAGAGATATGGGTAAAAATGCTCTCGTTTCAACCGCCGTTCATCACTATGATATCAACGCCGGAAATTGATAGCCCATATCGGAAGGATTGGCTACCCGGTGGTGGTTTGCTTGAGGGGTTGCCAGAAAAATCGTGGAAAACGGCAGTTGAGGGTGCGCTAATTAAATATTTTTCGCCGGAATTTAATGTGCACTACAAGGAGAATTTTCCTTCTGATCGGCATATAAGCTACCAGTACCTCTACGATAAATCCATTCGCTCCATCGCCGTTGAACTTCATGAGGAGTATATGGCGTTTGTAACGGGTAGCGATACTAGGCCGTATACGAAGATTAAAATGATTGAATACGCTTTATCGAAGAATGATAAGGGTCTCTACTTGAATAACAACGACGTACAAGATCTCGACGACGCGATCTGGATCGGAGGGTGAGTACCTAGCGGAATGATTGCCTAGGCAGCTGGCGGTGACATGTCACCTCGCGCGGTCTCCCTTCGTGCAGTAATCCTCTCCTGTTTCGACATTAGTGCCGCCATGCAACTAAGCAACGAGAAGGCTTTCAGGCTGTTTTCCTCTGTCGCATATTCCTCCATCGCAATGCCATGCAGTACAGTGTTGCGGTTAAGGCCGTTGTAGTCGAACCGCTCTCGGTCTTTGTGGTTGTATGCGATTGCCAACCGCTCGCTGACGGAAGTCCACATGATTTCGTAGAGCAGTGAGTAGAAACCCATCACAGGATTGTCGCTTGGTGCTACCGCGAGCGCGGCCAGCTCGAGCTGTGCGACATGCGCTACGCGTTCTTCGGGCTGCCCCTGGAAAAGATACTTCTTAGTGTTCTCGAAGCAGACGCCCTCCGCTTGAGCGAAAAAAGGGGGACCGAGAGGGCACGCGCGGATAACGTAGAGGAAAGAACGGCATGGAAGATACGAGCGTCAAGCTACACAATCCCGATGGAATTTCGATGTCGCTGACGGAAATGCTCCTCGAATACCTGGTCGGACGGGGAAGGGTGCTCGCCAAATTTGCGTTTGGCGACTGGCTGGCAACGCTGTCCGCCCCTGAGTTACAGCACCTGATGGACCTCGCGGGCGTCTATTTCGAGAGCGAAGCCGGCGACGTGTGCACCGACGATCTGGGGGGCGTGGCCTTGATCGGCAGTGAGGCCGAACGCAACCGGAATATCGTCTGGACGCACAAGATACTGAATACGGTTTGGCAGTCGGTTACGCCGAGCTCGCCCGAAGAATTTCATGAATTGATGGGCAGGGTCTTTTGGGCCGTCTCGCTGGAGGGATACCGCCGGCAGGAATTTATGGAGTTCAAGGGCAAGATACGCATTCACCCGTTTCCGAGCGACCGGGCCGTTCTCACGGACAAGGGCCTCGCACACGGTGTATCGATCAAGAACAGCCTTCATTGACAGGAGCTTGAACGCATGTCCGACGAAGGGCCGTTGTGGAGCGATCTGGAGCGAGATCTTGCGCGAGACGATGACTCGGCGGCAAGGGAACACCTGCTCGCATGCAATCCCGTATACGTTGGAGCGCCGCAGGCCTGGCCGGGCTGTGTGATGCGCCTCCACCCGGACGGCCGCCGCGAAATCGTCCAGCTGGATCAGGCGACCGGCGCGTTTAGTGTCGTGGCTGAGCTCGACCAGCTGCCGCCCGAAGCGCACTGGTGGCGTCGTCCGGCCATCGATCCTAAGGAACGCGGCGAGCGGCGCAGGCGGGCGGTAGAGTTTGCGCGCGCATCGGTCGACCTCGAAGGCTTCACGCCGAGCGCCGAGGTCGAAGCGCTGGCCGCACGCGTCATTGACGGTCAAATCGATCTGCCGACGTTCCTGAAACATCCGCTCCGGTGAGCGGATCATGGGTTCTCGCATGCGAGAACCGGCGATACGTTAGGCCTTTGCTCGATCGGCACGCTGGCTGATACGGGCCAAGCATCGCGCCTTGGCTTCGTCCGGCGTCATTTCGCCGTTGGCCCAGGCCTCCAGGTCAGCCACGGTTTCCGGGTCCACACTGAGGCCTTCGAGCCGGTTTGTCGCGATCGCGTTTTTCACGGTGAAAAGGCGATCCGCGCGTTCCTCGGTGGTGATATTCACGATGGCTCGCTATCGGACGACCAGAGGGGATCGGTCGGGTTGTCGTAGCGACGGACTGAGCCGCGCAATCGCTCGCTGGCCGGGTCATGTCTTCGACCGCGACGGGCCGATCTGGCTTCCGAACCATGCCTTTCAATGCCTCGATTGGGGCATCTGCAAGCTCGGGCGGCGATATCCGCAGCCACGCGCCGAGCGTTTCCTTGACGCACTGCTGGCACAGGTCGATTTCAATCTCGCAGCCGTCGCCAAAAATCGAATCGAAGCCGCCACGAAAAGCGACCGACAGCCTTTCGTGCCAGCCCGGATCGTCGGGCGTCATGCGTCGCAGGCATCGATCGCAGGTGCAGGCGGCAACGTCTTGAATGACCTTATCCTGACATTCGAGCATGTTTAATCCTTCACGCTGTCGAGCGCCTGCAGGGCAGCGTCGAGCTTGCGGCGCTCCGACCGGGAAAAGACGATACGCGAGAGCCAAACAACGGCCCCAATGGCGACTGCCAGGCGAATCAACGCACGTTCCACCATGGCCGCTCCCTCCATCACTTGTCGTCGTCGCAGGCTCGCGCCCACTTGTCAGCCGACACGGTGGTATGCAATCCCAGCTGCTTCGCGGTGTCGATTGGCAGACGCAGCACTACCGTGCCCGGCCCGTGTTCCAAGTTGCCGAGCGTCGTGAAATCGACAGCTACCCCCTCCAGCTGAAGGTAGACGACACCCGATTCAAATACTTCTTCGTAAAGGTGCCAGGAGGGTTTGCCGCCTTCTGAATCGCCATGCGCAAGGGTCGCTTTGGTGCTCATCGGCTGTCCTTCGGCTCGTTCGGGTCATCCCATTCGGCTCGCATACGCTGTTGGTATTCAAGGCCGTCGCTAGGCCAGACCGAACGCGTAGGGCCTTCCTGTTTGTTGTTCCATTCTCCAGGCCAGAATGTGGAATCAAGCGCCTGAGAAGGGGTGTAGGGGCACATTTCAGGAAAGATGCGATCGGATAGCCCCGTTGCGCCGCTTGCCCGTTCTCGCGCTTTCTGCCACGCCTCAACAACGATTGCTGACCAGTTCGCGCGCAGGCTCGGAGCATCTTCAAGGATGCGAGGGATCATGCCGCGTTCTTCGGTGATTGCAACGTACCACGCCGGCAGGCGCACGCTGGGCAGATAGTCCCACTGGACAAGGTTTTGCAGCAGCCGCGCGATGCGGTCGGTTAGCTCGCGCCGTAGCGCGCGGGCGAGGCTTTCCAGTTCGTCGGCGAGATTTTCGCGGTCCAGTTCCGTGACCCGGCCGGCGCGCAGAATGGCCGCCTGTTCCTCGGCCCATAGTGCGAAATCGGTGTTGTAGTCGGTCATGACACACCTGCCATCAGTAGTGCGGGTGGGGTTACAACGCGAGGCCGTCAGTCCAAGGCGATGTCGCAATCGATCACAATAGCGGTTTCGTCAGGCCTGAGTGGTATCTCGGAAAACAAGTCCGGCCTTGCATGCGCGCCGCTGCCCAGTTGCGCCGTGCCACGCCTGATCGGTAGCGCATGAACCCGTGCGATGTCATCGAAGCCGCTATTGAAGTTTCGCACGACGACGCGCGCATCGAGTGGGAAAGTACGAAGGTAATCTATCAGGTCAGCGACCGTCATATGCGCTCTTGCCGACGCACGGGGTGCGCCGGCCTTCATTTCGCGAACCGATTGCAAAAGGTCTGCCTGAAACTGCGCCATTTCCTCATCGGCGTCGCCGGGTTGGGCCAATGCATCGGGCAACGAAACCCAGTCGCCGCGCCTGACCTTGCCTGCCCGCAATTGCGTAATAGAACGCTCCAGATGCGCAGCGTTAGACGGGGAGCGCAGCAGGTGCGCCGTCTCCATTAAGTGCTCGTAATGCTCAACGAGGATGCTCAATATCTCAAGCCTGTCGCCTTCCGGTGTTCCGGGTTCCGGGTCTTGATCGACTAGCGCCGACACTTCAGCCAGCATTGCGCGATAGTCATCTTCAGTGTGCAGTGGCCGAATGTCCATTTTGCCTCCAAGCGGCGATGCAGATCAGTGTGGCCGAGACTATTCAGGCCGCTGATTTGCTTGTGTGCGCGTTTTCATTTACCAAATCTTCCGATAGCACTTCAACGCGTCCGACCATCCGGCGAGAGCCCGCCAGATTTGGGGCAGTTCGTCACTCAGTTGAGTTGCTTCCTCGACGGCGGCCACGAGCATCGCCGGCGGCGCCTCGTCCAGCAGCACCGCGATATGCGATTCGAAGCCGGCGGGAATGGTGCCGCTCGTCAGAGCCTGCCTCAGAAGTTCCGGGGTCAATGGCTCCCGGTGGCTCACGCTTGCCGTCGTGGCGCACCTTTGCAAAGCGCTGCCCGACTTTCGATAGCTGGTGAGGCTCACCCCCACAACCCGCAGCAGGGCCTGCGCATCGTTCCAGCGCATATCCTCAAGCCTGCCGGCCTCGAGCCGCTCGAGCGTAGCTGCATCGATTCCTGCGAGTTTCGCCAGTTGGAGGACGGAAAGCGCGAGCTCAGTACGCCGCGCGGAGACCAATCGTCCGAGTTCGAACAGATACATGGGGCTATCCGAGTTCGCATTTGTCACGATGCAGGCTAGTGCCAACAGCCATCCAAACGGGATGGTCGAGTACGTTAGTCATTCCTCCGTCGGCGGGTTGCGCGGCGGCTTGGCTCGCTGGATAAGTTGGCGCAGCCACTCCAACCCACATTGGTCAATCTTCGCCCATTGCTCGGCTGAGAGTCTAATCGAGCGCTGGACGAGCTTTTGCCCATCAGGCAGTCGAGGGCGGCCGCCAAGGTGTTTGGGTTTCGTTTCCATATGGCATATTGTACACAGGAAAATGAATCACAAAAACGTCTTGCTGTTTGATGGTTTGTGAATCACAATAACCAAACTAGGAACCCGACCTAACGGAGATCAACGATGAGATTCAAGTCTGGTGTAGTATCGAGCGCGCTGCTCGACGATCTTGTCTGCGAGGTCTTTCCCGCCGCGTACGACGACGAGATCGAATCGTTACGTGAGTCGGTAAGGCCGAGCGTCGATGGCGTTATTCTGGCGCTGCGGCAGTCTCGGGCAGCGTTCCGCCTCACAGCGGACACGGAGACAACTCAGCTCCAGAAAACACGCCCGAGAGCCGGCGCTGTGTTTCAACGCTTCTTGCGCAACATCGAATCGGCGCTCGACTAAGTAACCGGGAGATGGGATGTCAACATCGGACTATCTGGATGGCATATCGTACGCACAGGCGCGCGCACGCAGAGTGCGCGGTGATGCCAACGCAGCCATAGCAGAGTGGCGAACGTACAGCGATCGTCTCCTGAGCAAATTGAAAGCCGCCGAAGTGGCTGCTATCAAAAATGGCGCGCAACTGGCTGGGCGTGATGCTCAGCAGCAAGCACTGCGGCAAGCTCTGACGGCGCTGGATCCTGCGCATCCGCTGCTTGCTTTGTTGCCGCAATTGGGCAATGCCGCCAGGATCAAATACCTGGCTGACCATGGCTACGAACTCGATGTAGCCAGCGGGCAAGTCACGCCGGCCGAAGAAGAGCCAGCGCGTTCATTTGAACCGTAAGACGCTCTCCTTCATACCGACTGCTGATGCAGCCGCCGCAGGCGGCCATCCGGGTTTTGAAAAAGTTGGGTATCCGTATTACGCGGTTGACGTTCATGTTTCATGTTACGTCGCCGCGATTGCTCCTTGGCATGCGCGGTCTTGCCGAGTGGCGCTGGTCGACCCGGAGTTGACGGTCGACTCAAGAAATTGAGTGGCCGGTGAGCAGAGGTCACCGGCCATGTATCCGGCTTAAGCGCGATACCCGATGCGGACGTTGCGACGTTGCGACCCAAACCCGCCGTCCGACATTGCTGCGTGTGCATCACAGTTTCACCGGTACCGAGAGCCGATACCTACAGTTTCATCCAGTGACCGCTTCCGTTATTTTACGTATTATTAGGGCCACGACAACATTGGGGAGAGCGATGGCGCGATGCACAGCACCAGTTCGAGGGCACCAATCGGCAGCCGCGCAAGCAGCCTGCCCTGCATGTAGTTCCCGCTATGGCGGGTACCGTAGCAGCTATGGCAGCGGGTACGACAGTGGTTATGGCTCGTCTTACTCCTCTGGAGCCGGGAGCAGTTACAGCAGCGGTAGCCGGTCCGGCGGAGGCGGCAGTTCAAGACCGCGCTGGTCGCGTGCCGGTTCGTCCGTTTCGTACACGCCCGCTCAGGTGGCGTCTCTCACACCGGTTCGCGAGGCTGTTGAAAAGGAAGCGGCGGCGAAGCCGGACCTTCGGGATTGCTTCCTCTGCCACGCCTGGGATGACAGGCAGGGCGCCGCCAAGGAACTGCACGATTTGCTTGAGGCGGCTGGAGTCAAGGTTTGGTTCAGCGAGAAGGATCTTGGCCTTGGCGTGCCGATGATGCGTGCCATCGACAAGGGCTTGGCAGCCTCGAAAATTGGCCTTGTCCTAGTGACGCCCGCATTGTTGGCGCGCCTTCCGAAAGAGGGCGTCGCCGACAAAGAGCTTTCGACGCTTCTACAGGGTAACCGTCTCGTCCCCGTCGTGCACGGAACTACCTACACGGCGCTTCGCGATGTCAGCCCCATGCTTGCTTCGCGGAGCGGACTTGACACATCAGAAGACACGATGGCGGTGGTCGCAACCAAAATTGCCGAGTTGGTCGGCATCTGGAACTGACGGGTGAAGTTTCTTTCGGCTACTTCACCTTCGGCTGCCGCAAGTCTCCATCCAAAGACCGCTGTCAAGCCTGAAGCGGTCGATCAATAAAACGCTCTTACTGATCGTTCCTGGCCGGTTGCCGAAGATCGCAGTTCGAGCGGTGCGCATTTCAGGCAACCTCAGCCTGAACTTCCGGACTCATTAAGGGTTATTGGACGTCTGCCTCGTTCACATGACCGTGAGTCTGCCGCGGCGCGTGTGGGCAGGCGTCGAATAAGCCTCGAGGGAGGAAACCGCGGAGTGGTCCGGGACGCTCGGAATCTCGGTCGGCTATGGCGATTGATGGTCTGGCATCCTCAGTATTTCTGGAGGACGGCGGCTTGAACAGAATGCTGGAAGAGCGCAGACGTCGTGAGGATGCGATGCACTAACGCGAGGGTGACGAGGAAGTGGCCGTACGGGAGGCTGCGTGACGCGCCAGGCACAAACGTCCGCTTGTGGGCCGCGTTGCCGCAAAGCCGACGTTGGGTTGGGATATCGAGGAAGCGCCGCATTCATGGGCGGGCCTGCATCGGGGGCGCGCGAATCGGTGCGGTGCGCTGGAGGATGTCGATGACGATCATCGGGGCTCCGCAGTGCCGACAGATGAAGACGGCCCGGAGCGCGACGACGGGCTCCCGGGATGGCGGTTCGGATTCGGGCGTGACGTGCAGCAGCTCACGCACCTTCGCGAGACTGGCGCGGCGCACCGGGTTGGCGAGCAGCCCGTAGTGACGGATGCGATGAAACCCGCCGGGCAGCACATGAAGCAGGAAACGACGCATGAACTCGCCGGCCTCCAGTGTCATGGTCTTGTAGCGGGTACGCCCCTTCTCGCGATAGTCCTTCCAGCGGAACGTCACGCCGTGCTCATCGAAGGCCAGCAGACGCTGGTTGGAGATCGCTACGCGGTGTGTATAGCGCGAGAGGTACGCGAGCACGGCTTCGGGTCCCGCAAAGGGGCGCTTGGCGTACACAAACCATTCGCAGGCACGCAGGGGCGCGAGCCACTGGGCGAAGTCGGTCGGATCGGCGAGCGCCGCGTACTCGCCGAAGAACTGCAACTGGCCGTGCCGGTGAGAATCAGCGAGGGCTTCGGGGAAGCGGCGCCGGAACAGGCGCGAGAGCACGCGCACCGGCAGGAAGAAGCCGGGCCGGCAGCCGATCCAGCGTTCTCCGTCGGGCGACAGCCCGCCGCCAGGGACGATGCCGTGCACGTGCGGATGATGCGTGAGCGCCGAGCCCCAGGTGTGCAGGACGAGCGTGGCGCCGATCTGCGCGCCGAGATGCCGGGGATCGCCGGCGATGGTGCGCAGCGTGTCGGCGGCGATGTCGAACAGCAGCCCGTAGACGACCCGCTTGTTGTACCAGGCGATTGCGCTGATGGCAGCGGGCAGCGTGAAGACGATGTGGTAATACTCGACCGGCAGCAGATCGGCCTGACGCGCTTCGAGCCAGCGTCGTGCGGCATTGCCTTGGCACTTGGGGCAATGGCGGTTGCGGCAGGAGTTGTAGGCGATCTCGGTGCGCGCGCAGCCGGAACAGCGCAGCACATGCCCGCCCAGCGCCGCGCTGCGGCACTGTTCGATGGCCGACATCACCTTCAGCTGCCCGAGACTCAGGTGGACTGTGCGACGCCACGCTGGCCCGTGGACGCGGAAGATGTCCGCGACCTCCGGCATGAGGCACTGCGCCGGGTCAGTTGGCGGCCAGGCGCTCCAGCGGACTGGTGACTTCGCGCAGCAGGTCGGTGGCCACCTGCGCGTAAAGCGCGGTGGTTTCCAGCTTCTTGTGGCCAAGCAGCACCTGGATCACGCGGATGTCGACCTTCTGTTCGAGCAGGTGCGTGGCAAAGCTATGACGCAACGTGTGCATCGACACACGCTTATCGATCTGCGCGGCCTCGGCGGCCGCACGGATGGCACGGTTGAGTTGCCTCGGCGTGAGGGGATCGACGGGGTCGAGCCCGGGAAACAGCCACCCGCCGTCGGGCATCTTGCCCTGGGCACGGGCCACACGCCACCAGACCCGCAGGCGTTCGAGCAGTACCGGTGAGAGCATCGCGTAGCGATCCTTGCGCCCCTTGCCCTGCTCGACACGCAGCGTCATGCGCTGGCTGTCGATGTCTGTGACCTTCAGCGCCACCACTTCGCTGACACGCAGCCCCGTGCCGTAGGCGACCGAGAGAGCCGTCTGGTGTTTCAGGTTCCCAGTGGCGGCGATGAGCCGCCGGACTTCATCGGGGCTGAGCACGACCGGTAACGTACGGGGCACACGCACGGGCTGCATCCGGGCCATCAGTTCGGGCTCGTGGAGCGTGGTCTCGAAGAAGAACTTGAGCCCGGTGATCGCAGCATTCAGTGATATCGGCGAGGTGCCATGATCGACCAGATGCAACTGGTAGGTTCGCAGGTCCTCGACTGTGGCGGTATCAGGCGAGCGCCCAAGGTAACGGGCGAACTCGCGGACGATGCGCAGATAGCCGGCTTGCGTCTTCGGGGAAAGCTGGCGCATACGCATGTCGTCGATCATGCGCTGGCGCAACGGGCTGACGGTCGGTTGGGAGGAGGTCATGATGCGGCTCCTGTTGAGGAACGAGGCGGATTGCCTCACTCGCCAACATAAACCGCGCGACCGGCCCCTCCCTGACCTCCAGCGTCGGACCGCAGCCCCCTACCGCGCGAGCGGTTTCGTTCCTCGACCCGAAGCGGTCACTCGGCCATTTCAAAAGTAGTCATTCAAAATGTGATCTGTCCGCGGCCTCGAACCAGCCACTGAAGATTTCGAATTCGCTGGAGCGTTCCTAGCCAGGCTCGGCTAGGGCCCGCATGATTAGCGCCCGCACACTTACCAGCACCACGACAAGCACGTCGCAACCCAGGTTTCAGAAGAACGGAACGAGCTGTCTATTTCGATATTGCCCAGCCAGCCCTTCTTTGCAGACGTAAAGCCATTTGCCCTCAAATAGCTGGCGCCCCGTAAAGAGGACTGGAAGAAAGACTCTAAACGTCGGACGAGTCGTGAATATGCCACATAACTGCAGCACTCGAGATAAAAAGCTGTTCGAACCAACTCACTAAACTTAACACGAAAAATACTAAACTATGTCTTATGGATCATCCTCCCCAAAAAAATGCAAGATACATTCAATTTAGCACTAGGCCAACTCACATGTTTTCGCAACTTCTCAATAAGCAGGACATTCTAAATGCACGCCAATATATTTTAGTCAACAATTAAATTTTTTAGCCGCCTCTTGAAAATAGAGCCATGAGAAATCATTATCCATTCGCGGCTAACAAAGTTAGATACCGCTTAACCTTATTTCAGGATAAAAAATGGAAATCCAAATCCAAGACGTTCATCCGCTAGAAAACAAAGGTTGTCAAAACTACGATCCGTTGACCGCGATTGCGGGGCTCGATCTTGCGGACGTCGAACTGGCGATCGTTGAAGTCGAGAACGTCCTGTCAATGGCTGTACGCCGCACGTAATTGTGCTGCGCCGGGCATCGAAGGATGTCCGGCTTGTTCCTACAAGGAGGCCGTCGCATGCTCTTGAATGCTATAGATCTAAAGAATACTGATAAAGAGGGCTTTCAAGCAGAATATTTTGGCAAATCAAAGCCGGTTCGAGTGACAGGTATTCCGCCGTCGACCTTGGCTTATACAAAGTGGACATTTCCGTTTTTTGAGACGATCGGGGCGGAGATCGAGCTTGATCTTTCAGATGATCCGCTACGCAGAGGCATCACGACAAGTAAATCAAGCCTGCGCGAATATAGCCGAGCAATTCAGACGAAAACAACCGATCTTTATGCAAATGGCTGGCCATTCGAACAGACTCATCCAGATTTACTAGAAGATTTTTCCTTACCCGATTTTCATCCCGACGACTTTATTGACACACTTCCACCGTCCGTTAGGTTTCGACGAAAATGGATATTTCTTGGCGTTCAAGGCATTTTAAGCGATCTCCACGTCGATGCTTTCACCACAAATGCCTGGCTGATGCTGATTCACGGCGTGAAAACGGTCCGTCTAATCTCGCCGCTGCACCTACCATACGTGACCGGATCCGATTCGCTGTTTGACGAGAACTTAATCCGATCGCTTGATAAAAAGAACGTTGACGTTCTCCAAATGGCACTGATGCCGGGCACGGTAGGTTACGTTCCCTCGGGCTGGATGCACCAAGTTAAAAACGAAACTGACACGGTTATGGTGACAGGGAATTTCTCCACTCGTCTAGATGTAGCTCGGTTTTATCCGAACTTTCGTCGCCTTGTAACGCGTGATGCGAACCGGTGCGATGCTATTTTCACAGAATACGTGTCAAAGATTGCCGAACGCGCTCTGTCTGAAGAGCATGTGCTTGCAATCAAACAGGAGCAATTACGGTTACAAGGCGATATCGATGCGATCGCAGGTCGGTTACGACTGCTTGACAGACTGCTGGCACCCAACAATTAGTTGCGCCTCGCCGCTATCCCGGTGCATTTGACATGAAATCGCATATAAAGATCGCCGTTGACGCGTTTCCGGCGAACACGAGTTTGCTTCACGTCGCCGACTACAGTGCCGAACAGGTACTGTGTAAGACCGCCGCCCCTTTGCTTTGCCCTCCTCCTAGCGATGCGAGCGCCAACGCGGCAGCGCTTTCCTGCGTGTACTACGATAAACGGTACGTCATCCAGCTCCGCAGGGGATTAGCATGGACCGACGGTGGTGCAATTACCGCACAACACTATGTGGACGCCCTTCAAGCGGTCGCAGAGGATCAAAGAAATCGCTTCAGGCACTTGCTAAGTAGTGTTGGGCAGATCAACGCACCAACGCCTGATACGATTGAAATCTTAGTTGAAAACGAATGTAGCTGGATTCCTCTGTTTCTTTCGTTTATCAATGCTTCCCCGTACGATGTTACGGATAAGGCTCGCACTGCTGGCCCTTACTCCGTTGTCACAAGGACCACCGACGCTATCGTACTGCGAGCGCGTGACTCTTTAATTGAAAAAGACAAAGAGATATACCAAGAACTTGAGTTCATAAACTATGGTGCCCGTAGCGATCCTCGGGAGTGCATCGACGACTATTTAGCGGATCGCATACAAGTTACTTGCGATACGGCCGGGCATTATCCAGAGATGGCTTCGTTGCTCAAGCATCCCAACTGTGTAGTCAGAGATATCCCAATGGGCATGTTTTTGACAGCTGGTGGACGGTTCGAAGAACTGTCTAGCGAATTAAAGCAAAATATTTGGCGGATGGTCGACCGCCGCAGAATCGTTCAACGCCTTGAGACCGTTCCTCGCGCAATTTATGGCTTTAGCGATCTCTACGGACCTACAAGACCGGTCCCGAATCCGACGTCGGATCTTTATGAGCCATGTTCACTAACAATTTCCTACGAAGACTTTTATCCGAACCGGGAAATTGCGGAAATGCTGGCAGCACAATTTCAATCCTTCGGAATCCGCGTATCGCTCGTCGAACACAAATTCGGCGTGTGGGCCCATGATTCACACCTAAGGTTGGATATCCTACGCGGTCCAAATGGTTCAGCGAAGACACTGTATAAATCATGGATATCGAGCCATTTTCTATCTTCCGATATTCGACAGCGTGCAATTAGACATTATTCTCTATATTTGAAGACATCCGATTCGCACATTGTAAGTCTTTGTGAACGGTACCTCGATAGCCTTGTTTGTGAAAGCGGCCTAGCAACTCCGCTAATTACAATTCCAAGCATTTCTCTCGTCAACTCCTCGATTGATCCGGCAACCCTATTTTCAGTTGGCGAAGCAGTACGACGCATTCGAACCAACTAGGCTAAAACAGTGAAAATTGATCGTGAATTAATTTATTACAACATTTTTGCCTTCCTAATTTCATTTTCGCTTGAGCGAGCACTAAGTTTTTTCTTTTTAACCGAGCACGGATATTCTATTGGAGAAATTTCTACAATTCAGATTATTCTTGCCGTTTCAAGTCTGCTAACGGGGCTCCCCGCCGGCATAGTGTCTGACAACATTGGTCGCGCACCGACCCTTGCTCTTGGTGCGATCCTGAAACTATTCGCGTTGCTCGGGCAATTTGTTTATGTGGAGAATTTCTATGCCATTTGCTTGGTCACGATAGGACAAGGCATAAGTCTCTCACTAATTGGTTCAACATTGAACGCGGCCGTTTTCGAGGCATTGCAGAGTCGCGATAGATCATCCGAGTTTGGTAGTCGTTCCGCGATACTCGCGTTGTTTATCAGTACCGCTATCGCACTGGCAATGATTCTCGCCGGTCTTGTGAAAAACAAAACGGGATGGAGCGGAATCTATTTTGCGAGCGCGTCAACAGCAGGGCTAGCTGTAATTCCTCTGATTTATGCATTTAAGGTTCGGCCCAAGAGATTGATGGGGGCAATCGACCATCAAAATAAAATACGTATCACGTGTCAATCAATCGATATAGCGACAGTTCGGCGCGCTGTGCCGTTCTCATTGATACACATGGGAGTCGTTCCCCTCTTTGTGTACGGTTCAGCTATTCTGCATGAGACAGGTCTATCGGAAGGAATATCGAGTTTTTCAATCGGTGCAATCGAGCTATTTGGTGCGCTCCTCACAGCGAGCACATACCTTTACATAAAAATAATCCCAACTAAATGGATTTTTTTATTGATGATGTTGACCGGCACCGCGCCATTGCTGAACTGGTATGAGGGCCCAATCGTAGCCGTCATATCGATTTTCATTGCGAACACCGCCGGGCTGTTTCTCGAGACAGCTGGCGAGCAAATCTTTAATAACGAAATCTTAGAAAATTCAGGGCGAGCATCAACTTTAGCAGCCATTTCGACAATGGATATAATTTTTATCGCTGGAGGATCAAAAATATTTGCTTACACGGCGGCGATGTTCGGCAAACAAAACGGAGTTGCGTGCCTTGCTATATTTCCCTTGATTGGCGCGCTGATCCAAATCAAAACTATTAGCAATGTCAAAAAATCCCGGTCGCATTTGGTATCTTAACGCGGAAATAGTAGCTCGTCGAGACGGTACGTTGATCTTAATTGGGCGTGAGATTTTTCGAATTTACCCAGCAAACTCAACTCTTCATGGCGTCCTCCGCCACCTAAGCCGAGGCATCAATGAAGCGGAATACTCGTCAATTAAGGCAGTAACTTCCGCAAACCGCTTGTTTACTGAGCTTGAGAAGCGTGGATTAATGACGTCAATGCTGAGCAAAACCGACAACCCAACGCTCGAGAAGAGTGCAATCTTCTATTCGCGAATGCAACGCAAGCGAGCAGATACGATTGAGCACCTTGGAATGAAGACTGTAACCATTTTAGGGTGTGGCGGCGTCGGTGCAGGGGTGGCTCTGCACTTATGCGGAGCAGGAATCAGAAATTTTAATTTGCTCGACTATGACGATATCTCCGTATCGAATTTAAACCGACAATATCCATATCGTCCTGACCAAATCGGACAGCCAAAAACCGAAGTACTAGCTCATCACTTAAATGCCCTTTCGGCAGATGGCGTTATTTCGACCGAGCAAGTTCGCGTGACCTCTAGAGATAATCTTCAAAAAATTTCCGATCAACCTTGCGATCTGATCGTTGGTGCTCTTGATACTCCCCCTCTCGAAATAAGATTAGCAATGTTAGACATTGCGATCGAAAAAAATCTGCCTATTATATTCGGTGCTGCAGGTTACGCGGATGTAACAGTTGGCCCTTTGCTAACATCGCAGTCTGCGATGAAATCATATCGGACTCACTTGGTGAATCAAATAAGTGGTGTCGATCTTCTATCTCTCGCCCCGGTGCAGGGGTCGCTTCCCGGAATAAACAGCATGGTAACTTCGATGATCGCGAACATTGCCATATCTTTCCTTGCGGAACTAAGCCTTTCAAATGTCATGAATGAGGAAATTCTTCTAGACGCATGGAATTTCGAAATCAAGGCAAGGAGAACATATGACTGAGTTTTTTCTCTATCTTAAATCCGTCTCGCTTGATGCTCGCTCCATTTCGCTCACGCGGCAACTTTGCCACCGCGTTGTTCGCCAACGGCTCCTCGCAAACACAGCCCATGCCGACGAAGTTGACGCAAGTTGCGCGGCCAACGCCAAGCGGAGCAAAATTCCACCGCCTCCAATATCTGCATTCGCGCATCGAAAATATCGATATAGAGGAGAAAGTGATATCAGCAACCAAAGTGATCTTCCTTTTTTGGTTCACTCCGCTCACACCCGGAGCACCATTGGCTGGCCGAACGCGTTTGTGTCGTATATAAATAAACAGGTATCGATGGACGATGAAGGTTCAGCGAAAGTCTGCCTTTTCCCTGGATCAATAGAATCATTTAATTCGTTGCTTACAGAAGCCTTGGAGACGATGCGTGCCTATTCTCCGTTGGGCTACGCTTTAGTATGTTCGCTCGTTACGGACGTGATAGCAGTTGAGTCGGGAGACTTCATGTCTTCGTCGTCTCCGTTTTTTCTAGGTGCAATCGCACTAAATCCGGAAAAACTAAAAAATAGATATTCTTATGTGGATCATTTAGTCCATGAGGCATCTCATATTGACTTGTTTATTCGACAAAACGTTATTACGTATCAACTGTCGAATGATTCTTGGTTAGATAGTCCTTTTCGACAGAAAAGACGTCCGATAATAGCGGTTCTTCACGCCTGTTTCGTCTTGGCACGCATATGCTTAGTATTGCGCGAAGTTGTGATTTTTTCGCGCGACAGTTGTAATGATTTGCAACAACTCCTGCATGATAATCTTGAAATGCTTTCTCATTCAATCGAATCGCTACAGGGATCGCATGAGCTGTCCGAAGCAGGGAGTGGCCTACTTGCCAACATAGAAGAAGTCTATCTTCAATTAAAAAATGGAGCATTTTAAAATGCTTGAAAAAAGTTCTACCTCAAATATCGGAATTGACACAAATCTATTTATAGCGTCATATGGGGGGAATGTCAATTATACACGCAATTATGTAGCCGTTACTTTTCCACACGCAAAGAAATTTTATTTCGGAAATTATATTGTATTGCACGGCAAACCAAGTGATTCAGATTTAAGTTGCGCGGAGGCCTGGTTTGGAAAAGATGTAGGCTCGCCACCTTACATTCAACACGTGGCATTCTCGTGGTCTGAACATGAAGAATCAGGTGGCCCGTTACCGTCCCCGGGGATGTCCGGGTATGAGTACTTTTCCGAATCGGTTTTGACTGCTCGCCGTTCAGACCTAGATATGAGCCGGTTTGAAATCGAAGGCATCGTCATCCGACCGTTTGCTAGCGGTGAAGACTGGAGCAACTGGCTTAACGTTCAGGCTTATGATAGCCCGGACTTTGCGGAAGTCGAGGACTACTTTCGCTTCGTGCATGCGCATCAGCGGATGTACAAGAGCTTGGTGGATTCGAATCAAGCGACGTGGTGGGGAGCATTTATTGGAGAAGACCTCGTTTCTACAGCCGGTGTCGTTTTTTCAGGTAAGCATGCGCGGTTCCAGTCTGTCTATACCGTTCCCAATCATAGGGGAAAAGGGATCTGCAAAGCTCTGCTTAAAGCTGCCATTAACGATGCAATCGTTCGCGCAATGGAGCTTGTGATTGTTGCCGATGAAGATTACTTTGCGTTTGATTTCTATAAAAAATTAGGATTTAAGTCGACCGCACGAATTGGGAATTTACTAAAAATATTGAAGTTATAAACTTGAAACCAAGCAATCATCGATCGCTAACTTTTCATACTCTGTTTAGGAATGCAACAGTCGGTTGGTTACACTGGGACGCTAAAAAAATGTTATTATCTGCAGTCGATTGATATTCGCTTAAAGTCGATGCGCCCGGCAAAGTAAAATTAATCTGTTTTTGAAAGCTATCCAGGGCCTATCCGGCTGTTCGACATCCTCAATGGTCTTTAAAACGCAGCGGACAGGCGTTGTAGTAGCGCCGACAGGACACCAAACTGTGTGTTGCGCAATTAGCCGGCAATGCGACAGATCGTTGGAAACTGTCAAAAGAGATGCGCTTTCAACGCTGCGCACTGCATATGTGGTCAAAGCTCGCAATTGTTGACAATTTGCGCAGCGTTGTTGAGCGGCTGCTCATGGCCGATCGGCGACTGCGGCCATTGCAACAATTAATGTCGCGCGATATACAGGCGCTCAGGGCGTTTTCGCTTCCACACGCTGCTTAACCGCGACATTCATTGCCTGAAAATTCCGCTGCGTTTCCTCGATCACGTCTTTCGTCAACCGCCCGACGAACAATCCCGAAAAAGACTCCGTTTGTTCGAGATGGGTGCCCCCAGTTGCGGCGGTAAGGTGAATGCAATGTGTGCCGTCGAAGACGCCGCGAATCCACACACTGCCGCGCCAGCAAATGTCATGTTGCGGACGGACGACCAGAACCGTCGGCCTGAACACCATTGAATCCGGGCCACGCCCTAGCACAATGCGGATTGTCTCTCCCGCCCTGAAGTCGCCGTCAACGCGTGTGATGAAGGGATTCCAGTCGGAATATGCGGTGCTGTTCGAGATGACGTGCCAGACATCCGCGGGCGGCCGATCGATGAATATGTCAGCTCGCGTGCCGCTATCTTCGTGCAGCACAAGAAGGGCTCCGCTTACGCTGACAACAATGACAGCGATGCCTCCCAACAGCATTCTCTGTAAGCCCATATTCGCCCCGTAGTCGGTTGCAATTGCATTGCTGCAGCCTTGAAGGCACAGATTGTTGACGATCTAGGCAGCGACGTCGAATGTCTCAAACTGGCCGACCAGAGTCCCGACAGATTCGTCAGTGGTCCAGTTCAATGCGGTAGCGAAGAGACTCAGCGAATCCATAGGCCGCCGTCTTTCGGAAGCGTTCGATCAAGACACCTTTGCATGCTGCGATAACCCGCTGCGAGGCTATATTTTCGGGGTCAACCGTTAGCTCGACGTAGGACAAACCTTGCAGCCTCGCTTCGCCGAGCATCAAACTGAGCGCCTGCCTGGCGTAGCCGTTGCCTCTCTTCCACGGCACGACAGAGAAGCCGATATGTCCAAGCACGGTCGGCGGCAATTCGGTCGTTCCAGCCTGCCAACGAAATCCGATTGCGCCGCTAACCTCGCCGTCCCAAATCCATCGAACAATGCTTGGCAGACGGGCGACAGTCGAGCCATCGGGCAAAGGAATCGGGCCTCCCGATGCGGTTGGATCGTCCAGGCCACCGACAAACGCCTCCCCGTTTACTTGGATAGCGTGCAATTGTTCGCGCGCAGCGACCTCCTTACGAACATTGTCAGGTGACCATCCCGTCTCAAGAGCCGAAACGTAGCTCGGCAGCAATGCGGTCGTAGGTTTCAACAATTCAATTGCGCTCATTATGTTCGGTGCGTGTCAGGGAGCAATGATTGTCAACAGTTTAAGCGGTGCCGCCGAATGTCTCAAAATGGCCGCACACTGTCTAATGCAGTCAGCTTGAACGTGCGGAATCTCCTCGGTCACTCTCGACAGAGCGCGACCCTGTACAGTTCAGCTCGACGCAGAGCGGACACTCACATGTCGGCCAGCAACGCCCATCTCTCATGATCCATCCATTCGCCATTTATGCGGAGGTAGCGTGGTGAAAAGCCTTCCTGGGTGAAACCCAACCGACGCACAAGTGCGATCGACGCCGCATTACCAGGTTGAATGTTCGCCTCCAGCCGATGCAATCCAAGTTCGCCGAACGCATAGCCGACAGCCGCCCGAAGAGCCTCCGTCATCAACCCGGTCCGGGCGAAGTTCAACATCCCGTAGTACCCCAGATATGCGCTCTGAAAAGCGCCTACGACGATCTCGTTAATGTTTATAACGCCGACAACTTGATTCGATGCTATTTCGCGCGCAATGAGCCCGACGTTCGGTCCGGTGAGGCCGCGTGCGAACCAGTTATCAAATCCGGCTTGATCTTTAAAGGACGTGACCCACGGTAGGTGGTAGTCCCGACTCGCTATGTTCGCGGCGATCAACTCGGCGGCGTCGGTGCGGATCACGCGGTGTATCTGAACGACACTCATAAGAATCCATCTGATAAGCGTATGCGGGGCCCAGGATTGTCGCCGATCTGGCTGCGCCGAATCAAGGTCCGGAAGCGGCCGGCGCCTGCCTTACGTTTGAGAACGTCAGTCTGGAGCTAATATGTGAAGCACCTCGAAGCTCTCACATACCAAGGGCATCGATTGATCGGCAACCCGGCCGATACGGCGGCACTCTTCGGTAAAGAAGCGCCAGTGTTCCGCTTGCCAATATCGTAGCGAGAGATCTCCTTCGCCTTCACTCGCCGCGAAACTCGCGGTTATGCGATCGAAGGGCACGATCTCCAGATTGATGGTTCGTAGAACTAGGACTGGACGCTCATACCAATCAAGTACGATCTCGATGTCTCCGACCTTTGGAATTACCGCGCTCTCGTAGTGCCACGACCACAGAAGACTGCAGGTTCCGCGCTTGGTACCGGCCACAATAAGAGCGATGAGGGAAGCTGACTGCTCCTCCGAATCGCCAAAACTACCGATTCGAACATCGCCGGTGGGCAGCGAAACGCCATGGGCGGACAACTCCCGGATAAGATGTTCTACGGTCAATTTCATTTGATCGCGTGTGCCATAGAGCTGCAGCCAACCAAGAGGGCCGTCTTTTCCGAATCCGACGGCATTAACCGCAAGATTGTTAACGATTCGGGTGGCGCCGTCGACTGACCGGAATTGGCCGATCTGCGACGCCGTCCTCAGCCATTGATGTTTCACGGCATCTGTTGTACCGCAGAAGACAAGATCAACCGCGAAATACGGATGCCCAAAATTCAATCCATGGGCGGCATCAAGTCACGGGCAGAAGGTGCGCTACCAGTATCGTCAGTCGGCCGGCTCGAACGACCAATGTCCGTCGGCATCGCGTTTTGGGTCAGCGTTCCAGCCCCCTTATGAAATTTCTCGGACGCCTCGTGCGGCTCGCGATCGGCAATGCCGTCTGCCCCTAGGCGTCCGCCAATGAAGCGCAAGACGTTATCCGGCACCCAGTTTGTGAGACTGAACACGCCGTGCATGACTGTGGTCATGATGACCGCGTAGATGGCAACATACGCGACGAAGCCCACGATCTCGGTAAGGCTGTTGTGCTCAGCACCGGCGACGGCTGTTGCGTAACTTAGGTTCACGAACTCCGATACAGGCTGAGCCAACCATATCGATCCGAAGAAGCCAAGAACAGTCAACGCCGGCCGCAATGCAACGCCCAGCAGCAGCATGTAACCAGGGCCTGCCTGACCAACTGCGTCATGTCCTTCCGGGTGGGCGTGAGCGACGCCGAATAGCTGCGCAGCGATTACCGCCTCGAAGACCAGCACGGACCACTTGATCACCGCAGCAACCCCAGAAATGTACGGGATCATCGGTATGTAGTAAGCGCACGTCGCGCCGAAGGTAAAAATCAGGATGACCAAGGCGGTAATTATTCCGCTGATTGACGACAGCGCTGCGCCGATGTCGAACACGTTTCCGATCGTGAGCTTGGATGCACTCGACGAAGCAGCGCCGGTTGCAGTGAAAGTTGCCGCAATCAATGCTTCGCCGCCACCAATAATTGTGTCTCCGACCGATTTCACCTGAGCAACATGGGACATGTTGCCCCCGGCTAGGCGCTGAGTGAACTGGTTTATCGCTGCGATTGCCGGACGTGACAGCAGTCGCTTCATGTCCTCCCACGAATGCGGTACGGTGACGGCATCATCGGCCTGCTGCTGATAGGCGTCCTGAACTGCCGCGCTATGGTTCTTGATGTATTCGTCTGCGACGGTCATCGCGTCTCTGTAGTCGACAAGCACATCACCGATCTCCTTGTCGTCGATACTCACCGGCTTCGATGAAGGGAGCGTATTCAACGCGCTCTGCATCGCGTCATTCAACTGGATGAGTTGGTTGTACCAGGTGGCCACATAAATCCAGCCTGCGCTCTTGGCATCGTCGAGGAACTTGGCCCGATTGGCGCTTTGATTGGACGCGTCTAGCGCCGTTTTCGCGGCGGCGAAGAGCGTATTCTCATACGCGGCGGCCGCTTGTTCGATGGCGCCCGGCGCCGGTTTCTGGCCTGCAACGATTTGCGCAGCCACCGGCCGCAAAGAGGCAATCATCGCGCGCACGCCGTTCGCATGTGCCTGCATGATTGTTGCCTTTGATATGGAGGAGTTGCCGTCTCCTTGAGATGATGCGGCGGACTGGCTCCAGCTGAGCGAGCCGCAGACAGCCGGGTTGGTGTAGGAGTTGTCGTTGGCTGCCCAATCGTAGTCGGTGACCGTGTACGTGGTGTTGACGATCGAGTTAGCTGCCGTCGCCAGAGCACCAAGCGGTCCGAACGCCGCACCGGCCGCGCCGGCGGTGAGGACGTCGCCAAATCCGACCTCGCCGGTATTACTAAGCGTTTCGTTGTGCTCCTGCTCGGTGATCCGGGTTGTGCGCCCGGACGCCTGATACTGCTGATTCATCGCCGCCATGCAGGTCTCAAATCGCAGAATATTTGCTGCCAGTGGGCGAGTCTCGGGGAGGTTCGGACGCGCAACGAGGGACGAGCTCTGTACATAATCCAGACCCGCTGTCAGCGTCGCGTCGCCAATCCCCACACCCTGAATCGCAAGCCAAAGTACCAAAACTTGGATCAACGAATATCCTGACGCGAGCGGGAGCAACATCCCTGTGCCGGCGACGGCGCGCACCGGAACCCACACGGACGACATCCGATTGCCAAGAAATTCGCCGTCGTGCGCCGAGTCCACTGTCCCTTTGACGGTCGTATAGACCATGTAAAGCATGCCAAGGAACAGAACGGCCGAGTTGAACGGCTGCAACATGGCGCCAAGCGTGGAATCAGTTGCGGCGTTCCTCGCGTTGCTGTCGGACACGATGAAATCAATGACCGTACCGAACACCTGCCGCATATATGCCACTGCCGCGTCCCCGGCCGGCGGTGAAAACGCGTGCAGGTTGATAGTGGCGCCGCTGTCGGCAAACGTCAGACCGGGCGCAGTCAGAAGCACAGCGAGAAGGAGGACTTTTTTCATTTTGTGCCTCATCGGGCGACACGAGCTAGCCACAGCATTGCAAGCGCGATGATTGCGAGCAGCCTGAGATTTGCACTTAGGTCCAGACGTCTGTCCAGCGCTTCGACCCGTTCCCCCACGGTCGACTCGAAAGGCCAGTGCCACGCCCACAGAGTCGCCAAGTCGGTAATCAGCAAATAGAAGTACCAGGAGCCTCCAACAAGCAGTGTCATGACTGCGACAGGGTTCCGACCCACGGCGATCCACACCACTGCGCCGGCGGCCAGGCCCATATACGCGATGGGCAGATGCCACCAGTCTCTACGACCCATAATGACCCGATGAAGGCCGAAGGGGAGCCAAAACGAGACAGCGACTAAGACAGCGTAGGCCAATCCTGTCCGTAGCAGCCAACGGGCGGTCGCAGAATGGGGGGCTTTTATAGATCTTATAGGCATCGCGTCATTTTCAAAGGTGAAAGTTCATGGGGAATTAATTTCGTTATAGCCTAACAAAACTCAATTAAAATCAATGGGTTGCTATGACTATTATATTTATATAAAACAACGAAAGTCATGCTTTTACTATTCAGAAATGACTTTGGCGTTATGTGAGCCCCAAAGGCTTTCACCTTTCCCTGTAAGATCCCAATGTCCCAGAACGATGCAGGGTGCTCGAATAGTCAATTACCGCAAATAGGCCGCGGCAGGCCGAGAGCAGTGCTCTCTCGCCATCGGCCTTGGGCCGTGGGTCAAGGGCGCAGCGGGCGTAGCCCGTGGCTCAACGAGCCACCCTTGACGCGCGGAACGAGGCCCAACGCTCCCGGCATGTCCGGGGGATGCAACGCAGCCCCCGGACAGTGCCACGCGGCGAGCGGACTTTGACTTTGATCCGATGACAGATGCTGATGATTTTGGACGCCGAACGGTGAAAGTTTGTGGGGAGCTGGTAGTCCGTTCGCTGTCCCTGTTTAGCCGCCGCTCGCAGAATGCCCACGGCAGCAAGCGAGCATTTCACATACGCCCACCCTGAATCTCGAGCGGCGGTGCCAAGCCCAGCGCCGGCGGCTGGAGGCGCTCGAACTCGCATTTCGATTTTTGGTCGACCTGCTTGGCTTGCGCCATTCTCGAGGGAACACAGCTGACGTCCGTGCACGCCGGCTCATGCGCGAGCGTGTCGGGATCCGGCACACCGCACGGGTTGTCGCTCAAGGGCACAGCTAGGCTTGTGCCGCAGAGGCTGAAGCCGAGCGCGAGTGCTAAAACTACACGTTGTTTCATTTTCATCACCGAGTACGTGGTTAAGGACGATGGGATTGCGCACGCCGGGACGGATACGCCCGCGCTTTAGCACGGACACGATTTGCGTCGGCATCAGTCGGCGAGACCCTGACCGCCGACTCCCCACTAACGGCTCGCGCATAATGACGCCCGGCGGTTTCATCGGTGGCCTGTCCGAGTAAGGCGGCAACCTCCGCCTGCGTACAGCCCGACGATTTAGCATCCGCCGCAAACTGGTGCCTCAGGGAGTACAACGTTGGGTACCGTTTGCGACGCTCAAAACACGCCCGCGTTGCCCGCTTCATGTAATGCATCAGGCACTGTTGCAGTTGTTCGAACGTCATCTCGCGCAGATACCCCTCGAGCATCTCCATCATGTCCGTTAATGCCTCCATGTCGGCCACCGTCGCCTTCGACAGATCCAGCGTCCGGAACTCGCCGTTTGCCCGACCATTCGTCGCTTTCCCGTTGCGTACCGTCAAGCACGGTCGACCGCCAATTTCAGTCAGGCCGGCGTATTCCCATTCGCTGGGCCGCAGTCCGGTCAATCGGGCAGCGAGCAGCCAGGTGCGTAGGGCATTGGCGAACTTGTGCCGGCCGAGATTGGCGCCGAGGTAGCCGACGAACTTATCGAGGTCCGTGCGCTTGAAGTGCTTTTGTTTGGTGGCCGAAGTTCGGGTGCCGTGCTTGAGCGTGCCGGTCGATGGCTCCCAGTCAAGCGCGGCAATCGCGGCCTCCAGCTCTTCGACGGCGACGGATTCGTTTGATTCGTTGGCGAGGTGCTGAAAGTGGCTACGGAGAGCGTTTTTGTATTGCTTCCAGGTGTTCCTTGCGACTGTTGGCTTACGTCCGATCAGGTGGTCGACGATGACCATTGGGGGCGTCGAAAATGGTGAAAAGTAGCCGAGGTCACGGGCAGCTCGCGAGCGGATTTGCATTGCCTTGATCGCGTAAGCTGCTTCTGTTTTCGGAGTTCTAGTAATGTTGGGCATCGGAGTCATTTGCTTGGTGTCCGTACGTTACTTGGCGCTCCAACGTCGCTCCGTTGGAGCGCCATCGGAACGCCAAGTAACGTCGCTTGGTTGTTGGATTGCGTCACCTGTGACTCTGGATGACTAAATATCGGATCTGGAAAACGGACCGGGACAACACTCCGGGTGCGAATGAGTCACATGTGACGCGCAGAGCAATCTTTGGGGCGGCTTAACCGGGTCACATGTTGCTCTCCTGCATAGTTCTCTCGACACGATTGGGTCACATGTGACCCGACAATGGCAGCGAATGTGAGTCACATTTGACGCGGCGAACGAGCGCGGAGTCGAAGCAGAGTCTCATGTGGCCAATGGCGACGGCCAGAATGACAAGTCGTTCATATGCCGGCGCCTTGCAGATTGATACAGTTAACGACGATATTTGGATCTGCCCATTTCCCATCAGGCCAGTAGGTGTTGCTTCCCCACCAGTTATTTGAACCGTCCGTATAAACCTGCTGAAATCCACCTTCCGGCCCGCCACTCAGCTGTCCAAGGCTGCAGTACGCATGCACGCCGAGATACTGCCCGGAAGAGTTGATCGGGACGGAGTAGCTGGTAACGGAAAACGCCCCGCCAAGGCTCTTCCACGCACCGTTTTGGCAGAACAGTGGCCCAGTTCCGTCTCGTGCCATCAGGCCGTTCTGAGCACACGCTCCGCCAGCCGATGCGCCGCCGCCGCTCACATATTCATCGGTGTAGATCCGATTTGTAGCATGCAGAACTCCGCTACCGCCGCCGCCTCCAATCACTACTTCACCACCGGGGTTCCACGGCTTCAAATAGAGATTGTTGTTCGGCGCCGTGTCGTAATATCCAGTTCCCGTCGCCCTAAGTACCCCCGCGATGTTCGCGTCTCCGTTCATGTTGGTAGTACCGTTGATCTGCGCGCCAGCCGCCGTGACTGTGCCGTTGGCCACAACGTTTCCACTCTGATCGACAGAAAATAGCTGTGCGTTCCAAGGACTATTCACGACACGGAACAGGCCATTCACACTTTCCAAGTACACAGCTTGGCCGTTATTGCCGACGAGCCCCAACACTCCGCCTTCGCCCACCTGGTTAAAGCTGATCACCTTACCGTTGGCCAGTGTCACGGAAGGAGCACCCAACGCACCATTGGCCAGCACCCGCAGGCTCTGCGAGCTGATCTGGTTCGCGTTATTGACATTGTTGCTATTCATGTCGATCGCGGTATTCATCTGATTGAGCTCAGGATGTCCTGGCACCGCCTTCCGATACAGATAGTCGCTGACGAGAGAGCCGTTCTGAAACATCAACGAATAGACCATGTGCCCCGCGCCCGGCGAGCCTGGAATAGTCTTCGGTCCCCAAGCGCCATACGTCCCGACCGCTACGTTCGGATTGGTCGCCGAGATATAGCCGCCGGCCCCACCCACCAGCTGCGAAATTTTGCGCATGTTTCGCTCGCTGATCGTCTGCCCGCTAGATGTCACAATCAGCGTGTCGAGGGAACCCGGGATTGTCTGATAGGCCTGAATGGTTACTGTCTGGGCGTACGGATTCTTGGCAGAAAAGCCGGTCGCGAACAGCTGTGGATATTGTGTCTGCAACATCGGCACGGTGATCGTCGCCGGCGTCGAGGCACTTGCATTCGCAAGAACCGCGGAGTAGTTATCCTTGATGTACTGCGCGGCGGCCCGTACTACCTGCTTATCGTGGTCGGCGGTCGCCTGATTGACTTTGTTGTCAGCGTCGTCCGCGAGCCAGCCCCAGACGGCCGGCATGAGCAGACTGGCGACGATCAGGACGCCTAGCCCTTCCACAAACGTGATTGCACCTCTCTGACGCCTAACACTTAATCTCGATTTCATGGCCATGAATACCTGGTTGCGCGCCCTTGCTGGGACGCAAAAATGTCGTAGAAGAAAGGCCCGTAGCGCACTCGCGCCCGCCCGTGGACGGCTGCGCTGCCCACACCGCGATGGTGTGGACAGCCCCGGCCGAGCGGCCGGGGTTCCGCACCCGCCCACCGGCTCCTCGCGGCCGTAGCCCTTACGGGCCTGACGCGGCCCTGATGGGCCTTGCCCCAATGAGAAAGAAACATCTCCAGTGCTGGGCTGGCTACAGGCTGTGCTTCGAAGTCCGAAGATCCGCGATCCTTGAGCTGGGCGAGCCGGAAGCGAAGGGCGACCATTGGGTTGCGGTGGCCGGCGTGGAGAAGGGGCGGTGGTTGTCCACAAGGAATTGCAGGTAGAAAGAAGGTAGAAGAAAGGTAGAGGGAAAAAACGAAGGTGAAACCCTTGAGAGAACAAGAGCTTGCGAGCAGGGTGCGCGACGTGACCCCGAGAAAGAGCGGCGTAACCCCGATGCTCAGCGACGTGACCCCGACGATGAAGCGACGTGACCCCGATGGCTTTCATATCTTTGTCCACACCGCTTGTGGCTTACCCTTGCTGCTCGTCTCTATCCGACCGGCGGCAATGATTCCCACGTCATGTCGCTCCAGTTCGCGCATAGCGCGCTTCAGCGCTTCAACGAAGTCTCTTGGACGTCCGGTGTATTCTAGTTTCCGCTTGAGCCAGTCGAGGGCGTATCGCTGAATCGTCTCGTCCGACGTCGCGACTAGCCGTTGAAGAGCCTTTGCCATGTCTTGCCGCGGATCGATGCGGAGGCGCTTGACCCAATCGATGAGTGCAAATTCGCGGTTTGCAAACATGACTTGCCAGCGTGGATCAACACGGAGCATGTACGTTTCGCCCTCAGCATCGAAATCGAACCCGTCGATCAAGTGCAGCGCGCGACTTTTTCCGATCTCAAGCTTTGGGGCGCCGGCTTTAGTGACATCAATCACCAGCATTGCGAATGTCAGAGCCTCCATGGCCCGGTGCAGCCATTTATATTCGTAGTTGCCAACCTGTCGTCCGATGGAGCGAAGAAAGCTGGCTCGACGAATGGCAACCGGCTCGCCCAGTGGGTGCTTGCTGGCCTCGTGCATGGCCTGCATCCACACATCGGCCTGCGCTTCGTCTAGTTGTTCGCCCCAGAACTTGATGATGGCGTCCGCGCGGCTGACGAGTACCGCATCCTTGTGCATCGTTTTCCGGCCGCGAGCGACGGGAGCGAAGAGGCTTGATCGCGCGAGGTGGTTGGGCATGGCTCGCATGAGATCGTCCATGCCGGGCAAGAAGAGTTGCTGTTGTTTCTCCTCTTGCTGCCGGGCTCCGAGGCGAGCCATAGCTTCTGCTTCGCGCTGGCCGAGCAAAGCGAGCACGTGCGGATCTGTGCCCGCGCCCCTCATTGGCCACCTCGCTCACGCGCGATCACTGAGGCTTTCGTCGGCCGGCCGCGTTGTTTCTTATCGATGCCGAGCTCGTCGATATAGCGTGCGAGGTCGGTTTTTTTCACGAGGCGCTTGCCGCCTAGCAGCACGGTTTTCAGGGGGAATGTTCCGGCGTGCAGCTTATTGCGCGTCGTCTGCTCCGCGAGGCTTAGACATTCACCGGCCTCAGTAGCGCGTATTAACAGGCGACCGGGGAACAACGTCTCGAGTAGGTCGAGAGTGGGGCTATTGTTTGTTGGCACGGACTTTCCCTAACGGCCCGGTGCAACCGGGTCGGCCCACGGGCCTAAGCTAGGAAAAGTCGGGAAATTGGAGACAGCGGCGCCGTGCAAGCGAGATAGGTTTGGCCCGTGGACCTCTTAATCTCTAACGCTCAATCTGATGAGCGCTCTCTGCACCCGCATTCGCATAGTGGCTTGCCGCTTCTCCACCGACCAAGGGAGTCGACCCGACGTCGACTATTGATAGGCAGTTCCCCGCAGTTAATCTCGTGTCCCTGCAGGACAGGGGAGTGTGACCTGCCTCCCCGCAGCATGGGAAGGAGTATTGCAAAGGATACGTTGAGCGTCAACGTTTAGACGTGTGACAAACTGGGAAAATTTTTCGCGAAAGAGAGGGTATTTCGCGGTATCTCAAAGTAGCAGGAGGGACGCTAACTCTTTGATTTCAATTGGTGCCCAGGGCCGGAATCGAACCGGCACGCCTTGCGGCGGGGGATTTTGAGTCCCCTGCGTCTACCAATTTCACCACCTGGGCAGATCTTGCAGCGTACGCACCAGAACCCGGCGCGCAGCGAAG
>Ga0255336_100825_pt1 | contig 33844 bp, 34 predicted proteins | sample MeOH1_35cm_T3_17_FD_189102 | JGI IMG/M metagenome (GOLD analysis project Ga0255336, IMG submission 189102) | Sandy soil microbial communities from University of British Columbia, Vancouver, Canada - MeOH1_35cm_T3_179 | ecosystem: Engineered > Artificial ecosystem > Sand microcosm > Unclassified ...
AGGCGAAGCACACTTCCCGGCTGCAGCTCCGCAATCTCCGTAGCTCGCAGACGCATCGCCGGAAGCTGCAGCAGAACCTCCACCTTGGATTCGCTCATCAGCTCGCGCATCCGGGTCGCCGACTCCTTCGATCTCCGCCGCGGACGATCTCCCTCCGCGATCAGTCTGCGCAGAATCGCATTCAGCACAACCGCCGGCAGACAGAGATTCAACACACCATGCGCCTCCGGCATACGCACCTCGAAGCTCACGCAGAGAGTCTTCTCCGCCTGCGTCATCATGCGCGCCGCCTGTGCCTCGGTCTCACGCTTCTCGAAGGCGAACTCCAATCCGACTGCCTGCCAGGCGAGCGTGAACTCCTGCACGATCATCTCAATCACAGAACGCATGATGGACTCTTCGATCCCGGTCAACTCACGCTTCTCTCCCGTCCTCCCACTGCCTCCCAGAAGCACATCCACGATGGGAGGAACCATCGCCAGATCCAGCTCCAGCAACCCCATCGCTCCCAGAGGCTCCAATCGCACCGAACAGATGTACGCCATCGGTGACAGCCTCTCCAGAAACTCGCTGAAAGGAAGCTGTTCGCCGGCCACCAGCTTGGCGCGAAACGATGTTCGCAGCCAGGTTCCAAGCGAGTGCATCAGGTTTCTCGCGAACAGATCGTTCACCGTTGTGATCGCTCGCAACTGGTCATTACTGATCTGTCCGGCGCGGCTGAAGGCATACTTCTCCGGCTCCTTCTCCTGTTCGACCTTCTCTGTCGTCACCGAAGCATTTGCCGCCGCAAAGAGTGCGTCGATTGCGTCCTGTCCAAGATTCTTTTCCATGCGTTCCTCTAGATTTTTTTTCGAAGGTGCGGGTTTAGCGTGCCGCTCGACGCTTCCGCTCAGTTCGGCCATTCTTCAGCGGCCCGTTCTTCAATCCGGTAAGCGAAGACCTCAACCGCAGAACCGCAGAGGAGTGAATCTGCGAGACACGCGACTCCACGACACCGAGCGTCAGTCCAATCTCCTTCATCGTCAGCTCTTCGTAGTAGTAAAGCGTCAGGACCATGCGCTCCTTCTCCGGAAGCTCATCGATCGCATCCACCAGCCTCTGCTTCATCTCGCCCTTCAGGCAGCGAAACAGCGGATCTTCTTCGGGAGAACCGGGAATGTATGCAAGCTCCTCGTCTCCTGAATCCTCCGACCGTTCCATGTGCAGGCTTCCGATCTCCAGCCCCTTCAGGTCTCCCAGCAGCTGCTGATACTCCGCGAGCGTAAGCTTCATCTCTGCGGCTATCTCCTGCTCCGACGGAGCGCGTCCTATCCTCTGCGTCACAGCGCGAATCGCTTCCTCTACCGCCCTGCCCTTGCGTCGAAGCTCGCGCGGACTCCAGTCCAGCGTGCGCAGCGAGTCGAGAATCGCCCCGCGAATCCTGAACTGCGCATAGCTCTTGAACTGCACCTTCTTGTTGTGGTCAAACTTTGAGAATGCGTCGATCAGTCCCACCACCCCCGCCGAGACCAGGTCGTCGAGATCGACGTGTTGAGGAAGCCGCTCATGAATACGGCGCGCGATATACCGCACCGTCGGCAGATGCTCCATCAGCAGAGCATCTCTCTCGCTCGCGGCTCGTTCCCCTGCCGGCGAATCTATGCCGGCAGTCTGCTTCCGAGCAGGCATAGCCTGAGCTTCCTCAATTCCCTCTCCCAACCATTGCGGCATGCTGGAACCTCCATTCATCGCTTCCAGCGGCATCGATCGTCCTGCGCTCATCGTTGTCCCCATTCCTTACCTGCAAAGTTCAACTTCTGTCCTGCACGCTGCTCAACCAACTGTGCCGATACTCCTTACCCTGATCTCCGGAGGAATCTCCACCGGAGACAACACCGTCACCTTGGGAAGGAAGGGCTCCAGCCAGCGCCGCACGTGATAGCGCGCCGGACTCGGACAGAGGAGCACGGGAAGGGCCGATGTCGAAGCCGCTCCGGTTAGCCGCTTCACAGAATCCACAACCCTGCGCAGGAAGTCCGCAGGCATCCCGGCCGAGCGAGACCCATCTCCCAGCAACAGCCCCGCGCTCTGCGGATCGAAGGTTCCAATCAGCTCGTTCTCCACCGCCTGATCGAGCATCAGCACCTTCAGGCCGCCATCGTGATCGAGCAGAGGATGAATCAGTCCACGGCCGAGCGACTGCCGCACACTCTCGACCATGTGCACCACGTTCTTCGACTGCTGTGCCGCCTCGACCATTGCCTCGAGGATCGCGCCGAGGTCGCGAATCGAGACCTGCTCTCGCAGCAGCTGCTGCAACACGCGCTGCACCTCACCGAGCGACATCAGCTTGGGAACCAGCTCCTCCACCAGCTTCGGATAACTATCGTTCATGCTGTCGAGCAGGCGCTTCACCTCCTGTCGTCCCAACAGCTCGTGCGCGTGCCGACGGATCAACTCGCCAAGATGCGTTCCGATCACAGTCGTCTGATCGACAACGGAGTAGCCCGCCGCAAGCGCCTGCTCTTCGAGTCCCGGCTGAATCCATCGCGCCGACACACCGAACGCAGGTTCTTTCGTCTCGACTCCCGGCAATGTCCTGGCCTTGGGATCTGCATTCACCGCCAGCAGGCAGTTCTGCTCCGTCTGCCAGCGAGCGATCTCGACACCGCGCAGACTCACAACATACTCACGTGGCTTCAGCCGCAGGTTGTCGGTGATGTGTACGGAGGGAACGATGAATCCCAGCTCCGTCGCCAGATGACGGCGAAGAGCCCGGACGCGGTTCAGCATCTGCCCGCCCTGCTTCTCATCGACCAGAGGAATCAGCTGGAAGCCGATCTCCAGCGTGAGCTCATCGATCTTGAGCAGCGAGGCGAGGTTCTCGCCTCCCGCTGCGGCCTCGGCCGACTTACCCTTACCTGCAGGCGCGATCTCTGTCTCCGCGCTTGCGGCTTGCACCTGTCCCGCAGGAAGCTTTCGTGCAATCAGGGCAACACCTGCCGCCATCAGGATGAAAGCCAGTTTAGGCAGGCCGGGAATCAGCGCAAGCGCCACCAGCACCCCGCACGCAATCCAAAGTGTATTTCTACCCTTCAGAAGCTGCGTGCCCAACTCCTGATCGAGCGCGTCGGAAGATGATGCGCGAGTCAGCACCATGCCTCCGGCCACCGAGACCAGAAGACTCGGGATCATCGTCACCAGGCCATCGCCGACCGTGAGGATCGTATAAGTCTTCACTGCCGTCGCAAGATCCGCCCCTTGCTGGATAACACCGATCAGTAACCCCGCAACGATGTTGATGACGGTAATCAGGATCGTCGCCATCGAATCGCGCTGGTTGAACCGAGCCGCGCCGTCCATCGCGCCGTAGAACTCGGCCTCGCGCGCAATGGCCTGTCGACGCTTGCGTGCCTGCTGCTCGTCGATCAGCCCGGCGTTCATGTCCGCGTCGATCGCCATCTGCTTGCCCGGCAATGCATCGAGTGTGAATCGCGCTGTCACCTCTGCAGTTCTCACCGCACCGTGGCTGACGACGAGAAACTGAATCGCGATCAGCGCAAGAAACAGCACGAAGCCGACGACGTAGTTTCCGCCGACCACAAATTGACCGAAGGCTTCAATGACGGAGCCGGCAGCGGCAGTACCCTCATGCCCATGCAGAAGAATCCTTCGGCTCGAGGCAAGGTTAAGCGAGAGTCGAAAGAGTGTCAGCAACAGAAGCAGCGTGGGAAAGACCGAGAAGTCCACCGCCCGCCGCACCTGCACTGCGGTAAGAAACACAATCACCGAGGCCGTGATCGACGCAGCCAGCAGCAGGTCGAGCACAAAACTCGGGATCGGGATCAGCATCACAAAGATCATGCTGATCGCCACTACCGGCAGAAGAAATCCCTGCAACTTAGCGGGCGACCATCCACCCATCGTCTTGCCTGCGCTCACATTCCACCTCCAACACCACGCATCCCACTCGTCGTCGCAATGGGATAAGTCCTCATCGTCTGCATCTGTTGTGCCTGTTTCTGTCTCCGCATTCGTTCCTCAACCTTCTGCCGATACAAGTAGGCCAGGATGCCCGCGACCGCCGAGTACAGCTCAAACGGAATCGCCTGTCCCGGCTCGACCATCTTGTAGAGACTTCGCGCCAGCGGAGGATTTTCGATGATCGGAACTCCAGCCCACTTCGCCTCTTCACGAATCTCGGCGGCAAACAGATCACGTCCCTTGGCCAGCACCACCGGAGCCTGCATCGTCTCGAAGCTGAACTCGAGCGCGACCGCGTAGTGAGTCGGGTTCGTAATCACCACGCTGGCGCGCGACATATCCGCCTTCACCTTGCGCCGCCGCATCGCATGCTGAATCTGCTTGATCTTCGCCTTGATCTCAGGATTTCCCATCGAGTCCTTCATCTCCTCGCGGATCTCCTGCTTACTCATCTTCAGCCGTTCGTTCCAGCTTCTCCACTCAACCGCGTAATCGAGCGCTGACCACACCAGCATCACCCACGCCGCATCGAGCGCAAGCCCGTATGCACTGGTAAACGTCGCCGGCAGACGAAGCATGCTCATCGCGGGCATTGAAATCATCGTCGACTTCAGCGCGCTCCAACCCAACGCCACCATCACCATCGCAGGAACCAGCGACTTCACCAGACGCATCGCCTGTCGCAGGCTGAAAAGATTCTTGATATTCTCCGCCGGATTCAGCCGCGAGAACTTAAGCTCCAGCGCATTCGGATGAATCTGGACGCCGCCCGTCTGCGCCACGCCCACCATCAACGCGCAGCCGAAGCTCGCCACAAGAACCAGACCCACCGGCAACAGCGCCGGTTGAATCATGTGGCGCACGGCCTCGTTCCATCCGCGCTCACCGACGACCTCGCCGATACCCGCCGAGCGCAGGCTCTCGATATAAACCTTTCCCCACGTCCCGGAAAATCCACGCGCCGTCGCTCCCATCATCAGAACGCCGCCCAGCATCGCCATCGCCGAGAGCAGCTCACGGCTGCGAACACTGTCGCCTTTTTCTCGCGCCTTCTTCTTTCGTTGCGGTGTCGCTTTCTCTGTCGCCTCTCCGCTCATGCCGCACCCACCAGCTTTCCTGCCTCATCGAGCAGTGCGGAGAAGTGCTGTTCGATCCATCCCGGCCACAACGCGAGGCTGCCGATCAGCACACCATACGAGACCAGCGTCTTCAGCGGTATTCCGAGAACCATCGCCGGAAGCTGGGGAGCCATCCTGCTGATCAATGCAACCGTGACCTCAACGACGATGGCCGCCGCAATCACCGGAGCAGCAAGCTGCAACCCCGCAAGAAAGATTCCTCCAGCCATCGATGCCAGCGCCACACCTGTCTTCGCCTGAATCATCGCGTGACCCACCGGAACCGAGCGGAAGCTCCGCACCATCGCAGCCAGCAATGTTCGGTAAAGCCCCGCACCAATCAGCACCAGCGTCCCCATCAAGCTCAACATCTGTCCCAGCACCGGAGTTTCGATCTTGGAGTTCGGGTCCAGCAGGTTCACCAATGAAAAGCTGAACTGCATCCCCAGCAGCGTTCCGGCGAACATCAGTGCCTCGTTCAGCATCATCAATGCAAGCCCGAAGACCAGCCCCACCCCCAGCTCACCCAGCACGGACATCATGTCCATCGCGGGCCGCGCATCCGGCACAGCCGCAACTGCGGGAGCCAGCAGCACCGTAACTGCGAAGACAAAACCTGCCTTGATCCTCGGCGCAATCGCCTCCGACGAAAAGACAGGCGCGAAGACAAACAGACCGCTTATGCGAATCATCACCAGCAGCGCCGCCGTCAAAAACTGCGGCCAATCTGTCGGTATCGATCTGACCAGGTCGTTCATCGTTATCCCAGGTACCGGTGAAAGTCGTGAAACAGGCGAATCGTAAAGGCGACCATGCGATGAACCGTCCAGGGCAGCGTAATCATCGCCACAACAAAGACCACCATCAGACGCGGAACTGCCGTCAACGTCTGCTCCTGCACACTGGTCAACGTCTGCGCAAGACTGACCAGAAGGCTGATCAGGCACGCGCTCAGAAGCAGAGGTGCACTCAGAAGCATTGCCTCCGTAAGCAGCCTTCGCATCATCTCAACCGTCTGGTCCGGTCCCATCGCGTCTCCACTCCAAACGTCAGAAGCTCTTAATCAACTGGTCGGCCAGCAGGTTCCATCCATCGACCATCACGAACAACAGGATCTTCAGCGGTGTAGAGATCACCACCGGCGGAAGCTGCATCATTCCAATCGAAGTCGTAATGCTTGCGATCACCAGGTCCACCAGAAGGAACGGCAGAAACAACACCGCACCGATCTGGAATCCAGCCTTCAGCTCGCTCAATATGTAAGCAGGCACTACAACCGGCACCGGCAGATCGTCCTTCGTCTGCGGGCGCGCAGTCATTCCCGCTGAGGCGAAGACCGCAAGGTCTTTCTCGCGCGCATATCGCAGCATGTACTTCTTCACCGGCTGAAGCCCACGGTTCATCGCCTCTTCGCCCGAGATCGTCCCCGCACGATACGGCGTCACGGCCTGCTGTTCCACCTCCAGCAAAACTGGCTGCATCAGGAACCACGTCATCATCAGAGCAAGTCCCATCAACACCTGGTTCGATGGAGCCGTCTGCGTTCCCAGCGCTTGCCGCAGAAAGTGGAAGACCACCAGCAGACGCACCATCGGAGTAATCGATAGCAGCAGCGCCGGTAACAGGGTGAGCAGTGTAAGCCCCAACACGATCGACCACGGAACGCTGTGGTCAACCTTCATCGCCTCTTCAATCGACTGCTTCGCATGAGCCGCCGGAGCAACTGGCTTCGACGCCGATTCGTGCGATGCTGTCTTGCCAGCCGATCTCTTCGCTCCCTCATGTGCTGAACGCAGAGCCGCAGGGCCTCCTTTCACCCAGAAAGACTCCATCCCACTGCCCGCAACCGACGCCTGCGTTGAGAGCACAGGTCCTGTCAGCAAAAAAAGAATGGCCGCCAACCGTATAGCTCTCATCCGCATAGACTCTCCCGCGCTGCGAACTCCGAGTCCTCACCAATCTTCACGATGGTCTCTACGCTGTCGACACCACCTCCCACCAGGAAGCGTTCGCCCGCGCAACGCACCAGCATCAACTGACGCCTTCCTCCCAGCGGAAGCGTCTCCAGCAACTCCATCTGCTGCGTCCGTCCTGCCCTTGCGACACGACGATCCGACCACAAGCGCAGCAATAGTCCTGCAAGGCCATGCTGCCTGAGATCGTCCATCGCGTCTTGCCTCCTGAATCCCATTCCTTATTCACCGTTCATTACGCCAGCCGAGTAAGCCTTACCACCAGGCGCTGATCCACCACTTCAAACTCGCTCCATGCCACATGGACACGCCCCGCCCGCAAGAGAACATCCTCCGTATGCGGCCACTCGCTCTCTACAATCTGCCCCGGCGCCAGTCGCAACAGATCTCCGATCTTGAATCCACTCATCGGAATCCCCGCCGTCGTAGAGACTGTCATCTGCGACAGCAGCGGCCACGAAGCATGCTCTTCGATCCGTTCCATCCCAGGCTGTGGCGGAGCCGCCACGACAGGCACGATCTTCTCCGGCTGAGTCGCGATAACAGACTCAGCAGGCTCCGCCTTTGCCAGCTCTATCTCGGCCATAGCTCTCTCCTCTAGCGCTGAACCAGAAACTCGGTGATGAACAAGTCGGTGACCTTGATCTCCGGATTGCGTTCCACGAGGGCGGCCTTGAGCTCCTTCTTCAGCTTCTCCTTACCCTCGGGAGCCAGCAATTGCTCCGATGTCTCTCGCCCCAGAATCGTAAGTGCGGTGTCTCTTACACCGGCGTCTGCGTCCTTCTCCGCGGGCTTCGCCTCCGCTTCCTTGCTCTCCTTCACCTTTTCAGCAACCGGATCGGCAACCTGCAGTGTGAGTCCAAGCCGCAGATATGCGCTGCCGGAGCTGTCTGCAAGGTTCGCCAGCAGAGGCTCGAGCACTACAAGGTGCGTCTTCGTTGAAACTATCACCGGAGCAGGAGGAGCCGCCGTCGCGCGGATAGGAACCTTGCCCGAGCGCAGCAGATAATAAACAACGCCGCCGACCGCTACGGTCGCGACAACCACTCCGAGAGCAACGGCGACCAGCAGAGGCATCAATGGAAGCTTCACTGGGTCGGACGTAATCTTCGTCTGAATAACAGGAGGTGTAGTAGCCATGATGCCCTGTATACGTGCAATCGCAAGACCACCTTCGAGAGGACTTCATTAGGAGATCTTCAGAATTCATCGCATACGAAAGGGCGGCCGAAGCCGCCCTCGTCTTTCACCCGCTATCGGAATCTACTAGCGGACCATCGCCAGGGTTGACTGCGTCACCGAATCGAAGGTCGTGATCGTCTTCGAGTTCGCCTCGAACGAACGCTGCGCAATGATGAGGTTTGCAAACTCCGTCGAGATATCGACGTTCGATTGCTCGAGCGCCATGTCTTCAATCGTCGCGCGTCCACCGGCTCCGGCGACACCCACCACAGCATCTCCTGAAGCCGAAGTAGTGGTGTAGTTGTTATGCCCCACGCGCTGAAGACCGCCCGTGTTGGTCACCGTAGCCACAGCGATCTGACCGACGACCTCCGTGTTGTTGTTATCGAACTTCGCCGTCACCACTCCGTTTTCGTCGACGGTGAAATCCGTATAGCTGCCGCTGGCGTATCCATCCTGCACAACCGAACCGTTGTTCGAGGGAGCCGTCGTCTGCGTAAGGGTTGGGTTGCCGTTCGCGTCGTACAGGCTCAGGTTGAAGGTCAGGTCACTGGCGCCGTCGGCGAGCCCTGCGAATCCGATGTTATTGATCGTTCCCGTCGGAGAGGTCAGGTTGCCGTTGGAGTCGAAGGTCAACGTGCCCGTATCGTTGGTCGGCGCTCCAGTCGCGGCACCGGCTGGCATCGAGACCTGATAGCTCCACTGATTCTGTGCGGTCTTGGTGTAAGTCACCGTTGCGTCGTAGCTCTTGCCCAGCGAATCATAAACCTTGACGGGCGTCGTAACTTCGGTGCCCACAGTCGCGCCCGCATCCAGGTTCGCCGTGATCGACACGCTGTGGGTGGCCTGGGCGGGCTGCGTCACTCCCACCGGAAGATTGATCGCGCCAAGTCCTGCATTCGGATCGGGCGCACCATTCTTCGCCGGATACCCCAGCACGTTGCTGCCATCCGAGGTCGTCAGTCTGCCGTCCAGACTCAGCTGAAAGTCACCGGCACGGGTCAGCTCCTGCGTTCCGTTCTCATCCACGATAAAGAAGCCATTGCCGTTCAGAGCCATATCGGTCGATTTGTTCGTCGGCAGATTCGATCCCTGAGTAAAGTCCGTTGCAGTGCCGTTGACGCGCGTTCCCGCTCCGACCTGCAGGGGATTGCCCGAGCCCGTGCTCCCCACCTGTTGGTAGAACAGATCCTCGAAGGTGGTTCTCATCTCCTTGTACGCTGTCGTGTCAATGTTTGCGAGATTGTTGCCGATGGTATTCAACTCGGTCGTGCTTGACTGCAGACCACTCAATGCAATCGAAAAATTTCCCATGCTTTCTCCCTGTTCTCCTCTTTGCGTACTTCACAAACCGCTCTAAATCCGCACCACAGCTGCATCGATACGGATACTCCGTCTCCCTGAAAGCGTTTTCTACTCGCCTGTAACCGCGCCCTCGAATGCGCTCTCAAAGGTACTTAATCCCTGGTTCATCTGAATCAGCTGCTGAAGACTGTTCACACCTACGAGCTGCTGAATGTAAGCGTTCGGGTCCGTCGGCTGCGTCGGGTCCTGATTCTTAAGCTCCGTAACCAGAAGCGTCAGAAAATCATCCGAGGTCACAGTCGTGTTATCTGTGCCTGAGTTGTTACTTCCACTATTTCCACTCTGGTCCTTGGCTCCAACGCTGGTGCGAGCCTCCGGAGCCAGCGCCGTAGCTACGCGCTCACTCGATTTGCTGTGACCTACGATTGAGTTCAACTGCGATAGATCCATCCTTCCCTCCATAACATTCGTCTGTCTTTTACGCCCGTACACTGAGCCAACCACCGGCCCCTGCATAACCAATCGACGGCGACCACTCTCTTCCACCGTCCTCCTCCCCATCTGCCAATCGGGAACCCGCGCAGGACATCGCCGACGTATCCTCTCGCCTCGTCTCACTCTGAGGATCGGCTGTTCCCTGTCCGGCTTCGCGGTTGTGACCGCTCCCTCCCGCCGAAGAATCCGCCAAGCTCCCAGAGCCCGAAGAAGCATGAACAACAACGGAGCTCACTGCGACCTGCTCCTGATGCAGATAAGTCGTCAGCGTAGGCAGTTCCCGACGAAGCATCTCAGCCCCGGCCGTCGAGCTTGCCGATACCCAAGCGTGAACGCCGCCATCTCCAGTCAGCTCCGCACGAACCTTCAGCCAGCCGTGCGTTCCTCCAGGAACTCCGACCTCAAGAGCAGTGGGTGTAGCGACAAGAGTTCTGTGCTCATCCTCCGCATAAAGACGCGGAGCGGTCGATCCGGAATTATCTCGAACCTGCACCTCGTGTGAATTTGTCGGCTGAGCCTTATCTACAGGCGTATTCGGAATGGCATGGCTCTGCATCGGAGCGAGAGCCGTGACACCATGCAAAGCCTCCACCGGCACCGAACCCTTTTCAACCGGATGCGACACTGGAGCATCGCTCGCAATATTCTGCGTTCCTGCATCCGCATCCGCTCGTCGCACTCCCGTGTCGGACTCTTTAGAGCCCGTAGAGACCACACTCTCAGGAGCCTCGTCTACCTTCGACGAGCGCGAAGCCTCTGAAGACTTCGTGTCCTTTGCCTCCCTGGCCTCTCCGCGAACAGGTCGACTCGCGACACCAGCTACAGGAGCCGTCAAATCATCGTCCGCCTTCGTCTCCATGGCAACCGTCGCCGGCGTGCCTACAACCGGAACTGTCACAGGAGCTGAAACTGCATCCGTTCCAGCCTGCGTGCCCTCAACCGGCAATGTCGCGATCGGAGCACTCGCAGCCTTATCTTTCTTTGCAGTCTTATGAGGCTCAGCCTTGCCGTCTCCGCGAGACACAGCCTCTCCCTTCTGAGCACTTCTCTCTCCCGAAGCTTGTTCTGTCTCCCGCCTTCCATTCTTGCCGGACGCGGCCTGAATCTGCATCTTTGCATCCGCAATCTTCTGAGCCTCATCCCCTTTGACAATGCCGGTCTCACTCTCGCCGGATGTATCTTCCGGCACCGGCACAACCGGCTTTTGCGAGACGGGCTTATTCGATTGCGTCTCCGCAGACGCGTTATCTCCCTCTGCAACAATCTTCGTCAGCACATCCGGAAAGCCTCTCTCTCCAACGTCCTGAAAAGAAGCCTCGGGGTCCTCTGAGTTTGCATCTTCGGGAGCATCAACGGCAGAAGCCCCGTTGCCCCTATGCACCGTCACATTCGTCAATGCGCCTGCAGCCGATTCAGGAAGAGGATGTTCAGCTGACTTCGTCAAGAGGTCCATGGCGTTCCGATCCTTTCCCTCGTTGCTCGCCTCACTCAGTTCTTCTGCGACGGCACTCTTCGAGCCGCCATCATGCAGCTCGTCGCCCGCCACACGCATCGACGCATGCGGCCAGAACGGAATCCCCTTCGCCGAAGCGCCCAGAGCCGTGTCCGCCATACTCCTGTCAAAGCTTTCGGCAAAGGAGACCCCCTGCGCGCTCGTCTCGGAAGAGCTGGCAATCACCGTACTGCGTGTCTCTTCTATCCCGACAGACATTGCGATCTTCATTCGGCCAGCTCCTCTATTCCTTCGAAAGTGCACTCACACTGCCAAACTTGACAACCGCATTATTAGGAGAGATTTATCTCTCCTCTGCATCCGTCTTCTTCTTCACTCCGCTCCGCGACAGAAAACGGTCGTCCGATACCGCCTGCAATCTTCGCGCTTCAACATCCGCAATTCGCGCCGACTCGTCTTCGACCATGCTCTTCATCCTCTCGCTCCACAACCGGCTGGCCACGTGTCTCATCCTCGCCGCGTCGCTGACCTCTCTTCGCTTCGCAAGCAGAGGCTCCAGCTTGAGTCTTCTGCGACTCGCCATCGTCTCCTGCGCCGTCACCGTCAACCGGCCCAGAGGATCGTCGCTTCTCATCGCCTCGCGCTCTCTTAGCCGCGCCTCGCGTATCGCCTGCCCCTCCGCCTGCATCGCGGCCTCCGCTTCGCCGACCTCAGCAGCCGCTACGCGAGCTTCTACTGAGTGAATCTCTTCGACCAGTCCATACACCGCCCACAGCCTCTTCAACGACTTCAGCCGATCCACGGCCTAAATCTCCATCGCAAGCAAACGATCCACCGTGTCCTCCAGACCAATACGCTCCGTCGTATCCTGCTCCAGAAAACTTCGCAGAGCCGGCATCGCACGCAGCGCGCGGTCCAGCTCTACATCCGCTCCGGCCTTATACGCTCCAATGCGAATCAGATCCTCAGACCTCGCATGAGCCGCGAGTAGCCTGCGCACTATCGCCGCCTGCTGCCTGTGCTCCTTGCTCGTAATGGCGGGCATCAACCGGCTCAGCGAATCCAACACGTTCACCGGCGGATACCATCCCGCCGAAGCCATCGACCGCGACAGCATCACATGCCCATCCACAAACGACCGCACCGAATCCACGATCGGATCCTGCTGGTCGTCCCCCTCCATCAGCACCGTATAGAAGGCCGTAATGCTTCCCGTCTCGAAGTTCCCCGCACGCTCCACCAGCTTCGCCAACCGCGTAAAGACCGACGGCGTATATCCCTTCGTCGTTGGAGGCTCGCCTGCGGCCAGCCCGATCTCGCGCGCCGCCATCGCATACCGTGTCAACGAATCCAGCACCAGCAGCACATGCTTTCCCTGTGACGCATAGAACTCCGCAACAGCCGTCGCCGCCAGCGCCGCACGCATCCGCAGCAGAGGACTCTGGTCCGAGCTCGACACCAGCACAACCGCACGCCGCATCCCCTCCTCGCCAAGCGAGTCTTCCACAAACTCTCGAACCTCTCGCCCACGTTCTCCCACCAGGCCAACCACGGTTAAATCAGCGGCTGTATTCCGCGTCATCATTCCAATCAATGTGCTCTTGCCCACGCCCGATCCGCCAAAGATCCCGATCCTCTGACCGCGTCCTACCGTCAGCATTCCATCCAGCACGCGCACGCCTGTGCTCATCGGCTCCCTGATCGGAACCCGTTCCAGAGGATGCGGAATAACTCCATCCAACGGCCACTGCCCACTCAATCGAATCGCCGGAAGACCGTCGAGCGGAGCTCCCAGCGAATCCAGGATCCGCCCCTCAAGCCTCTCTCCAACCGCAATCCCCGGCGTCACTCCCAGCGCCGACAGAGCATCGCCGTACCGAATCCCTCGCGTCGCCTCCAGCGGCATCGCCAGCACATGCCGCCCGCGAAAACCGATCACCTCAGCACGATGCCGCCGCCCCTCGGCGTCCAGAATCTCGCAGCACTCGCCTACTGAACACGGTGGTCCCTCCGACTCCACTGTCTGGCCGTTCGCCTCCACAACGCGGCCACTCCATCGCCACGATGGCCGCTCCTCCAACCTCTCGAAATAAGGAGACAGCAACATCTTCGACTCGACTTCAAAGGTCTGCATCACGCCGGCCTCTGTTGAAGCAGATCGAAGAATCCTTTTTCTATCTCTTCAAGTTGAGCCTTCACTCCCAGCTCCACTCGGCCCACATTTGTCTCGAGCACGCACTCACCCGCACGCAGCTTGCCGTCTCCAGCGACCACAACACTGTCGCCATGCGCATCGGCGACAATGCTCTTCCACTCCTCGACCTGTTTCTCGGGAACCCGCAGAGTCGTAGCGCCGCTCTCCTGCACTCTCTCCAGTGCAACCCGGACCGTTCCTCTCAGCAGCAGCGGATCCAGCTCCGTCTCTCGATGCAGCACACGCGATGCGATTGCCAACGCCAGCCGAACAACCTCGGCCTCTACCTCCGCAAAATATCTCGCCCGATCTTTGGCAAATCGTTCGCAGGCCAGAACGACCGCCGACCGCTCCACCGCAACCCTCTCCTCAAGCTCATCTTTCAGCTCTTTTCGTACTTCAATGCGTGTCTCCTGGCGCGCTCTCTCAATCTGTCTCTCGGTCCTCTCCATCTGTGAGCGCAGCCGTTCCTCCAGCTCCACAAGGGCTTTCATGCACTCACTATCAACCTCTACAGGAACCGGCTCCGCAACAGAGGTACCCGCCTGTTCGACGTCCACCTCCTCCAGCTCCTGAAACTCAAGCGGAAGCACGGGCCTCAAAACATCACTGCTTCCAAACACCGAATCAGACTGCAAGATCATCATCGGCCCCCATCTTCAGCATCATCTTGCCCTCGCTCTCCAGTTGCCGCGCCAGCGACAACAGCTCCTGTTGAGCCAGCCCGACGTCCTTCATCCGCACCGGCCCCATCACATCCATGTCTTCCTTCAGCATCTCGACCGCGCGCGAGCTCATCGCCTTGAACAGATGCGCCTTCAGGTTCTCTTTCCCTCCCTTGAGAGCCATCGCCAGCACCCTCTTATCGGCGGCGGCAATAAACTCGCGAATGCTCTCCATCGGAACCGTCAGCAGGTCTTCAAAGGTGAACATGAGGTTCCGGATACCAAGTGCCAGCTTCGGCTCCTCCTGTTCGATCTCTTCGAGAATGCCCTTGCTCGCCGTCTGATCCACGCGGTTCAACAGCTCGGCCACCGCCTTGAATCCGGAGTACGACTTGCGTCCACCGTTCCCCATTCCTTCCATGCGCTGATGCAGCACCAGCGCAACCTTCTGTGCCATCTCCGGCGAGAACTGCCGCATCTCCGCCAGCCTCTTCACCACATCCACGCGCATGGCGGGCTGCAGCTGCATCAGGATCATCGATCCCTTCTTCGCATCCACGTGAGCCAGCACCAGCGCAATCGTCTGCGGATGCTCGTTCTCCAGGAACTTGCCCAGCTGCTGCGCATCCATCTTCTGCACCGCAGCCATATCGCCGTTGGCCTGATCGCGAAGACGCCTCACCTGCGCCAGCATGGCCTCCGCCTTCGAAGACCCGAAGGCCTCCGTCAGCACCCGCAGCGCATACTCCGGCCCTCCGCGAACCATGTACTGCTGCGTCTCCAGCAGCCCATAGAACTCCGTCAGCACCTGCGTCAGGTGCTGCGCACGAACCTCTCCGAGTCGCGTGATCTCTTCCGTCACACGATGAACATCCGTCTCCGACAACCCCTGGAAGATCGTCTTCGCCAGCTCGTCTCCCAACGCCACCATCAAAATCGCGGCCTTCCGCAGCCCCGGAGCATCCAGCGGCTCGAACCCCGACGACTCCGGCAACATCAGCGGAGCCCGCTGTCCCGCCTGTCCACTCGCTATCTGTCTCTGTGCCGCCATCAGTCTCTCTCCTCCGACGAGCCGATCCACGCCTCGATCAACCGCGTGCTCTGCACCGGCTCACGCCGTATATGCTCCGCCACCTGCGCAAAGATTCCCTGGTGCTGCGATTGCTCCTTCTCCGTCACCGGAAGTGCCAACGGAGAGGACATCGCCCCAGCCAGCGGATCCCCCATTCCTCCCGCGCCCAGAGCCATCTCTCCACCTGCCCCCAGCAGCGCAGGCTCACGCAGCGTCGCCACCATCTGCCGCGCCATCGGACGCAGAACGCACAGCACCAGCAGGACTCCGCATAATCCAAGAATCGCCGTCTTCGCCAGCCCCGGCTGCGTGCGCGCCAGCGTGCGTGCCTGCTCCATCATCTGTTCCATTACAGGCGGCTTCGTTCCCGGAGAGTTCGAGCTGAAGCTCACATTCTCGACCACCACCTGGTCCCCGCGTTTCAGCTCGAATCCCACCGCAGCCTGCGCCAGCTGCTCCAGCCTCCGCATCTCATCCGCGCTCCGCGGCTTCCACACCGTATGCTGCGTCTTGCCTGTTCCTTCGAGCAGGCTGCGGTCGTTGACGACCACAGCCGCCGTAACTCTGCGAACCCGTCCCGGCCCCTCTTCCGTATGAACCGTATGCTTGGTCACGCCGTAGGTTCCGCTCTCCTCGCGAAGACTCTGCCCCGCACCCGCGCCCTGCTGCGGATACACCGGCAGCGCCTCCTTCTGCAACAACGGAGGCGTTCCCGGAGCCGCTGCCGCCTGCGATCCCTGCACCGCACCCTCCGGCGCTCCCGACGGCGAGTTGCTCGCCGTTCCCGGAACCCCCGTCGCTCTCTGCGGCGCCTGCGAGACCTGCTCGCTCTTCTGCAAACTCAGCGCGGCCGTCTGATTCGGATCGTAGATCTCATCGCTGCGAACTTCGCTGCCCTCGTCGTAGCTCACATTCACCGTCGCGCGGACGTTGTCATGCCCCGCAAGTGGCTCCAGCATCGCCACCAGCTTCGCCTCCATCTCCTGCTCCACATCGGCGGCAACCGCGCTCTTCGACTTCGGCTTCAAACTCACTCGCCCATCGGCATCCACAAGATTCACATCGTCCGGGCTAAGATTCTCCACCGACCCGGCCACCAGGCTGCGAATCGCATCCGCCTGCTCTTCGCCCAGATAAGACTTCTTCAGCTTCATCACCACCGAAGCCTTCGCTGCCTTCTCCTCACTCACAAACAGCGACTGCTTCGGCAGCACCAGATGCACCCGCGCCGACCGCACCACGCCCAGCGTCTCGATGGTGTGCTCCAGCTCGCCCTCGAGCGCTCGCTGATAGTTCACCCGCTCATCGAACTCGCTGCCCACCCAGTTCGGTTTGTCGAAGATCTCGAATCCCAGCCGCCCCGTCTGCGGCATCCCCTTCGCCGCAACCTCCATGCGAGCCTTGTCCAGCATCTCCGACGGAACCTGCAAACTGCCGTCCTGTGCCACCTGATACGGAATCCCCGCCGCGGCAAGCTCCTGCGCCACCTGCTGCGTGTCCTTGCCGTCGAGCCCCGTAAACAGCGTCTTCCAGTCCCTCTTACCCGCGAACCACACCATCGCCAGGCACATCGCCGCAATGAACGCCGCCGAAGCCATCAGCCATGTCCGCTTGCCCGCAGGCATCGCCATAAACCGCTCCCGCATCGACGACGCCATCGCGGTCACCCTCTCCGCGACTCCGCCACCCGGAGGATTCACCACCACCGGCTCCGGCCTCTGCAATCCTGCGCTCTCCGTCTGTCCCGTCTCAGCCATTCCGTCTGCTCGCTCTCACCCGCGTCTGGCGCACACGCCAGCGTCGTCGTTGTCTCTTCGATCTCTCGCTAAAACTGCATGCCCATCATCTGCTGATAAGCGCCGACCGCCTTGTTCCTCACCTGCAACGCCAGCTCGAACGCCATATTGGCCTTCTGGGTCGCGATCATCGCCTGATGAACATCCACTCCCTGCCCACTCAGCAGCCCCGTCACCGTCTGCGAAGCCTGATCGTCAAGCGCCTTCGTCTGCGCCACCATCGACTTGAACAATCCCGAGAACGGCGCTCCTGAATCCGAATCCTGATCCGAGCCATTGCCCACACTCAGCGTCTGCGACGTCATCGAACCCGCACCGCCCACCGAAGAAACTCCGCTTCCCATCAACACATCACTCATCTCTCACCTCGAAATAAATCTTTGAAATCGCAATCCTGTTACTTCAAAATCTCCAGCGACGAAGCAACCATGTTCTTCTCCGCCTGCACCGCCGAAGCATTCATGCCATACGACCGCGTCGCTCCCATCAGGTCCACCATCTCGGTCAATGGATTGATATCTGGATACGACACATATCCATCCGGCCCCGCGTCCGGGTGCTGCGGATCGTAACGTCGCAGCGGAGCGCTGTTGTCGGCGAGCACGCTCGTCACCGCCACGCCTCCCGGTACACTCTTGGCCTCCGTCAGACCTTCGCCGAACAGCGATGTGCCACTCGATGACGCACCGCCCAGCGACGGAAGACCGTTGCCGACGAGATGACTCACCAGCGAATGATGAAAGCCATTGCTCCCATCGCCCTCGGCCTCGAAGACCACATGATGCCTCTGATACGGCCCACCCTCTGCCGTGCGCGTCGTCTCCGCATTCGCCATATTCGAGGCCACCACCTCAGCCCGCACCCTCTCCGCCTTCAGCGCCGACGAGCTCACATCCATCACACCGAACAAATTCATCGTTTACTTCGCCTCCGCATGAATCGCGCTCATCACCGTCGAGTACTCGTTCTTCAACAACTGCACACCCAGCTTGAACTGCAACTGCGCCTTCGCCAGCTGCACGCCCTCGCGGTCCATCGAGACATTGTTGCCGTCCGGGCGCGAGACCAAACCGTCCACATCCTGTGCCTGCGCCTCAGCCTGGTTCGGCGCATTCGACATATTCATCTGCCGCGTAAACTCCTGTTCGAAGTCGAAGCCCTTCGTCTTGTAGCCCGGCGTATCCACGTTGGCCATGTTCTCCGCTGTGAGCTTCATCTGCTGCGTCGACAGATCCAGATAGCGCGTCAGCGCATCGCTCAAAGGTGTCGTTACCTGCATCGCAAAACCTCCGCACATGCTTATGCATCTCACGCGCCAAAAAAAAGCGCCCTCGAATGAGAGCGCTCTAAGCGACTGGATCTGACTTCAACAGCATTTGCTACACATCGCCTCAGCCGGGAGCCGAGAACGAATCTTCAAACCTTTCACACCCACTTCCTTCGTGCACCACTCCAACCAAAACGAAGTATTTCCTTACCTCATCATCCCGAACTCGTCATTCTGAGCGAAGCGAAGAATCCCTGTATTTCGCTCATAGCGCCACAGATGCCAGGTGAACCCACTCAAACCGCATCCCCTCACCGAGTCACCCGACGAAAGCGAATCTCCTCAGCCCCAATCTCCATGCTGTCCCCCACCAGAATTGCCGCGCGCTCGAGCACATGCATCAACTCCCGAACATTCCCCGGCCAGCTGTGCTCCCTGAGCCGCGCCATCGCAGCAGCATTGATTCTCTTGCGAGGCATACGCTGCCCCATCACTGCAAGAACATGTTCGGCAAGCAACTCCAGGTCTTCCATGCGCTCGCGCAGAGCCGGAACCTCTACCGGAAACACAGCCAGACGATGATAAAGATCTAATCGAAACGCTCCCTCTTCCGACCTCTTCTCCAGCGGTTGATGCGTAGCCGCAATCACACGCACATCCACTCGCATCGTCTCGTTATCGCCCACACGCTGCAGCTCGCCGCACTCCAGAAAACGAAGCATCTTCGCCTGCAACGCCAGCGGCATCTCTCCGATCTCATCAAGGAACAACGTGCCGCCATGCGCAGCCTCAATCCGTCCCGTGCGCGAGTGCACCGCGCCGGTAAAAGCCCCGCGCGTATGACCGAACAACTCCGCCTCCAGCAGCGATTCTGGAATCGCCGCGCAGTTCAGCACAACGAAGGGCTTGTTCACCCGCTCGCTCAAACGATGAATCGCCTTCGCGACCACTTCCTTTCCCGATCCCGTCTCGCCTTCGATCAGCACCGTAGTCGACCGCGGAGCCACTAGCCCGATCAGCCGCGCCAGCTCCCGCATCGCCTCACTTGCGCCGATCATCTCCGGAAGCATCCCCACCGCCTCCGGCACATGCCTCTGCTCGCTCACAACAATACGCGGCCCACTCGGTACAGTCACAGGAGCCGCATTCCACGCCGCCGTATCGTTCGCGGGAGTACTCTGTGCCTCACGCAATGCATGCAGCAGCTCATTCCTGCGCGGACTTCGCACTCTCCCATCCACACCGCCATCCATCCTCATCAGCTCAACCGCTGGATATAAAGCACGAATCTGCCCCGCGAACTCACTCACCTCCAGATCCGGAAGCCAGTTGTCAATCAGCAGCGCCTCAGGCCGCACATCGTCAAGACGTGCAATCGCCTCCGCACCTCCCGCAGCCTCATACACCTCCCACCGCATCCCGCTCAACGAACTCCTCAGCCTCTCCCGCAATCCCGCATCCGCGCTCGCCAGCACGACCTTCCTCGCCGATGCTGCCGCAACAGCCTCCATCATCGCCACTTCGCTTGCTGTCGCCATCTAAAGCTCCTGCCCTTCCATCATCTGCAGCACCTTACGCATCGCCCACACCTTCTCGTTCAGCCGGGCACACTCTCTCAACGCCTCACCAATCGCCGCGCGCATCGCGAAGGGCTCTCCACTCAGCTCTCCCAGGGCCAGCCTGCACTGCAACACCGTCAGCGGCTGACACATTCCATGCAGCAGGCTGTCGATCTGCTCCGCGATATCTTCTGTAACCATCTCCGTTACCATCTCAAGCCCTCGCCCATACCGCTCTGCCGGCATGAGCCCCCACACGCTCCGGCTGCTTCCTCACGCCTACAGAGCCACCACCCATGCGATACCCCTCACCACGAATCGTCTCGATCACCGCATGCCCGCCATCGTCACTCAAACCGACCGGCCCCAGCTTCTTCCTCAGATAGTTCACATAGACGTCCACCACGTTCGTCCCCGCATCCGGAGACATCTGCCAGACTCCCTGCAGCAGCTCCGCCCGGCTGCAGCACCGCCCCGGCCTCTGAATCAGATACTCCAGCAGGCTGAACTCCTTCACCGTCAGTTCCACTTCCGTGCCGTTCCGCATCACCCGCCGCTCCACGCGATTCAACTCCACATCTCCATGGCGAAGCACCGGGTCCACAAACCGCTCTCTTCGCCGCAGCAGGGCCCTGCACCGAGCCGTCAGTTCATGAAAGCTGAAGGGCTTCAACATGCAGTCGTCCGCCCCCAGGTTCAGACACTTCACCCGGTCCTCGATCAGGCTCCGACCCGTCAGCACAATCACCGCGGTATCGCTGAAGCGCCCCTGCATCTCTTCGAGCACCTCGATCCCATCCCGCTTCGGCAGACTCAGGTCCAGCACCACCAGATCCGGCCTGCGCTCACGCATCCACTCCAGCGCGGCCTCTCCGTCTCCCACCCGATCGACATCATGCCCCTCCAGCTTCAACCCCTTCTGCAGAAACAACCCAAGGGCAGCATCATCTTCAACGATCAAAACCTGCATGTCGCTCTCCTCCCAACCGGGCATCGCCACACCCTGCCGATGCATTCTTTTCAGTGCAATGCCTGCGGTGTTCCCTTACCTTGTTGCATCGGCGGTCAGCTTTCAAGAAAAACGTGCATGTATTTGCAACGCGCGATTTCAAAATGGGAATCGTCCAGGCAACAGCGGCTACTTTCCCGAAATGAGAGGGAGTATCAAGAAAGTAGCTTGCAATTCGCTTTTTATTCGCTACAATTCCCGCATGGCTATCACGCGACGACAAAAAGAGGTTCTCGACTTTCTCTCCGGCTTCACGCAAAAGAACGGATACTCCCCGTCGTACGAAGAGATCGCCAGCGGTCTCGGCCTCAGCTCCCTCGCCACCGTGCACAAGCACATCACCAACCTGCAGAACAAAGGCCTGCTGCAGCGCGCACACAATCGCAGCCGCTCCATCGACGTCCTCCCCGCCCGCAGCGCAAAGCGCAACGCCGACCGCCTTCCCCTGCTCGGACGCATCGCCGCAGGCCGCCCCGTCGAGGCCATCGAGACCGCCGAGAGCATCTCGCTCGGCGACATCATCGGCAACCGCGAGGTCTTCGCCCTCGAGGTCCGCGGCGACTCCATGCGCGACGAGCACATCGTCTCCGGCGACTACGTCCTGGTCGAGCGCACCCGCACCGCCCGCGAAGGCGAGATCATCGTCGCCCTCGTCGACGGCTCCGACGCCACCCTCAAGCGCTTCTACCGCGAAGGCAGCATGATCCGCCTTCAGCCGTCCAACGCCGAGATGGCTCCCATCTTCGCTCCCGCCGCCAGTGTTAGCATTCAAGGCAAGGTCCTTGGGGTCCTGCGCAAGTACGCCTGACCCGATCGATGAGCCTTGACGTCCTTTCTCTCCCTGCAAAGCGTTGCATCTCTGCGTCCCCGGGCTCCCTTCCCCTTCGTCTAAACTTTTAGGGAACCGAGGGCCGCCTCGTTGCGTAGTCACACTCCGACGAGACATTCATTCAATGCAACAGCAACCAGCGGGAGTAGAACCTTGGCCACACAGCGAAAGCAGAAGCGCAAACTCTGGATCTGGACCGGCGTCATCGGCCTGATCCTCGTCGTCATCCTCGGCGTCGCTGTCGCCGCCCGCGGCAACAGTGCCAAGCTCGAACCCTCTCAGCTGGCCAAGGTAGAAAAGGGAGACATCGCCCGCTCGGTCGTCGCCACCGGCAAAGTCCAGCCCATCACCAAGGTCGAGCTCAAATCCAAGGCCTCCGGCATCGTCACCCGTCTCGACGTCGACATCAACCAGCGCGTCAAGCAGGGACAGGTCCTCGCCCAGCTCGACCAAATAGAAATCCTCGCCCAGGTCAACGCCCAGAAGGCACAACTCGCCGCCGCTGAATCCAACGCCCGCGCCGCGATGGCCGCCATCCAGTACGACAAGGTCAACGCCGAGGCGCCCGACCTCCCCAACTACAAACACACCTACGAGCGGGCTCTCGAGATGTCCAAAATCGGAGTCGTCCCGCAACAGACCCTCGACGACCAGCAGCAAAAGTACCTCGCCGCCGTCAACACCCGCGACAAGGCCGTCGCCCAGATCACCGTCGACACCTCCAAGCTCCACCAGGCCGAGGCCCAGGTCGCCCAGGCGCAGGCCTCCCTCAACCAGCTCGAGGAGCAGCTCAGCTACACCACCATCACCTCGCCGATGGACGGCGTCATTCTCTCCCGCGACGTCGAGCTCGGCGACGCCGTCAGCTCCATCCTCGTCATGGGCTCCACCGCCACCCTCGTCATGACCATCGGGGACATCAACCAGGTCTACGTCCAGGGCAAGGTCGACGAGTCCGACATCGGCAAGGTCTACATGGGTCAGCCCGCCCGCATCAAGGTTGAGTCCTTCAAGGACAAGACCTTCCAGGGCAAGGTCACCAAAATCGCTCCCCTCGGCGTCGAGAAGGACAACGTCACCACCTTCGAGGTCCGCGTCTCCATCGACAACCCCGGCGGCGAGCTCAAGGCCAACATGACCGCCAACGCCGAGATCCTCCTCGAGGAGCACAAAGGCGTCCTCACCATCCCCGAACAGGCCGTCATCTACGACAAGGACCGTAACGCCTCCGTCGAGGTTCCCGATCCCAGGGAAAAGAAGGGACGCCGCAAGGTCTCCATCAAAGCTGGAATCTCCAACGGAACCCGCACCGAGGTCCTCTCCGGCCTCAACGCAGGTGAAACCGTCATCCTCCAGCAATAACGCGACTAACAGGCTCCATCCATAAAAACATCAGCTACCTCCGCCGCGCTCAAAAAGCCGTCATTCAAAGACCGTCATTCTGAGCGCAGCGAAGAATCCCTGTATTTTGTCTGCCCCGCCACCGAACCCGGCAGGCGAAACCACGCATAAGAATCTTCCACCTACACAAAGAAAACCGGAACAAAGCTTCCTCAAGCTTCGTAACAAGACTCAAACGGAGGCCACTCAATGAACGCACGAGCCTTTCTCGCCATCGCGACGCTCTCTCTCGCCACCACCGCCTTTGCTGCCGACGGCAACTTCGATCGCACCCTTAAGGTAGGTCCCTCCCCCAACATCTCGGTCGCCACCGGCTCCGGCAACATCCACATCAAGCCCGGCTCCGACGGTCAGGTTCACATCGTGGGACACGTCCACTCCAACTCGGGCTGGTTCGGCTCCGACGCCGAATCCCGCGTCCAGCAGATCGTCAACAACCCGCCCATCGTTCAGAACGGCAACGACGTCACCATCGGTCAGCGCCACTCCAACGACCTGTTCCGCAACATCTCCATCGACTACGAGGTCACCCTTCCCCGCACCTCGAACATCGATGCCGCCACCGGCTCCGGTGACATGGAGATCCAGAACGCCGGCTCCACTCTCAAGGCCCAGACCGGTTCAGGCAATATTCACGCCCGCGGCATCGCCGGCGCCTCCACCCTTGGCACCGGCTCCGGCGATATCGACTTCCAGCAGACCTCTCCCGGCGACGTCCGCGCCGAAACCGGCTCTGGAAACATCGTCCTGCACGGACTCTCCGGCGCTCTCAAATCCTCTACAGGGTCCGGCAACATAGAGATCGAAGGCCAGCCCACCTCCGACTGGAAGATCTCCACAGGCTCCGGCAACGTTCAGCTCGCCCTCGGCAGCTCAGCCCACTTCAATCTCACGGCCGACACCGGTTCGGGCAACCTCAACGTCTCTCAGCCCATCACCATGCAGGGCAGCCTCAACCGCCATCACATCAGCGGCGTGGTCAACGGAGGCGGTCCCGTCATCCACGCCAACACAGGCTCAGGAGACATCACCATCCGCTAAGTCCGGAAGAGGAAACACACTCCCGCAATAAAGAAGATGGGCACTCCCCGGGGGTGCCCATCTTCGCGTAAGCACATAAGAATTGGGGATCCCCCATATTCGCCTCGAAGTGGCTAAGGTGGGCATCGAACGAAGCTCGACCGTTTCAGCTCCCGGGTACCTCAGAACTTCCTGTCAAGCCTGAACCCGCTATAAACCAAGCCGAATAAGTCACATCCGAACGCCGATCAATTCCCCCACCCCGCTAAAATAGAACCAGCAACAAAAAACCCCGGAGATCACACCGGGGTCCTTCATTTAAACCAATAATTCATCAAGGAATCGTCATTCTGAGCGAAGCGAAGAATCCCTGTATTTCGCCCTTAAGTCTCCACTCAAAAGTCTTACTAAAAACAAGAGGTACAAACCTATCTCCAATCAATCGAAGACTTTGCACACTTAAGACAGGGTGGAGGGTATCCCCACAGCCTGTAACCATTCAAGCGGAGAATCGACCGCGACATCCGGCCTCGCCGCCGCCAGCCTCTCAGGAGCCAGCCCGAAGCTGCACCCCACCGAGAGCGCTCCGATGGCCCGGGCCGTAAGCACATCCACCTCGGTATCCCCCACCATCACCGTCTCCGCCGGGGTAATCGGCGAACCGGCAATCTCCGAGGCCTCGGAGATTAAAGTCAGCAGGCCATGCGGGTCCGGCTTCTTGGTATGGAAGCTGTTGCCGCCGTAGTTCTGAAAGAAGTACTCCGAAAGTCCAAAGTGATCGCAGATAGCCCGCGAAGGATTCACCGGCTTGTTCGTCAGGACCGCCATCAGCGTCTCCGGAAGCGCAGAACGGATCGCCCCCAGCGCCTCCATCACCCCCGGATAGACATAGGTGAAGTCCAGCTTGTGAACCCGGTAGTACTCCAGGAAGTAGTTCACCGCCTCGGTAACGTACTCCTCGTCATGGGCATCGCCCTCCGGATCGCCAAGCGCACGCCGCACCAGCATCGAGGCGCCATCGCCGATGTAGCTGGCAATCACCTCCTCCGGAAGCACAGGCTTGCCGAGGTACGTCAGCATCGCATTCACGGAGTTACAGAGATCCTGGCGTGAATCGATCAGGGTTCCATCAAGGTCGAATACGATAAGTCGCGGAGTGACAGAGGACATACCTCCAGCTTATTGCCTTTGCCCCCTGTCCGCTAACGCGTTTCACACAACCTGCCGCAGAAGAGAGAACGATTCGCCTTTGATATCGAGAATCCCGTACTCTCATCCAACGATGGAAACCGTGTCGGAGATCGCCAAAACAACCTGCTGCATCGTTGGCGGAGGCCCTGCGGGCATCATGCTCGGCTATCTGCTCGCTCGCGACGGTCACGACGTCACCGTGCTCGAAAAGCATAAGGACTTCTTCCGCGACTTCCGCGGTGACACCATTCATCCATCGACTCTTCAGGTCCTGCACGAGCTCGACCTGCTCGATGCCTTCCTCGCCGTGCCTCATCAGGAGATTCAGGGCCTGAGTATGTCCATCGGAGGCGAAGCCATCCCCATGGCCGACTTTTCCCACCTGAAGACAGTGGCAAAATTTATCGCTCTCATGCCCCAGTGGGATTTCCTGAACTTCCTCGCTTCGCAGGCAGCCCGTTATCCCAACTTCCGCCTCCTGCTCGAACACGAGGCGACCGATCTTATCCGGAACAATAACCAGCGAGTCTCCGGAGTCGAAGTAAATTCTCCAGATGGTCCGCTGAAGATTCGAGCCAATCTCGTCGTGGCCTGCGACGGCCGCCACTCCACCGTGCGCGCAGCCTCCAATCTTCCGCTTCACGAGACCGGCGTCCCGATCGATGTCCTCTGGTTCCGTCTGCCGCGACAGCCAAGCGATCCATCGAACGCTCTCGGAAACATCAACTTCGGGGAGCTTCTGATCCTCATCAACCGGGGTGATTACTTCCAGTGCGGCTTCATCATCGCAAAGGACACCTTCGCCACGCGCATCCAGCCGGCTGGAATCCTTGCGTTCCATGAATCGCTCGTCCGCCTGGTTCCCTTCCTCGCCGACCGGGTTCACGAGATCGTCTCGTGGGATCAGATCAAGCTCCTCTCCGTGCAGGTCAATCGCCTCAAGCGCTGGCATCTTCCCGGTCTGCTCTGCATCGGCGACGCCGCCCACGCGATGTCGCCGGTAGGAGGCATCGGAATCAACCTGGCCATCCAGGACGCCGTAGCAACCGCCCGCATTCTTTCTCCGGCGCTTTCATCGAACGTCGTAACCGAATTCACGCTGGCCCAGGTACAACATCGCAGAGAGCTTCCCACCCGAATCACGCAGGCGTTCCAGGTCGCCGTACACGGCTTCCTTTCGAGAGTTCTGGGGAGCCCTGCTCCGGTCCGGCCTCCGCTTCCTCTTCGCCTCCTCGGCCCCCGACCGGCCTTTCGCAGACTCATGGCGCGCTTCATCGGCATCGGCGTGCGACCCGAGCACATCAGGCTTTGACCTCGCAAAGCGAGCTTGCTAACCTGAATACAATCCAAAGGCGATGGGGTACCGCCTCTAACCGCGTTCAAAACGACGAACGCTGATGACTCCTACGATCTCTGTAGGAGGCCCATTGCCCACAATCGCGCACTTCTTCTCTCACCAGCTTCGACTTTTGCGCCACACGCTGCGCTGGCTTATCCTCGCCGTCCTCGCAGGAATTCTCGCAGGCTCAGCCTCGGCAATCCTTCTCATCAGCCTCGACTGGGCGACTCGCACGCGAGAGTCGCATCGATGGATCATCGCTCTGCTTCCGCTCGCCGGTCTCGGCCTCGGCCTGCTCTATTACTACTTCGGACGATCCGTCGAAGGAGGCAACAACCTCATCCTCGACGAGATCCACACCGAGATTCCCAGCACGCCCCATGCTCCGCGCAGAACCATTCCTGCGCGCATGACGCCGCTGATCCTGATCGGCACCATCATCACCCATCTCTTCGGAGGCTCCGCGGGACGCGAAGGCACCGCGGTCCAGACCGGTGCCGCGCTCGCCGATCAGCTCACGCGACTGTTACGCCGACTCCCCTTTCGCTTCGGAGAACATGATCGCCGCACTCTCCTGATGGCCGGCATCAGCGCCGGCTTCGGATCGGTCTTCGGAACCCCGCTCGCGGGTGCGGTCTTCGGCCTCGAAGTTCTGACCATCGGAAACGTCGGCTACGACGCGATCCTTCCCTGCTTCATCGCCGCGTTCGCGGGTGACTATACCGTGCAGTTGTGGAAGGTCCATCACACGATCTACACCGTCACGCAAACATCCCCAATCAACCCTGTCAGCATCCTCTCGGCCATCGCCGCCGGAATCCTCTTCGGCCTGACTGCATTGCTCTTCGCGAGATGCACTCATGCCATAGCCGGTGTCTTTCGAAGATTGATTCCTTATCCTCCGCTTCGGCCGTTCACAGGAGGCATTCTCGTTGCAGTGGCCGTCTTCGCGATTGGAACGACAAAGTACATCGGCCTGGGCATTCCCACGATTGTTGCCGCCTTCTCGCAGCATCTGCCGCGTTACGACTTTGCAGCGAAGTTCGCCTTTACCACCCTCACTCTCGGCACGGGCTTCAAGGGTGGAGAGGTCACTCCACTGTTCTTCATCGGTGCGACGCTCGGGAACGCGCTTTCAAGCATCCTGCCGCTTCCATCTTCCCTGCTGGCAGCGATGGGTTTCGTCGCTGTCTTTGCAGGCGCAGCGAATACTCCCATCGCCGGAAGCCTGATGGCGATGGAGCTCTTCGGAGCTGAAGCAGGCGCCTTCGCTGCGATTGCCTGTGTCGCAAGCTATCTCTTCAGCGGACATCGCGGCATCTACCATGCGCAGCGCCTAAGCGCCCGCAAGCACCCTATTCGAAGCCGCGATTCCACAAAGCAATCACTCGAGCCTCACGCTCCCAGCCCAACACACTGACGCTGCCTGTTCCGAGAGAGAAGAGGCTTCCCTGTCGGGCTCCAAGCGTAAGCCAGCGCGCAGCGAGAATGCGCAGAATATGAGCGTGCGCAAACAGAGCGACCTTGCCGCTACCCGGTGAAGCCGCCAGAGAACGTGCGATGACGCTATCGGCTCGCGTGCCCACCTGTTCGGCGGTCTCTCCACCGACGATGGGGTCCTTCCACACGCTCCACCCTGGGACCTCGGCACGGATCTGCGGAGTGGTCTTGCCTTCGTAGATCCCGTAGTCCCACTCTTTAAGATCTTTATCGATCACGGCCTGATCTCCGAATCCGGCGATTGTGCAGGTCTCCCGAGCGCGCTGCATCGGACTCACGAAGACTGCGTTGAAGGTCGTTCCCTTCAGGTAGTCTCTTAACTCCTCTGCGCGCTGCCTGCCGCGATCCGTGAGAGCTATATCGGTTCGGCTCGTATGCTGCCCACTCAAACTCCACTCAGTCTCGCCATGTCGTATCAGCCACAGCTCGGTTCCTTCGCTCATTTTGTTGTCCTCTGTTTAGTAGACCTAATCTCGAATGGGAGCCCATCGCCCCGGCAAACTCAAGGCGCCCCCGGCACCTTTTCTCCACCCTGCTTTATTTTCTACTATGAATCTTCTCTTTGGCAGAGGCCAGACTGCCGTCACGCCCAAATGCAGCGTCTGACTGAAAAGTGACAGGTGAGGTATGGAGCTGGACGCACAACGAGCAAGATTCGGAAGGCAGATGGCACTGAGTGCTGGAATGCCCGAAGACAGTGCGATTGCCAGGGTATTCGGAACAGTTCCCCGAGAGAAGTTCGTCAGAGATCCACCCTGGAGAATTTTTGGCAATGGACACGAAGATGAGTTGGTTGAAGATCCGGCAAAGCTGTATCAGGATGTCCTGGTAAAGCTGAAGTACGAAGAAGCGATCAACAACGGACAACCAAGCCTGCATGCCCTGTGCTTTGCCGCCCTGCGATTACGCTCCGGAGAGACTGTTGTTCACATCGGCGCGGGGACGGGTTACTACACCGCTATGCTGGCGATGCTGGTAGGCGACAGCGGCAAGGTAGATGCCTATGAGATCGAAGAGGATCTTGCCGCGGAGGCGACAGAGAATCTGCGCGAGATGCCATGGGTGCGGGTGCATGCGGACTCTGGAACTGTGGGACCTCTTCCCATCTGTGATGTGGTGTATGTGAGCGCGGGAGCGACCTCTCCTTTGGATATGTGGCTGGATGCCTTGCGCATCGGCGGCAGACTGCTCTTTCCGCTGACTCCCGATGAGGAGTATGGAGGGATGCTGCTGGTGACGCGCCTGCCGGGGGGCTACGCTGCAAGATTTCTATGCGGCGCGAAGTTCGTGGGATGTAAGGGCGCACGGGATGCAAAGATGAGCCGACGGCTTACCGAGTGCTTCCATAGAGGACATGCGGGTGAGGTGCGATCCCTGCGAAGAGACAGCTCACCCGATACATCGGCATGGTGTGCAGGAGACGGATGGTGGCTCTCAAAGCAGGAGATTGCACGAGCCGTCTATTCTGCGCCCTAGAGAGATTCGGCCCTTGCCTGCTGCGCAATGGTGCGAAGCTGAGGCAGAACATCTCCAAGCGGAACCGCATCTGCATTGCGTGAACCAAGCGCAAAGTAGAGCTTTCGATAAAGCGGATAAAGAGAAGCATATCGAGCTACTGCACTGGATTGCGGGGTAAATGTCTTGAACGGAAGACATAGCTTCTGCTGCGCAGCTTCAATCGTAGGAAAGACTCCCGCTGCTACAAATGCGAGGATGGCCGAGCCAAAGCTGGTCGGGGTTCCGTCCGGAACGAGCACAGGCTTGTCCAGAACATCGGCGTACACCTGATTCAGCACCGCGTTGTTCTGCGGGATGCCGCCACCGTTGATCACGCGATCTACGGGAACTCCATGCTCCGCCATACGCTCAAGGATAATGCGCGTATGAAACGCCGTTCCTTCGATGGCAGCAAACAACTCATCCTGGGCCGTGTGCAGAAGATTCCATCCCAGGGTTACACCGCCGAGCTCCGGATTCACGAGAACGGTACGGTCGCCGTTATCCCAGCTCATGCGTAACAGGCCGGTCTGTCCGGGCTTGTAGGCATCGAGCCCCTGAGCCAGTTCTTTCACCGTCGTTCCGGCACGACGAGCGATGCTCTCGAAGATATCTCCCACGGCTGAGAGACCGGCTTCGATTCCGGTCAGTCCGGGATGCACGCTGCCGGGGACGACACCGCAGACTCCGGGGACGAGCTCGGTCTTATGCGCCATCGCAATGATGCACGTCGATGTGCCGACAACGTTGACGACATCGCCTTCCTTGCATCCGGCTCCCAGAGCGTCCCAGTGCGCGTCGAATGCGCCGACAGGAATGGGAATGCCCGGCTTCAGCCCCATCTTTGCAGCCCACTCTTCGCTGAGGCCGCCATAGATATGATCGGACGTCAGGTACTCGCCGCCGATCTTCTCGCGAACGCCCTTCAACAGCGGGTCGACAGCTACGAGAAACTCCTCGGAGGGAAGACCTCCCCACTTGGGGTTCCACATCCACTTGTGTCCCATGGCGCAGACACTGCGCTTCAGATCGCTCGGATGCCGAACTCCTGTAAGCGTCGCCGCGACCATATCGCAGTGTTCGAGCGCTGTGGCAAACTTTGCGCGCTTGTCCTCATCCGCATGACGCAGCCAGTGCAGCAGCTTCGCCCAGCCCCACTCGTGCGAGTAGACTCCGCCACACCAGTCGATGGCCTCCTGCTTCATCTCGTGCGCCTTGGAGGTGATCTCCTGGGCCTCGCGATGGGCGCGGTGATCGCACCACAGATAGTACTCATCGAGAGGCTGCAGCGTATCGTCCACCATCACCACGCTGGAGCCGGTGGTATCGAGCGCCATGGCAACGATCTCTTCTCCCTGCACGCCGGTCTGCTGCAAAACGTCGCGCGTCGCCTTGACCAGAGCGTTCATCTGATCGGTGTGCGACTGCGTCGCGAAGTCCGGATCTTCGCGGCGGCGATGAAGAGGGTATTCCGCAACAGCCGTTCCCAACCGGCCAAGCTCTGAGTCGAGAAGCGTCACACGGACACTCAGGGTTCCAAAATCCGCACCAGCTACTACTGCCATTGTCTCCACCCGATCGTTACTGACTAGTTCGCCTGCCCGTAGGTTGCCGCAGCGCCATGCTTGCGGAAGTAGTGCCGATCCAGCAACGCCTTCGATACTCCGCACTGCGGATTCAGCAGGACGGACATAAAGGCCATCTTCGCTACGGCCTCCAGAACAACGGCATTATGCGCCGCATCGTGAGGATTCTTGCCCCAGGCAAACGGCGCATGGCCGGCTACAAGCACAGCCGGTATCGCGAGAGGATCGATCCTTGCAAAACGCTCGATGATGGCCGTGCCGGTATTCAAGACATAGTCGCCGTTGATCTCATCATCTGTGAGCTCGCGCGTACAGGGCACAGGACCGTGGAAGTAATCGGCATGCGTGGTGCCCAGCGCGGGAATCTCGCGGCCCGCCTGAGCCCATGCGGTGGCGTTCTCGCTGTGCGTATGCACAACCGCCCCGATCCGGTTGAAGGCTTTGTAGAGTGCAAGATGAGTCTTCAGGTCGCTGGAAGGCTTCAGATTTCCTTCAACGATGTTGCCTTCAAGGTCGGTCACAACCATATGTTCGGGTTTGAGGGCATCGTAGTCCACCCCACTGGGCTTGATGACCACCAGCCCCTCTTCGCGGCTGATTCCGCTGGCATTGCCGAAGGTATACAGTACCAGTCCGCGACGGACCAACTCCAGGTTGGCCTCCAGAGTGGCCTCTTTTAACGATTCCAGCATCTCTCTATCCTTATAAGTTCTTTTGCTAGCACTTCGGAAGACATCTGAAATTATCGCTTTTGTGCTTCGATTCTTCCATTGAACTCGCTAAAGGGGCAAATCGTCGATAGAACTTGGTGCCTGCGGGATAGCCGAGATGGGTCATGGACATTTTTCCCGACAAGACAATCGCAGACATTTTTTAAGATAGATTCCATCTATATATGCCCAGCTCAACGCCAGTGGCAATCCAGTCTGGTGCCGGTGTAAGAAAACTACGTCTTCTTCCTCTGCTCGCCGCCACTTACTTCATGGTGTCGGGCGGACCGTATGACCTGGAAGACATCATAGGCTTTGGCGGATACGGCTATGCTCTGCTGCTGCTTTCGCTGCTTCCCTTCTTCTGGAGTTTCCCCACAGCTCTCATGCTGGGCGAGCTGGCCTCTGCCGTGCCTGCCGAAGGCGGGTTCTACGCCTGGGTAAGACGAGCCATGGGACCGTTCTGGGGATTTCAGGAGGCATGGCTCTCGCTGGCCGCCTCAGTCTTCGACATGGCGATCTACCCGACGACCTTCGTCTTGTATCTCGAGCGCCTGGCACCGTCTTTGACTCACGGACATCGAGGGATCGCTCTCGAACTTGTAGTCGTTGCCGCCGCGGTTCTATGGAACCTGCGAGGAGCAGCTGCCGTCGGCGAAGGGTCGATAAAACTCTGGCTCTTTGCCATCTCACCGTTTCTCATTCTCATCGGCGCGGCCATCTATACCGGTTTGCAGAGAGGGCATGGACACGCCTCTCTCGCAGTCCCGGCGAACAAGGACTTCTCCACCGCCATCCTGGTTGCGATGTGGAACTACATGGGCTGGGACAACGCCACGACCATCGCAAACGAGGTGGAAGACCCTCAACGCAACTATCCCCGCGTCATCCTTCTCGCGGCCATCATGGTGATGCTGACATACGTCATCCCGATTGCGGCCGTGGCCTGGGCAGGCATTCCTGCCGAGCGCTTTTCAACCGGAGCATGGGTAGACGCAGCCCATCTGCTGGGTGGACCGGCACTCGCCTTCGGAGTCGTCCTTGCCGGTTCGCTGGATGACTTCGGCACCTTCAGCAATCTCACCCTCTCCTATACACGGCTCCCTCACGCGCTGGCCGAAGACGGCTTTTTGCCATCCGCCTTCACAAAACGCTTGAAGAATGGTTCGCCCTGGGTGGCCGTACTTGCCTGTGGTCTCTGCTGGGCTCTGGCGCTTGGATTCTCCTTCGAACGCCTGATCACGATCGACTTGGTCCTGTGGGGTCTGTCGATGATCCTCGAGTTCGTTGCGCTGGTCCTTCTCCGCCGGAATGAGCCCAACCTGCCCCGTCCGTTCCGGATTCCCGGTCCCGACTGGGTGCCGATCCTTCTGGGACTCAGCCCCGCCGCTCTCACCCTATACGCCATCTACGCGTCCCGCACGGAGACGGTTGCCGGGATGCCCGCATTGGTGTTCTCACTCCTCATTGCGGCAACTGGTCTACCACTTTACGGAATCGCGAAAATATCGCAGAAAAAACGCCTCTCTCGCTCTGGGACAAATGGCCTATGAAACTCCCCTACAACAGACCGATTGACATTATTGTTTCAGTGGAATGAAATCAAGCCACAAAGATTGTAAAAACGAGTCGACGCAACCTGGTGCATAGAATGACCTTTACTTCTACCTGCACTTTTATATCTTCCGTTGTTTTTCTTGTGGGAATAGCGGTTCTGTAT
>Ga0255336_100826_pt1 | contig 33778 bp, 32 predicted proteins | sample MeOH1_35cm_T3_17_FD_189102 | JGI IMG/M metagenome (GOLD analysis project Ga0255336, IMG submission 189102) | Sandy soil microbial communities from University of British Columbia, Vancouver, Canada - MeOH1_35cm_T3_179 | ecosystem: Engineered > Artificial ecosystem > Sand microcosm > Unclassified ...
CCGGAGGCGGCGCTGCGGGCCTGGGAGGCGGCGCGGGGGGGGCAGCCGGCGTGGGGGCCGGGGACGGTGCCGTCGGCGCGGGGGTAAGGATCGGCGCGGGGGGCGCGGTCGGTATCGGACGCGCGGGCATGGGCGCAAGCTTCGCCGGCGAAGGCGCGGGGGGCGTCCAGCGCGCCGCTTTTCTTTCAAAAGTGGGCTGCGCGGGCTCGTCGGGCGCCCAGGCGCTCTGCTGCGCTTCGGCGGGGTCGTTCCAGTCGGCGTTCTCGCCGGATACATAGTGCAGGCGTTCTCCTCCGGGGCCGTCGAAAATATATCCCTGCGGCGGGAGCGGCAGGTTGGGCGCGACGGTGCCGGGCGGGATGGAGGCATCCGCCCTTGCCACGGGGATCCGCCGCGTTTCCGGCTGCTGCGGCAGTATCCGGGAGAGCGCGTCCTCGGTGAGCGGCGTGACCGACGCGCCGAACGGGTAATACGGCTGGACCGTCGGGCCGGTTCCCGCCTGTGTTCCCGTTCCGCCGCTGTCGGCGGAATAGGAAGCGAACGTCCAATCTTCTGAAGCCGCGGCGGTTGTTCCCTGCGCCGCCCCGGCCGGCTCTATGACGATTTGCTGTGTGCCGGCGGTCGCGCCCGTCGCACCCGCGGTTCCCGTCTGCGCCTGCCCGGGAACAGGCTGCGCAAGGCCCAGCCTGAGGCGCAGCATCGCGTCCGCAAACGGGCGTTCCTGGCCCTTCGCCGCGCCGCAGCAGATGCAGACGCTGTCATCGTTGACAGCGGCGACGCCGTAAAGTATTTCGCCCGCCGTAAACGGCGCGGATCCGTTTTGTACGGCGCGGCTGCCCCCGCTTGTAAGCAGGTACAGCGTTACATCCTGGTGTGCGCCTCCGCTCCAGCGCACGTCGACCATCGCGGCGTTTCCTGCGAATCGGATCCGCGCCAGGCCGCAATGCGTGCCGTTGGACCGATACATGGGTATCATCACGACGCCCTGTTCCATAGCCTACCTCCTATATTCCGAATCTCACCGAACCAAGTTGCGCAAAGCCTGCTGATTTGCTTCTTTATGTATATGCGGTATTCCCGCATGTGACGATAAATTTTCCCTTCGCCGCGTCCGAAATTGCAGAATTCGATGCCGGAAAGGCATGCGTCCGCCGCGTAGCGGGCCCTCGCCGGGTATGCTATAATGGGCTTATATCGCACGCAAGCAAGGAGGAACCGGCCTTGATCTGCCGCTTTGCCCGGGAGGCGCTGCCGTTGGAGGCGACGCCCGTGGATAACCTGTTCATACTCGAATACATGCCCGCCGCCGACGGCAACCAGCTGCGCGTCTATCTGTACGGGCTGATGGTCTGCCGGTACCCCGCGTTCGACGCGGCCTCCATTCCCGAGGCGCTGGGCCTGACCGATGCCGAGGTGCTGGACGCTTTCGCCTATTGGCAGCGGGAGGGCCTCTTGCGCATCCTCAGCGCCGACCCGCTGGAGGTCGAGTATGCCGCGCCTTCGCTGCGCCCGAGCGAGCCCGTTCTCGTGCCCGGCAAGTACCGCGCGCTGGTGCAGGCGGCCCAGCAGCTTTTTGCGCCGCGGACGCTGCGCGCCAGCGAGCTGAGGCTCCTCTACGACTGGGTGGAGGTGTTCGGCCTCGAGGAGGAGGCGGTGCTGGAGCTCATCTCCCATTGCCTTGCGAGAAAGGGCCCCAACGTACATATCAACTATATGGATTCGGTGGCGCGCGCCTGGGCGGGCGAGGGCGTAAAAACGGCGGAGGACGCGAGGGCGTACGCCGAGGCCTATGAGGAAAAGACCAGCGGCGCGGCGATGGTTCTCAAGCGCTGGAACAAGAGCCGCCGCCCCACGCGCGACGAATTGGAGCTTTACGAAAAATGGACCAAGGGCTGGGGCTTCACGCCCGAGGCGGTGCTCGCCGCCTGCCCCGAGGTCACGAAAGCGGAGCGCCCGTCGTTCAAGTATCTGGACGGCCTGCTGGAGCGGCTGTACCGCGAGGGCCGGGTCACGGCGGAAGAGGTCACCGCCCTTCTTGAGGCCGAGGACGCCGGCGCGGCGCTCTCCCGCGAGGTGTTTGAGAAGATGGGCGCGGGGCGCGCCGCGCGCCCGCTCGAGCGCGCGCAGATCGCCGGGTTCGTCTCCGGCGGAATGGAGAAGGCGGCGCTGCTGCTCGCGGCGGCGCACGCGCAGAACCGGGAGCGCCCCTTCACCCACTTTAAGGCGCTCGTCAAGGAGCTTATGGAAAACGGCGCGCAAACAGCGGAACTTGCGGCGCGCTACCTGGAAAATAGGGCGGAAACGCCGGGCAAGCGCGCGAAGGACGCCGCCGATTATCCGCAGAAGCAGTATTCGGGCGGCGAGATCGCGCATATCTTCGTGAACCTGGACGAGGAGGCGCAGCCATGACGGCCGAGCTGCAGGCGGAATACGAGCGGATCCGCCGGGAGGAACGCGAGGCGCTTTTGAAACGGACGGAAGAAGCCTATGCGCTGCATCCCGGTTTTTTGCGCATCGCCGAGAGGCGGCGCGCCGCGGCGCTTGGGACGGGCGCCGCCATCCGGCGCGGCCAGAGCGCGGAGGAGGCTTCGCGCCTGGCGCAGGAGACCCTGCGCGCGCTCGACGACGAGGAGCGCGCGCTCCTCGTTCAAGTGGGCCTGCCCGAGGACCATCTGGCGCTGCACGTGCGTTGCGCCCTGTGCCGGGATACCGGCTACGTGGGCGACGCCCGCCGCGCGCCCTGCGTCTGCCTGCAGAAGCGCCTGCTGGGGCTTTCGCGCGCCACCTCCCAGATCGACGACCGCGAGACCTTCGAGGCTTTCGACGAAACCGTCTGCCCCACCGAAAAGCAAAGGAAGCAGCTCCTTGCCGCGCGCCGCGTCGCGGAAGGCTATGCGGACGCGTTCCCCGAAAACGAGAAGCACAACCTGCTGCTCTTGGGCATGTCGGGCCTCGGCAAGACGTATTTGATCAACAGCATCGCGGCGCGCGTGCTCGCGCGCGGCTTTCCCGTGCGCAAGGTCACGGCCTACACGCTGATGGAGGAGCTCTTGAGCGGCATCCGCCAGAACGCCGACGCGGCCGCACCCTTCCTGAACGCGCCTCTGCTTTTGGTAGATGACCTCGGCACCGAGCCCATGATCCGCAACATCACCCTCGAGTATCTGTTCTCCATTCTCAACGAGCGCCGCAACGCCCGGCTGCATACCGTCGTCGCCAGCAACCTCACGACCGATACGCTCCAGGAGCGCTACGGCGAGCGCATCTTTTCCAGGCTTATCAGCGCCGACGATTCGCTGATCCTGCAGCTTTCGGGGGAAAACCTGCGCCTGTGCGCCCGCGTGAAGGAGGGCACATGACGCTGTACCCCGCCTATGCCAAGCTGAACCTGACGCTCGACGTCCTCTCCCGCCGGGAGGACGGGTATCACGAACTGGATATGCTCAACATCCGCGTCACCCTCGCCGACGGCATAGCGTTTTCCCCGGCCGATACGGTCGATATCGCTTATGAGAACGCGCCCGTCGCCGCGGGCGGCACCGTCCAAAAGGCGGTCGAGGCCTACGCGCGGCTGGCGGGGCGGCCGTACGGGGCGGCCGTGCGCGTTAAAAAGCGCATCCCCGCCGAGGCGGGCCTCGGCGGCGGCAGCGCCGACGCCGCCGCCGTTTTAAACGCCATGCAGGCGGCATACGGCGCACTTTCGGACGTGGCGCTTTACGAGGCGGCGCTTTCGGTCGGCGCGGACGTGCCCTACTGCCTGCAGGACGCGCCCTGCCGCGTGGGCGGCGTCGGGGAGAAGCTAGTGCCGCTTTCGCCGCCTCGCGCGCCGCTGTGGTTCGTGCTCGTTAAGCCCGCCGCCGGCGTTTCCACGGCGGCGCTGTTCGCGCGCCTTGCGCTCCCGGTGCGCCACCCGCAGACGGAACGGGCGCTCTCTTCCCTCGAATCGGGCGACGCCGAAGCTTTGGGCGGGCTTGTGCAAAACGCCTTGCAGGAAGCGGCGGCGGAGCTGATACCCGAGATCGGCGCGCTTTCTTTGGCGCTTCTGCGCAAAGGCGCTTTGGGCGCTTCGATGACGGGCTCGGGCTCCGCCGTATTCGGGCTTTTTGAAACCGAGGCCCGGGCAAGGCGCGCGGCCCAAAACCTCCCGGGCGCGGCCTTCGTATCCGTGTGCAGGTCGCTGTAAGGGGGTACGTTTCTTTTCTTTCACGGGAAAGAAAAGAAACAAAAGAAAGCGGTTAACGCGAAAGGGAGCGGCATAGCGGGACGCTCCGTCGTCCCGCTGAAACCCCAAGACTTAGGAAACACAATAGAATCCGTCCAAGCTGACGACATGTGCGTCAGCTTGGACACCTTTTTCGTGCTTTGCCGCCCGGAAACGCGCAGCGTTTTAGGCAAAGCACGCAAATTTCAAAAAAGTGGCGCAGCCACTTTTTTGATGTGCTGCGCATATATGTACGGGAATGCTTTTGTATATAAACGGACTGTATATCGGCCTGTTTGGGGTAAAAAGTCAGCAATTCCGGGAGATTCCGTAAAGGGCCGCATGTATGGTCCTGTCTGGGCGTTTTGTGCATATGCGCTGTGATGCATTGTGCATAACAGGCGAGTGTGTCGAAAAAATGGCGGCGAACCTGTGCATAACCCTGTGCATGATGTGGATAGATATGCGCATATGCAATCCGCGGCGCGCATATACAATGCAATGCATATACAGATGGGACCCTTTCTCACAACGGAACAACCTGCGGCGAAGGGGCGCAAAACGCGCGGCGGCGGGGCTTTCCCGCTGGTTGCGGGCGCATTTTTTTGCCTGCCGCGCCATTTCGGACGTTCGGGGAGGGAACCGCGATGGATCGTGAGCGGAAGCTGCCGAAGCAGTTCTTCGATTGGATGGGCGTGCTGCTGGCCGTGAGCCTGTTCGCGCTTTCGGCGCTGGGGGGCGGCGCGGCCCAGACGGAGGCCGGCGCCGTGCCCGCGCGCACGGACGGCGGAGCCGTTCGCCTGATCGTGGTGGACGCGGGGCACGGCGGCGCGGACGGCGGCGCGGTGGGCGCGAGCGGCATCAAGGAGGCGGGCATCAATCTCTCTGTTGCGCGGCTGGTGGAAAGCGGCCTGCGCGAGGCCGGGTTCGAGGTCGTCCTCACGCGCGCCGGCCCCGACGCGATCGGCCCCGACAAGCGCGCCGATATGCAGAAGCGGCGCGAGATCATGCGCCAGGACGGCGTCGCCGCGGTGGTCAGCATCCATATGAATAAGTTCGGCGATACTTCCATCCACGGCCCGATGGCGTTTTACATGAAGGGCTCCGCGGAAGGGGAGGCGCTGGCGACGTCCGTCATCACCGCCGTGTGCGAGAAGATCGAGAACCCCAAGCGTCCGGCCAACCCCGGGGATTACTTCGTGCTGCGCGAAAGCATCGCCCCCGCCGTCATCATCGAGTGCGGGTTCCTCTCCAACCCCACGGATGAAGCAAAGCTCCAGGAGCTCGCGCATCAGAAGCAGCTCGCCGCCGGTATCGTGGCGGGCGTCGCCGCGTATTTCGCCGCGAAGGACAGCGGCCCGGCGATAAAGACGATCGGCGCCGCGGCTTAGCCGGGGCCCGCGGTTTTTCATTGCCCGCGCTCCCGTTTTGACGTATAATGCTAGCAAGCGGATTATGCGAACTTCCTGAAGGCACCTGGAGGCGGCAATGGGCTTCGGCATTATGGTCATGGGCGCGGGCGGCATTGGCGGATACCTGGCGGGCAGGCTTTGCGGCGTCTGCGGCGGCGTCACGCTGGTCGCGCGCGGCGCGCAGCTTGCGGCGATCCAAAGGGACGGGCTCACGCTCGTCGACCGCGGCGAAAAAACGGTCGTCCATCCCGCGCGCGTGACGGACAAGCCCGCCGAAACGGGCGTCGCGGATGCGATCCTATTGTGCGTCAAGGGCTACTCGCTCGCTTCTGCGCTCGATTCCGTGGCCCCCTGCGTCGGCCCCGATACGTTAATCATCCCCACGCTCAACGGCATCAACACGCACCGGCGCATCCGGGAGCGCCTTCCTGCGGGGATCGCGGCGGACGGCTGCATTTACGTGTTCAGCCGCGTCACGGCGCCCGGCGTCGTCGAAAAGACCGGGGACGTCAGCCGTTTTTTGATCGGCATACCGGGGAAGACCGCCGCGCAGTCGCCGCAATCGCTCCTGACGCTTTGCGATCTTATCAACCGCGCCGGCGTCGAGACGGTGATCCCGGACGATATCGTAAAGGAAACCTGGATGAAATGGACGTTCAACTGCGCCTCCGCGCAGGCGACCTCCTATTTTGACGTGCCGCTGGGGCGGCTTCGGGAGGACCCCGAAAAGCTCCAATTCTTCCTGGGCCTGCTCGACGAGATCCTCCTGATGGCGAAAGCGGAGGGCGTCGGGCTCCCCGCGGATTTCCGGCAGCGGAACGTCGATTCGCTCAATACCATGCCCTACGAGGGCACCTCCTCGCTTTCCCGCGACCTCGCCGTGCCCGGCAAGCCCACCGAGCTTGATCTGCTGTGCGGCGAGATGCGCCGCCTGTCCGAAAAGCACGGGATTCCTGTTCCCTACAACACCCGCGTGTTCGAACGCTTCCGGGACCGCCTATGAGCATGTGCGGCGAGATCCTCTCCATGCTGCCCGCCCCCGCCGCGCGCGACGCCGCGCAGGCGGCGCCGCTCACGCTCGCCTATATCGGCGATACGGTGTACGATCTCTACGTGCGCACGCTGCTGCTGCAAAAGAGCGACGCGGCGGTGCATAGCCTCCACATGATGGCGACCAAGCTGGTGCGCGCCAGCGCCCAGGCGCGCGTGAGCGAGCGGCTGCTCCCGCTTTTTACCGAGCAGGAGGCGGCGGTGTTCCGCCGGGGCCGCAACGCGCACATCGGCACCGTGCCGCGCAGCGCCTCCATCGGCGACTACCGCGCGGCGACGGGGCTGGAAGCGGTGCTGGGATACCTGTTCCTCAAGGGCGAGGACGCGCGCATCCGGGAACTGATGACGGCCGCCCTGCTCCAACAGGAGGAGGACGCGCCGCCGCAATAGACCGCGCGGCGCGCGATATGGGGGGACGCTTATAGTCCGGCTTGAAAGGGGAATATTCATGATCAGTTATCCCAAGGACAGAACCACGGAGCGCAAGGAGCATATGCGCGGCGGCGGCGGCACCATCCTGATGACCCATATATTCGGCGAGCATACGCCGCACCTGCGCCTGTTTGCCGAAATCACGGCGGAGCCCGGGTGCTCCATCGGCACGCACAGGCACGACGGCGAGGCCGAGCTCTTCTATGTGCTCGAGGGCGAGGCCACCGTACTCGACGGGGACGCCTACACAACCCTGCGCCCGGGCGACGCGCACCTGTGCCGCGCCGGCGAAACCCACCAGCTTGTGAACAATGGCGATAAAACCACGCGCGTTCTTGCCATCATTCCCACGATGGCGGAGTAAGAAAGGAAGATATATGCCGAATTTTACTGGCCGGGGCGACCGTCCCGGCGGCCCCGGACGAAAACCCTACGGCGACAAGCCGGCGGGCAAGAAGCCCTACGGCGAGCGCCCCGCGGGCGACCGTCCCTACAACAAAAAACCCTATGGCGAACGGCCGGAGGGCGATAAGCCTTACGGCAAGAAGCCCTACGGTGAGCGCCCCGCGGGCGACCGCCCGTATAACAAAAAGCCTTACGGCGAGCGGGCCGAAGGTGACCGTCCGTATAATAAGAAACCCTACGGCGACCGCGCGGAGGGCGATAAGCCTTACAGCAAGAAGCCCTATGGTGAGCGCCCCGCGGGCGACCGCCCGTATAACAAAAAGCCTTACGGCGAGCGGGCCGAAGGTGACCGTCCGTATAATAAGAAACCCTACGGCGACCGCCCGTATAACAAAAAGCCTTACGGCGAGCGTGCCGAAGGCGACCGTCCCTACAACAAGAAACCCTACGGCGAACGCCCCGCGGGCGACCGCCCCTATAACAAAAAGCCCTACGGCGAGCGTGCCGAAGGCGACCGCCCCTACAACAAGAAACCCTACGGCGAACGCTCCGAGGGCGACCGCCCCTATAACAAAAAGCCCTACGGCGAGCGTGCCGAAGGCGACCGTCCGTATTACAAAAAGCCCTACGGCGAACGCGCGGAAGGCGACCGTCCGTATTACAAAAAGCCCTACGGCGAACGCTCCGAGGGCGACCGCCCCTACAACAAGAAACCCTACGGTGAACGCGCCGAAGGCGACCGCCCCTATAACAAAAAGCCCTACGGCGAGCGTGCCGAAGGCGACCGTCCGTATTACAAAAAGCCCTACGGCGAACGCGCGGAAGGCGACCGCCCCTACAACAAGAAACCCTACGGCGAGCGTTCCGAGGGGGGCCGCACCTACAACAACAAACCGTACAACAAGAAACCTTACGGCGAGCGGGCCGAGGCGGAGGGACAGGCGCAGGCGCCGGCCGAAAAGGGCCATGTCAACCGCACGTACGAGACGCGCCCGCGCTACATCGCGCCCGAGGCGCAGGAAACCTACGAGAAGCGTTTTTACAGCGACGAAGTGCCGGAGGAAGAAGCCGCGCTGCCTCTCATCGTGCTGGGGCGCAACGCGGTGCGCGAGGCCGTGAAATCCGGGCGCAGCATCGACCGCATCCTGGTGCTGGAGGAGCAGGACGGCTCCCTCAAGGAAATACTGGCGCTGGCGAAGGAGCGCGGCATCGTCGTGCGCGTGACCGACCGCCGGAAGCTGGACGAGCTGTGCATGCCTTTCGGGCACAACGGCAAGCCGGGCAATCACCAGGGGATCGTGGCGCAGGTGCCGGATATCGAGTACGCGGAGCTTTCCGATCTGCTCGAGATTGCGAAGGAGCGCAACGAGCCGCCCTTTTTGCTGCTGCTGGATGAAATCAACGATCCCAACAACCTGGGCTCGATGCTGCGCAGCGCGGCGTGCGCGGGCATGCACGGCGTGGTGATCACCAAGCGCCGCGCGGCGTCCGTGACGGCGGCGGTCGCCAAGGCGAGCTCGGGGGCGGTGGAATATATCAAGGTGGCGCGCGTGGGCAATCTTTCCGCCGCCATCGCGACGCTCAAGGAAGCGGGCGTCTGGATCTGCGGGGCGGACGCCGCCGGCAAGCCCATGACGGAGGTGGATCTGACGGGCCCCGTGGCGCTGGTGATCGGCAACGAAGGGGAGGGGCTTTCCCGCCTGGTGCGCGAAAGCTGCGATCATCTTGCGGCCGTGCCCATGCGCGGGCCCATGGATTCGCTCAACGCCTCGGTCGCCGCGGCGGTGCTGATGTTTGAGAAAAACAGGCAGGACGCCGCGAAAAAGCCGCCGGTCGAGGGCTGAACCCGGCCGGATCTTTCGATGATCCCCAAACGGCTTTCTTTTGCTTCTTTTCTTTCTCCTGAAAGAAAAGAAGCGTCTCCTTCCCGTCCCTGTATAACCAGTGTGACGCGCCGGCCTTAGAGTGAACGAATGAATTCATACGAGTCGCAAGAGGAATTCCTGCCATATCTTGATAAAACCGACGAGGAGCTGATCGCCCTCTCCCGGCAGGGGGACCGGACCGCGGAGGATCTGCTGTATGAGAAATACAAGCAGTTCATCCGCGCGCGGGCGCGCTCCTATTATCTGGTGGGCGCCGACCGCGAGGACATCATCCAGGAGGGCATGATCGGCCTTTACAAGGCCATACGGGACTACAACCCAGAGAAGAACGATTCCTTCGGCAGCTTTGCGGAGCTGTGCGTCACGCGGCAGTTTATTTCGGCCATCGCCGCCGCCACCCGGCAGAAGCACATCCCGCTCAACTCCTACGTATCGCTCAACCGGCCCATGTCGCCGGACGGCTCGGAGCGCACGCTTATCGACGTGCTCAGCGCCGCGCGCGTGAGCGATCCCGAGGAAACGCTTATCCGCCAGGAAACCACCAAGAGCATGGAGGAAACGCTGTTCGCGTCGCTTTCCAGGCTCGAGCGCGCGGCGCTTGCGATGTACCTGGAGGGGCGCTCCTACGTGGAGATCGCGCAGGGCCTCGGCCGCTCGGTCAAGGCCATCGACAACGCGCTCCAGCGCGTGCGGCGCAAGCTGGAAAAACAGCTTTCCGAGGAATAAGAAAAACGGCCGCCGCGGCCGCGGGGAAGGGGGGAAGCGTATGCACGAGGGCCATCGGGAGCGCCTGCGCGAGCGGTACGCCGAAGGCGGCGCGGGCGTTTTTTCGGAGCATGAGCTTTTGGAGCTGCTGCTTACCTACGCCATCCCCCGCCGCGACACGAACGAGATCGCGCACGCGCTGATCGGCCGTTTCGGGTCGCTGCAGGCGGTATTGAACGCCGAAATACCCGAACTTGTCCGGGTGGACGGCGTCGGCGAGAGCGCGGCGGTGTTTTTGCATTTGGTGGGGGACGCCGCTCTTCTTCATGCGCAGCGGATGCACAAAAAGAGGACCGCCCCCCGGATCGCCTCGGCCGCCGAGGCCGGCGCGTACGCGCTCGAACTGCTCGCTCATGAGAAATACGAGTGCGTCTACGCCGTGAGCCTCGATAAAAACATGCGCCTGATCCATGCCGAGCAGCTTTTGAGCGGCACGCTCACCGAAGCGCCGCTCTACCCGCGCAGGGTGGTGGAATCGGCCCTGCTGCACGGCGCGTATGCGGTGCTGCTGCTGCACAACCACCCGAGCGGCGATCCCACGCCCTCCGAGGCCGACGCGCAGGCGACTGAGGCCGTGCGCGCGGCGCTTGCGGGCGTGGATATCCGGCTGTTCGACCATCTTGTGGCGGGACGGGGGAGCGTCTACAGCTTTTTGCGCGAAGGCTTCCTTTCGTTCGGGCCGGACGGCGCAGAGATATCCGGGGCGGAAGCGCCGCCGTTGGCGGCGGAGCGGGGTTAAGCCGGGCCGTTTGGCATTTTCCGCTTCTCTCCTTTACCGGGGAGGATGCGGGGCAAACCGATCAAACAAAAGTATGGCTGGGGGGAAAAGTATGGAGGATTACCGCGCAAGCGTTGCCGAGTGGATGCTTCGCGCCGACGAGGCGACCAGGGAAGAGCTCGCCTCCATGTCCGCGCGGGAGCGGGAGGAGAGCTTTTATACGGGCCTTGCTTTCGGTACGGCGGGGCTTCGGGGCATCATCGGGCCGGGCACCAACCGGATGAACGCCTACGTCGTGGGCCGCGCGACGCAGGGACTCGCGAACTATCTCAATTCCGTACCGGGCGCGGCCGGGCGGGGCGTAGCCATCGCCTACGATTCCAGGCGGTTTTCGGACGCTTTCGCGCTCCAAACGGCGCTGACCCTCGCGGCCAACGGCATCCATGCCTACCTGTTCGAAACCCTTCACGCCGTGCCGCAGCTCTCTTTCACGATCCGGCACCTCGGGTGCGCCGCGGGCGTCGTCATCACCGCCAGCCACAACCCGCCCGCCTACAACGGCTACAAGGTCTATTGGGAGCACGGCGGCCAGCTCGGGCCGGTCCAGGCCGACGCGGTGCTTCATGAGATGGAGCGCGTCGGGTACTTCGACGCCGCTTCCATGCCGAAGGCGGAGGCGCTCGAAAAGGGCCTGTTGACCATGATCGGCAAGGACGTGGACGAGGCCTACTACCGCGCGACAGAGACCTTGCTGCTTGACCCCGGGCTTCTTCGGGAGCACGGGGGCAGCCTGAAGCTCGTTTACACGCCGCTCCACGGCACCGGCAACATCCCGGTGCGGGAGCTTCTGCGCCGCGTGGGCGTCACAAACGTAGAGGTCGTGCCCGAGCAGGCCGAGCCCGACCCCGCTTTCCCGACCGTACGGGCGCCCAACCCCGAGGACCCGGGCGCCTTTACCCTTGCGTACGCGCTCGCGGACAAAATCGGCGCCGACGCCATTCTCGCCACCGATCCCGACGCCGACCGCCTGGGTATCGCCGTGCGCGCGAAGAACGGCAGGTTCCATGTGCTCACCGGCAACCAGATCGGCGCGCTGCTCCTGCATTACATCCTTTCCACCCTCCACCGGCAGAACCGGCTCCCAAAAAACGCGCTCGTCGTCAAATCCATCGTCAGCACGCCCCTTGCCGACGCCATCTGCGCCAAGTACGGCGTCGCCATCGAGAACGTGCTCACGGGCTTTCGCTACATCTCCGAAAAAGTGGACGAATGCGCCCGCACGGGCAGGCACACCTTCCTGTTCGGCTTTGAGGAAAGCTACGGTTTCCTGGCCGGCGGCTTCTCGCGCGACAAGGACGCCATCTGCGCCGCCATGCTCGCGGCCGAACTCTCTGCGGCTTACGCCGTCCGCGGCATGACGCTCTTCGACGCCCTCTCCGAGGTTTACGAGACCTACGGCTGTTACGAGGAGAGCGTCAAGTCCTATACCCTCGCCGGCAAGGCCGGCATGGAAAAGATCGCCTCCGCCATGCGGGCGCTCCGCGCCCAGCCGCCCCTGACGCTCGCAGGCGTCGCCGTCGACGCCGTGGAGGATTATAAGACCGGCGTGCGCACCGATTTCACCTGCGGCACCCAAACGGAGCTGACACTTCCCGCGTCGGACATGCTCCGGCTGCTCCTGCACACCGGCGCCTGGGCGGTGATACGCCCTTCCGGCACCGAGCCCAAGCTCAAGCTCTACATCGGCGCCAGCGCCGCCGCCGCGCCCGAGGCCGACGCGCAGCTCGCCGCGCTTATCCAGGCCGCCGACGACAAGATCATCGCGCTGCTGGCGTAAGGGCGGGAACGGAGTACGGCACTTTTCTTTCACGAGAAAGAAAAGTGCCAAAAGAAAGCGATAAAAAGCGGATATACTTGTTTCTATGATGATATATGTATACGGGAGGACGGTTCCATGGTGATCATGGGCATTTGCGGCATGAGCGGGAGCGGAAAGAGCACGTTGGCCAAGCGCGTGCAGAATTCGCTGACCTGCACCACCCAGGTGATCGGGCAGGATTGCTATTATTACGACCATTCCGAGCTGCCCTTCGAGGAGCGCATGCGCATCAACTACGACGAGCCCGAGAGCTTCGACCACGACGCCCTCTATGAGGACGTGTGCGCCCTCGCCGCCGGCCAGCCCATCACCGCCAAGGGGTACGATTATTCGCAGCACCGGCGGGCCGACTCAGACGCCCTCATACAGCCGCCCGATGTCCTTCTCCTGGAGGGCATCCATATGTTCAGGGACGCCCGGCTGTGCGCCATGATGTCCCTCAAGGTCTACATGCACGTGGACGTGGACGTGTGCCTGCTCCGCCGCATCCGCCGGGATATCCGGGAGCGCGGCCGCGATATCGACAACATCCGCGAGCAGTACCTCTCCACCGTCAAGCCCATGAACGAGCAGTACATCATGAAGTACATCCAGGACGCGGATTTCGCGGTGATGCGCGGGGGCAAGAACGTGCTCGCCATCGACGCCATCAGCGCCTACCTGACCGCCAAGGTGCTGGCCGAACGCTTTGAAAAGGACGCGCCAAAGAAAGAGGCGGCCCCGGCCTGCATGGATTGAGGGGCGGACGTCCAAGCTTTATAGACGGCGCAATTTGCGATACGACAGCCGCACAGACTGAGAGGGGTGACGATGGAGGAAAAAAACGGCCGCCCGCCCAAACGGGAGCGCAGATACCTGCTGTATATCACCTATGCGATCGTGCTCATCATGCTGCTCTACCGCATCGACGACGTGTGGAAGGTGGTGCAGCAGGTGCTGCACGTGCTTTCCCCGGTATTTGTTGCGGTGGCGATCGCGTTCGTGCTGCACGTCCCGACGGAGTTTTTTCAGCACAAGGTGTTCGGCGCGTGGGAAAAGCACAAGAATCCGCGGCTTCGCGCGCTGTGGCGGGGAGCCTCGATGCTCGCCGCCTACCTGTGCGTGCTGCTGCTGCTCTACGGGCTGGGTGTGCTCATCGTGCCCCGCATAATCGACAGCATCAGGACGCTGGGCATGAGCTTTTCCTCCTACCTCGCGCGTTTCCAGTCGTGGGCGGACGGCATGCTTTCCTCGCTCTCCGTCAGGCCCGAATTGAGCGATACGATCTCCTCGCTCTGGGACCAGGCCGTCACGTTCATACAGGATCTTCTGGGCTCGGCGATGGGCGGCGCCCTGGAGTTCACGATCGGGCTCACCACCGGCGTATTCAACTTCGTCGTTTCGGTGATGCTTTCGGTTTTCATGCTTTACAACAAGGATAAGCTGTTCATGCAGTTCCGCCGCCTGTTCACCGTCCTTTGGGGCGCCAAGCGCACGCGGCGGGGCGGGGAAGTGCTCGGCCTCTGCAACCGGGTGTTCAGCCGGTTCATCGTGGGCCAATGCACCGAGGCGGTGATCCTGGGCACGCTGTGCTTCCTCGGCATGACGCTGTTTCAGATGCACTACGCGCTGCTCATCAGCGCCATCATCGCCGTAACGGCCCTTGTGCCGATCCTCGGCGCGTGGATCGGCACCATACCCTGCGCCATCATTCTGCTCGTCATAGACCCGACCGAGGCGCTGTGGTTCCTCGTATTTATCGTCGTGCTGCAGCAGCTGGAAAACAACCTCATCTATCCCCGCGTGGTCGGCAACGCCATCGGCCTGCCGGGGCTCTGGGTGCTATTGAGCGTGCTCCTGGGCGGCGGCCTGTTCGGCGTGTGGGGGATGCTGCTCGCCACCCCGGCCGCGGCGGTCGTCTATAAACTGGCGCGGGAATGGGTCGGCGGGCGCGAGCGCGAATCCATCGGCCCGCCCGAGAAACATGGGTAAATTTCGATTTTCAAATCCATAACAAAGTTTTTATGAATTTTTAACAGACGCATTTCCAGGCGGGGCGCTTTGTGATACACTAAAGAGCGCCGGTTTTGGCGCGCCTTGGCGCGCCGCAGCGATTCAAACGCACCCCTTTGGGACGGCGGCCCGCCGTCGTCCTTTTCTGTTGCGTGGAAGGAGCCTCCCTTTGAAATTCCGCCGGATTCTCTTGCTTGTGGTCGTGATCGCGCTCGCCGTCGCGGGGATTTCCCTTGTGTTTACCCTGCATGGCGGCTCCGGCGCGGGTGCGGCGCAGACGGGAGAGCTCCGCTTCAGCGAGGTCATGACCTCCAACAAGGGCGCCGTGGCGGACGAGCTGGGCAAGTACCCGGATTGGCTCGAGCTTTATAATTCCTCCGACAAGGACCTCAATATTTCGGGCTACGGCCTTTCGGACAATATGCTTACCGCGGCGAAATGGGCGTTCCCCGGCGGCACCGTCATCAAGGCGAAGGGCTACCTCGTCGTGTTCTGCTCGGGCGACGCCTCCGAGGGAACGCTTCACGCCTCCTTCCGGCTTTCCGCGTCGGACGAGCTGATCCTCTCCAATTCCACCGGCCATGTGCTGGACAGCATGCAGCTTAAGAAGACCGCGGCGGGCGGCAGCCTCGCGCGGGACGAGAGCACGGGCGCGTGGAACGAATCCGCGCTGCCTTCGCCGGGTTTCCCCAATACGGCGGAGGGCGCACAAGCGTACCGGGAGTCCGTAAAGCAGCAGACGGCGGACAACGGCGTGCGCCTCAACGAGTTCATGGCCAGCAACAAAACCACGCTGCCGGGGCCGGACGGGAGCTATCCCGATTGGATCGAGCTCTATAACCCGGCCGCAACGGAAGCGGACCTTTCGGGCTGCGGGCTTTCGGACGATGAGAATCAGCCGCTCAAATGGGCCTTTCCGGACGGTGTGAAGATTCCCGCGAACGGGGTCCTTCTCGTTTACTGCGACGGCCGGGACGGGCTCATTGACGGCGAACTGCACGCGCCCCTTTCCCTGCGCGCGTACGCGGAAAGCGTCGTGTTCTCGGACCGGCGCGGCGGCGTCATCGACAGCTTCGCTTATCAGGAGCAGCAGGCCGATCAGCCCATGGCGCGAAGTCCGGACGGCACGGGGGAATGGAAGGCGACCTCGGAGCCCACGCCGGGCTACCCGAATACGGAGGAAGGCTTCGCCTCCTTTTCCAGCCTCAGCGCCCTCCCAACGGGCGCTGTGATGCTTTCGGAGATTATGGGGAGCAACGCCGGCTCCTATGTGGTCAACAACGCCGCGCCCGACTGGATCGAGCTGTACAACAGCTCCGATCAGCCCGTCGATCTTGCGGGTTACGCCCTCTCGGATAACCCCAACAACCCCGGCCTGTGGCGCTTCCCGGCCGTCTCCATCGCGGCGAAGGGGTACCTTGTGGTGCTCGCCACCGGCAACGACGTGCGGGATACCGCAAAAAAGAACCTGGAAACCAACTTTTCCGTTTCGGGGCAGGGGGAGCCGATCCTTTTATATTCCCCCGACGGAACGCTTTTGGATAAGCTCAGCGTGCCCGACGCCGGCGCCGACAGAAGCTACGGCAGAACGAACGGCAGGCTCCTGTATTATTCCGCCCCCACGCCCGGCGCGCAAAACGGCGAAGGGTACGCCGGCATCACACAGATGCCTTCGTTCTCCGTCGTCCCCGGCGTGTACGGCGAGGCGGTGACCGTGGCGCTCTCGGCGCGGGAGGGGGAGACCGTCCACTACACCACCGACTGCACCACCCCCACCGCTTCCTCACAGCGCTACTCTGGCCCCATCACGGTCGGCAAAAATACGGTGATCCGCGCCGTCGCCGTGCGGGACGGGTATATCACCGGCCTCTCCAATACCGGCACGTATCTCTTTACGGCGGACGACGTGAACCACAAGCTCCCCATCGTGACGCTGGTGACCGATCCCGATAACCTGTGGGACAGCAAGACGGGCATCTACGCCTACGGCGAGAACTACGATCCCGATCTCCCCTACGGCGATTCGCTCGCGACCGCCAACTTCTACCAGGGCCGCGGCACGCAGGGGGAAGAGGTGCAGACCGCTTGGGAGCGCCCCGCCAGCTTCGCCGTCTTCGGGGACGACACCAACCGGCAGGCGTTCTCGCAGAACGTCTCCGTCCGCATCGCGGGCGGGTTCGGCAGGGGCCGCGCGCAGAAGGGCTTCAATATCATCGCACGGGCCCAGTACGGCGGCTCCAGCATGGCGTACCCGTTCTTTGACAACCGCCCCTATACCGAGTACAAATCCCTGGTGCTGCGCGCGGGGGCGCAGGACCAGAACCGCTCTAAAATACGGGACGAGCTTTCCACCGGCATCCTCGAGGGCACCGACGTCGATTTTCTGGTGCAGGCGTACAAGCCCTACGTGCTCTATCTGAACGGCGAATACTGGGGCGTCTATTTCCTCAAGGAAAAGCGCAGCCGCTTCTTCGTCGCGCAGCACGAGAACGTGGCGGATGCCGACAACATGGATCTTTTGAAGGCGAGTTCCCTCGTGTCCCACGGCAGCAATAAGGACTGGCTGGCGCTTATGGACTACGTCAGCACCCACGATCTCTCCGTTGCGGCCAATTACAGCTACGTGACCGACCGCATGGACGTAAAGAGCTTCATGGATTTTATGATCTGCGAGATCTACACCGGCAACTCGGATTACGCGAACATCCAGTTCTACCGGCTGCCCGGCGGCAAATGGAAGTGGATCTACTACGATTTCTGCTGGGGCTGGGCCGACGTGGACCATCCAACGGTAACGCTCCGGCGCGGGCCCAGGCCCGCGGGCTCGGATCTTTTCAACGCGCTGCTGAAGAACCCGGAGTGGAAGGATCAGTTCTGCCGCCGCTTCGCAGAGCTTCTCAAAACCGTGTATGCCGAGGACCGCGTCAACGCTCTGGTGGACCAGCTTTACGCCGACGTGGAGCCCGAGATCAGGCGCGAGCGCGAGAAGTTCAACGGCCCCGCCTTCATGGGCATGGCGCAGAAGGCGGAGGTGCTGGGAAGCTACGCTTCTTTCCAGTCCAACATCGAATACATCCGGGATTTCCCGGAGGACCGCCCCGCCTTCATCAAGGCGAACCTGCAGAGCGAGCTCGGGCTTTCCGACGCGTACATGAAGGAGGTGTTCGGGTGAGCGAGCATTACCGCCACGAGCTGAAATATTTTATCGGCATGCCGGAGTACGAGCTGCTTTCCCGCAAGCTCGCCCTCACCATGAACCGGGACAGCTTCGCCAGGAAAACGGGCGGATACTTCATACGCAGCCTGTATTTCGACGATTACGAGGACCGCGCCCTGAACGAGAAGCTCGAGGGCACCGACGACCGCGACAAGTACCGCATCCGCATCTACAACTTCAAGGAGGACGACGTCAAGCTTGAGCGCAAGCACAAGGCGGGGCAGTACATCAAAAAAAGCTCCCTCCATCTCTCCAGGGCCGAAGCCGGCGCGCTGCTAAACGGGGATTACGGCTTTTTGCTGGGCCGCCGGGAAGAATTCGCGCACCAGATGTACGCGACGTTCCGGCTGCGGCAGCTCAAGCCCCGCGTGATCGTGGACTACTGGCGGGAGCCGTACACGTTCCCCGTCGAGGATGTGCGCGTGACGTTCGACCGGGATATCCGCACCGCCTACCGCGCGGTGGACCTTTTTAACCGCGCGCTTCCCACCTACCCCGCGCAGGACGGATACGGCATGGTGCTGGAGATCAAGTTCAACCGTTTTCTGCCCGGGTACATCCACGCCATCCTGCAGCCGGTTATGAACGCGCAGCACAGCGCGATCTCCAAATACGTTCTGTGCCGAAAATACGAATAGGAGGACCCCCTCATGTCCGATCCCATCGCCGATGCCTTCAACATCAAGAGCCTGTTCAACAGCCCCCTCGCCCCCATGCAGATCGTTGTCACGCTGCTCGTGGCGCTGGCGCTGGGCGGGTTCATATTCTTCATCTATAAAAAGACATTCGGCGGCGTGCTCTATTCCCGCACGTTCAACCTCAGCCTTGTGATGCTCACGATGGTGACGTCGCTCGTTCTCCTGCTCATCAACAACAACCTCACGATGAGCCTGGGCATGGTGGGCGCGCTTTCCATCATCCGCTTCCGCACCGCCGTCAAGGACCCCATGGACACCACCTTCATGTTCTGGGCCGTGGGCGAGGGCATGGCGCTGGGCGCGCAGTATTTTGACGTCGCCCTGATCGGCGCCGCCGTCATCGGCGTGGTCATGGTGGCGCTTACCCTCTTCAAGGTGCGCTCCAGCATGCCGTATCTGTTGATTTTGCACTTCCACGAGAGCGCGAACGGCCCCGTGAAGAACCTTGTCAAGCAGCTCCCGCGCACCAGGGTGCGTTCCCGCACCGTGCAGCGCGACGGCATCGAGCTCACCGTCGAGGTGCGCCTGCGTGACGAGGAGACCGCCGTTGTCGACAAGTTCCTGCGCATCGACGGCGTATACGACGCCACGCTGATCGCGCACCAGGGGGACATGGTGTCGTAATCCGCCGGTGTTCAGGAAAAGGATGCTCCTTCGGGAAACCGGGGGAGCTTTTTATATGGGTTTGCGGGCGCCGCGCGCGGTTTCATGCCGCGGTCTGTTATAAAACATTCATATTATCGGTATATTGGTTCATATGATCGTATATGCAGATCGGTTCTCCGTCTCTTTTCCTTTGGGAGTGCCTCCATGCAAAATGAACCCGTTTTTTCCCTGACGCCGGGCTATAAGCTCCAATTCGGCCTGTCCCACTGGCATAAGCAGATGCTCAGGCTCCTTTGCTGCAACCTGCGCGAGCTTTCTGCCTGCATCGAAAGCGAGGCGGCGAGGAACCCCTGCCTGGAGATCGATTACGGTACGGCGGGCGGCGGGTTCCCGGAGGCGCTGGCCGCCGCGCCGGAGGACTACAGGCGGGAGCTGCGCCTGGAGCTTGCCCTCGTCCGGGAGGGGGCGCTCCGGTCCGCCGCCGCCTTCCTGATCGACCGGCTGGACGACGACGGGTACCTGCGCGAGGACCTTTCCGCGCTCGCGGGGGAAGGGTTTCCCCTGCCATTGCTTACGCGCGCGCTGAAGCTGATCCAGTCCTTTGAGCCCGCGGGGATCGGCGCGCGCTCGCCCAGGGAGTGCTTTCTGATACAACTTGAGCGCCGCGGCATGCAGGATAGCGACGCGTGGACGCTGATGACGCGGGCGTATGCGCCGCTTTCGCGCGGGGACGACGCGGGCGTGCTGCGCCTGATGGGCTGGACGAAGGCAAGGCTGAAAGAGGCGCGCCGGCAGCTCGCGGGGCTTGCGCTGCACCCCGTGGAAAGCGCGGGGGGGCGGGAAACCGTTGTGCCGGACGCCGAGATCCTCCCCTGCCCGCGCGGTGGGTTTACGGTGCGGCTGTTCGACCACGCGCTGCCCAAGGTATCCGTCAGCCGCTCGTACCTTGCGAGCGTCGGCGCGGGCGGGGAGGGGGGGCGCTTCGCGCACGAGGGCCTGTTCTACGCGCGGCGTTTCCTGTATTGCCTGGAGCGCCGCAACGAGACGCTGAAAAACGCGCTGCAGCTTGCGGTGGACGCCCAGACGCCCTATCTGCAGGGGGGCGAAATGACCTGTCTGCTTATGAAGGGCGTGGCACGCTCCCTGGGGCTGCACCCGTCGGTCGTCAGCCGGGCGCTGTCCAATAAATATGTGCGCATGGGCGGCCGCGTGATGGCGGCGAAGACGCTGTTCGCGCGGGAGTGCGCGCCGGGCGTGCCGGCTTCGCGGGTGAAGGCGCTTATCCGGGACTGCATCGCGCGGGAGGACGCGCGCGCGCCCTATAGCGATGAGAAGCTCGCGGCGCTGCTGCGCGGGAAGGGCGCCGCGGTCTCGAGACGGACCGTCGCAAAATACCGGGGGGCGCTCGGGATCGCCGCGGCGGCGGGGAGGAGACGGAATGACCAGGAAACAGACGATCTATGAGTTCCTGCGCAAAATGAAGAACCAGCACGGCATGGACGCGGTGTATACCACCGAGGAGATCGCGGATGCCGTGGGCTTCGGCCGCGCCAACGTCAGCTCGGACCTTAACCGGCTGTTTGAGGAGGAGCTCGTTGAAAAGATACCCGGCTGGCCCGTCAGATACCGCGCGAGCGTGGCGGTGCTCACCCCCATGCCGGATAAATCCGCCGCCGGGGGCAACGTGCTGGGGGCCGACAGCGTATTTGAGAACTTTATCGGCTGCAACGGCAGCATGAGCATGGAGATCGAAAAGGCGAAGGCCGCCGTGCTTTACCCGCTCAGCGGCATCCCCATGCTGATCGAGGGGCAGACCGGCGCGGGCAAGACGACGTTCGCCAGGCTGATGTACGAATACGCGAAGAAGGCGGGCAGGCTCCGGGAGGACGCGAAATTCATTTCCTTCAACTGCGCGGATTACGCGCACAATCCGCAGCTCATCATCGCGCAGCTGTTCGGCTATGCGCGCGGCGCGTTTACCGGCGCAGACGACGAGCGCGTGGGCCTGGTGGAGCAGGCGGATAACGGCGTGCTGTTTCTGGACGAGGCGCACCGGCTCCCGGGAACGGCGCAGGAGATGCTGTTTTCGCTGATGGATTTCGGGCAGTACCGGCGGCTGGGGGAAGCGGACGTCCCGCGCGTCTCGCATCCCATCATCATCATGGCGACCACCGAGAACAAGGATTCCGCGCTGCTTGCTACGTTCAACCGCCGGGTCCCCATCGCGGTCAGCCTGCCCCCGCTCGCCCAACGCAGCCCGCTGGAGCGCCTGAACCTGATCAAGCAGCTTTTCTTCCTGGAAGCGCAGAGGCTCCGGCGCGATCTTCAGGTGGACGCCATCGCCGTAAAGGCGCTGCTTGCGTATGACTGCCCCGGTAACGTGGGGCAGCTGGAGAACGATATCAAGGTCGCCTGCGCCCGCGCCTACGTCAACTGCCTGATGGGGAGCGGCGGGCATATCCATATCGGCATCCTGCAGCTTCCCCTGCACGTCAAGGAGGGCATCCGCAAGATCCGGGAAATCTACTCGGACATCAACCTGATATCGGGGGATCTTGAGATCCGCCTGGGGGAGGGGGAGGGGTGCGGCGCCGAGGTGCTCGGGCGCAGCAATATTTACGATATCCTCGCGGACCGGCACGAGGAATACGTCAAAAGCAACGTCGACCGCGATTATATCGAGCTTGCGATGATGATGGACGTGGAGGGCTATTTTCAGGACCTGATGCTCGGCCGCACGCAGGAGGGGGAGGCGATCCTAGATTACCTTTCCGAGCAGGCGCTGGATATGGCGAAGGAGTCCGGCATCGTGATCAAGCGGATGCTGGGCATCCGGCTGCAGGAGCAGCACCGCATCGCGCTGGCGTTCCACTTCAGCGGCGTTATTTCGAGGATGGCGGCGGGCAAGCCCATCGTCTGCCCCGTGCTGTCCTATGTGCGGCGGGACCACGCCGAGGTGTTCCGCGCCGCGGAGGAGATCGTGAAGGTGCTGCGCGAACGCTATGCCCCCGCCGTTCCGGACGACGAGGCGGGCCTAATCGCCAACCTTCTTCTGCGGATCGCCGAGGACGGCGCCGAGCGGCTTCGCTGCGGCATGCTGGTGATCTGCCGGGGCTTAGGCGGCGCGCGCACCATGGCGAAGGTGGCCAACGGCATCGTGGGCAGGGAATACGTGCAGTATCTGGATGTGACCGAGCTCGAAACGGAAGAGGAGCTGCGCCAAAAGATCGAATGCAGGCTCGCGCAGATGACGGAGTACGGCGGCGTCGCCGTCATGGCGGACGCCGGGCTGCGCCCGATATGCCGGGGCCTTCGGGAAGGGGACAAAAGCGTCGCCGTCATGGACGACATCAGCACCTCCGCGGTCATCGAGGCGGCGCTGCTCGCGGTGGAGCACCGGGCGACCGCCGAGCAGATCCGAAGGCATCTCAAACAGCTTGCGCCGGGCTACCGGGAGGCCGGCGCGCCCGATGCGGCGCGCCCGCCCGCCGCCGGGGAAAAGTACGCGATCGTTACGGCCTGCATATCGGGCTGCGGCGCGGCGGTGAAGCTGAAGAACATGATCGAGCAGAAGTTCAGCCTGCCCGAGGACATCGAAATCGTCACGATGGACATCTCGTCGGTGGAATCGCTCAGGGACCGCCTGACCGAGCTCGCTTCGGCGCGGGAGATCATCTGTATCGTCGGCATGGACGTGGGGCTCGATATGGGCTACCCGTTCCTGTCGGTGGAGGAGTTCGTGCTGGGCAACGGCATCGGGCGGCTGACCGAGATTCTTCGCAATTACCACATCGGCAAGCGCGCCGGGGAGCCGGCCGGGGACGCGCGGGAAAGCGGCCTCGAAGCGACGTTCTTCTCGGGCAGGCATATGAAAAGCTATCTGTTTTACCTGGACGGGGAAAAGATCATGCCCTACCTGAACGAGTTCGTGAATAAGCTGGAGTCCGCCCGGGGCAGGCTGGGAACGCCGAAACGGCTGATGCTGTTCATTCATCTGTGCTCCATGGTGGAGCGGCTGATCTTCGAAAACCGCGGCGGGACCCCGGCCAGACGCGCGGCGGCGGATATGGTCAGGGCGATGGAGCCGCTGGAGGCGGTGTTCCGTATCGTCGTGCCCGACGAGGAGTACGATATGCTGGAGCAGATCATGGAACTGACGCTCAATAAGTAAGAACGGGAAAAGTGGAATTTATGGCGGGATGCTCGTCATCCCGCCGAAGCAGAAAAACTTAGGAGACACATATAATCCGGTCCAAGCTGACAACATGTGCGTCAGCTTGGACACTTTGCATGCAGGCCTGCCACGCCAGGCCTGCATGGAAAACCGTCGACGAACCCCGGAGGGGTTTGCCGGCGGCCCGTTAGTGCATTTCCCTGCCGCCGCTGATGTTGAGCGCCTGGCCGGTGCAGTAATCGGCGGAGACGGTCAGAAACTCCACGTAATCCACCACGTCTTCTATGGCGGTCAGCCTGCCCAAGGGCACTTTCTCGGTGAACTTTTTTACGACCTGCTCCCTGTCCATATGCAGGTTCTTTACATAGCCGCTGCTGACGAAGCTCCATACCCCCGTATGGTCCGTGATGCCCGGGCATACGCAGTTGCAGTTGATGTGAAAGGGCGCGACCTCGCAGGCGATCGCCTGGGTCATGGCGATGACGGCGCCCTTGGCGGCGGAATAGGGCACCATGAGCGCCGAGCCCGTCTTGCCGCTCTTGGAGGAAAAATTGATGATCTTGCCCTGCCGCTCCCGCTTCATGCCAGGCAGGGCGGCCTGTATGCAGTTGAACGTCCCGTACACGTTCACCGCGATCACCTTCTCCCATTCCCCGGGCGTCACGTCCTCGATCAGGTTCTGGCTGCTGACCCCCGCGTTGTTGACCAACGCGTAAACGGGGCCCCATTCGCTTTCGATTTCTGCGAAGCAGCGTTTGACCGCCGCGCCGTCGGCGATATCCACCGCATATCCTTTGGCGGACCCGCCCGCGCCGCACAGCGCCGAAGCCCGCTCTTTTACCTGCGGGCTGATATCGAGCATGGCCACCTTCGCGCCCAACTCGCCGTACCGGGCGGCGACCGCGAGGCCGATGCTCGCCGCGGCGCCGGTGACCACGCAGACCTTTTCCTGGATGGAACGCATTGCTTTCTCCTTTACTTCTGCACCATAAATTTCGGTTTTCCCGCGATCCCCAGATCCGGCGAGGAGTTCTCGGCCATGCGGATGAACACCGCCGCCGCGCTCAGGAGTATGACGCCGAGCGCCTCGATGGCCGCGGCGTTTTGCTCTTCCGGCCGGCCGGAAGCCTGGGCGGCAAGATACCGCGCCAGGCCGATCAGCTCGTTTTGACGCTTTTTTTCATCGGGGCTGGCGATATTGGGGCAGATATGAACGAAAAGCTCATATTTTCGCCTGAAAAAGGCGGCGTATTCGTCCCTGTTTTCCTCGTACTGCGGGCCGAACGCCTCCTTCAGGAAGCTGTCCGTGATCGCCGCGGCCGTCTGCCGCCGGATCTGCTCCGCGATCCGCTTCTTCGCGTCCCACGCGCGCAGCGCGAGGGAGAGGAGCACGGCGGCGAGCTCCGTGGAGTAGCGCAGGAGGCCCTCGGCGTCGAGCCCGAGCGCGCGGTCGGTCAGCTCGGGGTCCAAAGCGCGGGAATAGTATTCCAGAATCAGCGTCCGCCATGTTTCCGCGAACTCGCAGAAGCTGAGCTGGAGCTTGGGGCTTATTTCCCTGAATGCCATCGGCTCTCCCCCCTTATTCAAGATTGGCGTGCCTGCGCCGGATATCCTCCTCGCTCCAGCCCCGCTTTTCCATGATCTCCAGCGTCAGGATATCGCACAGAAGGTAAAGCTGCTGCTCGAACAACGTGGACATGGGCTGCGCGGACCGGAACTCGTCCGCCCGGGCGTACCTGGTGCGTCCCGCGAGCAGGAGCCGGATGTCCGAGAGCCCGGCCGCCGCGCTCTCTGGCGTGCAGCCCACGTACGCGATGCGTGCGCCCGTCTTTTTGGCGATGTGCGCGACGGCGACGGGGACGGCGCTCTCGCCCGAGGAGGACGCGACGATTAAGAGGTCCCCTGGGCCGATGGGGCGTTCGGTTTCGCTGCCCACGTAATCGATATCGATCTCCAGATGCGCCATGCGCTTGACCCATGCCCTGAGCGAGATCAGCACCCGCCCCACGCCCACGCAAAGCACGCGCCGGGCCCGCAGCAGCTCCTCCAGAAAGGCCGAAAACTGCCCCTGGTCGATCAGGCGCAGCGAGCGCGCCAGCTCGTCGAGCACGAGGTCCGTCGATTGCCTTAACATGCCGTCTTCCCGCTATACATCGCCTTGCAGACCGTCACGCGCCGCTCGTAGATATCGCCGCACAGCCGGGGCAGCCCGGGGATGTCCGCGCGGTGGGTGATCAGGTCCTCCGTTTGCATTTTGCCGCAGTCGAGCATATCCACGGTAAACTTCCATTCGTTGATGGGGGTGGCGGCGTAGTGGGAGTTCCATACGCCCTTGAAGGTCAGCTCCTTGCGCAGGATGCCGCTGTGCTGGGCAAGCGTGATCGCCGTATCCCGGTGGGGGTTGCCGAGCATCGCCACCGTGCCGAACGCCCTTGCGCAGTCGATCGCCTGGCCCACGGCGGCGCCGGTTCCCTCGATCACGACGTCGGCCAGGCTCCCGCGGTTGATCCGCCGGAATTCCGCCGGCACGTCCTGCGTCCCGCCGTTAAAGACGGTCTCGCCGCGCTCGCGCGCGAAACGTATCTTTTCCTCCACGACGTCCACGAGCGCAACGGGCGCCGCGCCGAACAGCCGCGCCCAGCGCGCGGCCATGATGCCGATGGGCCCGGCGCCCAGGATCAGCACGGCAAAGCCCGCGGTAACGCCGCTTTTGCGCACGGCGTGCTGCGCCACGGTGCAGGGCTCCACCATCGCCAGCGCGTCCATCGATGTCCTGGGGTTCTCCGATTCCACGAAGTGCCACGCCGAAGGGATCAGGCAGTATTCGGCAAAGCCGCCGTCGCTGCGCGAGCCCAGATAGTCGTAATCCTGGCACATGGCGTAATCGGCCGAGAGGCAGGGCGCGCATTTCCGGCATGGGATGCAGGGGAAGACGGCCCCTACCCTGCCCACAAGGGAGGGGTCCGCCTTTTCGCCCACCGCCGCGATGCGGCCGCCGAACTCATGGCCCAGGGTAAGCGGGTACTTCTGCTTGCTGGTGCCCAGCTCGAAGATGCGCGGGATGTCCGAACCGCAGATGCCGCAGGAGCCGACCTCCAGCAGCAGCTGCTCGCCCGAGGGCGACGGAACGGGCACGTCGTCCGCCCTGAAATCGCGGATGGCGTGCAGTCTTGCAGCTTTCATACGGGACGCTCCTATTTCAGAATATTTGCGACGTTGACGGTCTTGGCGGCGGGGATGATCTGCACCTCCAGCGTCACGCCGTTCTTCATCATTTCGCGGAAAATATCGTTTTCCTCGGGGGTCGAGGAAACGTTCTGGAACAGTTTTTTGCGGCCGGCGCTCATGCCCATGCCGCCGATGTTGATTTTGTCGAACTTCAGCCCCATATCCATGAGCCGCTTGAGCGTAACCGGCGCTTTTACGATGACCATGGTAGGCTTCTTCAGCCCCGCGCGCATCATCTGCGCCGCCTCGTCCACACTGCGGATCTCGATGGTGATTTCGCTGGGCACCAGCATCTTGAACATCTGCTGCATGAAATCGTCCCTAAACGCCTGATCGTCTATGACGAGGATGTGCGAGACGTTGGAGTACGTTCTGAGCCATGCGGCAACGACCTGCCCGTGGATCAGGCGGTCGTCGATTCTGGTGAAAATCAGGTTTTCCATACTTTTTCTCCCCGGCGTTGTTCATTTTCCGAATTCGGCAATTCCGTCCCTGCCCGCCGCAAGCAGCGCGCCCGCAAGCTCCTCGAGCTTGGTTCCGGGCTGGCGCTCGGTGAAAAGGTACAGAAGCATCGGCAGATTCGCGCCCGTTATGACGCGGATATTCGTTTCTTCGTGCGCGAGCCGGTACAGGATATTGTTGGGCGTCCCGCCGTACAGGTCGGCCAGCGCGATGACGCCGTCCCCGGCGTCCACTCTTTTGATAGCCGCGCGCAGGCGCTCCTCAAACTCCTGCGGCGCTTCCCCCGGAAGGATTCCCGCCGCCGCGACCTGCTCCGCCTCGCCCACAAGCATGCCGGCGCTTTTGATCAGGGCATCCGCCAGACCGCCGTGGCTGGCTATGACCGCTCCTACCATATCCGTCTCCTCCGTCGGTTATTTCTGTGCGGCTTCGGCGAAAGAGATATACTCCCTGTACCGTCTTTCGAACCCGTCGATGCCCGTAATCAGCGACGAGGCAGGGATAAGCTCCCTGAGGCTCAGATAAAAATCGGTTCCCAGCATGATGTTGTTTACGTAATGCCCATCCATCACGTCAAAATCGCGTACATGGATGGAGTCGAGCGCCGCGGCCTCGAACGCGCGCACATAGGGCACGAGCTCCCACGGCTTGCAGCACATGACGGAAGGGGATACCTTGACGGGCTTGTTCATGGGACGGACTCCTCTCAAAATCTGGCTGCGGCGCGGGCGCTTTTCCCGCTCCCGCGCCGCACCAAGTGAGATTACGCGGCGAGGATGCCGAGGAGCGAGCACACGATGCCCACGGCGAATATGACGAGGATGATCGTAAGCGGCTTTACGTGCTTTTTGAGCAGGCCCCATACACCCAGCGTGATGCCCAGCGGCAGGATGCCCGGCAGGAGGGCGTCGAGCACGCCGGTCTGGAGGTTGAGCGTGACCTTGCCCAGCTCGTTTGTGAATACCCATTCCACCGGGACATGGACGGCGACGCGGCTCACGGCCATGTTGCCGACCACCATCAGGCCGACGATGCTGAACACCTCGATGAGCCGGTTGAGCTGGCCGCCCTTGAGCAGGTCGAGGATGGCGTCGCGGCCCTTCCGGTACCCGAGCATATACATGTTGTATCCCAGCACGAGCATGATGACTTTATAGCCGACTTCAAAGAGGATAGGCCCGAAGAAGTTGCCGGCCAGGGCGAGCTGGATGCATATGCCGGCGAGAACGGGATAGACGATGGATTGCGAGACCACGTCGCCGATACCGGCGAGCGGCCCCATCAGCGCGAGACGGACGGAGTTGATGTCCTCGGGCGAAATGTTTTCGCCGTTGGCGCGCTTTTCCTCCATCGCCGCCGTGATGCCGTGGATCACGGTGCCCATAAAGGACGGCTCGGTGTTGAAGAACACCATGTATTTGGAGATTTCCTCCGCATACTGGTCCTCGCTGTAAAGCCGCTTGATGATAGGCTGTATGGAGTTCGCGTTGCCCAGCGCCTGCAGCCGTTCATAGTTGTAGCACGTCTCGCTGGAGTACCCAAGGAGCCAATGCTTGATCAGATCGGATTTGCGCAACGTCTTTTCCGCCATGGCTCACGCATCTCCTTTCGTTTGCTGGGGCTTGTTGCCGAACATGTACAGCAGCACGCCGATGATGGTGGCGATGACCGCGATCGCCATGGTGTCCAGCTTCATATATTCCGTGAGAAAGAAGCCGGCGAAGAAGAAAGGAATGAGCTTGGGCTTGCCCAGATAGTTGAGCAGCATTCCGATACCAAGGGCGGGCATCAGGGCGCCCACCACGCCGAACGCCGAAATGATGGCCTGGGGGAACGTCTGCAGCCAGGCGCCGAAGCCCTGGCCGTACATGACGACAAGGAAGGCAGGCACACCGTTGAGTATGAGGGATACGAAGAAGGAAGGCACATAGTTCATCACGCGGATCATTTTGAGGTTGCCCTCGGCCGCGTACCTGTCGGCCGCGTGTACCCAAAGGGCGTTGATGGACATGTAGGCGTTCCAGGAAAGGATCGCGACCGAACCGAGGATCACGCCCACGGTGGTCGCCGTGTGGATGTCAAGACCCGAAACCAGCGCCAGGGCCGTTCCCACGGGGCCCGCGAACATCGGGTTGCCGGGCATGGAGCCCCCGGCCGTAATAAAGCCCACGTACGGCAGGTTGATCGCCGCGGCGATCATCATGCCCTCCAGCGGCTTGCCCATCACGAGGCCCACCAGAAAGCCGGACCATAACGGGTACAGCCAGGTCCTGGTAATGGTATGGCTGAACCACCACGTGCTGCACGTTGCGATCAACGCGACGAGGATTGCGCTAAATACCAATGCTGTTCACTCCTTTTCGTTTTTTTGGTTGGGCGGCGCGGAAAAAAACAGGTGCAAGACATCCCCCCCTTTTTGCTCGCCCGGCGGCCCCCCGCGCCGCCCGCGGCGGCGGTAAGCGGCGCCGGGCGGATCCTTCGCCTTGCCGGGGCCCGTATGCGGCTTCTCCGGCAAGAGAAACCAGTTCAAAAGCATGTTTGCCGAACGGGAAACGGCCTTTATTTCGCGGGATCCGGATGTGTTCCCCCTCTTTTGCGTGCGCGCCTGCGCCGCCCGCCTTTGATAGCTATATATGCGCCCGCTGTGACGATGTATGCATATGGGCACAGGCGTCATTCTTGCAGGGAATCCATAAACGCCGCCAGCCGGGAAACGGCTTCCTCCTCATCCTCGCCTTCGGCGGTGATGGTAACGGTTTCGCCCGTTTTGATGCAGCAGCGCAGCAAAAGCAGCATGCTCTTCGCGTCGCAGCGCCGGCTTCCCGCCGCGATTTCAATGCGGCTCCTGAATTTCTTGCAGAGGTTCACGACCTGCGCGGCAGGCCGCGCGTGCAGGCCCGACGGGTTTTTTACGGTCACTTGCCTTTGAACCACTTGCTTCGCCTCCGTTGCGCGTATCCGGCATACCACGGGACCGGAAGCAGAGACGCGGGTTTGCTTTCCGATGGATTCCGGCGCGGATTGTTTTTGCCTTTCACCCGTTATATTGCAATTTTGGCGCCAAAACACTTTTCGCCCGAAGCCCGGCTTACCCAAAAACAAAAGCCGCCCGCCTGCGATACTCGCAGGCGGGCGGTTCAGGCCGTCGACAAACCCCTCCGGGGTTCGTCGACGGTTTTTCTCATGCAGGCCTGGCGTAGCAGGCCTGCATGCAAGGTGTCCAAGCTGACGCACATGTCGTCAGCTTGGACGGATTTTATTGTGTTTCCTAAGTTTTTGGGCTTCAGCGGGACGACGGAGCGTCCCGCTATGCAACTCCTGTTTGCGTTCTTGCATAATAAAAGCTGTCCCGAGACTTTGTCGACACTCTGAGCCGCCCGCCTGCGATACTCGCAGGCGGGCGGCTATAAGGAATGCGGAAGAAGGCGCGCTACATTCCGGTCTTCACCAGAAGAGCCCCGGGCAGTATGCGAAAGGCCGCGGGGGTGGAGGAAACGACTTCCCCGTCCACCTGGATCGGCGCTTCGGACGTGCAGGCGACGGATACCTCCGCCGCCTTGAAATAGTCGATGACGCGTAAGCCGACGTGCTTGCCCTTGATAAACTTCGCAAGCAGGAAAAGGAGCGTGAACCTGTTGACGTCGTGGGCGACGCATACGTCGAACAGCCCGTCCGACGTATCGGCAAGGGGGGCGACGTTCATGCCCCCGCCGAAATGCGTGCCGTTGCAGACGACCACCATGATGGCCTTGTACGCGCGCGTGCCCTCGGGGGTGGTGACGCGCACATGGAGCTGCTTGAGATGGATGAGCGCGCTTAACAGCCCCAGTATGTACGCCGTCATGCCCCGGTGATTTTTTTTATAGCGCTCGGTATTGAGGAGCACGTCCACATCGAAGCCCAGCCCGCCCACATTGAAAAACAGCTTCCCGTTTACCTGTGCGGCGTCCATTCTCACGGTTTTCCCGTTCTGCAGAATATCGAGCGCCGCCCTCGGATCCTGCGGAATACGGAGCGGCCGCGCCATATCGTTGCCCGTGCCGGCGGGGAGTATGCCCATCGGCACGGAAAATCCCGCCATTTCCTCCGCGACCTCGCGCACCGTGCCGTCTCCGCCGACGGCGACGATGCACGCGTGCCCCGCGGCAAGCGCCTCCCGGGCGAGCTGGCGCGCGTGCCCCGGGTACTCCGTAAATACCGAGGTGTACTCGACGCCGCGCTCGCGCAGCAGCGCCTCCATCGCCTCGAACGTTGTTTTGGACGCGCCGTTTCCGGCGACGGGATTGCAGATAAAGTGCAGGCTCGACATAGAAAAACCTCCGGGAACATGTTCATCCGCGAATAGCGGCGGATATGGTCGGCCCCAAAAGGACAGCTATCAGTATCATACGACCAAATGCGCAGTTTGTATAGATGAAATCAAGCCCAGGTAAGGAGCGGCGGCCTGCAGGCACAAAAAAGGCCGCCGGCAAAGGCCCGCAGGCCTTATCGGCGGCTTCCTGAGCCGCGGGGGGCTTTCCGGTCGGCCGGGCGTTCAGCGGGCCATATTGCCCCGGATGTATTTGACGGCGTTCGCTCCCGCTTCCGCACCCTCCGCGACGGCCTTGGCGATCTGCAGCATGCCGCCGGTGCAGTCCCCCGCCGCGAACAGGCCCGGCACGTTCGTGGCCATCCCCGCGTCCACCACGATGCGGTTGCCCACCGTCTCGGCGCCGATCTTGCGCGCGAGGTCGGCGCTGCCCGCGATGCCCTGCGCCACGAAGAGGCCGCTGACGGCAAGGGACGTGCCGTCCTCGAAATCGACCCCGGAGAGCCGCCCTTCGCCGGTCAGCCGGGCGATCTTTTTCACGATCACGCCGGAGAGGCCCTCGGGCAGGGCGTCGATGGGCTTTTCGCCGTTGGTCAGAAGCGTCACGCTCTTGGCGAGGGGGATCAGCTCAACCGCCTCGTGCGCGGCGTATTCGCAGCAGCCCAGCACCGCCACATCCTTGCCTTTATAAAAGAACCCGTCGCAGATGGCGCAATAGCTTACGCCCGCGCCCTCCAGCCCGGCGAGGTTTTCGATCTTGGGGGTTTTCCGCGGCGCGCCGGTGGCGAGGATGACGGCGTCGCCCTCGCAGGAGCCGCCGCGGGTGGCGATGGTGAGCTTCTCACCGAAGGAAATGCCGACGACCTCCTCCTGCCGGAGCTCTACGCCCAGCCGCCTGGCCTGCGCGAGTCCGCGCCGCAGGAGCTCCTTCCCCTCGATCGGCTCCGAAAAGCCGAAGTAGTTCTCGATTTTCTCCGCCTTAGAAAGCGCGCCCTCGTCCCGGGCGATGACGGTGGTCTCGATCCCCGCGCGCGCGGTATAAAGCGCTGCCGAAATCCCTGCTGGGCCGTTGCCGATGATGATTGCTTTTGGCATAAATTCCTCCTTGCGCCGCACGCCGCCCCGGCCCCCGAAACCGGGCGCTTCGGGCGCGGCGGCCGCTTTTCTTACGCCCTGCGATAGAGACGCCGCCGTCTTATGTTTCACAAAGCGCGCCGTACTTATTATTGATAAAGCATGCTTTTTCCGCAAAACGCGCGAACGCAAAAAGACCTGTTTCGCCTGCGGCGGGACCCGGGGGCTGCCGCATGAAGCTTTTCAACGCATAACGTAAGGATGTTCCGCCCGCGGCGAACCCCCCGGGGTTCTACACAATAAAAAACCGTCGACGAACCCCAGAGGGGCCTGTCGACGGCAAAAAAGCGCCACCGGCGCTTTTTTTGCCCCTCTGGGGCGCCGAACCCGCTGCCGCGTTAAGTGCGCCTGAATATCTGCGTTGTATGCGCTTAGCGCGACAGCCCCCTCAGTTGTCGAAACCGGGTGCTTCGGCGCGGGTGCGGTACGTTTTTTCGGATATCGGCACTTCTTTTCGCGCATCCTGACAGGATGCCGCCGTCTGATGTTCCACAAAGCGCGCGCGTATTGTATGATTGATAAAACACGCTTTCCCGAAGAACGCTCTCAGGCAGAACTTTCTGCGCCGCGCGGGGCATGGCCGCGGTAACTTGACCGCTATCTGCATATACTTGTAGAAAAGAGATAAACGGAGGAGCGCGTATGTCTGCTGTTACCATTACCCAAAAGAATTTCCGCACGGAGGTGCTGGAGTCCAAGACGCCCGTGCTGGTGGATTTTTGGGCGGACTGGTGCGTCCCCTGCCGCATGCTCGCGCCGGTCGTCGATCAGGTGGCGCAGGAACAGGCGGGCGCGCTCAAGGTGGCGAAGGTCAACGTGGACGAGGAGCCCCAGATCGCGGCGGAATTCGGCGTAGTGAGCATCCCGACGCTGCTGCTGTTCAAGGGCGGCAGCGCGGTGGGAAAATCCGTCGGCATCAAACCCAAGCAGGCGGTGATGGAGCTGATCGCGCAGGCGGACGCATAGCCGCGCAAACGCGAGCGTTTGCGCGGGAGGGGTTTTCACACAGATGCCTGAAATCGCTGCGGCGATTTCGGACGGTATCTGTGCAAGGTGTCCAAGCTGACGCGCATGTCGTCAGCTTGGACGGATTTTATTGTGTTTCCTAAGTTTTTAGGCTTCAGCGGGACGACGGAGCGTCCCGCTATGCAACTCCTGTTTGCGTTCTTGCATAATAAAAGCTGTCCCGAGACTTTGTCGACACTCTGAG
>Ga0255336_100827_pt1 | contig 33693 bp, 28 predicted proteins | sample MeOH1_35cm_T3_17_FD_189102 | JGI IMG/M metagenome (GOLD analysis project Ga0255336, IMG submission 189102) | Sandy soil microbial communities from University of British Columbia, Vancouver, Canada - MeOH1_35cm_T3_179 | ecosystem: Engineered > Artificial ecosystem > Sand microcosm > Unclassified ...
GAGTCTTCAGTTTACACGATTTCAACGAATTAGGGCACAAAAACCGCGCTAAGGAAGAAGGGAAGCGATCTGGGTTCAGACAGCTTTGTCGTCCGAGCGCCTGAGCTCCGCCTCGATCTCTCTCAGCAACCTTCGATCCTGATCCCCGAGAGCCGCCTTCTCCAGCAGATCTGGCCTATTTTCCAGTGTTTTACGGAGAGCCATCTTCCTGCGCCACAATCGGATCGAATCATGATTGCCTCCCTGCAGGACCTCGGGAACTGACGCTCCCTCGAACTCAGCCGGTCGAGTGTAGTGAGGGTAATCAAGAATTCCTCCGGCTCCATGAGTCGTTCTCGGTGGTCCTCCTGCCGCATCGGTCTCCTCCGGCACATCCTGAGCACCGAAGCTCTCAAAGCGCGAAGAATCAGGGTGGCCAAGAGCTCCCGGCAGAAGCCGCACTACAGAGTCCACGATTACTGCAGCTCCCAGCTCTCCACCGGAGAGCACGTAGTCGCCGATGGAAAGCTCCCGGTCGCACAGCAGTTCGCTGACGCGTTCGTCGACGCCCTCGTAACGGCCGCAGATCAGCACCACCCGCTCCATCGAGGCAAGTTCCTGTGCGACGGCCTGCGTGAAGGGACGCCCTTGAGCCGAAAGCAGAATCACAACCTCTCGTTGCGGATCACGCTGCACCTTCTGGGGGATATTCAGCGATGAGACGGCATCATAGATTGGCTGTAGCTTCAGCACCATGCCCTCTCCGCCTCCGAAGGGCCTGTCATCCACAGTGCGATGACGATCATGCGTAAAGCCTCGCAGGTCATGTGTGGAGATGTCGACGAGGCGGTTCGTACGAGCTCGTTTCAAAATTCCGTACTCGAAGACGCTCGTGAAGAAGTCCGGAAAGATCGTGATGATGTCAAAACGCATTGGAGATTAGATCAATCTTGTGGGTACAACACAACCGATTTGGAGACTATTCGCTCTAATTTCGAAAGCAGGTGCAAGATGCACGAAGCAAGTCAAAGAGGATCCTTCCAATATGCAAAGGCCCGTCTTCGTGGTCGTACTGCTTTTGTTTCTTCCCCTGATCTCAGAGCCTGTCGTTTATGGACAGGTGATGCCGGTTCGATATGAATTGCCGAACCGGCCCTCCCTTAGCATAGACGGTGTTTCATCCGATAGCGCATCAGAGTCCAAATCTTCAGACGATCCTCCTCTTCATGAATCGAAGATGGAGGTCGGGCCTGCAGCTCCAACGGCTGAGAAGATCGCTTTCTCCCGCTGGAAGATCGCCGCAGTGGCGAATACATTGGGCGCCGGCTTCGAGGTATCGACACCTCTCGCTCGTCACTTCGACCTGCGCGGAGGCGCGAATTTCCTGTCCGTAGGATATGAGATCGACGTCGATGGCCTGCACTATGACTCGGACATTCGAATGCGGTCAGGGAACCTTCGCCTCGATTGGTTTCCGCGACGAAGAAACTTTCACATCAGTCCTGGCCTGCTTTACGCGAACAATAACGTAAAGGCCATTACGCACGTTCCCGCCGGTGCGCACTTCGAGTTGGGAGATGAGGCGTTTACCAACAGCATCAACGACCCGGTCCACGGAGATGCGAGGCTGAACTTTCCTCGGAGGGCATCTCCGATGATTACTTTAGGATTTCAAAATGTGCTCCCCGGCCGACACGATCACATCTCGGTTCCAATCGAGTTCGGCGTCGCCTATACCGGATCGGCGAAGATCGATGTCTCTCTCACCGGAACAGCCTGCCAGACGGATGGATGTTTTAGTTTTGCCGATAATGCAGAGGCTCAGCAAAGCTTGAAGAACGAAGTCCGGGATATCAATAACACTCTGGGGGATGTGCCGATTTACCCGATTCTTTCGATTGGATTCGCCTACCGCTTTTAGCTGGAGCGATTGACCTCGACCAAGCCAACCGGCAGCGACATGACCAGGCGGCGAGAGGAAAGGTCGATTGTCTTTAGAAACGCTTTGACGAAGGGAACGAGTATCTCTCCGTTGTTCTCCGATTGGACAAAGAGCAGCGGAGCAGCCTCGGAGAGGCGATCTCCGTCCGATGCAGAAGAGAACTGAACATCGGTGATCTCTCCGATCTCGGTAGCTCCGTCGAAGAGGGTGCAGCCGACCAGATCATTGATGTAGATGGATTCGTCGTCGAGAGGAACGCGATGATCGTCGCTGACGACAACATCGAGTCCGGCGATTCCTTCCGCTGCGGAGATGGTGTCGATTCCGGCAAAGCCGAGGACGACTCGTCCTTTGTTTTTGCCTACTGGCAGCCACGAAGAGATGATCTGGACGGGCTTGGCCGTTGCCATATCTCCCGCAAAACCGGGAGGAACGAGAAGGAGATTTTCACGGCCTACAAAGCGCTCAGGAAAGTCAGTAAGCAACTCGCTCAGCAACTCTCCTTTGCGCCCTTGAGGACGAAGAAGGTGAGCCAGAACAACCCATGTTGAGGTTTCGGAATGCATGAAAAGCAGGATAGCCTCTGGCTCGTCGATGAGGCATGACGAGCCGTCAAGCCTGTTGTGAATCGTCTTCGACGATATCGAGCGCAAAGCGATGCTTCAACTTCATGCTCGCCGCCGCGAGAATGGTGCGCATGGAGCGCGCCGTTCTACCTTGTTTGCCGATGACTTTTCCGATATCGCTTGGAGCGACTCGGAGCCTGATTACGGTCGCATCGTCCTCGTCGAATGCTTCGACGGAGACACTTTCTGGAAGGTCGACTAATGCACGAGCAATATCGGTCACGAGTCCGATTATGTTCGCATAGTCATCTTCGCCCGTCCTTGGGGCGGACTGAGTCATCACACACCTCCTGAGAGATCACAATACGGGCCTTTGCTCCACCGTTTGCCTCGTCTATTGCGAGATCGTTTCCGGGAGGTGCTGAAGAGCGTAGCCACGGATGGTCGATTGCCCGGGCGAGCAACCAGCTTTGACGCTGGAAGAGAACCCGAGCTAATCGGAATCGCAATACCTGAAGTCTACGTGAGGGAGTTCCCTTGTGGGACACGAGGAACCTTCGGCATTAGCCTATCTTTAGGAACTAGATTTTGATATCCAAAGATAAGGATGGTAACTACTAGGCTGCTACAGCAGGAGCGCCGGCCAGGAGCTTCTCGACGCGGTCAGAGAGCTGAGCTCCCTTGCTCGTCCAGTAGTCGATGCGATCACGCTTGAGATCAACGCTGGCGGGGTTGGTGCGCGGGTTGTAGGTGCCGACTACCTCGATCGAGCGTCCGTTGCGGGCACGGTCCTTCTCGATTACAACGATGCGGTAGTGGGGCTGCTTGCGCGCTCCAACGCGCGCCAAACGAATCATCAACACGAGACAAGCCTCTCAATACGATATTTTGGGTGATGCGGCAAAGCCGCTAAGCCCCCGCTTTCAAGCGGAGACGGCAGAACCCAACACCTAAGTATGACGGAAAACATCGATTTTAGCAATTACAGGCGTTTCGTATGACTTTTTCCGTAAAAAGCGTGTCCGGGAAGAGTTTGAGGTGGAAAAAAGATCGAATAGTGGTTACTTTGTGCTGTAGACTCCTGTGTGTCGGCATCCGGGTCCTTATCCGATTCCAGGGCAGAAGGGAGGATTCATGGGCCATTGGACCAAACCAAAAGAAGAGAGTCCGGTTCGCGCCGCGGTGCGGTTTCCCATGAAACTTCCGCTGCAGATTCATACCCAAAATGGTGATTTACATGCGGTTACCGAGAATATCTCGGCCAACGGCCTTCTTTTTGTAAGCGAACGCCTTCTTGACGTCGATAGCAAGATCGAATTTACGATCGCCATGCCTGCGGCCGTCATGGGCTCGAAGACGGATGTGACGATTCACTGTGTCGGTCGTGTCGTTCGCTGTTTCCAACAGGACGGAGAAAAGAAAACCGCGGCGGTAATTGACGAATATTTTTTAAAGGCTTGAGCTTATGACTGTTGTTCATTTTGACCATTCCCAGGACATCGACGAAAGCCCAGAGGAGAATGGTGCGCCTACAGGAATCCGGGTCATCCTTGCGGATTCGCAAGCTATCTACCGAGTGGGTATGCGAAAGGTCTTCGCTCTTGAAGACGATATCCGTGTGGTGGCTCAGGTAGAGACCCTTAGTAATCTCTATGCCGCTCTCCAACGTTACCCCACCGATGTAGTCGTGCTCGAAGGTCAACTTATTGCGGGGACAGTCGATGCGATTCCCGAGCTTGTGCGGAGGGCTCCCGACGCCAAGCTGATCGTTCAGGTAACCGAGACCGACGAATCCAACACGGTGGAACTGTATCGTCGCGGAGTTCGCGGTGTGGTTCCGCGCTCGATCTCGCCGGATCTGCTGGTCAAATGTGTTCGCAAGATTGCGGAGGGAGAGACGTGGATCGATAACCGGTCGATCAACTGGGTCATTGAGGCCTACCGTGCCCAGGCGACTTCACTCACCGACCCAAAGATTCAGCCTAAGCTTTCAAAGAAGGAGCTGGCAATTATCAGCTGCATTACCCGTGGAATGCGAAACAAGGAGATTGCCTACCAGATCGGGACTACGGAGCAGGTCATCAAGAACTACCTCCGCAAGGTCTACGACAAGCTGGGAGTCTCCGACCGTCTGGAATTGGCGCTTTATTGTCTGCACCATGAGCTGCTGAAAAAATATACGCAGGATTTTGAAGGAGTCATGCTCCGCCAAGCAGAGTCGATGCAACCCTTACGAGCGAAGATGTAGCTTTCCGCGAAGAAGAGATGTGAAAAGGAGCCCACGTGGGCTCCTTTTCTATGCCTGCTGCCTCTTTACTGTTTATCGATTTCGATGTCGATTGTGAACTTTACCTCATCGCTGATCATGGCGTTTCCGAACTTCGGTCCGAAGTTGAAGTCGGTGCGCTTCAGCAGGCCGGTTGCGGAGAAAGCACTGCGTGTCTTGCCATCCTGGCCGGTAACTGGAGTAGCAGGACCATCGACGTCGAGGGTCACAGATTTGGTTACGCCTGCGAGCGTCAGGTCGCCGGTAAGGGTGAGCTTGCCATCGTGTTTAGCGAGGGAGGTGGATTTGAAGGTGAGCTGAGGGTACTTCTCCACGGTGAAGAAGTCGGCTGACTTCAGATGCTGATCGCGCTTTTCTACCCCGGTCGAGACGGTGGTTGTATCGGCGGTTGCTTCCACTGAGGACTTGGTGACGTCGCTGTCGTTATAGATGACGGTGCCCTTCAAGTTGGCGATGGAGCCATGGATCTTCGAGACCTGCAGATGGCGGACCTCGAAGTTGATGCTTGAGTGAGCCGGATCGATGGCCCAGGTCGTGGATTGAGCATGGGCAGCAATACCAGTCAGCGAAGCAGAGACCAAAGCAACGGCCATCAGGAGTCGATTACGCATAGAAATTTCCTCTTTCAAAATAATTGAGCGCTTTGCGACTCAGATGTCGGTCGCAGAAGAATAATCCAGAATTTGGTTTGCCGATGTACTGAATGTAATGGTGAAGGGAGGTTCCGCGCCATGGAAATTTCATTACCATCACGATTTTGACAATTTGGAGACACCCCACACACGCCGCAAGGGGATCTCGGCAACGACAGTGCTTCTGAAGATGTATGCTTTTCCTGGCCGATCGTAGCGCCGACGGGACGAAGATATGGGAATCGCAGAATCAGGTGTGAATCTCTCGAAGGGGATGTTGTCAGTCGCTGCTCCTTATCTGATAGAGCAGGACTGGGAGGCCTACACTCCCGAACAGCACGCCGTATGGGCGGAGCTGGTTCGTCGCAGAATGCCGCAGCTTCGCCAGCACGCATGCAAAGAGTACCTGGAGGGCTTCGAGCTGATCGGATTGCGCGAAGACCAGCTTCCCGATTTAAAGGCGGTCAGTGCCCGGCTTCAACCACGGACCGGCTGGCAGTCGACTCCGGTAAGTGGCTTTCTTCCGCCCGATGCCTTCTTTGAGATGCTGAGCGCGAGAATGTTTCCTACGACAACCTGGTTGCGAGATCGAGACTCCCTGGAGTACACGCCAGAACCTGATATCTTTCACGACGTCTTCGGCCACGTGCCTATGCATGCCCATCCGATCTTCGGAGACTTTCTCCAGCACTACGGCCAGGTATGCGCAGGATTAATGTCCGATCCTATTGCCCTGGAGAGAATGGGGCGGGTCTTCTGGTTCACGGTGGAGTTCGGCGTCATCCGGCAGGATGGTGAATTGAAGGTGTACGGCAGCGGCTTGATCAGCTCACACGGAGAGTGTACGCGAGTCCTTGCGGGCGGTTGCGAAGTGCGGGATTTTGAACTCGATGCCGTGATGAATCAGGAGTTCGATACTGGAGCAATGCAGCCGGTGCTCTATGCCGTGGAATCGTTCGAGCAGATCTATGAAGCGACGAAGAAGGCCGAAGAACGGCTGAAATAAGGCTGTTTCCACTGGGTGGAGTGGCTATCTGACAAAATAAGAAGAGAAGGCCCTCCGGAGAAGCCATGCCGGTGCGCGCCTTCTATACGTTTTCCAAAAGATGAGGTGAGGGATGAGGGCAGGGAACTGGACAAAGGTCTGGGGCGCACTGTTTTGTCTGTCGGCAGTTGCGGGAGCGCAAACGATTGCGAAGGTGGAAGCAAAGAGTGTGGCTGCTGTGAGCGGAGCGCAGGAAGGGCAGCCGGAGCAGACGATTTTGCCGTCACGGCCGATTCCCACCGGAAAAGCTCCATCCATGCGCGTGAAGCTTGTGAGTGAGGAGAAGGACCTGAGAACATATGCGGTCATCTTTCGAAAGGGAGATGAGATGCTGAGTGGTTTGACGGATTTCGCCATCGAATACCACATCACCGACGCTCACTTCACGGGGATTGGTGCGGTGAGCAGTGCGACGGTGGGGTGGCTGGATCTCAGCCGGAAGCTCTATCATGCGATTCCTGTAAATGAACAGGTTGAAGTTCTGTCGATGATCGGCGATATCGCGACCTTCAACGGAAAGCCCGTTGTTCATGCGCATATGGTCTTCGGAAAGCACGATGGCTCCACGGTGGGAGGCCATCTGTGGGAGGCAAACGTTAATCCGACAGTCGAGGTTTTTGTAACTGCCAGCACTACTCCACTTGAGAAGATTCCAGACGATGCTTCCGGCATGAAGCTGATTGATCCATCGAAGTAAAAATTGGTGCAACAGGATGCCTTATAAGCGGGCTGACGATGGAGCTTTGTTGACATCGATCAGCCCTTGCTCCTATTCTTTTGAAAGTTACTCCCAAATGACTTACCGCGATCAAACAGCTGTGTATGTCTCCATGTCCGGTACTCCCCGTACCGGCTGTCGCTGTTGTTGTCGCTGATTTTTCTTCCCCCTCAAAAAAAGTAATTGAACGATGAGCTTCTACTCGTGCGTTTTGTCGCGCGATGAATGAATTCGTCCGAACCTTATGCGGAGCCACCGTGTCCATTTCAAAGCTCTCTCTTCTCTTTTCTCTGGTCTTGCTGTCTCTATCTGCCTCTGCGTTTGCACAGGTAGATACGGGCGCCGTTGTTGGAACGGTTGTGGATAGCCAGCAGCAACGCGTTGCAGATGCAACAGTCGTGCTTAGACGTGATTCCACTGGTGTGGAGCGGACAACGAAGTCCGACCACGATGGAAATTTCAACTTCTCTCCCGTTTCTATCGGTACGTACTCCGTCTCGGTTGAGCATGAAGGATTTGAGCGGTATGTGCAGAGCGGCATTCCCATCAGCGCGCAGAGCACAGCACAGGTAAATGCCACGCTGCGGATCGGATCGATCTCACAAACCGTAGAGGTCGCTGCAGGAGTGCCTCTGCTGGAGACGCAGACCTCGTCTCTGCAACAGCTGGTGAATGGCCGCAGTATTACGGATCTACCGCTTAATGGACGAAACGTGACGTTCCTTGCACAGACCGCAGCCGGAGTGACGTTTGCGCAGGCCGATTCACGAGGGCTCTCGGCGAGCGGTTCTTTCAGCGCGAATGGCGCTCGTCGTGGACAGAACGACTATCTGCTGGATGGTATCGACAACAATGCGGCCATCGCCGACTATGTGAATCAGACGCAGTATGTCATCATGCCTCCGCCCGATGCGCTTCAGGAGTTTGTCGTGCAGACGAATAACTATTCGGCTGAGTTCGGTCACTCCGCGGGAGCAGTATTGAACGTCTCTACGAAGTCCGGAGGAGATGCCTTTCACGGATCGGCGTGGGAGTTTCTTCGCAATCAGGTGCTCGATGCGCGCAACTACTTTGCGACAGCTGCCAAGAAACCGGCTTATCGGCAGAATCAGTTCGGCTTCGCCGTCAGTGGACCGGTAGTCATTCCCAAGGTCTATAACGGCCATGGCAAGACCTTCTTCTTCTTCGACTATCAGGGGACGCGCATTGCGCAGGGCAGCAGCAGAGTGGTGACGGTTCCAACGTCGACGCAGAGATCATCGGGATATACCAACTTCGCCGATCTGATCGCTCTTCAGAGCGGCACGCGGACCGACTCTCTGGGAAGAGTATTTCCTGTTGGAACGATCTTCGATCCTGCTACTACCCGTCCGGTAACTGCGGGTGTTATCGATTCAACCTCAGGATTGGCCGCTACAGCCACCGGCTTTGTGCGAGACCCCTTCTACCAGGGAACGATCGCAGGACAAAGAAACTTCACCAGCGATGTACAGAGGGCGTTGCTCAATCAGCTGCCTGGGAATCGACTGAATCCCTCGGCGATTGCGCTGTTGAATCTCTATCCTTCGCCAACCGGAAACGGAATCATCAACAACTACACCTCGTTCCCCTCCGTGACCAACAACAGCGACGGTCTTGATCTGCGTATCGATCAACACTTCAGCGAACGCGATTCGGCCTTTCTGCGTTACAGCTATCTCAATACCGATCAGCTGAATCCAGGTCCGTTTCAGGGGATCGCCGATGGACAGTCGAGCCGCCCTGGAAATGGCGCGACGCAGGCGCAGAACATTGCTTTGAGCGAGACGCACATCTTCTCTCCGAGTGTGGTCAATGAGGCTCGCCTTGGATACAGCCGCGTCGCGGATATTCGCCGACAGCTCTTTGCCAATCAGGTCGGTCTGCCTGAACAGTACGGCATAGGAGGCATCCCGCAGTTTGCAGGCAACGGTGGTCTTCCTTCGCTGTCATTCGGAAACATGGCCAATCTTGGTCAATCGGGTTCGTTACCAAGCAATAAAGCCAGTGACATCACTCAGCTCTCCGACAACGTTACGATCTCTCGAAATCGTCATGTCTTTCGCACGGGAGTTCTCTACCAGAACATTCTCTATCCCACGTCGACGCCATCCTCATCGCGAGGATCTTTCGGATTCAACGGTATCTATACCTCGGTCGTCAATCAGACGGATGGATCGACCGATCGCGCACAGTTCCTCCTGAATCCCACCACGTCGACAGTCGCAGGTGGAATCAACAATGTTGGCGGAGCTAACAGCGTGAGCGCATCGAGCTTTCCACCTATCAGCAATCTTCATCGCTGGTATCTTGGCCTTTATCTGCAGGATGACTGGCGCGTGTCCTCGAAGGTCACCGTAAACCTCGGCTTACGCTGGGAGTACTACGGCGTGCCGAAAGAGCAGGATGGACGTCAGGCGAACTTTATTCCCGGCCCTCTGAGCAATCCGCGAGTCGGCGCCAGATTCCTCATTCCGACATCGCAGGCTGCGAATGTTCCTCAGCCCTTTATCGCTCTGCTGGCGAAGAACAATATCGCCTTCGTTCCTACCGGTAACGATGGCTTGGGAACAGCACAAAAGCAGAACTTTGCTCCTCGCTTCGGTCTCGCGTATCAGGCGACTCCGCGAATCGTGGTTCATGCGGGATTTGGCCTCTTCTTTGGTGGCTACGAGAACTACGGTCTTAGTGCGAGCCCTCCGGCAAACTTTCCTTTCAACGTAGCTACAAGCTATTCGGCTGCGAACTCCGTAACCCCGCTGACGCCGAATAACTCAATCGGTACGCTCGCCAATGGACTCATAAATGTGCCCCTGAACCCGGCGAATGCAAATCTGACGAATATCAGTCTGTTGGGCCGTCAGTATGACTGGCAGAGCGCATACAGCGAGGCCTACAATCTGCAGGTGCAGTACCAGCTGACTGCGACGACGGTGGTAAAGGTGGCCTACGCGGGCTCTGTCTCAAGGCATCTGCAAAGTCCCATCAACTCGAATACTCTCAACACCATTCTTCCGGCGACGGCTAATGCACAGACCAACAGCTTCTTCCCCGATTTTGCTCGCGGCGGTGCATTCCTGCTTCCCTCGGCGTCGACGAACTACAACGGTCTGCAGCTCGATGTAACTCGTCGCTGGGGACACGACCTTACGCTCAACGCAAACTACACTCGGTCGAAGTGCCTGGGCAATGCGCGCGACCAGCTGGACAACAACATCGGAGCCTATCGTGCTCCGTATGTTCCCGGCGCCGGCATTGGACTGGACTACGCTCTTTGCGACACCGATGTCCGCAATATCTTCCATACCAGCGGAGTCTATGAGCTTCCGCTGGGGCACAACCAGAAATTCCTGACGCAAGGGTTGGCCTCCGCTGTTGCGGGAGGCTGGTCCTTGCAGTGGATCGCCACTGTGCAGGGGGGACAACCGTTCACGGTAGCCTGCAGCACTACTACTGCAGCGGGCCTGGGTTGCAACGCTTTGAAGGTTGCCGGACAGAATCCATATACCAGCTCGAATCGAGTGGCGAACTTCCTGAACGCTGCCGCGTTTGCCAATCCGGCATCGACGGCAACGGGACTGGCGGCTCTTGGAGGATCGCCGACGCAGGTTACGGGCCCCGCTTATCGAAGGCTTGATCTTTCTCTCTTTCGTAAGATTGCTCTCGTGGATCAGACTCGCCTGGAACTTCGTGCGGAAGCGTTCAACGTCACCAACACTCCAAACTTCTCTGCACCGGGAAGTTTGAACTTCACATCGCCCGCGACCTTCGCTGCAATTACAAGCACGCGAGATAACTCACGGCAGCTGCAGTTAGCTGCAAAAATCCTTTGGTAGGAGCCAGAAATGTCTGAAAACTTACAAAGCCGCAGGTCCTTCTTCAAGGGAACAGTTGCGGCTGCGATGACTGCCGCGGTCCCTGCTTCGGTCGAAGCACAACCAAAAGCAGCTGCATCCGTACCGGCAAAGAAGCCGAACATCATCCTCTATCTCGCCGATCAGTTTCGCTGGGACTTTGTTGGAGCAAACGGACGTAACGGTTCAACGCATACACCGAACATCGACGCGTTGGCCGCCCGTGGCAAAAACTTCACTCACGCAGTGACCAACCAGCCGGTCTGCGCTCCTGCACGCTCTGTGCTCTTCACGAGTCGCTACGCTACAGAGACCGGTGTCTGGCACAACGGACTGATTCTCGACAAATCGCTTCCTACGCTTGCAGGAGAGCTGCGCAAGGGCGGCTATACCTCGAATCTTATTGGCAAATGGCATCTTGCCAATGGAAATCCGAAGAACGGTGGCGATCCTGGCCGTGTGAAGCCCGAAGAGAGAGGAGGCTTCCTCGATCTATGGGAGGGAGCAAATGCGCTCGAGCACACCTCTCATCCTTATGAAGGAACCATCTGGGATCAGAACGAACAGCCGATCAGCTTTAAGGATGAATACCGCGTCGACTTCCTCACCGATCGCGCAGAACGCTTCCTTCGCCAGAAGCAGGAGAAGCCCTTCTTCCTCTTTATCTCGCAGCTCGAACCTCACCAGCAGAACGACATGCAGAGACCGGTGGCTCCAAAGGGCGCGGCCGCGCGATTTGCTAACTCGACCGCTCCTGAAGATCTGCGCGCTTTGCCCGGAACATGGCAGGACCAGCTTCCCGATTACTACGGCTGCATCGAGGCCATCGATTCTTCAGTAGGCCGGATACGCCGCGTTCTCGAAGAAGAGCATCTTGCCGAGAATACGATCTTCGTCTTCATCAGCGATCATGGCTGCCACTTCATGACACGCAATCAGGAGTACAAGCGGAGCACGCACAACAGCTCCATTCGTATTCCTCTCATCATCGATGGTCCCGGCTTCCACGGAGCACAACAGATCCCGGAGCTTATCGGAATCATCGATATTGCTCCGACGCTGCTCGAAGCCGCAGGGGTTACGGTGCCTTCCTCATGGAAAGGACGCAGCGTTCTCCCTTTGCTCAATAGCTTCGAGGCTCGTGAGAAATGGCCGAATCAGCAGCTTATCCAGATCAGCGAGTCGATGACGGGCCGCGCAATCCGCACGAAGGACTGGACCTATTGCGTCGCCGATACCTCAGGCGATACGAAGCAGCCTGCAGCCACGACCTATCACGAGTATCAGTTCTACGATCAGCGCGCCGATCCGAATGAACTGGTCAATCTTTCGGGACGAAAAGAGTACCGTGCAAAAGCAGACGAGCTGCAACAGCAGCTGAAGAAGCTTCTCGTTGCGGCCGGAGAACCTGAGCCGGAGATTGTCCCTGCGAAGCTGTACCCGTAGAAGTGCCTTATTAAAAACAACCGGCCGGAGACTGATTCGATGTCTCCGGCCGGTTTGTTTTACCTCTATTTCTTGTATTCGTAAGGCTTGGTATTCACGGGCTGGTTATAGCGAATATTCGTGTAGACCGCAGTCTGGTAGTCGCCCGATGGTGTAAAGAACTGTTGCTTGAGCGAGACGGCCCGGTTGAGATCAACCCAGATAACGACGTGGCTGAACATATTACGAACGTTCGGGTCCTTAGAGACAAGGTCGAGCTTGGTCGTAGGGATCGTAGCGCTTCCGTCTGAGAGCTGCTCGACACCGAGATCGGTAATGGTCCAGGCCTTGGCCAGCTCAGAGCCACTCCCGCCAAAGCCGAGAGTCAGAAAGCCTTCATACTGACCTTTTTTATCGCCGGCATTAAAAACTTTGAGGTCTTTCGTGCCGGGATCGAACAAAGCAAGCTTGCCATCTTTGTAAGAAAAGAATCGCGCTCCCGGAGGCTGAATCTTTCCGCCCATCTCGAGTTTGCTGCCGTTCTTCTTGAAATAGATATCGCCATGCTGGGTCGTCGTCTCCTTGACGACCCGTTCATAGAATCCCTTCTGAAAATCCGCCTCTGCGGACTTGAAGCGGGTGCTTGCAGTGTCCATCTGGCGGAGAGCCTGATCGAGCTCGCCCGGTTTGACCTGGGCAGGAAGGGCAAGGGGTGCGGCGAAAAGAAGGGCGGTGGCCAGTCGGTGAATGATGGTCATGCGGTCAATGTTCTCCGGGAGATTAGATGCAGCCGGACAGGTTGAGTGTCTTCGGATAGATTCATTCTGTTGGAAGGGAAATCACAGAATTAGCGGGTGATCCAGGCGTTATAGGCGATCAAGTGCCCCTGAGCGTCGCGGACGAGTTCGTAGCGCTCCAGCGTGACCTCACCGGCGATAGGTTCGATGACGCGCAGGATTGCAGCGCGCACCGCGGCATCATTATCGTCTCCGCTGATGTACTGATGGATATCGTCGGCGCGAATCTGGTAGAGAAAGCGGCTGACATCGCCTTTGCTGCCTGCTTCCTTGACCAGAACCTCCGAGGAGTGAAGCGCCACTGTCTCGACAGGATGGTCCTTGAAGTCGATGAAACGGGGGCCGAGGAAGAGGAACAGCAGGATGAGCGTGACCATGACGTCGTAGTGGAAGCTTCCACGCTCATAGGTCCACCAGAAGTAGGAACGAAGAATCTTGAACATCAGGCATGCTCCTGACGGGAGATGACCGTCTCGCCGTTCATGTATGGGACAAGAGCATCCGGAACGCGAACGGAGCCGTCGGCCTGCTGATAGTTCTCAAGAATAGCAAGGTAGGTGCGGCCCACTGCGAGGCCGGAGCCGTTGAGCGTGTGAAGATACTCAGACTTCTTCGCTCCCGCCGGGCGGAAACGAATGTTGGCGCGGCGAGCCTGGAAGTCGGTGAAGTTGGAGCAGGAGCTGATCTCTCGATAGAGATTCTGTCCGGGCAGCCAGACCTCGAGGTCATAGGTCTTGGAGGATGCGAAGCCCATGTCTCCGGTGGAGAGAAGCATCCGTCTATAAGGCAGTCCGAGCTTTTCGAGGACGGTCTCGGCGTTGCGAGTGAGGGCCTCGTGCTCTTCGTCGGATTTTTCGGGCGTGGTGAATTTGACCAGCTCCACCTTCTGAAACTGATGCTGGCGAATCATGCCGCGGACATCCTTGCCGTAGCTTCCGGCTTCGGAGCGGAAGCAGGGAGTGTAGGCGCAGAAGGAGATCGGGAGCTGGGATTCGTCGAGAGTCTCGTCCCGGAAGAGGTTGGTGACTGGAACCTCAGCCGTAGGGATGAGCCAGTGATCGCCATCCTGTAGCTCGCCGGTGAAAGGACCTTTGTCGTCGCAGTGGAAGAGGTCTTCGGCGAACTTCGGAAGCTGGCCTGTCCCGAAGAGAGAGCGGGAGTTGACCATGTAGGGCGGAAGAACCTCGGTGTAACCGTGCTCGCGGGTGTGAAGGTCGAGCATGAAATTGGCCAGAGCGCGCTCCAGGCGGGCTCCTGCGCCAAAGTGGACGACGAAGCGGGAGCCGGAGAGTTTGGCGGCTCGGTTGAAGTCGAGGATGTTGAGAGCTTCGCCGATCTCCCAGTGAGGCTTGGGAGCAAAGTCGAAGCTGGGTTTCGTGCCCCAGAGTTTCTCTTCGCGGTTCGCATGCTCGTCCCGGCCAACTGGAACGGAGTCCTGCGGAAGGTTGGGGATGGTCGTGAGGATGCCCTGGAGTCGTAGGTCGGCTGCAGTGGCGCGAGCCTCGAGGGCTTCGACCTCTGTCTTCAGCGTGCGAGTCTCTTCGGTCTGGGCGGAGGCATCGGCGCCGGATTTGCGAAGGCGTGCGATCTCTTCGGTGAGCTTGTTGCGCCGGGCCTTGAGGGTTTCGACCTGCGTGATGGCGTCGCGACGTTCGCGGTCGATGGTGGCGAAGTCCGCAAGGGCGACGGCCGGATCCATGCCGCGAGAGCGTAATTTTTCTTCTACGACGGGCAGATTGGCCCGGACGAATGCTAAGTCGATCATTTGGTCTTATTTTAGCGGGTCTGGTTTAGATAGATGGATTTTGCACTCCCTTAGCGTAAAAGACGATGAATTTGCGTAATCTCAAAGCCATGCGACGACTCCTTTCTCTCTGCCTGATCGCGGCCCTCGTATGGTCTGCCGCGCCTGTAAGTTATGCCGATGTGTATCACGCAAATCCGAAGCTGGTTGTAATCGTGGTGATCGACCAGTTTCGTGGGGATTATCTGGACCGTTATCGCAGCGAGTTGAAGGCTGCCAACGGGTTCAACTTGTTTCTCAAAAGGGGCGCTTATTTCAGCGGATGCTACTACGGTTATGCGAATACGAAGACGGCTCCGGGGCATGCGACCCTCGGCACCGGAGCCTATACCGACGGCCACGGAATCGGCTCGAACGAGTGGTGGGACCTGAGCCGGAATACGGATCGTCCGATCAGTTCAGTCGAGGACGAACGCTACAAGGTTGTAGGAACCTTTGACGATCTTCCGGTGCTGCAGCCTCCCCCTGCGCCGAAGCCTACGGATGCGAGGATCGGTTCGTCACCGCTGAACCTGCAGGCGACGACGCTGGGCGATGAGGTCAGGCTTGCGACCGGCGGAGAGGCGAAACTGTTTGGCGTTTCATTGAAGGACAGGGCTGCGATTCTTCCGGCCGGACAGACGGCGAATGGAGCCTTTTGGATCGACAATGCGACCGGGCGGTTTGTGACCTCGACCTACTACATGTCCTCGTTGCCGGATTGGGCGACGAAGTTCAACAAAGGGCCTCGTCCGGCGCAGGCGGTGAAAGAAGCGAATCTTCCAGATACGACGCAGTTCTACGCGATGGTGGGAAGGACTGCGGCGGCGAACGGTTACGAACTCGACTTTGCGAAGGCGCTGATCGAGGGCGAGAGCCTGGGGCAGCACGGTATTACCGATGTCCTGACGGTGAGCCTGTCGGCGAACGATATTCTCGGCCACCAGATGGGGCCGGACTCGGATGACGAGAGGGAGATGGTTGTGAGTCTGGATCGCGATCTGGATGCGTTTTTTGGCTATCTGGATAAGAAGATCGGTCTCGGCAACGTGATGATCGCTCTAAGCGCCGACCATGGAGTCGCACCGGTTCCGGCGCAGGCGGCCAAGCTGGGCGTAGCGGCGGCGAGGGTCGATCTGGAGACGCTGGTCACCAATCTGAACAGTGCACTGAATGAGAAGCTCTCCCCCGGGAAGAAGGTGGATTACTTCCTTCCGGCGCAGGAGTTTCCTTATCTGGCGCTCAAAGAAAAGGCATTCGGTCCGCTGAAGGAGAAGGCAGCCGAGGAGGCGGTTCTGGCGGCTCTTCCGGAGGCGTTTGCGAAGCTGGGTGCTCCTCCGCAGCCTGCCAACAACAACGACACACCGGAGGCTACGCGGAAGTATGAGGAGAGCCGCGTGGAGCCCGATCCCAGGATTGCGTTTGCACGTACGAAGGTGGATCTGGCTGCGGGGAAGATTCCCCCGACGGAGTTCGGCCGGTTGATCGCTCATAGTTATACGGATCACGGCGGATGGTACGTGATGGTGGTTCCGACGGCTTACCAGATGGAGTATCAGAACGGAAACCAGACGACTCACTTTTCTCCGTGGAGCTACGACAGGCATGTCCCCCTCGCCTTCTTTGGAGCGGAGTTTCAGCCGGGGTACTACCGCGAGGCAGTGGAGCCGGTCGATATGGCAGTCACCTTTGCGTCGTTGCTGGGGGTGAATCGGCCTTCGGCGGCAGTGGGGCGAGTTCTGACCGAGGCACTGAAGCCGGTTCCGGCGGGAAAGTGATACTTCTACCTGACATTTTCAATGCAAAGTATTCATAATATATGACTTAATTCGGTACCTTGTTGAGTGGAGCCTTGGGAATATCCGAGGCTCTCTTCTTTTAATTTTCTCAAGATAGGGGGAACTGATCGGCAGTGTGGATGTGCCTGGGTTTGTTCGGGTTACGTGGGTTGCTCGCTTGACAGGGTTTGGGGGACGGTCTGGCGTTCTGCAAAAATACAGGGATTCTTCCGCTGCGCCTCAGAATGACGGTGCCGGGGCTGAATGACGGGTGCAGGGGGCTGGTGGTGCCGGAGAGTTATGACGGCGCTGAGGCTGACGATCCTCGAAAGGCTGATACTGCCCGGTACACTGGAGGTATATGGGAGAGGAAGCGGACGGTGAATAAGGGACCGGATATGGGAGTTACGGTCGCCGGAGTGGAGTTGCGCTCGCCGGTGATTGCCGCCAGCGGAACGTTTGGGTACGGGGTGGAGTTCGAGGAGATCGTCTCGCTGGACCGTATCGGTGCGTTTGTGACCAAGGGGCTCTCGAAGGAGCCTATGCCGGGTAATCCTACGCCGAGGATCATCGAGACTGCCGCCGGGATGATCAACGCGATCGGCCTTCAGAATATGGGAGTGCGTCCCTTCGTAGAGGAGAAGCTGCCCAAGCTGCGCCAGCTGAAGGGGGCGGTGGTGATTGCGAATGTCTTCGGCTATACGGTGGAGGACTGCCTGGAGGTGATCCGGGTGCTGAATGATGCCGAGGGCATCGTTATGTATGAGCTGAATGCGAGCTGTCCGAATACGAGCCATGGAGGGATGGTCTTTGGGACCGATCCGGGGCTTTTGAAGGAGCTGGTGTCGCGGACGAAGGAGATTGCCGCAAAGCCTCTGATGGTGAAGCTGTCGCCGAATGTGACGAGTATCGGGCAGATGGCGAAGGCTGCGGAGGAGGCTGGTGCGGATGCGGTCTCGCTGGTGAATACGTTTGTTTCGCTGGCGATTGATGTGGAGACAAGGAAGCCGAAGATTGCGAATGTGACCGGTGGACTCTCTGGACCGGCGATCAAGCCGATTGCGGTGCGGATGGTCTATGAGGCGGCCAAGGCAGTGAAGATTCCTGTGGTGGGGATGGGCGGAATCGTTCGGGCCGAGGATGCGGTGGAGTTCATGATGGCCGGGGCGACGGCGGTGCAGGTGGGCACGGCGAGCTATGCCGATCCGCGAGCTGTGGAGAATGTTGCGGTTGGGATGAAGAAGTGGTGCGTGGAGCATGGAGTGGAGCAGGTGAGGTCGCTTACGGGGACGGTGGCGATTTAAGGATTGCGCTTTTCGCGCGATTGACCCACTCATGCGATGAGACTGCATGAATGGGGTATCCGGTACCCGGCACCTGGCACTGCGTCCCCGGGTTGCTTTGCGATGAAACTGGCCTAAATGGTCCGTCGATTTGGTCGAAACGCGGGTCCTTCGACTGCGGCGGCTTTGCCGCCTTCGCTCAGGATGACAATTTATGAGGCTGTGTGTTGATACATAAAGCTGAATGACGGTTCTGGTGGTGCTGGTGAGACGGAAACAGTACATAAAGTTGGTGAGATGGAAACAGGACATTTAGGGAGACAGAACAGGACATAAAATAGAGAGTGATGACTTCACATAGCGCTCCCTCTACTGTTTCGGTTGATCTTCGTCCTGTTCGTCGCGCTCTTTTGTCGGTTACCGACAAGACCGGCCTTGTTGAGTTTGCCCGTGCCCTGGCGGGGCATGGGGTTGAGCTGGTTTCGACCGGTGGGACTGCCAAAGCTTTGCGCGACGCAGGCCTGATGGTGAAGGATATCAGCGAGTTGACCGGGTTTCCGGAGATGCTGGATGGCCGGGTGAAGACGCTGCATCCGAAGGTGCATGGCGGAATTCTGCACATGCGCGGCAATGCGGAGCATGTGGCGGCGGTGGAGTCGCACGGCATCGAGCCGATCGATATGGTGGTGGTGAACCTGTATGCCTTTGAAAAGACAGCGCAGAAGCCGGGCGTGGCGTTTGCCGACGTGATCGAGAATATCGATATCGGCGGACCCTCGATGGTGCGGTCGGCAGCGAAGAACTTCGAGGATGTGGCCATTGTGACCTCGGTGGCCGATTACGGTGTGTTGGCCGAGGAGCTTGCGGCGAATAAGGGAAGCCTGACCCGGGCCACACGGTGGCGGCTGGCGAAACAGGCCTTTGCGGTGACGGCAGCCTACGATGCCGGGATTGCGACGGCGCTGGAGAGTATTGAGGTTCCCCACGGACCGGCGGTGTTTTCAAAGGAGCTGCCTCAGACGCTCAGGATTATCGATCCGCTGGCGCAGACGCTACGGTATGGAGAGAATCCGCACCAGAAGGCCGCGCTGTATGTGGATGGAAGCGGCAAGGGAGTCGCCGCCGCGCAGCAGCTTCAGGGCAAAGAGCTGAGCTATAACAACCTGGTCGACCTGGATGCGTGCTGGGAGCTGGTGAGCGAGTTCGATGCCGCAGTCGAGGCTGCGGTGGTGATTATCAAGCACACGAACCCCTGTGGGGCTTCGACGGGAACGACGGTGCTGGAGGCCTACAGGCGAGCGCTTGAGGCTGATCCGGTCTCGGCGTTTGGCGGGGTAATCGGTGTGAACCGCGAGGTGGATGTCGAGGCTGCAGAGGAGATTGCCAAGCTGTTTGTGGAGGCGATTGTGGCTCCGGGCTTTAGCAAAGAGGCTTTGGAGCGGTTTGCCGCCAAGAAGAATCTGCGGCTGGTGAAGATTGTCGCGGCAGAGACGCCGAGGGTGATCAAGCAGGTTTCTGGCGGGTTGCTGGTGCAGGATGCGGACCGGCTGCGGATCACGGAGGCCGAGTTGAAGGTGGTGACCGAGCGGAAGCCAACTCCGGAGGAGATGCGGGCGCTTCTGTTCTCGTGGAGGGTATGTAAGCACGTGAAGTCCAATGCGATCGTGTATGCGCGTTATTCGGATGGCCACGGGCAGACGGTCGGGATTGGCGCGGGGCAGATGAGCCGGGTGGATGCGGCTAAGTTTGGCGCGATGAAGGCGGTGCTGCCTCTGAAGGGGACGGTCGCGGCTTCGGATGCATTTTTCCCGTTCCCGGATGGCCTGGAGACGATTGCAGAGGCAGGGGCTACGGCGGTGATTCAGCCGGGAGGCTCGGTAAAGGACGCCGATGTGATTGCCGCAGCGAACCGGTTGGGCGTGGCGATGGTTTTGACGGGAGTACGTCATTTCCGTCACGGATGAGGAAAAAGCCGAATATAATCACGGCCAAGCCATTCGATGACGCTGTCTCCAGCTATTTGCAGCCAATCCGCAGCAGTCGTCGTCTAAATGGAGTGACTTTGTTCGACTATCAAGTCCGTTTTGATCAGGTTTTATACTTCGGCGGCACAGGAACTTATTGATGATGAACCCTCTTTCACGTGCCTCCAGACTTCGGCTGCTTTCTGCGGCGGCTGTGTTGGCCGTAGTTCCAGCGGCGTGGTCTCAGACACCTGCACCGGCTGCTCCCCATGCTTCGCAAGGACAGACGACTGATCGAGCGTCGGCTTACTACCACTATGGTCTCGCTCATATGTACGAGGACATGGCGGTGAGCGCGGGGCGTCCGGACTATGCGACGCAGGCGATTGAAGAGTACAAGCTGGCGATGGACGCCGATCCGAGCTCTACGACGCTGCAGGATGGGCTAGCGGAGCTGTACTTCAAGCTGGGGCGGATTCGTGAGGCGGTGACCTCGGCGCAGGAGCAGGTTAAGAAAGATCCGAACGATGTGACTGCGCATGAGCTGCTGGGCAAGGTGTACCTGCGATCGCTGGGCGATATGCAGGGGCAGCAGTCGGGCCAGATGCTCAAGCTGGCAATTGCGGAGTACGAGAAGCTGGCTGCTCTGAAGCCGAATGACGTGGAGACGCACCTGCTGCTGGGACAGCTGTATGGTCTGAACCACGATTCGGCGAAGGCGGAGGCGGAGTTCAGGTCGGCGCAGAAGATCGACGGCGGCTCAGAAGAGGTTGTGCTGAATATGTACCGGCTCTACACGGAGCAGGGAGATTTTGCACATGCGGCCGAGGTACTGAGTTCGGTCCCTGTGGATGACAGGAGCGCGCGGATCGACTTTGCGCTGGGTGCGACGTATGACCAGCTGAAGAAGCCTAAGGAAGCGATTGCTTCCTATCGCAGGGCGCTGGAGGATGATCCGGAGAATGTCGACAGTCAGCGTGGTCTGGCGACGGCATTGCTGCGTGACGGTCAGCTGGATGAGGCTCTGAAGGTCTTCAACAGCATTGTTGCCGCTGAGCCGCAGGATGCTCAGTCGCAGATAAAGATTGCGGATATTCAACGTCAGCAGGGGCATTATGACGATGCTCTGGCGACGCTGGAGAAGGCCAAGCCGTTGGCGCAGGACTCGGTTGAGCTGAACTATAACGAGGCTCTGGTGTATGACTCGCTGGGGCGGTACGACGATGCGATCCGCACACTGAAGACGCTGTTGGATGGGACGACGAGATCGGATGGAAGGTACTCCGACCAGGAGAAGGGAAACAGGGCGATCTTCCTGGATCGGATGGGAATTATCTATCGCGAGCAGAACAAGACTGTCGAAGCGGTCGATGCTTACAGGCAGATGGTCTCGCTTGGCGGGGAGTTTGCCAAGAGCGGTTATCAGGGGCAGGTCGATGCTTACCGCGATGCGCACCAGTGGAAGGAAGCCACTACGGTAGCTGCTGAGGCTGCCAAGGCGCTGCCGAAGGATCAGGGCGTTCAGCTGACCTATGCAGGCCAACTGGCGGATACGGGCAGTGTGGATGAGGGGATTGCGCTTGCGAAGGCACAGATCTCTTCGGCAGGGAATCAGCCTGACGACCGCGAGGTGCATCTGGCCCTGGCGAATATCTACATACGGCTCAAGCGGTGGCCGGATGTGAACAAAGAGCTGGACGCAGGTGAGGCGCTTTCGACCAAGCCGGAGGAGAAGCTGTATGTTTACTTCCTCCGCGGGATACTTGCGGACAAGCAGAAACAGTACGACACTGCCGAAGCGCAGTTCCGCAAGGCTCTGGAGATCGATCCTCAGAATGCGACGATTTTGAACTATATGGGGTATATGTGGGCCGATCGCGGAGTGAAGCTCAATGAAGCTCTAGCGATGGTTCGCAAGGCCGTGGAGCTGGACCCCCAGAACTACGCTTATCTGGATTCGCTGGGATGGGTGTACTACAAGACAGGGCAGTACGCGCTGGCGGAAGAGAATATTCGCAAGGCCAACGAGCGCAACAGCGGCGATCCTACGATTCACGATCACCTGGGAGAGGTGTACGAGAAGACAGGGAAGCTGAAGCTGGCTGTGACACAGTGGGAACGCTCGTTGACCGAATATGCGCGTTCACTCCCGGCCGATGCCGATCCTGAGGATATAGCCAAGGTGCAGCATAAGCTCGACAACGCAAGAGTTAAGCTGTCGAAGCTGAATACATCTTCGGTCAAGTAATTTCTGTTTTTGGGACGCGTCGTGATGGATACGGCGCGTCCTTTTCCATTTAAGGCAGCACACAGTCGATACGGGTAAACTCAATTTGGTATGACAAAAGATCTTAAGCGCTGCGCTGTTGTTGGAGACGATGCCGATCCATTGGTCGCGCGCATCTATCCTGCGCCGGCGCGGTCTGGGCGAACGGCTTTTCAACGCGACCGCGAGCGTGTGGTGCAGTCGCGTGCTTTTCGAAGGCTGGCGGGAAAGACCCAGGTGTTTACCAGTCGATCTTCCGATCACTTCCGCAGCCGATTGACCCATACGATCGAAGTCGCGGAGATTGCTCGCATCGTTGCGCTGCAACTGGGATTGAACGAAAATCTCGCGGAGACACTGGCCTTGGTGCATGACATTGGGCATCCTCCTTTCGGTCATGCGGGAGAGCGGGCGCTGGATCGGTGTCTGCGTCAACATGGTTTGAGCTTTGACCATAATCTGCATGCACTGCGAATTGTGGAGCACTTCGAGCAACGCTATGCGGCTCATCGTGGCTTGAATCTGACGCTGGGAGTGCGTGAGGGAATCATCAAGCACTCGCGAGACTACAAAGCAGAGAAACATCCTGAGCTTGCTGAGTATTTTCTGGAGGAGAGGCCTCCGCTGGAGGCTCAGTTGATTGACCTGGCCGATGAGATCGCTTATCTCACGGCGGACCTGGATGACGGTGTGGAGTCAGGTCTTCTGGAGATAGGACATATCCGCGAGAATGTCACCATCGTAGGCCGCTGCTATCGTACGGTCGAAGAACGGAATCCGGGAGTGGAAGAGAAGTATCTCTTCCATGAGGCACTGCAGCTGATGCAGAACGTTTTGACGGACGATCTGATTGCAACGACGCGTCTGAACTCCAATGCTATTGGAGCTTCTTCGCTTGAAGATATTCGGCAACATCCGGCACGCCTCGCTCTTTTTTCCGAGCAGGCCGAGTCGGAGAGGCTGGAAGAGAAGCGCTATCTTTACGACACTCTTTACACCTGCGACTCTCTCGAGCGAGAGCATGACAAGGCCGAAGAGGTTGTGACGGCGTTGTTCAATTTCTGGATCGGAAGTCCTGAAGAGCTTCCGCCGAGCTATATCGAAGAGATCGAGGCTGAGGGGCTGGCGAGAGTTGTTGCGGATTATATTGCCGGAATGACCGACAGCTTCATTCTGGAACAGTATGCACAGATAAAACGAACTGTACGGCGCTGAGTTTTGAAGTGGGAGTAGAATTCCTGCACCATGAACTTTTCAGTGTCGAACATTACAGCTCTGGTTGTGGCGGCGAGCTTCGCTGGCGGCCTTAATATCTATGCGACTGTTTTGACGCTCGGTATTCTGGCTCGTACGCACTGGGTGGAACTTCCGCCCGGCCTCGACGGCATAGGAAACACATGGGTTCTGGTCGCTTGCGCATTGTTGTTCGTGGTCGAGTTTTTTGCGGACAAGATTCCGGGATTCGATGTGATCTGGAATGGCCTGCAGACAGTGGTGAGGGTTCCGGTAGCGGGTCTGGTTGCTTATCACGCCAGCTCGCAGCTTTCGCCGCAGATGCAGCTATTGGCGACTGCGATAGGAGCTGGAATTGCACTCGCTGCTCATAGTTCGAAGACACTGGTGCGTGCCGCGGTTACGCCAAGTCCAGAGCCGGTCTCGAATATTGCGCTCAGCTCGACCGAGGATGTGCTTGCGATTGGGATTACATGGTTCGCAACGCATCATCCGATCATTGCGGCTTCGATGGCGGCTTGTCTTTTGATTACCGCGTTTCTGGTGGCGTGGATACTTCTGCGTGCGATTCGCAGACCTTTGAAGAAGATCTTTCGGCCTGATCTTGAGACGGAGATACAAAAACCACAGAGTTAGAGCTGCCCATCATTCGGGACGATTCAGAGTGGGTAGGTTGATGAGGAAGAGCTTTGCCGGGTCGAGATAGTCGCCTTGCCAACGCACACTGAGATGAAGGTGCGGCCCTGTGACGCGTCCTGTTCCGCCGCTTAGTGCAATGAGCTGGCCGCGCTTTATCTGCTCGCCTTCTTTTACATTGAACTTCGACAGGTGCATGTAGAGCGTCGTCAGGCCGAGCCCGTGATCGATGATGACGCAGTTGCCTTCGAAGTAGAGCGGACGGGCGAGTACAACGCGCCCGGCGTTGATGGCCATGACTGGAGTGCCGGACTTCGCCCGGTAGTCGAGACCGCGATGGATGCTGGCGAGCGACCCATTGAAGACGCGCCGGGTTCCGAAGGAGTCGGTGCGTGGGGCGCTTCGCAGAGGTGGAGAGAATCGGCCTGTCCAGAGAGGCGTTGAAGCAGTGTCGGCAAACACTTTGTTCTTGATTATCTGATCGGCGGCTATGATTTTCTGCGCTTCAGGATCAGGTTGAACAAACTTTTCCGGGACGGTGAGAGGTATCTCCTTATAAGGAGCGGGCGCGACGTCGATTGCGCGACGAAGTGTTTGTGTGGCTCCGTCGCGGATTATCTCAACGATGAGTTCGTAGCTGCCGGGTTTGGCGGCGACATCGATGCCGGCGAGAGAGTACCACGCGTCGGGGTTGCTCGATGATTTGAAGAAATTGAGAGTGTGCCCCTGCCACTTTCCAGTGATGGAAGTTGCTTTACTCGCTTCAACATGAAAGAGGCTTGGAGATCCGCTGGCCAGGTCCTTGGGAATCCAGGAGACGGAGATTATTTGCTGCGCCAGGGCGCAAGGGAACAGTGCAGTGAAGAGGAGGAATAGACGGAGGGTTTGGAGGCAGATCTTCATGCGGAACGGATCGTGCATTTTCTTTTGAGGTCCATCATAGCTGGATAAGGATCGCGAAGATTGAGTTCGCGATCCTTATCACAACTATTTAGTACGTCAGGCGTAGAGCGAGCTGCACCTGACGAGGGTCGCCAACGGCTGTGGGACGGCCGAAGGAGGGAGATGGCGACGTTGGATAGATGCCCGTGCCGAAGGTGCTGTTGGGGATGAGGTTGTTACGGTGATTGAGTGCATTGAAGGCTTCGGCAATGCCTTCAAGCCGCATGCGTTCTGTAAGACGTACGGTCTTGCTCAGTCGAGCGTTGAGAGTGAAAGAGTCGAAGCCGATTCCTGCGTTGCGGCCAATGACAGTGCCGGGAAGGACGTTTGTGCAATTGATGATGCCTGGAACGCAGGGCCGCATTGTGGTTCCCTGGATGCTGTTGGCACCTGTGGTGATGTTGAACGGAAGTGCGGAGTAGTACTGCAGAACGCCGCTGAGCAGAAGGCCCTTGCGAATGTTACTCCATAGGCCCGGGGTGGCATCCATCGACGTGTGTATGGTGCCATCGAAGACTACCCGGTGACGTTGATCGTCGTCGGAGCGGCTGCGATCCTGTCCGATGTTGAAGTTATTGATCGGAGAGCTGAAGAAAAATTCGCCGACATCGTCGATTGCTTTAGACCAGGTATAGGAGACACGATAGCTTCCCCAGCGCGAGGGGCGCTGAAGAAACGATACAGAGAGACCGTCGTAGTAGGAATCGGCTGCCGATTGATATTGCTTGTTGTTGCCATAGGAGGCGTTAGGGCGGCATCCGTTGTTGGCACCGGTCGCGATACAGGAAGGAGTATTGAGATTGATTGACGCGATCAGATGCAGGCCACGTACGTGTTGGTAGCTGATGCCAAGTGTGCTGTTCGCAGCAAGCTGTTGTTCGATTTGAAGCGTGGCTTGCTGGGAGTAAGCGTTTTGCATGTGCGGGTCCATCGTGGTGAAGTTGACCAGCACCCCCGCAGGTTGAGCAGAGAGGATCGAAGGGAAACGTGGTGCTCCGGCTTGCGTGGGCGAAAGACTGACGGTGACGAAGGTGGAGTCGTTGATATTAGTTGTATTGCCGCTGGATTGCAATGCGTTGGAGAGAGCTCGCAGAGGCACCCGGTCGTAGAAGAGACCAAAGCTGCCTCGCACCAGAGTTCGACTATTTGAAAACGGTTCCCAGGCAAAGCCTATGCGAGGAGAGATGTTGTTCGTGTCTGTGTCGATGGATTTCAGGAACTGAAGATCGTAGCGGAGCCCTGCATTCAATGTGAACGAAGGGGAGAGCCGCCATTCGTCCTGAACGAAGAAGCCGAGGTTAGGATTGCTCTGCGAGACGATGGGATTTCCAAAAGATTGTGTGTAGCCGGAGTTGTTGTAGGTCCCTGAGAGAAAGCTGTCCAGAGAGGAGAAGGAGTAGCTGCCACGGGAGTTTTGAGGAAAGGTGATGGTCAGATCGTTGTAGAGGAAGTCGGCGCCGATGCGCAGAGAGTGTGCACCGGCCTGATGAGAGAGATTATCGACAATCTCGTACAGGTTGTTGAGTCGTGCCTGCGGAGACGAAGATAATGTGCCGAAGGATGCGACTCCGGAGATACTGACCGCAGGGCCGATGAGATCGTTTGATGGTGCGGAAAGATCGCTGTGAGTGTACTGGCCGCGCGTCTCGTTTACGGTTTTAGGAGAGAGAGCAGCTATGTTGCTGGCTGTAACGGTATTGTCTACATCGTGGAGTGCAGATGCGGCTGTGGTTGCGCTAAGGGCTCCCGCGCCCCGGGAGTTCTGGCTGTCTACGTTGTAGAAGTTATAGCGAAGGCTGAAATCATCTTTGCTGTTGAAGTGATGATCGAGCCTGCCAAATCCATTGTTGGTTCGGACTGGATTTGAATAGATACCAGTGGCGATCTTCGGACCTCGATAGCCAATTAAATCGAGGTTGGAGTTGATCGCAGCGATATTGGCGGGAGTGATTGTGACGATACCGTTCTGGTTCAACTGCCGGCGTTCAAAGTTCCCAAAGAAGAAGGTGCGTTTACGGATGATAGGACCGCCCAGGCTTGCGCCGTACTGCGCCTGCGTAAGAGGGAGAGTGCTCTGTGAGAGAGCGTTGCTGGCGTTGAATCTTTGATTGCGGAGAAAGCCGTACAGGTTGCCGTGAAATTGATCTGTGCCACTTCGAGTGACCATGTTGATGTAACCGCCGAGTGCGCGGCCAAACTCCGCCTGTCCTCCGCTTGTTACGACCTGCATCTCGCTGACGACATCGAGACCGTAGAAGGTACCGGTGAGACCGGCCGCGTCGTCGTTTGCAGATAATCCGTCGACGATGAAACTGTTAGAAAAATTGCGCTGGCTGTTTACAGAGTAGCCCTGTCCAACAACAGCAGAGGTTTCGGCAAAGAGCTGTGTGCTGGCGGTGTTGGTGGGCGAGACTCCCGGCACAAGAAGGGCAAGGTCGAGATAGTTTCTGCCCAAAAGAGAAAGGTTCTGGACTTCGTTCGGAAGAATGGTTTCGGCGATCTGGCTGCGGTTTGTCTCCAGTACGGGCGCTGTTGCAGAGACATTGATGGAAGATTGGTCAGACGCAACGGTCAGAGTGACTGGAAGGTGGAAGTCTGCGCCTACCGTCAACACAATATTGTTGGCTGATGCGGCGAAGCCAGTCTGGGTAATGCTGACCCGATAAGCGCCGACGGCGAGATAGGGAAAGCGAAAACGTCCCTCTTCATCCGTTGCCGTAACATGGCTGACTTCGGTTGCGAGTTGTGTGGCGGTAACGGTTGCGTTTTGAACAACCCGACCTGAAGGATCGGTGACGCGACCGCTGAGAGATGCATTGTTGACGGTCTGTTGTGCTTGAACGGAAGGGGGAGAGGACAAAGCTAATGCGGCGAAGACGGCAAATTTTATGAAGCGCTTCATGGAAATCCCTCGTAGATCTCGGCTTTTGCAGGCGCCATCCGGCGCCGTTGTGATTGCTTTACGGGAGGGAAGGAAGCTTGTTTGGCGGACCGCGTTTCTGTCGTGAGCGGTCGAACGAGATGCGGTAGTGTGCCTCAGTTTGAGCGACGAGTACAGCCAGGCCCGCAGGCAAGGGCAGTTCCGCTGATTCACTAGTGCGGATAGAGTCGGTGTGGACTCCGGACCATTGGATCGACGCTGGATAGTAGGGGCATCGCTCGTGCGGAGAAGCGAGTTGATGTCGGGCCGTGTCTCCGGAGAGTTCTTGCATGGAAGGCATGGCGCAGTGATGCGCGCCACCGCGGCGACAGCAGGCGGGCAGGGAGCTGTTCGAGATGCTCGCGGCGAAGAGAGGCGAGATCAGCGGAAGGCCGATGAACAGCAGCAACGTGATGGCGATAAGACGATGCACGTTCTCAAAGAAACAACAGTCAAGGCCTGCTGGATGAATTGCCGATAGGGAGCAGATTGCACCCCAGGCAAAGCAGAAAGCAGGAAAATAGATGGATTGAAAGGGAACTAGAAGTTAGGAACGGAGGGTCGAAGGAGGACCGCGATCATGCCTGGAGATCTCACGAGCGTCATCGGAGATCGCATCCAAGGCAGACAGGCAGGAGCCGAGAGATGGCTGATAGAGAAGGGATGAATTCTCTACATGAAGCCAGATGCCTGTATGGCTTGTCGTTGTGGCAGTTGCAGGCCACATCGGACAGTTTTCCTGCTGCGCACTTAGCTGGGGTCTGTTGGATTGTTTGTGTGCCATTGTGGAGCAGTGATGCGCTCCATGACGACGACAGCAAGCCGGAAGATTTGTATCACCTACTGACAGCGTTGCGGCCATAAGAGGCGGCAGCAACGGCAGGCTGGACATTACCAGCAACAGGATGGCCAGCAGGCGACGCATGTACGGATTGTAGTACCGATTTGATTCCGGCGCAGAAGTTTTTGGATCACCTCTGAGTTTGTCGCAGCCATTCTTCGAAGAAGCCGAGTAATTCTTGTGGTGGTTTAATCCAGGCTTTCGCTTGAGTTTCGCGATATTCGTCACGCACAAGAACCGAGAGTCCTCGGTCTGCCAGAATGCGAAATCCATCTTCGTCTGTGAGATCGTCGCCTAGGAATGCGACCGGAGTATTGGGGGGCAGGTCTTTAAGAATGGCGGTGACGGCATCTCCTTTATTGGGACGAGTAACTCGCAGTTCGAGCCCGCCATCGAAACGCAGTAGTTTCAGACCAGAGTGTCTGGCAAGATCGGCCCATCCTGCCTGCGTATCTGATTCCACTTTTTCGATCTCCGTTTCGGATAGGCCTCGCCAGTGGACTGCTACTCCTCCTGGTTTGGTCTCGACCAGTGAGGCCATTCCGTTCGATCGCAACCAGCTGCTCGCCTGATCGAGAGCCGAGATTATCTCTGGATCGATCGCAGCCTGACGCCGCGTTCCATCCACGAGCAGGTGTTCGAGGCCGTGTGCTCCCCATATCTCGAATCCTGTTAAGGGAGCGAGCAGGGCTTGTACTTCATGGATGGCACGACCGGTTACGATGACGATTCTTGTCTCGTTGCGTCGCAGAATTTCCTGGAGCAGGGGAAGGACGCCGGGGTAGGGATAGGCCTGATCGCGCTCGGTCTGAAAGGGAGCCAGTGTGCCATCGTAGTCCAACATCAGAACAGAGGACTGCGCCTTGTTGAGTCGACTTAGAAAATCCGTAAGGGAAGCGGTTCCGGATTTTTCCAACATTCTTAAAATCTCCATTGCTGTATTCATATCTCGTCTATCGCCCTAAACGAAGTTCGCAGAGCTCTCCGATTAGACTGCCAGCCCACCAGTAAATATTGTGTTCTCGAACGGTCTTACGCATGCGACGCATGCGATCGATGATCTCCGCCGTATCCATCTCGAGGATCGTCGCGATGGCTTCTCCGGTCCCCTGGATGTCGTAGGGATTGACGATGATTGCATCCTGCAGCTCTCTTGCTGCTCCCGTGAATCTACTTAGAATGAGGGCTCCTCGTTCGTCCGCGCGCGAAGCCACATATTCTTTTGCAACTAGATTCATGCCGTCATGAAGTGAAGTGACCATGCAGAGATGGGCCGCACGATAGTAGCGCCGTACTTCTTTGTGAGAGTGTTGACGATTCAGAAAGACGATGGGTCTCCACTTGCCATGTTTGAAGCGATCATTGATGCGGTTTGCTTCCGATTCAACTTCTCTTTGGAACTCTGCGTATTTAGGAATATTGCTGCGTGTGGGAGCTCCAATTTGTATGAAGGTGAACTTGCCCTGATAGCGAGGATGACGTTCGAGGAAGGATTCGACTGCCTGGAAGCGCTCGACGATTCCCTTGGTGTAATCCACTCGATCGACGCCCACGCCGAGGAAGGTCGCTTCGATACCGAGCTCGGAGATGAGTGCGCTGCGTTCTTCTTCGGAGCTGCTCTCCGGCTGAGACGATACTTCATCCGTTAGTTCCACACTGATTGGAAAGGGGAGTACAGACGACCAGTGGTCTCTTCGTTTTACGGAGAAGTGTTCCCAATCTACACGGGCTTCAAGAACGCGATCGACGGTATTGAGAAAGTTATTGCAGTGCGCCTGCACGTGAAAGCCGATCAGGTCTGCTCCCAGAAGCCCATCGAGCAGCTCACGCTGCCAGGGGCAGATGCTGAATGCCTCCGGATTGGGCCATGGGATATGCCAGAAGATCGCTACTCTGGCATGAGGCATGCGGTCTTTGATCATGCGGGGCAAGAGTGTGAAGTGATAGTCCTGAATCAGGACGACAGGATTTTGTTCGCCCGCCATCTCCTGGACGAGGGCATCGGCGAACCTTTTGTTGACGGCGTTGTAGTATTCCCAGTCTGAAGCTCGGAACGTCGGACGCGTATGCGCCATGTGGCAGAGCGGCCAGAGTCCTTCGTTTGCGAAGCCATAGTAGTAGCCCTCTTCCTCTTCGGCGGTGAGCCACACTCGTCGAAGAGTGTACTTGGGGTCATCTGGAGGAACCTGCAACCGATCATTGCTGTCAACGGTATCTGTATCGGCAGTGCCGCTTCCTTGGGCTATCCATGTGCCGTTGCACGCACAGAGGATGGGCTCAATCGCGGTGACGAGACCGCTCGCAGGAACGGTTACAGTTATTGCGCTGCCTTGCCAGTTATGGACGTACGGCTCTCGATTCGACACAACGAACAGGCTGCTTCCATCGAGCTTGTTGCGGACGTGTTCGGCGAGACGCTGGGCGGTCCATAAAGATTCGTTTGTGTTTCGCAGGCGGGCTTCAATCTCGGCGGCCGCGCGTGCTCTGTGCATGCTCTCCGCAAGCGGGGCCATCTCCCGCGCCAATGGCATCAGAAAGTCCAGATCTTTAGAGGGAGGTTGAACGACCTGCTTTCCCGTGCGGAGTGTCTTCACCCATTGCGCTGCGCGGGCGATGGGACCGACGAGGCTCCAGCGCACAATCAACAATGTGATTGCTACGATAACGAGAACCTGGCCGGCTATGCGAATAAAGACACGGCCCCAGACCCGGAAGATCTCTGCGCGTATATATGCGGTCTCGTAGATGATGACGATTCCACCAATAATGCTCTTATCAGCAGCGTGCAAAGGGGCTGCGAGCAGGTAGACGCGTCTGAAGCGCAGGCTCGTGAATGCGGTTTCAGGATGATCGCTTGCAATTGCAGTTTTGAGCGATGGTGGCTCGCCGGGAAGAAGCGAGCCAAGCTCGCGCGTCATAACAAGGTTCGATCCTGAACGATCGTAAATTCCGATCCCCATCAGGTGATCGCGATTGCTGAATCGGCTGACTAACTGTTCAAGCTTAAGTGTGTCTCCGTTTGCCAGATATAGTTCCGCACTGCTGGCGAGGCTTTCGCCGAAGGTCTCTGCCTTGTGTTGAAGGTCACGTCGCAGAGCCTCCTTTTCGTCCCGAACATCAGACCAGGATGATACAAGTGAGACAAGGGTCACCCCCAGAATCAGCGCTATGATCAGTCGCAAACTTAAAATACGCATAAGTTGATAGATGCATGTTTCTGCAATGGCGGCAGCTAGTTAGCTCAAAATACGGCAGCAATCCGGACGGATTTTTTGCAACAAAATGGGCATCTGCCGGGCGTGAAGCGCAGTTGTTTACCGGTCAGAGTGGCCGAGATTCCGGTCCGGGGCGATGCGATCGCGAATCAATTGCTTAAGTTCTTTCATCTCGGGGAAGCGCTCTTGTTTTGCGCGCGACCAGACGGTATCGCCGGATACGCGCACCTCAAAGATGCCTCCCGTACCGGGTTGCAGGCAGACTTCGCCGATCTCATCCTGAAATGTTGTCAACAGCTCCTGAGCGGTCCAGGCTGCACGAAGGAGCCAGCGGCACTGCGTGCAGTATTCGATCTCAACCCGTGGAAGCTCTTTGTTCATCTCTCTCAAGGGTAAATGAAATTGCTTAGAAGATGTACTCGTTCGTGGGACTTCAGTACGGCAGGAAGATGTCGTAAGGAGTTAGGCAGGTGAGCTTGCCGTTGACATTTGGCGCAGGGGGAAGTCAGTCTATAAGCGGGTTTCTTCTGTACATATTAAATCTCACCTGTGAAAGTTGCTTTCATGGCCATATCGCGTTACTCGCTGCCTTTTTCTATGTTGATATTGATTGCCGCATGGGGTGCGCTTTTTGCACATGCGGCGGGCAAGACCTGTGATGTCCGACAGATGGGAGCTGTCGGTGATGGACACACGAAGGACACAGCAGCGATTCAACATGCGATCGATGAATGTTCTGCATCGCGTGGAGGGATCGTGCACTTCAATGCAGGCACGTATGTTTCGGGGCCACTGAATTGGAAGAGTCACGTTCACCTTCAATTGGACGCAGGCGCTACGTTGTTGGGCTCTCCGGATAGAGAGGACTATCCGATTCGTGAGGACGCCAAGTGGCGCAAGGTTTCGTTACTGCACGCAGACCATGCCTCAGATATCTCTCTAACGGGAGAAGGCACAGTGGATGGCAGCGGACATGTTTGGTGGGAGGCGAAGGCGGAAGATCGAAAGAAGGGACTGCCTGAGGCACCCCGTCCCATGCTGTTCGATCTGACGCATTCGAACAGGATTTTGATTGATGGTGTGACGATTCAGAATTCGCCCCAGTACAACATCATGGCAGTGCTTTGCGATGGTTTGACGGTGCGGAACGTGAAGATCCTCAATCCTGGCCGCACGGCTCCGAACACTGACGGGATTGATCCGATCTCGACGAGCCATGTGCTGATTGAACATGATCTGATCGATACGGGCGATGACAATGTAGCGATTAAGAGTGGTCTTGTTGAGCGTGGCGACCCGAATGTGCCGAGCACAGATATTGTGATTCGCGACTGCGATTTCCGTAACGGTCATGGACTTTCGATTGGCAGCGAAACGGCTGGCGGAGTGAACAGAGTCAGAGTGGAGCGTGTGAAATTCAACGGCACGCGCCAGGGGATCCGCATTAAGAGTGCACGCGGCAGAGGCAACGATATAGGCGACCTTAGCTTTCGCGACATTACGATGAGCAACGTTGAAACTCCGATCCAGATTACGAACTACTACACCGGTGGAATGAAGGGGGATACG
>Ga0255336_100828_pt1 | contig 33687 bp, 27 predicted proteins | sample MeOH1_35cm_T3_17_FD_189102 | JGI IMG/M metagenome (GOLD analysis project Ga0255336, IMG submission 189102) | Sandy soil microbial communities from University of British Columbia, Vancouver, Canada - MeOH1_35cm_T3_179 | ecosystem: Engineered > Artificial ecosystem > Sand microcosm > Unclassified ...
TAGGGTTCTTCAGGAGAAACCAGCAGGACGAGGCCGTCGACCCCGCTCACGCGGACAGTCGAACCTGTCCGGGGAGGAGGGGCGCTGGTGTCGAGCGACCGGGCGCTCCATACCTCACCGCGAATCTCGACTTGAAACTGGTCCGGTTCAGAGAGGCTGGAGATGTGTGGACGAACGATTGCCACCCCTCCGATCATGGCCTCCGGACCGGTGAGGATCTTGCTGCGTCGGGCTCGCAGGGCGATCCAGGCTAACCCGAATGAGACGATGCCAAATCCCAGACCGACAGCAATTGCGGTCAAGGTATGAACTCGCTGCTCCGGGATGGGGCCGTCAACCAGGGTGGCCAGCCCGATGACAAGGGCGACAGTTCCCGTGAGCGCGAGGGCTCCATGGCTGGGGGAGTTGGCCTCCAGCACAAATAAGGTGACTCCTGCCAGCAGGAGGAAGACTGCTGTGTGGTGAATCGGAAGCAGGTTGAGTCCAAAGAAGGCCAGGAGAACGAGCAGAGTTCCGACGGCTCCGGGAACGATGGTCCCAGGGATGTTGAACTCTAAATAGATGAGCAGGGCTCCGAGGACGAGCACCATGACGGCCAGATCAGGATTGGCGAGACGGCTGAGGATGCGCTCGCGGATCGAGGGCTGGATGAGGATGACGGGTGCCCCCGCGAGGTGGAGGGTGTGGGAAGAGCCGTCGAAGCGATGAATCTGGCGGCCATCGAGGGAGCGGAGCAGGGTGGCATCGTCCGGGGCGGTCAGGTCGATGAGGTTGAGCTTGAGCGCCTCATCGTCGCTGTACGACTTCGAGTTGCGTACGGCGTCCTCGGCAGCCTGAAGATTGTGACCGCGTCGGGTGACGTAGGAGCGCAGAAAGGCCATCGCGTCGTTCTCGATCTTTTCTTTGAGGATGGGATCGAGCTTGCGGTCCTCGATGATGGGATGAGCAGCACCGGCGTTGGTGCCGGGAGCCATCACGGCGATATCCGCGGCCTCGAGGAGAAAGAAGCCTGCTGAGCCTGCGCGGCTTCCTGAAGGGGAGATGTAGATGATGACGGGAACGGGGGAGCGCTCGATTGCCTGAACGATGACTCGGGTGGAATCGAGCAGGCCTCCAGGGGTACCCAGCGAAATAAGGACGGCCGATGCGTTGCGTCGTGCCGCTTCAGCCAGACCTCGTTCAAGATAGCTGGCGGAGACTGGCTGAATTGTGTCGTGAAGCGTGAGCTTGATGACTGGAGCGGGCTCGGCGTGCGCTGAAACAAGTGAGAGGAATAGAAGCAGGCTGCAGAGAGCGAGGCAGCGCATTCGCTTTAGGGTGCTGGAGGCGAGATGGCCGCAGATCGTCATGAGGGGATCATGGCAGGTTTTGTCCTCGTGTGGCCAGTGCCTGTTTCATGCCGAGAGCAGCGGTGTTATGGGGGTCGAGCTTGAGCGCTCGCGCGACATCTGCTGCAGAGGCCGCAATCTGGTTCGCGTTGAGCTCCAGCCGAGCGAGAACGAGATAGGCCGGGGCATTTGGGGTGAGTTTAAGAGAGGCCTGAGCCTCATCGCGGGCGGCATTCTGGTCACCGCTCTGCTCACGGACCTGCGCCAGACCGGCATGCGCCTGGGCACTTGTGGGGCTGGCGGCAAGAGCGGACTGGAACTCCCGTTCGGCTTCGGGGATGAGCCCCTGAGCGAGGTAGTCACTGCCCAGCTGGACGTATTGCGCTGCTTGCTCCGCAGGAGGGAGTGTCGCCATGCGGGCAGCGCGCATCTGGTCGATCTGAAAGGCAGCCTGGCGGAAGGAAGCCTCGGAGTAGGTGCGCCGGATGCGTTCGAGCGGCTCGAAGGCGGAGTTAGGGGAGGCCACGGACGTGGCGGGTTTTGCGATGTTTGCAGCAACGGTGACAGGTTGACGGCCACGCGCAATGAGCGCCTTCAACTGAGGAGCCTCGGGATCATTCGGACGCAGTTTAATCGTGAGGTCGACCTCACGCTGGGCGCCTGCGAAATCGCCTGAGCGAAATAACGAAGTGGCGAGGTTGTAGTGATAATCGGCGTCGTTTGGATCGGCGGCGACGGCCCGCTGGAACAGCGCGGTGGCGTTGTGGCCCTGGCGGCTGGAGGCTACCGCCTGATTATTGATGACCTCAGGAAGCGGAAGATTGTTGGCTACAAAGGAAAAAGCCTTCTCCGCGTCTGCGTAACGGGCGGTATTGAAGCGGGCGAGGCCAAGGTAGAAGTTGGCCTCCAGGGCTCGTCGGTCTGTGGAGGGAATGCGGGCCAGAGTCGCGGCGGCGTGATCGTAGTCGCGCTCGGTGTATTGAGCTTTGCCCAGCGCGAGCATGGCGGCTGTGTAGGAAGGCGCCTCCTGAACAGCAAGCTGAAGGCGTTTGATGCGCTCCTGCGGTGTAGTTGCTGTGATGCCGCGAATGTAGTTTTCAAAGGCGCTCAGCTTGATCTGGCCGGAGGCGGCAAGGAAGGTCTGCTGGGCAACGTTGAAGTGCGGATCGATCTGTTTTGCGATCTTCCAGGCGATGGCATTCTGAACGTCGAAGAGCCGCTGCAGTTCGCTGGCGTCTTCAAGAGGAGAAGACATCCGCAGATTGTTGACCTCCAGCACCTGGGCCTGCACGATGATGCGACCGCTGGAGATACGATAGTTTCCGATAACGACGTAATTGGCATCCAGCGTTTGGGCGATGCGAAGGGTTGTCGCGCGGGTCGGACGGAAGTCGGAGGGGAAACCGAGATGATCGAGTGCATACTGGCGGTCGTCGCGTGAGATGGTGAGGAAGCCCGAGGAGGAGAGCCGCTGATTGAGAGTGTCAGGAAAGGACTCGCCGATCCAGCCAAGGTCGGATTGACCGGAGTGGTTTTCAAAAGGGAGAACGAGGACGACATGGCCTACAGGCGTGGAGGCATCGGTGCTCTGCACCGCAAGAGCTGCGGCAGAAAAGGCAAAAAGAAACGCAAGAGCGAGACAGAAGCCGCGAAACGCCGAACGGAGTGAGGTGAACCTGAGCACAGGTTGAGTATAGAGCGTGGGATGACTTTGCACTCCGCCGGCCTGGGGAGCGTTTGTGGTCTATCTCGATAGAGCAGGTGGCGTCAGCAAGGCATTGACGGCGCGGGGAAAGCGAAGGACCGCGGCCCACTCTCCCTTGCGGTAGCCCTGCCACACGATCTCTCCGTGAAGAAGTGCCGCAGCCTCGGTGGGGGAGAGATCGTGATGGAAGTCGAAGCACTTCGTATCGGAGTGCCGGTTGATCCGGCCGAGATCGAGCTGGTGCGGAGGGGGCTCCCACTTCGTGGAGAAGATGAGAGCGGTGTCGTAGGCTCCGGGGTCTTGCGCTGCCTGCTGGATCTGGTCGATGGCGAAGTTCTGGAGGGTAACTACCTTCACGGGCTGGCGAATGTAACCGAGCTCGGGCCGGGTGAGCTCGGCGCTTGCCGGCCATGCCGTGAGGACAGTGGCCTGAGGATAGCGATGCGCGATAAGCGAGACGGCCTGCTGATGCAGCACAATCATGTCGCGGTAGGAGAGGTTGTCCTCTGGAGCGAAGGCATAAGGCGGGTTTATCCAGATACCGGCGAGAAATGCCGCCCCGCTCAGTACGGCGAGCATCCACCATCGTTGGATATGACGTTGCCACACCGTGACGCAGAGAAGCAGAACCAGAGGGTACATCGGCAGCAGATATCGTGTGAGCAGAGCGCCGCCAAGCACCGAGAAAGCAATCCAGTTGGCCACAAGCACGGTGACGATTCCCGCAAGAGTGCGGCGTGGGAGAGCCGGTGGAGCAGAGGGCTTCAGAGGGACAAACAGAGCCGCGACGGCGCATATGACCGGAACATACATGTTCATGTGCGTCGCCAGATGCAGGAGCCGGTGCCACAGGGACAGGAGGACGCGAAGCGGGTCGAGATTCGCGGTGGCGTTGTAACGAAGGAACTCCGGGTTGCCGAAGATGAAGCCGGTTCGATGGCGGTGATAGGCGTACCACGCGACCAGCGGAATCAAGGGAGAGAGAAGCGAGGCGACCCAGAGCGCGTGCGAGCGTCTCTGAGACGGTGTGCTGCGGGATCGAAGGAAGAGAATGGCCTCAAAGGCAGCGAGCGCAAGCGGTGTGACGATGGCTGTCTCCTTCGAGAGCGCGGCGAAGGAGAAGAGACCTGAGGCGAGGATCTGGTTCTCTGCGCCGGGTTCGAAGTAGAGCGCGAGAGCCCACAATGTAAAGGCGGCGGCAAAGATATCGGCGTGAGCCAGCGTGCTTTGGGCAAACCAGATGGGATAGAGCGCCGTCAGGACAACCGTGGCGATTGCGGCGGGTATGTTGCGCAGGGATCTTGCGAGGTAAAAGACCGCGACCAGTGCAGTCGCTGCAATCATAACGACAAGAGTGCGGGTTCCACTGACCACAAAGCCGGAGACATGCCACCAGGCGGCGAGCAGAATAGATGGCAGAGGGGGATGGGCGTTGGTAAGGGTGGTCTGAGGGATCAGCGAGCCGGTGCGGAGAAAGTCCCATGCGGCAGGAATATAGTATCCCGCCTCGTCCCAGAAGTAAGGCAGGCGAAGCAGCGTGAGATGTGAAAGATAGATGGCCGCAAAGAAAAGCGGAAAGAGCAGCCCGGTGGGAAGATCAGCGGGGGCGCGGCGATGGTTCGCAGAGGATCGCACGCGCCTCTTCTAGTGGACGGGTCCGCCCGATGGGGGGACCTGCTGATCGAGAGCGATGGTTCCAAAGGTCTGCTCGTACTGCGCAAGGTTGTGGCTGAGTACGTTGAGAAGAGCCTTCGCTTGCTGTGGGCTGAGGTAGATTCCCTGAAAGTTTTTGACAGTGAGCTCGTCGGGCGTCTCCTGGCTCATCGTGCCGAAGACGAGCATAAAATCCCATACCGACATGCGGACTTGAACGCTGTTAGCGTAACCCTCCCGATAGTCAGGGGTCGTAGACAGTTTAACCTTCGGCTCAGCGTTCGGTTTCGGCTGATTCATACAATCACTTTCTCAAAAGGTTGATGGGAAAAAGGAGAGCTTCAAAAATATTCGATGAAACATTGAAGGTCGCAACATCGGCGAACTCCCTCTTCCACGGATTGATTCTATACTCCGGGCAGTCTGCATCAAGCCGGGCTTCCACTAAGGCACAACGGTTTCGAATTCGTGTTCATACGTATACGAAACCGGGATGAACTAACAATAACCTAAAACTGGCGTCCGCAGAGATCGAGTTACCGAGATCGACGATCCGGATGTGCGCTAGCCTATCTCTATGGCGAAGGGGCGGCGAGATATCTATGCGGGATTGGTAAGGCTGCACGTCTTGCACCATGCGAGCCGGGAGTCGATTTACGGTTTGGAGATGATCCAGGAATTGACTCGTCATGGCTATAAGCTTGGCCCCGGCACGCTATACCCGCTCCTTCACGGCATGGAGAAGCAAGGCCTTCTTCGCTCCCGGCAGGAGGCTGGAGGAGGACGAGCCAGGCGAGTCTATACGGCAACCGCTGCCGGGCGCCGCGCTCTTGCGGAGGGCCATGAAAAGGTTCGCGAGCTTTTGCGGGAGATGGATGAAGGCGAATAATTGCAAATTTCGCAATGCTGCTATCGAACTTCGATATACTTCAGCTCAAGATATCCCGGAGCTCGCATGTCGCAGGTTCATTTGACTCCAAAACTACGATTCCACTGGGCGAGCTCGCTAATCTTTCGCGCACTTGCACCCTTTGCACTTCTGTTATTTGCGTGGCCGATCTCCGGGCAGGAGGTCGCAAACAAAGCGCTTACACTTGGCACGGTTGTGGATGATGCGAGGAAGAACTTCCCGTCGATCCACATCTCGCAGGAAGACTTTAATGCGTCCGTTGCCAATCTTGCACTCGCTCGCACGACGTACCTTCCGCGTATAGACGGCCTTGCACAGTTCAATCGTGCGACTCGCAATAACGTCTTTGGAACCTTGCTGCCGCAGACGGTCATTCCTCAGATGTCAGGTCCTGTGATCGGCAGCAATAACGGTGGTTCTGTGTGGGGTAGCGCCACAGGTCTTCTTGTGAGCTGGCAGCCATTCGACTTTGGTTTGCGGCATGCGAATGTGCAGGCCGCAATGGCTGCCCGGGACAAAGCGTCGGCAGCAAATCAGCGTACCGAACTGGATGTGGAAGCGGCCTCAGCCGATGCTTATCTGACGGTGCTGGCGTCGATGAGCACGAGGTCGGCGGCGAAAGCCGCAGTCGATAACTGGGAGACATTACGCCAGAGCATTCATGCGCTGGCTGCGTCGGAGCTGCGTCCGGGGGCTGACGAGTCCAGGATCGAGGCCGAAAAGGCTGCGGCCGCGACTCAACTTGCGCTTGCCGACGAAGCCATTGCGATGAGCCAGGCGACTTTGCAGAAGTTTCTGACCGGTTCCGCCGCACAGAACTTAACGCCGGGACGATTGCTGACTGAAGCACCCATGCTCTCCGATGCAGAAGCTCCGTTCGCAAGTTCGAGCAATCCTGCGATGGCAGAGCAGCATGCGGCAGTGGCACAGAGCTCGGCTCAACTCCACGCGGTCCAGAGAAGTTGGGTCCCACAGTTCAGCCTGGAAGGCACTGGATACGCTCGTGGCACTGGGGCAGAGACGAATGGCCAGAGATTGCCGGGAGCAAATGGATTGGCGCCGAACACCGGAAACTATGCGGTAGGAGTAAACGTTGCGTTTCCATTTATGGACTTCGCCAGTATTCATGCCAGGGAGGCAGCACAGGCTGCAGGCCTTCGCGCTGCCCAGGCTAACGAACAGCTGACGGACAAGAACCTGCAAGAACAGTTCGCACAGACGCAGGCAGGCCTGCACGCGGCCCAGACTATCGCGCAAAACACTCCTATCCAGGTACGTGCCGCGCAAACAGCATTGAATCAGGCCACGGCCCGCTACAAGGCGGGACTCACTTCGGTTGATGATGTTGCGCAAGCGCAAAGGCTTTTTGTTCAGGCGGAGATCGATGACTCTATCGCACGACTTAATGTGTGGCGAGCGTTTCTGCGTATGCAGTATGTTCGTGGCGATTTGCAGCCGTTTTTGCAGGAAGCCAACCGGTAAGCGAAGGGATCGATCGACATGCGCCTTGTCTTAGCAGCTCTAAGCCGCCCGCTCACCGTGATCGTTGCGCTCATCGCAATCATTGCGGGCTTCTTCATGGCGATTGGCCGGATGCGGATGGATATCTTCCCGCAGGTTGGCAATCCGGTGATCTACGTTGCTCAGCCCTATGGCGGAATGACTCCGGCGCAGATGGAGGGTTTTCTTACCTACTACTACGAGTACCACTTTCTCTACATCACCGGCATTCAGTCCGTCGACAGCAAGAGCGTTCAAGGCGCGGCCTTGATGAAGCTGACCTTTCGCGAAGGCACGGACATGCAACAGGCGATGGCCGAGACAGTGGGGTACGTCAATCGAGCCAGGGCTTTTATGCCGCCGGGTACAGTTCCTCCTTTCATCACGCGTTTCGATCCCGGAAGTGTTGCCGTTGGATTGCTGCTTTTTACAAGTGCAAATCACACTCAGGGCGAGCTGCAAAATATCGCTCTTAATCAGGTCCGTCCGCTATTTGCGACTTTGCCCGGTGTCTCGGCTCCTCCTCCCTTCGGTGGTAACCAGAGAACAATTGTCGTCACGCTCGACCCGGACAAGCTGAAGCAATATGGAGTTTCACCGGAGCAGGCGATCTCGGCCGTGACGAGCGCCAGCGTCGTAGTGCCGTCTGGAAATCTCTATGACGGTTCCTTGAACCGCATCGTTCGTACGAACGCAACGCTCGGGCCTGAGCTGAGCGAGCTGATGGACGCACCTGTTCATCCCCGATCTGGCGCAAATATCTATCTTCGGGATATTGGAGCGGTCGAGAATGGAACGGATATCGTAACGGCATACGCGCATGTGGATGGGCGACGTACGGTATACATTCCGGTGACGAAGCGATCCGATGCTTCGACCCTGGCAGTAATTAAGGCCGTGAAGGGCGCAATTCCCGGTTTCAAGAAGGTGATGCCGGACGACGTCGATGTTCAGTTAGCCTTCGATCAGTCGGGATATGTCTCTAACGCAATCTGGGGGCTGGTCAGGGAGGCACTCCTTGGAGCTGTGCTGACTGGATTGGTTGTTCTTCTCTTTCTGAGAGATTGGCGTGGAGCTTTGATCGTCGTCATCAACATTCCATTTGCCCTGTTTACAGCGGTCTCTCTTCTTTGGGCTAGTGGTCAGACGATCAACGTTATGACTCTCGGAGGCCTCGCCCTCGCGGTGGGGGTGCTGGTTGACGAAGCGACTGTCGAAATCGAAAACATTCATACGCAACTGGTGCCGGGAGTCTCCAGAGCCAGGGCAGTGCTGGAGGCATGCCGACGTACGGTGATCGCCCGCCTGCTTTCGATGTTCTGCGTGCTGGCGGTGTTCGTTCCTTCGTTCTTTATGAATGGTGTCGGTCGGCAGCTCTTTGTGCCGCTCTCACTCGCAGTCGGCTTCGCGATGATAGCCTCGTACTTCCTGTCGAGCAGCCTTGTACCGGTCTTCGCAACATGGTTCATGTCCGAGACTTCTCGTAGCGAGGAGAGGGAAGGGCAGTTCGCGCGACTTCGTCGATGGTATGAGGGGTACCTGGATCGAGTTCTCAAACGCAGGCGTCTGGTCGTGATCGGCTACTTCGGTCTCACTGCGCTGATTCTTCTCTTTATTGCTCCGCGGCTCGGCACCGAGATATTCCCCGATGCAAATGGCCCTGTCTTGCGCTTGCGCCTCAAAGCTCCGGTAGGTACACGTATCGAAGAGACTGAGCCGAAGGTGGTACAGGCGCTTGATCTGATCCGCAAGACGATAGGTGAAGACAACGTTGAGATCACCTCCGACTATATGGGAGTTCAGCCGTCGAGCTATCCCGTCAACCTGATTCATCTGTTCACCAGTGGCCCGGAAGAGGCCATTGTTCAGGTGCAATTGAAGTCAGGGCATCCGAACGACGAAGTTCTGCGTGAGTCCCTGCGTTCGGCATTTCAGAAACAGATGCCGGACCTCAAGGTGTCTTTTGAGGCGGGAGATATCGTCTCGCAGGTTATGAGCTTCGGATCACCGACGCCGGTTCAGATTGATGTGCAGGGTGTGGATCTGGACCAGGACTATACCTATCTTGCGAAGATCGAGACCGAGCTGCATAAGCTGAGCTTTCTCCGCGATGTTTCAATTACTCAAGCGCAACAGTATCCGACCGCAGAGATCAATGTGAATCGCGACTATGCCGGTCAGTTCGGTCTCACTATGGCAGATGTTACGTCTTCTCTTGTGCCCGCCACTGGATCGTCCCGCTTTATTGCGCCGAATTACTGGCGTGATCCTCGTACCGGAAATGCTTTTCAGATTCAGGTGCAGCTTCCTTCGAATCGCGTACAAGGCTTGTCTGCACTTTCGACGCTGCCGGTGATGAAAGAGGGCCAGACCCAGCCACAGCTCGATCAGGTCGCGAGCCTGAAGTATGGCACGATGCCGGAGATGATTGAACGGTTAAGTGGTCAACGGGTTGTGAGTGTCACCGCTAATCTTCATGGAATTGCATTGGGTGATGCACAGCGAAAGATCAATGATGCGTTGAAGCACATCGGTAATCCTCCGAAAGGAAGCACGGTCGTAGTCCGAGGTCAGATTCCGGCTTTGGAAGAGACGCTCTCCGGCCTGCAGATCGGGCTGCTTCTTGCAATCGCCGCTATCTTCCTTCTATTGATGGCGAACTTTCAATCTCTGCGCCTGCCCCTGGCAGTACTCTCGACGATTCCCGGCGTTCTGGTTGGTGTTGTTCTCATGCTGCTGCTTACGGGAACGACTTTGAATATTCAATCGTTCATGGGCGCCATCATGGCAGTCGGCATCTCTGTGGCAAATTCTATTTTGCTTGTGAGCTTTGCGGAGCAGTCCCGCCATCAATCTAACGATGCATTGCACGCCTCCCGAGAAGGAGCCGTTGGCCGCCTCCGTGCCATTTTGATGACTGCGACTGCGATGGTCTGCGGCATGGTTCCGATGGCGATCGGTTTCGGCGATAGCGGAGCCCAGTCCGCTCCTTTAGGGCGTGCAGTTGTCGGTGGACTTATTATGTCCACACTCACAACCCTTACGGTACTTCCAACGATCTACGCCAGCCTTCAGAGCCGCGCTTCTACAAAATCCAACTCACTTAATCCTGAAGACCCAACGAGCCGCTACTATGTCCACTCCTAAGCTGTACCTCGTGTTCCTGTCTCTACTGCCCGGCGCAGTAGCGTTCTCGCAGGCTGCTTTGCATGTTGAAACAGTGAAGATTGAGAGCCGTCCGCTCTCGCGTGTGGTTCCGTTGACGGCTGAGTTGATGCCCTATCTCCAGACGGATATCGAGGCGCGTGTGCCGGGCTATATCGAAAAGGTTCTCGTAGATCGCGGCAGCGTAGTACGTCGCGGACAGCTCCTTGTCGAACTGTCGGCACCGGAGATGGGGGCTGAAACCAGCGCGGCTGAGGCAGCGCTTCATCAGGCAGAGGCGGACGTTGATCAGGCGGAGGCGCAGGCCGCAGCGACAAGCAGCACTTATGCTCGCCTGCAGGAGGCAGCAAAGACACCGGGGGCGGTTGCGGGCAACGAGTTAATCCAGGTGCAAAAGCAGAAGGATGCTGCGGAAGCGCTTGTTCAGAGCCGAAAGGCGGCCGTGCGAATCGCGTCGGAGCGGCTGAAGGCAACGCAGTCCATGCAGGGGTATCTGCGAGTGGTGGCGCCTTTCGACGGTATTATTACGGATCGCTTCGTTCATCCCGGAATGATGGTGGATGCAGGAGGACATCAACCCCTGCTCAAGCTTCAGCAGACAAGCCATCTTCGTCTGGTGGTTCCGGTTCCGGAGACTTATGTAGGTGCGATTGAGCGTGGCCGGTCGGTGGCCTTTCATGTTCCGGCGCGACCCGGACAGACTTACAACGGCACCATAGCAAGAGTTCCCAATGCTCTCGATCAGCAGAGCCGGACCATGATGGTGGAGCTCGATGTCATGAATCGCGATGGGAAACTTGCTCCCGGAATGTATCCCACGGTCGATTGGCCGGTCTCTTCAAGTGGGGATATGCTTCTGGTTCCAGCAAGCAGTGTAGTCACCACCACAGAACGCACCTTCGTGATTACAGTAGCGAACGGACGCGCGCATTGGGTGGACGTTCGAAAAGGCCCTGCCAGCGGAGAACAGGTTGCTATTCGTGGTTCAGTATCGGCTGGGCAGCTGGTGGTGAAACGGGCGACGGATGAGATTCGCGAAGGTTCTCCGCTGAGGTAGAGGCCACTGTTCAACGGTAGCTGTAAGAGTTGGTGCGGGAGAAGGGACTCGAACCCCCACGGATTGCTCCGCTTGGACCTAAACCAAGTGCGTCTGCCATTTCGCCACTCCCGCACGTAGCAACAACTTTGTGCCAGCTGCTGACCTGCTTCTTACTAGCCTACTGGCGAAAGTGGGCCGATGCAATGCCGCGTTTAAATATCCCGATCTGGACGAACCAACAGCAGCGTGCTCTGTGCTGAAGCATGTGGTGGAGTTGATTCTTCGGACCTTAGGCCAGGTATTTGCCAACCAGTGATCCCGTCGTTTCTATTTCTGCGGGTACAGGGGAACGCAGAAGCGTTTCTGATCACAAATCCAACGAATTTGTGACCTGACACTTGAGATATCTGGAAAGGCTCGAATTTTTACGATAAAGTGAAAGCACAATTACTTGATCCTAGTAATTCTTCGCGAGCGGCCATGATGCCTTTCGGGCGAAGCTCTATCTCACGTCACAATCTCAAGGGCCTTCAACTTCTCTGTCGAAAGGGAAGTTGATCATAAATTCTTCCAGGGCGAGGTGTCTTAGATGGGAATCACCAGGCGCGATTTTCTTATGCGTGTAGGGCAGGCTGGCGGATACAGTGCTGCGTTCACAACCATGCAGTCACTGGGACTGATGCCGATGAAGGCGATTGCGGCGGAGCCGATTGCAGCTGCTCCTGGAGTAGGGAAAGGCGTGAAGATCGTCGTCCTGGGTGGGGGAGTCGGTGGTCTGGTGACCGCCTACGAAGCGAAGAAACTTGGATACGACGTAACTCTGCTCGAGGCGCGTCATCGTCCGGGAGGCCGTGCATGGAGTGCCCGGAAGGGCGATGTCGTGGAGTTCGTCGATGGGACCAAGCAGAGCGTCGAGTGGAGTGAAGGGCTATATCAGAATATGGGGCCGGCTCGGCTTCCGTCTGTCCATGAGACGATGCTCGGATATTGTAGGGAGCTCAAGGTTCCGCTTGAGGTAGAGATCAACACATCACGCTCCACTCTGCTGCAGAACGACAAAGTAAATGGTGGCAAGCCGGTGCAGCAGCGTAAGGCAATCAACGATACTCGCGGGCAGGTGAGCGAGCTATTATCGAAGGCGATCGCCGGAGGTGCTCTCGATCAGGAGCTGAGCGTAGAGGATCGCCAGCGGATGGTCGACGTTTTGAAGATTTACGGTCCTCTCGACAAGAGTGGAAAGTACGTTGGCTCCGACCGCGCGGAGATTAAGCAGTATCCGGGTGCAGGATCCCAGACGCTGGTCTTTGACGACCACCCGCTCAGCATGCATGATCTCCTCGACGCAAACTTCTGGAACGCGGAGTTGTATGAGGAAGCGTGGGACTGGCAGGCTACGATGTTCCAGCCGGTCAATGGCATGCAGCAGATCTCCATCGCGCTTGCCAAGGCACTTGGACCGGCAGTGGTTTATAGCGCTCCTGTGACCGAGATCGCAAAGACGTCGAAGGGAGTGCGCGTTGGGTACGGCAACGGCAAGACCATCGAAGCCGACTACGCCGTGTGCGCAATGCCCCTGACGATTCTGAAGAAAATTAAAGCCGATCTCGATACGGCACATCGCGGCGCAGTGGATCGCGGCGGATCTTCTTACAGAAGCTCGTGCAAGGTACCGTGGGAGTCGCGTCGTTTCTGGGAGATGGACTACAACATCTACGGCGGCCTTTCATTCCTGGCTCAGGGGCCAAGTCCGATTTGGTACCCAAGCGCCGGGCTCTTCTCCGATCGCGGCATTATCGTCTCGGGCTATATGGACGAGGCCATGGGAGGATTCGACGGCCTCACAATCGAACAGAAGTTCGAAGCCTCGCGTGCTTCGATTGAGAAGCTGCATCCGGGACACGGTAAGGAGCTTGAGAAACCCATCTTCTGCGGCTGGAAGCACATCAAGTGGAACGAAGGGTCGTGGATCGGAAGAATGGATCAGGCTGATTACGATGCGATCACTCAGCCTGACGGGCCGATCTATTTCGCGGGTGACCACACCAGCCATGTCGTTGGCTGGCAGGAAGGTGCGGCGCTGAGTGGTAAGCGAGCTGTTCAGATGATCAGCGACAAAGTGAAGGCCGCGCGGCTCGAAGGAAAACATCGCCAGACTGTCTCGGCCTGACGGTAAAGGATCGACAAGGAGATCGTGGATGAAGAAGAATCTGCTGGCAGTAGTGGTAATGGCCGCTTGCTCTTTCTCAATGCAGGCACAGATGGTAGTGAAGCACATTCAGGACGACAAGGCTGCGATTGCAAAAGGAGTTTGGGCTGGCGATACGTTCTATCTAAGTGGACAGTTAGCTTCGCCCATTACGCCGGCCGATCCTTCTAAGGGCACACAGGCTGATTACGGCGACACGAAGGCACAGGCTGCAAGTGTCTTTGCCAAGATTCAGGCTGCGCTGAAAGAACAGGGGCTGGATATGAAGGACGTTGTGAAGATGACGGTCTTTCTGGGGCCTGATCCGAGCACGGGTAAGCTGGACTTCGCCGGTATGCAGTCGGAGTATGTGAAGTACTTCGGCACCAAAGAGCAACCGAACAAACCTGCGCGTTCAGCCTTTCAGGTGGCGGCACTCGCTGCTCCGTGGGCGGCTCTTGAGATTGAAGTAATCGCTGTGAAGAGTAAGTAGCGAACTTGGCAAGTCAGCGTAGAGAGGGACCGATGCGGTCCCTCTTTTACGTCTAATTTTTCGATATCTCCGAATGGATAGCAGGGGTTGAACTTAGTTCGCGAGCCCGCTGCTCTACAGCGCGCATCACGCGCAGAAGATTTCCGCCGTAGATCTTCTTGATGTCTTCGGCCGTATAACCCTTTTCGAGCAAAGCGCGCGTAAGCGCAGGGAACTTATTGTAGGAATCCAAATCCGGAGGAACACATCCGACGCCATCAAAATCCGTGCCGATGCCAACGTGATCGACACCGCCTACTTTGACCGCATGATCTATCTGGGCAACTACATCTATCAGTGTGGCGGGTGGAACTTTGGATGTGAACTCGGAGCGAAGCTTTGCAATGGCTTCTGCCTTCGCCGTCGGATCCTCTATCTTCATCGCCTCCATGTACTGCGCGCGCATCGAAGCTTGCAGCGGCTTTGATTCCTCAAAGTAGCGTTGCGATAAAAACTCGCAGCCGAAGTTGATCTGGACGACGCCTCCCTTGGCCGACAAAGCCTTGATCATCTCGTCGGTCATGTTGCGGGTATAGCTTGTGACGGCGCGGCATCCGGAGTGCGAGGCGATGATTGGAGCCGATGAAGTCTCAAGCGCATCCCAGAAGGTTCTGTCGGCGGTGTGAGAGATATCGACCATCATTCCGAGGCGGTTCATCTCTCGCACAACATCTTTCCCGAAGGGCGTCAGGCCGTTATGATGCGCAACTTTAGGATTGTCTACATCTCCCTGTGAGTCGGCCCAGTTGTTCGTGTTGAAGTGAGTCAGCGTCATATAGCGGACGCCCAGCGCATAGTAGTCGCGAAGCAGCCGCAATGAATCTTCGATGGCATGGCCACCTTCGATGCCCATAAGAGCGGCAATCTTGTGCTCATTATGCGCGCGGACGATATCGTCGGCTGTGGTGGCAAACACAAAATCGTTTGGATGAGCCGCGATGATGTCGGTTCGTACCGTGTCGATCATCTGCAGCGCGCGATTGGCGGAGTGGTTGCCGTTTACATATTCCGCACCCACATACACGGCGAAGAACTCGGCTCCAAGAAAGCCCTTCATGCGAGCCAGATCGGTTTGCCCTCGAGTATTTGCAGTGGCGATATCGTAGCCTTCCACCGTGCGCGAGGTTACGTCGTTGTGCGTATCGATGAGGATGGCATCCCGTGTGATGCGGTCGACTTCAGCTTGTGTGACCTTATGCTGCTGAGCGACAAGAGAAGAACAAACGAGAGCAGATGCGGTGATAAAAGGCGCAAGAGGTCTGAACAAGATAAAGGCCTTTCCATGCTGGAATATTCGTATGACCGATTCCTTACACCATAAAGCTAAATCGTATGGAGCAGCGATTTTAGCTTGTACAAAAAAAGCAGATTTACTTCAGCGACTTGATCTTTTGATGAGGTTTTACTACATGCATCGAGGCTTGTCGGCTTTCAATATCGCGTGAACATTTCTGTTGACACCTGTCTATACGTCGTCTAGTCTCAGTCCAAATAATCGCAAAGGCTATCTTGCACATTAGGCAGGGCCGAAGAGTAATTCGGGTCCTGTCCCCGAGGGTGTATATTTAGCCCGCTTTTCCGTAATGCGTTTGCAAGAGAAGAGCGCAGACAATGTTTGTCAGCTGCTCGATATTGAAAGTCCAATTTGCCCATTCGTATAACTTCGACGCCGCAGTCGGAGAGCAGATTGTAGAGACCCCCGCAGATATCTACAGCGTTTCGCCAAAGAAATAACTTTCTGGATCCAGCAGATCTACGACGCGCCGATCCGTCTTTAACCGGCAGTTGCACGCAATAGTGTGACTTCGATCGTGGTGTATCTGGGCTCAGGTTTTTACCCCCTGCCTGCATTGGAACCCTCAATCTCCCGTGGCCTGGACGCACAGGCTGTGAACCGCACATATGTGTTGATACCCGCTGGAGGCCGATATGCATCGCTTATACCTAAAAGAGAAGATTTACAGCTTCGTTCTACTCGTTGCATTTTTTGTTGTGGCAAGTTTTCAAATGGTGGCGCAGTCGAACTATGGTGCGCTTCGCGGACTGGTTGCAGATAGTCAGGGAGCAGGAATTCCAGGTGCGACCATCGTTCTGAAATCTGAATCGACAAATATCTCGCGCACTACAGTAAGCAACGGCTCGGGGGAATATGTCTTCAGTGCTGTCGATCCGGGGCGATACTCTGTGACCGTAACCAGCGATGGCTTTAAACGATCGGAAGCACTGGGAATTACCGTTGATGCGGGAAATACGATTGGGCACGATGTCAGGCTTGAGCTCGGTTCAACCAGCCAGAGCATCGAGGTCGTCGCTGCCGATCCTGTAGTCGACAACACGACATCCTATGCCGGTCAGTTGATTGACTCACAAAAGTTACAGAACCTGCCGAATCCCGGGCGCAATCCATTTCTGTTTTCGAAGCTCGACAATGCGGTGACTGCGGTGGGCGATCCGCGCTTCGTGCGTTTTCAGGATCAAAGCGGATCGTCCACGATCTCGATTGGTGGCGGTCCTATGAGCTCGAACAACTATTCCATCGACGGTGTGCCCATTACTGATTTCAACAACCGCGCCGTGATTATCCCCAGTATCGAAGCGGTCGAAGAGGTAAAGGTGCAGGCCAATACCTACGATGCTGAGGTCGGCCGCACCAGCGGCGGAATGTTCAACACGACATTGAAATCGGGTTCGAGTGCTCTGCATGGTGTACTTCAGGGAGAGACTCGCCAGACGAACTGGGGCGCCAATACATACTTCAACAATCAGCAGGGAATTCCTCGCGGTGCTGCCGAGTTTTATTCGTATGTAGGTAGTCTCTCGGGTCCGCTGCCATTGCCGAAGTGGCTTGGAGGCAAGGACAAGACATTCTTCGCCATTACCGAGGAAGGGTATCGTCAGCGGTCGCCGTTTGTGAACTCAACAAGATTTGCTGTTCCCACGGCGTTGCAGCGTACCGGAGATTTTTCTGAGATCGGGACCGTCACGCCATCGGGAGCATGTACCACCGGGACGAACGGTGTGAATGCGATCTGCATCAGGAATCTGGCGAATGGTGGAGCATATTATCCCGGCAACAAGATCACTAACATCAATCCGATTGGCCTGAATATCCTGCAGGCGTATCCTGTGCCGAACACCAACGAAAGCCGTTCAGGAGTTGCGAACTTCAACGGAGTCGATACGCTGGGCGATCGCGCTGATGAATTCAACGGAAAGCTGACGCACCAGTTCTTTTCCTGGTGGCTTGCCGACTTCTACTACCTCCACTATGGCAGCAAGGAGCCTGGTGGCAATCCACTGCAAACCCTGGCCAGCTACTCCGGATCCTACCTGCTCTACCGCAAAGTCGATGCCATCGGCATTCAGAACACGGTCACTGTGAACCCCACCACAGTGCTGACTGTAGGATTTGGTTTCAATCGTTTCCCCAATAACACGGAGGACATCAGCAACGGATTCGATCAATCGACACTGGGTTTCCCGAGTTACTATACCTCAGCCATGTCGAAGAAGGCGTTTCCTCGCATTGTTACCGACGGAAGTTGTCCCAATGGAACCACCTTAGTATGTGAAGGCACCTCTAACTCGGGGCCGGCGGTATTCTTCTCTCGCAACTTCGTTACTGGCATCGCCAAGTCATGGGGCAAACATAATTTCAAGGCCGGTTACAACTATCGGTCGATTAGTCTTACCTTCACCAGTCTCAGCGACACATCAGGAACGTTCACCTTCAACAATCTCTCTGGTACCGCTGCCGCCGATATCCTTCAAGGATATCCAACCACTGGAACGCTCATCGTTCCGTCGCAACTCGCCTACACCACGCCTTATCAGGCGGTGTATTTCCAGGATGATTTTCGTGTTACTCCGCGGCTCACGCTCAACCTTGGTTTTCGCTATGAATATGAGGCAGGCATCCATGAACGGAATAATCATCTTTCCGTTGGATTCGACCGCAATGCTACCTATAACGCTTTTGGAAGCAACGTGCAGGCAAGAGGCGGTGTGGCGTTTGCTGGCCAAAACGGATACGGCACCAACACTGGAAACATGGGAAGCAGGTTCAACCCACGTGCCGGCTTTGCCTATGCTCTCGATAATGACACCGTGATTAAGGGAGGTTACGGAGTCTTTTATGCCCCTATCTACTACACCAATAACAATGGTTATGCTCCTGGCTACATTCTCACCAACTCCATTCCGACTCAGAGCGGCACACCTACCATCAGCTTGAGCGATCCCTATCCATCACTCAGGACAACTCCGACTGGCAACACGAACGGTCTGAGCACCAACATCGGAACGACTCTGTCCTTGATCGATCGATATCGTCGTGCTCCACTGTTCCAGTCCTACTCTCTACAAGTAGAGCGTCAGTTCCCGAAAGGAATTGCCTTCAAACTCGGTTATGTCGGTGGGCACGGGCGCAACTTGCCGAACAGCCTTAACATCAATCAACTTCCTGATAATCAGTACTCGCAGGGTGTAGCTCTTAACACCAGGGTGACCAATCCGTATGCAGGGCTTGGATCCTGGGGAACTGGTACGGTGAGTCGATATCAGACCCTCCTCCCGTTCCCGCAATATCAAGGGATCACATTGATGACAAGCCAGGGACAGTCGGATTACAACTCACTCAACGTCAAGGTGCAGAAGCGCTTCAACAGGGGAGTGACTGTGCTCGCGGCTTACACTTGGTCTTCCAACTGGGACAACATCTGGGGAGCCTATGGTTCATCGAACTCCCTGAACTCCGGAAACAATGGCCCACAGGATATTTACAACCTGTCCAAGGAGTATGCGCGTGCAACGAACGACATACCGAATCGCCTCTCGATCGCGGGAACCCTGGAGTTGCCGTTTGGAAGGGGCAAAGCATTTCTGGGTGGAGTAAACCGCTGGGTTGACATGGCAGTCGGAGGCTGGCGATTCAATGACATTACTGTCATACAGAACGGCGGTCCTCTTGCTATCACTCAGAGCAACGGCAACAGTGCGTTCGGTAACAGCACACAGCGTCCCAGCCTTATAGCCGGGTCATCCCCGTGCAAATCAGGTAACCCCCAGGGACGTTTGAACAGTTACTTCAATGCAGCCGCTTACAGCGTTGCAGCTCCCTTCGCGTATGGAACGGCGCCCCGCGCAAGCAACTGCTATGGCCCCGGATACATCAACTCGGACCTCTCTCTGAACAAGGACTTCCATGTCACGGAGCGTGTCCATGCGGAGTTCCGCGCAGAGGCTCTCAACGCCTTCAATACGCCGCAGTTCGCGACACCGGCTCTTTCGGTCGGTAGCGCTGTTGTGGACTCGAGCGGAACTGTCACAACGACTCGGAACTCGGGTGCGGGGCAGATCACCGGAACGCTCGGTTTCCCCAGGCTTGTACAGTTGGGGGCCCGCCTGTATTTCTGACAAAAATCGAAAATAAACCCAAGGAACCCCGCCACAGGGCGGGGTTCCTTGTTACTGTGGATCGCTGTAATGCCAGCTCTCGCTCTCTGCCCCTATGATAGAAGGACTCGTGGCGGACCACTGCACCTCCCCCGGTCTGTTGCGTTTCAAGAAATACGGTTTGATTTCGCGTCACCTGTGGGTGAACGCCTGAGGAGAAGAGAGCATGGCTGACGGAAGTTGCGATATTGGTTTGATCGGTCTGGCTGTAATGGGCCAGAACCTTGTATTGAATATGAACGATCACGGATACAAGGTGGCCGTGTTCAACCGAACGACCTCCAAGGTCGATGATTTTATCAATCACGAAGCAAAGGGAACCCAGGTGGCGGGAGCTCACTCCGCAGAAGAGCTCTGCAAGCTGCTCAAGCGCCCGCGTCGCGTCATGCTTATGGTGAAGGCTGGCGACGTCGTCGATCAGACCATCGATCACGTGCTGCCTTATCTCGAAAAGGGCGACATCATTATCGACGGCGGCAACTCTCTGTTCACCGATTCGAACCGCCGCCGCAAGGAGCTCGCCGAGAAGGGAATTCTGTTCATCGGCACCGGCGTCTCGGGCGGAGAAGAGGGTGCGCGTTTCGGCCCGTCGATCATGCCTGGTGGTGATCCGGCAGCCTGGCCTTATGTAAAGGAAATCTTCCAGGCGATCTCCGCCAAGGTTGAAGATGGCTCTCCCTGCTGCGACTGGGTCGGTCCCGATGGAGCCGGTCACTATGTCAAGATGGTGCACAACGGCATCGAGTATGGCGATATCCAGCTGATCTGCGAGGCATACCAGCTGCTTCAGGATGCGCTCGGACTCACGCCGGATGAGCTGAGCGAGATCTTCGCCGAGTGGAACAAGGGCGAGCTCGACAGCTATCTCATCGAGATCACGACAAAGATCTTTGCCAAGAAGGACGATGACGGCAAGCCGATGATCGACAAGATCCTCGACACCGCCGGACAGAAGGGAACCGGCAAGTGGACGGCGATCTCCGCACTCGACCTCGGTCAGCCGGTTACGCTGATCGGCGAGAGCGTCTTCGCGCGCTGCCTGTCGGCGCTGAAGGACGAGCGTGTCGCTGCATCGAAGATCCTTCAGGGACCGAAGAAGGTTCTGACGATCTCCGAGAAGAAGGCGTTCATCGAGGATGTACGTCGGGCTCTCTATTGCTCGAAGATGATCAGCTACGCACAGGGCTATATGCTGCTTCGCGCCATCGAGCAGGAGCAGAAGTGGGAGCTGAACATGGGCGGCATCGCGCTGATGTGGCGCGGCGGCTGCATCATCCGCAGTGTCTTCCTCGGCAACATCAAGGCGGCGTTCGACAAGAACCCGAAGCTCCAGAACCTTCTGCTCGACGAGTTCTTCTCGAGCGCGCTGAACAAGTATGGACAGTCGTGGCGCAAGGCGATCATTCACGCAATCGAGATCGGCGTGCCCACCCCGGCCTTTTCGACCGCGCTGGCCTTCTACGACGGCTACCGCACCGAGCGTCTTCCAGCGAACCTGCTGCAGGCGCAACGCGACTTCTTCGGCGCTCACACCTATGAGCGTGTCGATAAGCCGCGCGGTGAGTTCTTCCACACCAACTGGACCGGCCAGGGTGGAAGAGTCTCGTCGACGACCTACAACGCCTGATCCCGATGATCTAAAACAACGAAAAGGGCAAGCGCCTCATGCTTGCCCTTTTCTCTTGGGGAGCGAACGTTTTTGGCGGATGTCTATTGCAGACGTTGCCACGCGTCGTATGTGAAGATGCCGACGATACCGACCGTCATGGCAGCCGTGGCAAATCCCAGAATGCGGATGACAGGACCGAGCTGATTGACCTTTCGAATGATCTCGTTCTGTTCTTTCTGTTCATGTGTTTCCCGTTCGTTCAGAAAGAGCTGGTCTTCCTCGTAGCGGGTAAGCTGTCCGCGATAGGCAAGCAGAGCCAGAAAGCAGGCTGCCACCACCCCCCAGACAATGAGCATGACAGGTATTGCGCTCATAGCAGGTAACCTCCTCCCTTTGCAGGGCCAGCGAAGTTGGGCGATCCGGACTGGGCAGGCGGGCCGGCAGCAGGCTCGGATGGCAGAGGGGGCCGTCCGACGGCATAATACGCCTCTTTACGAAGAATCAACCAGTTTTTTATAAAGGGGTTACTTGCTCGGATGACCGCCGTGGATCTAGGGGCGGGTAAGCATGTACACGCCGAATCCGGCTACAGCAAGCATGACGAGGAGGACTATGCCGATCAGAAAGGCGATAAACTGCGCCGAGCGCTTGGCCGCTTCCTCGCTTGGCTGGGTAATCCCGAAAGTATTGATAAAGGCGTTGGCGAGAAAGAGAAGTGGTTTCATAACGTTCCGGGATGGCTCAAAGAGATGGTACCAGTTTTGTCGCTGTAAACAATTGCATCTGCAGCTTTGCCCAGGCATCTAAATATATAAGTGTTTTGCCGGTATGGCTTAAGGCTTGCCGCTGGGATTAAGGGAGCATACACTTAAATAGTCTGAAGAGAGACAAGGAGATTCGATGTCCACTGCCACTGTCACCCCTACCGCCGAAGTTGTTACTGGTGTTCCCGCTTCCACGCAGCCTGTAACTCTCACTCCTAATGCTGTCGCAAAGGTGAAAGAGATTATGGCGAGCCAGAATCCGGTTCCGGCTGGCCTGCGGATTGGCGTCGTCGGCGGTGGTTGTTCGGGCTTCCAGTACTCGATGTCGTTTGAGAATCAGGCCGGCATGATGGATAAGGTCTACAGGTTCGACGACCTGAAGGTCTTTGTAGACGCCACCTCGGCTATGTACCTGATTAACTGCACCGTTGACTACGTGGAGACGCTCGAGGCCGCTGGCTTCAAGTTCGAGAATGCCGCGGTGAAGTCGACCTGCGGTTGCGGTTCGAGCTTCAGCGTCTAAGAGATAGCCGCAATTTTCGTCAAAAGCCCCGGAGCCTCCGGGGCTTTTTTGCTGCATGAAATGCTTCCGGAAACGTCTAAGATGAAAACGGGCAGGGTTTTCACTTCATATGAATGAGTTTGTAGTTCGGCTGGCGGACGAGCGGGGACGGGTGCTCGAACAGACTCACATGGCTGCCACGGCCGAAGAGCTGCGCGCCCGCTTCACGCAGGCCGGCTACTACGTCTACTCGGTCAAGACGCGCGGAACCCTTGCGGCCAACCGGAAGAAGGTCAAGTTAGAGACCTTTCTGATCTTCAACCAGCAGTTCCTGACCCTGATCCGCGCCGGACTCCCCATTCTGGGCTCGCTCGATCTCCTGGGGCGGCGGCAGAAACTGCCTCACTTCCGCGTTCAGCTCGAAGACGTTGCCGCCCGCGTAAAGACGGGAGAGTCCATCTCGCAGGCCTTTGAGGCGCAGGGAGGGTTCCCCCTCGTCTATACGACGACTCTGCTGGCCGGGGAACGTTCCGGCAACCTCGAAGAGGTTTTGCAGCGTTATCTCGACTTCCAGCGCGTCTCCCTCACCTTCAGCAAGAAGCTCAAAGCCAGCCTCATCTACCCTGCATTGTTGGTCCTCATGGTGATCGGGCTATTCATCTTCCTGATTACGTTCGTCGTTCCACGCTTTGCGCAGCTTTACGAACAGCTTGGAACCGAACTTCCGGCCTTGACAGTATTTCTGATGAATCTTGGCCAGAACGCCCAGCACTACGGTGTCTACTTCGGCGCTGCGATGATTGGTCTGGGTTACCTGTTCTATCGCTGGACGAAGACCGACTCAGGAGCAATGGTGATCGACCGCATCCGGATCGGTACGCCCGTCTTCGGCGACGTGTGGTTGAAATATCAGGTAGGTCTCTTCGCCAGAACTTTGGCGACACTGCTTACCGGAGGGCTTCCTCTGGTCCCGTCGCTTGAGACGGCGGCTCGCTCGATCGACTCGCGTCAGGTGGCGAACGCCATTCTTCGTTCGGTCGGGACCGTTCGCGAAGGTAATGGCTTGTCCCATAGCCTTGAGAAGACAAAGGTGTTTCCGGAGCTGGCCATAGAGATGATCGAAGTTGGCGAGTCGACCGGTGCGCTTCCTCAGATGTTGAACTCAGTCGCGGAGTTCTTCGAGGAGGACGTACAGACCAATCTGACCGCCGCTATGAGTTTGATCGAACCCATGATCCTGGTAGTAATGGGTGTTGTTGTCGTAACGATTCTGATCGCGCTCTATCTCCCCATCTTCAGCCTTGGGGCCAGTGGAATGAGCGGTCATTAAATACCGGGCCACGCACGTTACAATTCGTTTTCATCTTCTTCAGCGAAGGTACTCATGAACTCTGCTGCTATGGCTCGTTGTGCGACGATTTGCGCGCTATTCTCCCTTCTTCTGTCAGGCGGCTGCACCCGGACCTACTACAAGGCGATGGCCACCTTTGGCAAAGAGAAGCGCGACATTCTCGTCTCGCGGGTAAAGGACTCCAAAAAGGAGCAACAGCAGGCCAAAGAGCAGATTAAGACGACGATGGAGTCATTCCAGGCGCTTACAGGCTTCCAGGGTGGCCAGCTCGAAAAGAACTACAAAAAACTCAACGGTGAGTACGAGAAAGCCGCCGATACTGCAAAGAAGCTGCATGATCGTATCGAATCCATCGACCAGGTCTCCTCTGATCTCTTCAAGGAGTGGCAGAAGGAGATCGACGGCATGGACAACCGCAAGCTGAAGCAGCAATCCGCAGATATGCTGCGCCAGTCGCGTCTGCAGGAGGCGGGTTACATCAAGTCCATGCGCCAGACCGAGGCGCGCATGACGCCCGTGATCTCTGCCTTCCACGATCAGGTCGTCTTTCTCAAGCACAATCTGAACGCACGGGCGATCGGCTCGCTGAAAGGGACTTCGGCGAAGATATCGACCGATGTCGATGTCCTGTTGACTAGTCTCGACGGATCGATGTCGCAGGCGGACGCGCTTATCCAGTCCCTCAACACCTCAGGCGGCGAGTAGCTCAGGCCGGGAAGGTCTTCAAGACCCGCTTTGCGCTCATAGCAAGCATCAGGCGAGAGAACCCGCTGAACAGCATGCTGATACCGACCAGTGTGCCGATGGCCCAGACAGAGCTGGAGGGCCAGTGACGCCAGATCATCCAGGCCAGCACAAGCGTAATCAAGCCATCGAACAGCAGCCATACGGCTCCATGCCGCGGTCGAACCTGAAAAAAGGCGAGAACCTCGAAGATCCCCTCAAAGAAGAGGTAAAAAGCCAGGAGGAGCGTCAGTGAGGCAAGACCGGTGACTGGCTGAAGAATGAGATAGATGCCGGTAACGAGGTAAACCAGTCCTAACAAAAGTTCCCACACTCGGCTACCGGTCGTATGGCTCTTCCAAGCAAAGACCAGATGGGTGATGCCGCTTAAAATCAGCGCCCAGCCGATAAAGATAGTGACGCCGATTCCTCCCAAAACGGGAAGCATCAGGGTGCAGAAACCCGCCAGAATCAGGAGGATGCTCAGAAAGATGGACCAGTTAATGGTGCGGTGGGCAAAATCGGAGATCGGGGTGGATGCACTGCTCATTGGACAGTTCCTCCAGAGACGAGATTTCAGGCCAAAATACTTCGATAAAGCAGGGGAGCTGAAATAGTACGATTAATCTGTCCGGGCCTGCGCGTATTCTGTGAACCAGAACGCGGATGAATTTAAAGATGGTTGTTTATTTTGTTGCAAAGACAAGGCTTGAGGTTGTCTAAAGACGGCACTAGTGGCCGCGGGATCTCAGGTAACGGTTCGGCAGTACAGGAGTCTTACGGGTATGGCAAATCTTCCGCTGGCGATCCCAGTCAACGAGCTGGGAGTGGACGAACTTGAGCGCGCACAGATGTTGGCGCGACGGTACCACGCCGAGTTCGTCGACTTGAAGAACTTCAAGATCCAGCACGATCTCTTCAAGCGCGTTCCCGTGGACATGATGTTCCGCTACAACTTCGTTCCTCTGGAGCAGATGGGAACCCGCCTCGCCATCGCCGTCTCCGACCCATCGAAGCTGATGGTGCTCGACGAGATCTCCGGCCTGCTCGGCATGCGTCTGGTGACGCGTGTGGCCACGCTCTCGCAGATCACAGAGCTGCTGAAGAAGACCGAGCAATCGCAGCGAGTTCTGGACGAAGCCAGTGAAGGACTTGCCTTCGACGTTTTGTCGAACGAGGAAAATCCGGACGAGAACATCTCCATCGAGCGCCTGACGAGCGAAGACGATATCTCGCCCATCATCCGTCTGGTCGACACGACGATCTTTACCGCGCTCGAGCGCCGCGCCTCCGATATTCACCTCGAGACCTTCGACGACTCGCTGCTGGTCAAATACCGCATCGACGGCGTACTGCAACAGGCGATGGCTCCCATCGCGCGCGAACACCACCAGACCATCCTCTCCCGCATCAAGGTCATGAGCGAGCTCGACATCGCCGAGCGCCGCGTCCCGCAGGACGGCCGTTTCCGCGTGCGCTACAAGGGCCGCCTGATCGACTTCCGTGTCTCTATCATGCCCACGGTTCACGGCGAAAACGCTGTGCTCCGCGTGCTCGACAAGGAGTCGATGAGCGAGAAGTTCAAGAAGCTCTCGCTCGATGTCGTAGGATTCGCCGCTCGTGACCTCGAGCGCTTCCGCCGCTACATCAAGGAGCCTTACGGCATGGTGCTCGTCACCGGCCCGACAGGTTCCGGTAAGACGACGACACTCTACGCCGCGCTGAACGAGATCAAGAGCGAGGAAGACAAGATCATCACCATCGAGGATCCGGTCGAGTACCAGATTCGCGGCATCACGCAGATTCCCGTCAACGAGAAGAAGGGCCTCACCTTCGCCCGCGGTCTGCGTTCCATCCTTCGCCACGACCCTGACAAGATCCTCGTCGGCGAGATCCGCGACGCCGAGACCGCACAGATCGCCATCAACTCCGCGCTCACCGGCCACCTCGTCTTCACCACGGTTCACGCCAACAACGTCGTCGATGTGTTGGGACGCTTCCTTAACATGGGAGTCGAACCCTATAACTTCGTCTCCGCGCTGAACTGCATTCTTGCGCAGCGTCTTGTCCGTCAGGTGTGCGACTTCTGTGTGCACGATGTCCGTTATGACGATACGGAGCTGCTCGCCAGCGGACTCGAGCCCGAGGAGTGGAGAAACTTCCGCTTCCGTGAGGGGGCAGGCTGCATCGAGTGCGGCGGAACCGGCTATCGTGGCCGCTCGGCGATTCACGAGCTGCTGGAGCTTGACGATGAGATCCGCGAGATGCTTCTGTCGAAAAAGCCGGGAAGCGAGATTCGCAAAAAAGCGCGGGAGAAGGGGATGGCGTTTCTGCGCGACTCGGCGCTGGAGCGCGTTCGCGACGGCATTACGACTCTCAAAGAGATCAATAAGGTCACCTTCATTGAGTCGGGACGCTAGTCTCAGACGGAACAGGATAAGCTGAGACGGGAATGGAAATTTTGCCGAAAACTTTAGGCTCGCGGCCGAGGCTCGCAGTTGAGCTGAAGGCTGAAGGAGTCGTTGCGGCCAGAGCAGAGGATGCCGCTGCTCTTTTGGCTGCTGTGGCCGAAGCTCCGTTGCCTGGAAGCGCACTCGCCATCGGGTTGAAGGTGGGGAACTTTATCGATCGAAGCCGTGTCGTTGCGGCGATGCGCGAGGCCCTGGATGCCGTTGCGCCTCGTGGGGGCGATCGTAATCGCGCTGTCACCATTGTCGTTCCGGATGCGACAGTGCGTGTGCTTCTGCTGGAGTTCGACGCTCTTCCGGCAAAGCCCGTTGAAGCGCTGGCTGTGGTCCGGTTCCGGCTCAAGAAGCTGCTGCCGTTCGACAGTGAGCAGGCCGCCTTGAGCTATCAGGTGATGTCGAGCGACAGAAATGTTGTTCGGGTTCTTGCTGTTGCGATGCCGCGCGAGGTTCTGGATGAATACGAACAGGTGGTGACGGCAGCCGGCTATATCCCCGGCGCAGTGCTTCCCAGTACGCTGGCTGCATTGGCCGGTCTCGATGCGCAGCAACCGGCTGTGCTGATCGTCAACGCGGGGCTTGGTGTAATTACTACTGCGATCGTGCGTTCCGGCGTGCTGCTGTTGCATCGCACCCTGGAGCTTGCCAACGATATCCCCGCTCTGGATGAGCCGACCGGCGTATTGCAGCACACCGGTTACGATCGCATCGATGCGGAGGCTGCTATCGAGGCGCAGGTTCTGGCCTCGGCTGAGGCAGCAATGGTCGGGCGCGAGATCGCACAGGCCGTAAGTGTGGCCTCGGCCTACTTCGAGGACACACTTGCCAGCGCGCCGCAGACGATCTTTTCTGCGGGAACAATGGGGGCAGAGGCTCTGCGCGCCGTTCTTGAAGAGAATGGCTTCGAAGGGGCCGACGTAAGGGAGATCGTGGGACCGGAGGCTCTTGCAGCGGGTGCAACAACGACGCGTGTTTCGCGCAGCTGGCTGGCTGGGGTCAGGGGAGCGTTGAAGAACTGATGCGTATCTCGGTCAATCTTGCGACCCGCCCCTTTGTCGAGCTTCGACCTCTTTATGCGAGGCTGCGAATCGCTGCGCTTGCTCTTCTGCTTCTCGCCGTACTGCTGGGAGTGGGTTTGCATTTCCTGAGCGCGAAGGCCAGCGCGGGCGAAGCGCAGATGAACGCTCTCAAGACCAGAACGCTCGCATTCCAGCAGGAGAGGCAGCGTAACGAGGCCCGGATGAGGCAGCCGCAGAATATGGCGGTTCTCGAAAGGAGCCAGTTTCTCAACGCGTTGTTTGCTAAAAAAAGCTTCAGCTGGACCGCGGTCATGATGGATCTCGAACGCGTCCTGCCTGCGGGAGTTCAGGTCACCAGTATCGAGCCCACGACGAATAAATCCGGCGAGGTGAATATCCGGCTGCGTGTGAGCGGCGATCGAGATCGAGCTGTGGAGCTGATTAGAAATCTCGAGAAGTCGCAGCGCTTCGTCGCTCCCCGTCTGGCCGGAGAGTCTGCTCAGGTACAGGAGGGGCATACGCAGAACGTTGCGTCACTCGCTCCGGGAGCGGTCGAGTTCGATATCTATAGCGGCTACAACCCGCTGTCTCCGGTTCCGGTGAAAGACACAAAGGCAAAATCGGCAAGCAACGAGGATAAGGAAAAAACGCAGGTGAAGCCGTCGGTCCCCTTTAAGCCTCCGACTCCCGCTAAGGTCACCGTATCGCCCATTCCAGGACGGCGACCGTCGACAGGAGCTCAGCGATGACGACGGCGACTCGATCGACCTTGACGGAGACTGTACAGGGCTTCTCGGAGAGAGTCCGCGTCCTGATGACGCAGCTTAATCTCTACTATGCAGGCATTGCGTTGCTGGTTCTGGTGAACTTATACCTTCTGATTCACCTGGCCTTCGCGTGGAAGTCGGCCAGCAGCCAGAACGCCAGCGCTCTGGAGCAACAGACCATCGCGATGAAAACCGCCGAGGTGGCAAAGAAGCCTCTCGAGGGGTTGGATGGCAAGCTTGCAGCGGCCACGACGGATTCGGACCAGTTCTACGCCAAACGGCTTCCAGTCGCTTACTCCGAGGTGATTGCCGAGCTCGGCGTGCTGACGAAGCAGCAGGGAGTGAAGCTGACGCGCGTGCAGTATGCGGACTCTCCCGTACTCGACGGTGCTGCAGGGGCGCTGACGGAGGTTCGCATGGATGCGAGCCTCAACGGCGACTATCGTCCTCTGGTCCTTTTCATCAACTCTCTTGAGCGCGACAAGATGTTTTTCCTCATCAGCGGTGTGACGCTGACGGGGCAGAGCAGCGGTATGGTGGGCCTGCGGCTCCGTCTGACGACCTATCTGCGGCCCGCGAAGAATGCGGCAGAGGCAGCGGCAAAGGCGGAAGCACCCGCAACCAAGGGCAAGGAAGTGGACGCTGCGGCCTCTAGTAAGGCCGGAGGGAGCGAGGCACGATGAAGCTGACTCCGGACACTCTGAAAAAATCGATTGCCGTCGGCGCATTTGTGCTGCTCGGCGGTGGAATTCTCTACTATCAGCTTTCAGACGACAGTCCTCCTCCTCGTCCTGCGCAGCCCGTCGTCACCTCGGCTCCTAAGCAGGTCTCCGGCCCGCGAGGTTCGACGGGCGGGGTCGCGAAGAATCTGGGAACCACATCGGCGCAGCTCGATCCGACTTTGAAGATGGGGCCGATGCTGGTGGCTGAGCAGCTGGTCTACTCCGGCACGGGGCGAAACATCTTCTCGACAACTTCGGCTCCGGTGGATATTCCGAAGCCGGTGGCTCCGGCTCGTCCCAAGGTGGTTGCTCCGGTGTATACGCCTCCTCCCGGGCCACCTCCTCCGCCTCCCATCGATCTGAAGTTCTTTGGGACTGAGACTACCGCGGATGGAAAGCGACAGGCCCTTCTCCTTCACGGAGAGGATGTTTTCTTGGCCAAAGACGGCGATATTGTGCAACGGCGCTACCGTATCATTACCGTGTCGGCGAACTCGCTGCAGGTGGAAGACCTGACCAATCAGAATCGGCAGACCCTTCCGCTGATTGCGCATTAGGTGAAAGCGATGCAATTCCAGGAGAACAACAGAGCGCGCGAAGGGGAGCAGGGTTTCCTGCTGCTGGGCGCTATTGTGCTGGTGTTCCTGGTGCTGCTGGGGCTGAGTGTGGCGGCTCCGGCGGTCGCGCGTGGTCTTCGGCGCGAACGCGAGGTGGAGGCAATTCATCGCGGCAACGAATATGTCCGGGCGGTTCAGCTTTACTACCGCAAGTTCGGACGCTATCCGGGGACGATGGATCAGCTGGAGAAATCGACCAATATCCGGTTTCTTCGCCGGAAGTACGAAGATCCAATGACAGGCAAGGCTGACTGGAGGCTGATCCACGTCGGCGAGGCCAAGACCACGGTGAAGGGCTTCTTCGGCCAGCCGCTGGCAGGGCTGCCCAGTGGCGGTGGAGGTCTGGGCTCGGCGTCCTCGTTGGCGTCCAGCATGCCCGGCTCGACGGTCAATGGAGCCACGACTACAGGCCAGACGGGTAGTGGATCCAGTGGATCCCTCGGAGGACCGTCGACCGTGTTCGGCTCTGGGTCCGGCGGTCCAGGTTCCGGCTCCGGTCTTGGTTCAAGTTCCGGCTCCGGTTCCAATACGTCGCCGGGAAATACGGTTTCGGGCTCGGGCTCGGGTGGAATCGGGGGCCAGTCAGCGACCACCTTTACCGGTGGAGGGGCTCCCATCGTCGGGATCGGGAGCTCGAAGTCGGGAGAGTCGATTACGGTGCTGAACGAGCAGACGACCTACCAGACGTGGGAGTTCATCTATGACCCCAGAATCGAGCAGCTGAAGGCGAAGGCGGCCCTGCTGGGCGGCGGTTCCAATACAGGCTTTGGCTCGGGAACGCCCGGTTCAAGTCCGGGACTGCCGACGAATCCCTCAACCAATCCGACGTCTCCTACTAGTCCTCCGAGCCAAAACCCATCCAATCCTCAGTAGCTCACCCGTACTGAAAGTACCTAAAGTATTCAATTTATTGTGCTTAGTTCAGGACTTCTCTTCGCGAGCCTGACTTCTATTGGCACACGAACGAAGGAAAATCCTTACTCTCAGGATAACAAGCAGACTGAATCTAAATGGCGCATGCTATGCCATTTAGATTCAATGGTTTGTAGCGGAATAGCTCTTGACAGGGACCCTGTCTTCTCACGGAGGCACGCTGCCATCGCGTGACGGCAGCGTGCCCGGAGAGTATCGGCCCCTTCAAGCCTGCGGCTTTTGCTGCCAGAGAGCGATAGAGGCGCCGGTGGGGTCCAGAATGATGGAGAACCAGCCGTGACCGGGAACCTCCTGCTCGCGCATGCAGACCTTCGCGCCGAGGGCGATGGCCTTGTCGGTGGCGGCCTTGAGGTCTTCTACGCCGATATAGGGGAGCCAGGCGGTGGGGGCGCCTTCCATGGTGTAGACGCCTCCGCCAGGGCCACTGGCAGGCTTGAAGAGGGAGTAGGTTCCGGCCGGGGGACCCATCTCTACGTCGTCAAAGGTCCAGCCGCAGAGCTGACCGTAGAAGTCCTTGGCTTTGGCGAGATCGGGAGTACAGAGTTCCATGTGAACGAAAGGTTGGGACATGAGGTCTCCTTACGGGATCGGAATGTCGATTGGGCCATGCTACTCCGCTTGCAAGGAGGCTGGTGGGAGGGTTTGGTGAATTTCCGGAGATTTGTGACGAGCACTTTGGGGCCGCTAAAGCTTTTGGGCGAGCGCCGTTGAGGCTGGTGGCGTTACGGGAAAAATACAGGGATTCTTCGCTTCGCTCAGAATGACGGGGTAATCGCTGTCTCTCTACGGGGCGGGTGGGAAACTTCTTTTTAGTGAAGCCTGGCGCTAGTGAAGTCTGGAGGCTGCGTCAGGGTTGCTTCTTTTTTCCGGCGTTCGGGGATGGAACGACTACGGGCCGACGCATAGGGACGAGTCCCGCAGTTGGATTCTGTTGCTGCTGCATGCGGGCCAGCATCTCGCTTCTTACGTAGTCCACAAAGCCCTGCATCTGACGGTTCATCTCTTCCATGCGTTCGCGCATCTGCAGAATGACGGCGATACCGGCGATGTTGACGCCTAGGTCGCGTGCGAGATTGAGGATGAATTCGAGACGTTCGAGATCTTCGTCGGTGTAGAGACGTGTATTTCCTTCACTTCGCGAGGGGCGCAGAAGACCTTCGCGCTCGTAGAGACGCAGCGTCTGGGGATGGATCTGATACATCTCGGCGACCGCCGAGATCATGTATGCTCCCTTACTCTTTCGCTTCGTTGCCATGGTCCAGTCTCTTTGTCTCCTTTCGTCCTTTTGTTTTCTTAAGGAGAAGTCTAGCTCGATGGTTCAATCTGGCGTCAAACAAGTTCAGTATGCTTATCAGACTACCGCACCGGATCGGATATCTGTCATGAAACGCACCTTGCTTGCACTTAGGATGCTTACCGGAGTTTCCGCCGCTGCCGCGGCCTATGCGCTGGATTCGCGGAGGCGACGTCGAGGGTCCGAGAGCCGGGTAGTGCTCATTACGGGCGGCTCGCGGGGACTGGGACTTGCCATGGCCGAGAGGTTTGGCCGCGCGGGCAACAAGCTGGTGCTGGCCGCACGCGACTTCGGCGAGCTTACGGAGGCGAGGAGCACGCTGCTGAAGCGTAGGGCGGTCAGATCGCCCGACGAGGTTCTGCTGATTCCCGCCGACCTGACGGATCCGAGTCAGGCTGCGAGTTTGGTCGAACATACGATTGCTCACTTTGGCCGCATCGATGTGCTGATCAACAATGCAGGGGTGATGGAGGTGGGGCCGTTTGAAGATCAGCCCCTGGAGGCGTATCACCGCTCGATGGCGACGAATTTCTTCGCCGCGCTGCATATGATTCAGGCTGTGCTTCCGCACATGCTCTATCGCGACCGGAAGAAGCCCGCAGCGATCGTCAATATCTGCTCTGTCGGCGGCAAGGTCGCTGTGCCGCATATGCTCCCTTATGTCGCAAGCAAGTTTGCGCTTGTAGGGTTTTCGCAGGGACTGCACGCCGAGCTGCGCCACAAGGGAGTGCGAGTCACGACGGTTTGTCCGGGACTGATGCGCACGGGCGGACACGTTAATGCTTCCTTCGTGGGAGACAAGAACAAGGAAGCTCGCTGGTTCGATTTCGCGGCCACGACGCCGATTATTGCGGCCTCGGTAAAGCGCGCAGCCAATCACGTCTATAACGCTGTTGCTCAGGGAAGGGCGGAGATCATCATCACGCCTCAGGCGTGGCTTGCGGCACGCATGGCCGCCGTAGCTCCGGAGACCACGCAACGGCTGGCTGCGCTGGCGAATGAGTTTGTGCTTCCGACTCCGGTTGGGCTGCACGCTGCATCTGTTACGGAAGCTCGAGACGCCGGGGAGGAGGGCCGGTCCAGAACGGCGACGGCACCCTGGACCTCTCCAGCGAATCAACCGGTGATGTAACTCAGGCCTTGCTGAAGATGTCTTCGCGCGGGTCTTCGGGATTCAGTTTGGCAAGCTCGCGCAGAATCTCCTTGGAGCGCTCGTCCTGCACCTTGGGGACGACGACTTTGACCTCGACGATCTGATCGCCGCGCTTGCCCTCATGAACGGCAGAGGGAACTCCTTTTTCGCGCAGACGCAGCTTCTGACCGGTCTGCGTTCCCGGTGGAATCTTGAGCTGGGTTCTGCCTCCACCCTCGTGGGTGTCGATGGTGGGGACTTCGATCTTCGCTCCCAGCGCGGCTTCGGAGATTGTTACCGGTACGGTTACATAGATGT
>Ga0255336_100829_pt1 | contig 33651 bp, 24 predicted proteins | sample MeOH1_35cm_T3_17_FD_189102 | JGI IMG/M metagenome (GOLD analysis project Ga0255336, IMG submission 189102) | Sandy soil microbial communities from University of British Columbia, Vancouver, Canada - MeOH1_35cm_T3_179 | ecosystem: Engineered > Artificial ecosystem > Sand microcosm > Unclassified ...
CATCATTGCCTCAAATGACGTGAGTGCGGCCATGATGGACGGGCCGGGGGGCGCGGCTCTCACCACCGAGTCCATTCGCGAGGCCGTCGCCTTCCGGCAAATGATTGCCCGCCTCAATGCCGAGTTCATTGGCAAGGGTGATTGGTTCTTCAATGCCTGGCAGCCCACAGCGGCTAAGGAACCTGGGTCGCACCGGAAGCTTGCTTTCCATGCGGCCCCGGAGGAACTCTTGGTTCGCGAGTCCGAGTGTTGGATATTGCATCCGGGCGAAGAATGGCATGGCTTCGGCAATCTTGAGGACGGCTATTGCATGCTCGATCCGATCAAGGTCTCGATTCTCACGCCGGGCATGTCAATGGACGGCACCCTTGAGGCTACAGGGATCCCGGCAAGCGTGCTGACGGCGTATCTCGACCAGCAGGGCATTGTGGTCGAGAAGACGACCGATTTCACGCTGTTGTTCCTGTTCTCGCTGGGCATCACCAAGGGCAAATGGGGCACGCTGGTCAACGCGCTGCTCGACTTCAAGCGCGACTATGACCGGAATGCGGCACTAGAACATGTCCTGCCAGGGCTCGTCGCCACGCATCCCGCACGCTACCAAGGACTCGGCCTGCGCGACCTCGCCCAGACGATGTTCGAGACGATGCGCGAGCTCGCTAGTACGGCGCTCATGGCCAAGGCCTTCTCTATGCTTCCGGCCCCCGAGGTCAGTCCGATCCAAGCCTATGAGCGGCTGGTCCGCGGCGAGGTTGAGCGGCTGCCGCTCGCCGCCATAGCGGGGCGCAGCGTGGCAACTGGCGTCGTCCCCTATCCGCCCGGCATCCCGCTCCTCATGCCCGGCGAGGCGGTCGGCCCCGCGGATGGCCCTGTCCTAAGCTATCTGCGGGCGCTGGAAGACTTCGATCGCAGGTTTCCCGGCTTCACCCATGATATCCACGGCGTCGAAGTGATCGACGGCGCTTACCGGGTCTACTGCCTTGCTGCAGGTCGTTGATCGATCGCGACGTGTTCGCGGGGTCAGGGACGAGGCTTTTCTGTTCAATCCAGACTGACAGGGCTCCGATAGTCGAAGACCGAAACCAGGAGATAACCAGATGGACCAATCAATCCACGGCAGTAGCGTTCCGCCAACCGCCGGAAAGACTGCAAGTTCCCCCGTGAAGGTGGACACCCGCAAGTTCGGCCTCGTGCTGTTGAGCGGCGTCGTCGTCGGCTCGATGATCGGCGGCGGCTCTTTCAACCTCCCCCAGAACATGGCGAGCGGCGCCTCGCTGGGCGCCGTCGCCATTGCGTGGGTCGTCACCCTCGTCGGCATGTTCTTCCTGTCCAATGCGTTCCGCACCCTGGCAGATGAGCGGCCCGACCTGAAAGCGGGCATCTACCGCTACGCGCATGAAGGTTTCGGCCCCCTCATCGGCTTCGAAATGGCCTGGGGCTATTGGCTGAGCGCTGCTTTCGGCAACGTCGCTTTCGCCGTGCTCATCATGCAGATCCTCGGCTACTTCTTCCCGGTCTTTGGTGATGGACGGAACTGGCCCTCGGTCATCGGCGGTTCAATCCTGATCTGGACCATGCATTTCCTGGTTCTGTCGGGTGTGCGGCGGGCGGCATCGCTCAATGTGTTCTCCAGCTTCGTCAATGTTGTCACCATCGGTATCGCGCTGGTGATCATGGCGTTGTTTGTCAGCAACGGCCAATTCTCCTTCGATGTTTGGGGCCAACAGCAACAGCTTGGCAGCGTGCTCACCCAAGTGAAGAGCACGATGCTGGTGACACTGTGGGTGTTTATCGGCATCGAGGCCGCGGTGGTGGTTTCCGATCGCGCGCGGGTGCCGCAGCAGGTCGGGACGGCTACCTTCATTGGGCTTGCGGTCTGCACGATCCTCTACTTCCTGCTCTCGGCGCTGCCCTTCGGTCTGATGCACCAGAAGGATCTTGCGGGTCTTAGCAATCCGTCGGCGGCCTACCTCCTGCAGTCTCTGGTAGGCAAGTGGGGCGGTATCTTCGTGAACGTCTCGCTGCTGTTCTCGGTGCTGTTCTGCTGGGTTGCGTGGACCATCCTGGTTGCCGAGCTGCCTTTCGAGGGCGCCAAGGGCGGTGTGTTTCCGAAGTTCCTTGCCCGGGAAAACAGCCGTCATGCCCCCGCTCCAGCGCTCTGGCTGTCGAGCATCGTGATGCAGATCACCATGTTTGTCGTGCTCTTCGCCCATGACGCTTGGATCTGGCTGATCTCTATCGCCGGCATCATGATCCTCCCACCCTATCTCACGAGCACGCTCTTTCTCGTGATCTATGCCCGTCGGCCGGAGTTCAAGGAAACACCGACCGAGACGCGGCGCATGAGCCTATGGACAGGCGTTCTCGCCAGCGTTTACGCGCTCTGGCTCATCTATGCCGCAGGCCTGCAATATCTATTGTTGTCGACAATTATTTTTGCTCTCGGTTTGCCAGTCTTCTGGTACGCACAGCGCGAACGCGATTCGAGCCGCCCGGCTTTCGGCCGCGTTGAGATGGCGGAGGCTGGCGTCCTGGTAATTGTCGCAGTCGTGGCAATCCTGCTGTTCGCGAAGGGAATTGTACAAATCGGCTGAGTATTGAAGCCGGTCTGGCAGCCTGGATCATCTGAATCCGGCACCGCACAACTCTGAGAATCAAGGAGTTCAACCAATGCTGTACGACAGCATGTTCCAGTTCCTGTTCTGCTCGACGACGCTGAGTCCGGACACATTGGAAGGCCAGCGCCTGCAGCAGATCGGCGAGGCGATTGGTCGGCTCGGCTTCGAGTTGCTCCAATGCCGCGGCGTCGCCGAAGCGGAGGTGGCGGTGCGGACCGATGCTGCGATCGGCTGCATCCTGTTGGAATGGGAGGAAGGCCCTCACGCTGATGAGGCCAGGGCCTTCGTCTCGTTTCTCCAGGATCGCGGCCTCGAGGTCCCGGTCTTCCTTCTCGTCCGCAAGCATGTGCTGGAGGAGATTCCGGTCGACATCCTGGGACGGATCACGGGTTTCGTTTTTCTCGCCGAAGACACGCCTGAATTCATTGCCCGCAATCTGGTGAGCCATCTGCGTCAATATGCCGAAAGCCTGAAGACCCCCTTCTTCGGCGCCATGGTCGACTATGCGGAGCAGGGCAACCAGGTCTGGACCTGTCCCGGCCATAACGGCGGAGTCTTCTACCAGAAGAGCCCGATCGGACGGGTATTCGTCGAGCACCTTGGCGAGGCCGTGTTCCGCAACGACCTCGACAATTCCGTCGTTGAACTCGGCGACCTCCTGGTCCATGAGGGGCCGGCGCTCGCGGCCCAGAAGGCAGCGGCCCGCATCTTCGGGGCAGAGCGGACCTACTTCGTCCTCAACGGCACCTCCACTTCGAACAAGATCGCACTCTCCGCCCTGGTGGCCCCGGGCGATCTTGTCCTGTTCGACCGCAACAACCACAAGGCCGCGCATCACGGGGCCCTGTTGCTCGGCGGGGGCATCCCGATCTATCTGGAGACAGACCGCAACGCCCAGGGCCTGATCGGCCCGATCGATTACGACGCCCTCGATGAAGCGCATATCCGCGAGCAGATCCGACGCCATCCACTGGTCAAGGACCCAGAGTTGTGGCGCCGCCCCAGGCCTTTCCGGGTCGGGATCGTTGAGCAATGCACCTATGACGGCACGATCTACAGCGCCGAAGTCCTGCTCGAGAAGCTGGGGCCGCTCTGCGATTACATCCTGTTCGACGAGGCTTGGGCGGGATTCATGAAATTCCACCCGCTTTTCAAGGGCCGCTTCGCCATGGGGCTCGCGAATCTCGACGCCAAAAGCCCGGGAATCATCGCCACACAATCAACGCATAAGCAGCTGGCCGGCTTTTCCCAGGCCTCGCAGATCCACGTCAAAGACAGTCACCTGGCTGGCCAGCCGCGCCGGGTCGAACATCGCCGCTTCAATGAGATGTTCATGCTGCACGCTTCGACCTCGCCGTTCTATCCGCTGTTCGCCTCGCTCGATGTCGGGGCGCAGATGATGAAGGGCCGCTCCGGCGAGGTGCTGTGGGACGATACCATCCGGCTCGGCATCGAATTGCGCAAGAAGCTCCGGGCACTCAAACTTGACTATGAGACCCAGGAGGGCGATCCGGCGCACCGCTGGTTCTTCGACCCGTTCGTGCCGGATCATGTGCCAGCCACGAATGGTGCGGGCGAGGTTCCGTGGGAGACGGTGCCGACCGATCGGCTGGCGACTGATGCGAGCTGCTGGGCGCTGGCGCCAGGGGCCGCTTGGCATGGCTTCACCCGGATCCGGGACGGCTATGCCATGACCGATCCCAACAAGCTCACTCTGATCACGCCCGGCTTCGACCGCCAGACCGGCGCCTATGCCGATCACGGCATTCCCGCAAGCGTTCTTGCGGAGTTCCTGCGCGAGAACCGCATCGTGCCGGAGAAAAACGACTTCAACAGCATCCTCTTCCTACTGACGCCGGGATTGGAATCGAGCAAAGCCGGCACGCTGCTCAGCGCGCTGATAAATTTTAAGCGGCTGCATGACGAAAATGCACCGCTTGAGAAGGTGATTCCCGCATTCGTCGCCCGCCATCACTCGCGCTATCAAGGCGTAGGGCTGCGCGATCTCTGCGCCGAGATGCACGCCTTCTATCGGAAGGAGAATACGCAAGCTCTGCAGCGGGGCCAATTCCGCCTTGAGCACTTCCCCGAGGTTGCCATGTCGCCGCAGGATGCCCTGCACCGCCTCGTGCGCAACGAGGTCGAGTACCTGCCGATCGACGAAGTCGAGGGCCGTGTCGCTGCAACCTTGGCGCTGGTCTACCCACCGGGCATCGGCGTCATTGTTCCGGGCGAGCGCTATGACAAGCGGGCACATCCGATGCTCGCTTATTTCAAGATGTTCGAGCGTGGTGGCAATCTCTTCCCCGGCTTCGAGAACGAGATCCAGGGTGTCTACCGGGAACTTGAGCCGGACGGCTCGGTCCGCCTCTACACCTACGTTCTGCGTGAATAGGGGGCCCAACGACAACCAAGATGCCGGCAGTCCTGCTGAAAGGGAAAGCAGCAGGCCTGACGATTGTCTGCCTCCTGTAAACAAACGGAAGGCTGCACTTTGGCGAGGTATATGTGGGGCCAATCACGCGTCCCGCTAGACGGGGCACTCAAATGCTGCATCCGGCTGGCCGTCCTGGGAGCAGAAGCCAATTATCGCATCCAGCTGACTCTTGGTGTCGAAGATCGTGCGCGCTGCGCTGGCGCGCTCGCTCACGCCAGCCAACGTTGGCGGGATCAGCAAGAAAGCATCGTAGAGCAGTGTCTGCCGACCAACTCATAGGTGAGATGTCGCCAACGCAAAACTCAGCGCACTAATACCATTTACAAACCAGAAAGACCTATCTCAATCAGGAGAAATGAGAATGAAGCGGATTCTTTTGGGCACTTCGGCTCTTGTCGGTGCGGGCCTGATTGCCAGCCCGGCTTTTGCGGCCGATGGCATCAAGCTAGGCCTCGGTGGCTTCTTCAGGACCTCAGTTGACGTCAATATCGATAATAACGGCAATAGCGATCTCGGCCACAGCCGCGATGCCTCGGAAGTAACCAGCGATGCGGAAATCTACTTCCTCGGCAGCACCACATTGGATAATGGCCTGACGGTCGGCGCCCGTGTCGAGTTGGAGGGCGAGCAGAAGACCGGTGACCAGATCGACGCCGCTTTCGTCTATTTCCAGGGCGGTTTCGGCGAACTGCGCATTGGATCGCAGGACAGTGCTTTAGCCGCGCAGTGCGTTACTCCGGTCGGCGGCACCAGCAATTTCGGCGCCTTCTCGCAGGACACGATCAACAACAATGCGTTCGCGGATACTTTCGCCGGTTCCGCGACCGTATGTGAGGGGGTCGACAGCGAGCCTGCTGCCGGAGGGGACGGTAAGGCGCAGAAGCTTGTTTATTTGACACCGAGCTTCGGTGGCTTCCAGCTCGCTCTATCATGGACGCCGAATGACAACCATGAAAGTGGCAACGGCCACGTCACGATGAATTCGACAACCCAGGGCGATCAGAAGCAGATCATCGATGCCTATCTCTCCTACAACCATGACTTCGAGGGTTTCAGCGTTGCGTGGGGCGGTGGCGGTTCCTGGGCGCTTGCCACTGATGGCGACAATAACAAGAAGAAGAGCTTCTATCAGACTGGCATGAACCTCACCTTCGGTGACTTCTCGATCGGCGGCGCCGTCGAATACATGAAGGACGAGAATGCTCGTTACGATCCGGTTACCGGTGACTTCGCCAGCAACCATGGTGGCGATATGTGGGTTGCCGGCGGCGGTCTTGCCTACAAACTCGACGCCTGGACCTTTGGTGCGCAGTACAGTTATTCGCATATCGACGGTGTCGACACGGCCGGGTCGAGCCGCAAGATTCATCAGGCGGTGCTGACGGGCCAATACGATCTCGGCCCGGGTATCGCGCTCGACGGCGAACTCGGTTATGCGCATGCCGACGGCAGCTCGGGTGATGCGGCCCATGGCGGCTACGACTCGTTTAATTTTGGCCTCGGTACCGCGTTCACCTTCTAAGCTGGATCACAAAGCCGCAGCGGCCCGGCGGTGTCTGCAGGGCACCGCCGGGCTCTGCTGTATGCGGTGCCTTATTTCCTGTCGCTTTATGCTCTTCGAGAGCTGGTCTCGCCGAAATCTAAAGTGATCTTCGAGATGGAAGAAAACGCACCGGATACGGTGACGGCGGATACGCATGATATCGTGGAAAGTTGGCTGGCACGGGGCATAAGTTAGAGAACTTCGGCAGTAGCACTACACGCGGAGTTGGTGCGATATCCGCTCTGTGAAAACTATTGGCGTTACGCAGGTCCTAACGGAGGTGACGGGTGGTCCTCTCATAGATGTAATTGGTCGTCAGCAAATAGAGACCACACGGCAACGAATAGGGCGGCGATCAGTGGGCCAATTACGAAGCCGTTCATCCCAATGAGGGTGAGGCCGCCGGCAGTTGAAATCAAAACAACATAGTCCGGTAGGCGTGTCCCCTTTCCGACGAGGATGGGGCGCAGAAGGTTATCAATCGTACTGATGATTAATGTGCCTATGGCGAGCAGGATGATACCTTTCAAATAATCGCCAGAGAGCAGCAGATATACAGCGACCGGTACCCAAACCAGACCTGCCCCGACGGCGGGCAGGAGCGATATCGCGGCCATAAGCACCGCCCATAGGAGTGCTGCCTCAATGCCAATCGTCCAAAAGGTGACCCCTCCGATCGCGCCCTGGATCGTGGCGATGATAACGTTGCCTTTAACCGTCGCCTTCATGACAGAGGCGAATTTTCCCAGGATATGATCTGTGTGACGTTCGTCGAGCGGACTCGCGCGGCGGATGAGGTCCCTCAGGACAAGTCCGTCGCGGAAGAGAAAGAAAAGCAGATACAGCATGATACCGAGGCTAACGAGTAGTTGGGCCGTATTTTGTCCGATAATGACAGCCCTCGCAGCGATTGCTTGGCTTACCTGCAGGAGGAAGGATGTCAGCTTGGTCTCAGCCTCCGCGAGATCACCCAAATTCAACTTCGACATGGCCTCCGGCACAAAAGGCGGCAATGTGCCTTGCATCTGAGCAAAGATCTCAGCTGGGTCGAATTCGCGTGAACTGATTCTGATATAGAGACCAGCCGCTTCGTGGGCGAGTGCCGCAAGGATTAGGGAGGTAGGGATAACGACAATACAGATGCAGGCAAGAACGCTCAGTGCAGCTGACAAATTGCGGTGTTCAGGAAACCATTTTGTGAGCTGTCTGTATAGGGGGGCAAAGAGGACCGCAAGGACGACGGCCCAAAGGATCGCACCGTAGTAGGGCAGGAGCAGCCATACGAACGCTGCCGTCACCAGGACGACAGTGGCAATGAAACTGAGTGTCTGGAACGTCTCCTTTTGCATCAGCTGGTGCCTCGCTTTCCGCAATCTTGCCTTCATTATACCGGATCCCGCCGGCGAGGGTATGGCAAGCCTGGGGTTGCTAAACGCTAGGAGACATGAGGCCGCCAAGATAGAATCGGGCATGCCTTTATCGTCAGCCCGCTGGGAGCAGTCCAGCACAGCCAAGGCCCGTGGCCGTTCAGGATGAGGCGACCGATCTCCATCCGCCTACACATGTCGTCTTGTCAAGCTGAGGATGAGCCGTTACTTATTGAAGACTATTCAATCGATTGAACTTTATCGCAAACCTATAGTTTGCCGCGCAGAGATGCCAATGTGGGGTAGGATTCGAGGAGAGAATGAACGCGCGCAAACCCGGTGAGGGGCGCCGCTCATCGCCATCCGGCCATGAAGTACGCAGTACAGAAACTCGCTCGCGCATGGTAGCTGCGGCGATCGAAGTATTCGGCCGGGTCGGCTACGAAGCCGCAAGCACCCGGGAATTGGCAAAGCTCGGGCAAACGAACCTTTCTGCCATTCCCTATCATTTCGGGGGAAAGCGGGAACTCTACCTGGCTGCTGCGCAAGTGATCGCTGATTATGCCAGAGAGCTCGTCGATACGCTGGTAGTGCGATTGGATAATCCCTCGACCGGTAGCGCCCTAGAGCGACTCGAAGATGCATTAGCTGGCTTCGTGCAGATCATGATGGGTGATTCCGAGCCACAGTCTTGGACAGCATTTTTGGCTCGATGTGTCGCCGAGGACGATGATGCGTTTCGCCTCATCTACGACTACGCACTGGCTCCATTTCAAAGGAGCCTGGAGCGCGTCGTAGAGGATATTGCTCAAGGCTCGCTCAATTCAGGTGAGATACGCGTCAGGGTGAGTTCGACTATAGCAGCGTTGATCAGCTTTCGACTGTTACGGGGGATAATGCTGAGAGGAATGAATTGGAAAAAGGTCCCGGCAGGAAAATCTCTACAAATCGAGCAAATGGTGGAGGATCTGGTCCGCAGCGGATTTTTTAGCGGGCGGGATAATAGGGGAAAGGTAGGCGGATCAAGTCGCCGCAAAGGCAGGGCGAGTTGAAAGTAGTATTGGATATTGGGGATGGTAGGGGCTGAAGGAAGCTGGCGGTCTGGTCCGCACGTTGTCGTACTTCTATAGCCGACATGGATCGTTTCAACCTTGGAAGCTATCGGCATGTCATCTCGACCGGCTCGCCGGAGACCCAGCATTGGTTCAATATCGGCCCCAATTGGTGCTACGGCTTCAATTATGATCGCTCGATTGGTTGGATAGGGTGCAGAGCCCGCGGCGGCTTTTAGCGGTCAGGATCACTGTGCTGAGTACTACGTTTCATATATGAGGTTTTCATGGAAGCTTCTCAACAAACGCTGAAGAACCTTGCGGATCTCGATTTCGCTGGTCGGGGTGAGGCGTTCGTTGAAGCCCGTTTCATAACCCCGATGCTAGAGTGCCTCGGCTATGACGGTGACAAAGACTATGAGGTGATTCGGCATGGGGATAGCGGAGCAAGCTTTAAGCTGCACTATCCACCAGTGGAAAGAGGTGCAGTTAAAGTCAAGCACTACAATCCGGATTTCATTCCGACTATCCGAAAGAAGACGTTCTGGATCATCGAAGCAAAATCGCCGAAGGAAGTGAACTACCCATTCGACAGCGCCTACCTTGTGCAAGGGCTGCAATATTGCATTCATCCGGAGATACAGGCCAAGTATTTGCTGATTAGCAACGGAGTGAATTCCGTCGTTTATGACGCTCACGGATCGGTCTTCTTCGGCAGAGATATCTATCAGCCGATCCTCGAATTCAAAGCGACAGAAATCCACACGCGATGGGCCGAGATTTACAACCTTCTTTCGAGCGAAAAGCTGCGGATGCGTCTCGAAGACGATCTCAAGGCGATGTACGACAAGTTGTCTTTGTCGAGCCTCAACAAGGAGTATCCGGGCCAGCTAATTAAAAGAATTGGTGTGCTCCAGCACCAGCATTCGAAAGATATAGAACGACATGTCCTGCGGTTGCGAGGCGACGCTTCCGACAAGAGAACCGCCGCCTGGCGGGCCAATATAGATGAATCCTCAATCGACGAAATATTCCTGCAGATGGACTACCCCCTTCGAGCTGGCGAATATGAAGGCCAGCATTTTGTTATGAGGAGCCTGAAGGAAGGATGGCGCAGCGATGAGGTCTTCGAGAAATTGACAGGCGACTTTTCGGAACAGTCTATCTTTCGCAAAGAGCAAACATTTGGGGCACTCTGTGTGCTATGGCAAAAAACGGACGACGCCGAGAACTGGTCCAAAATATTTAGGTTTCTTGACCAGTGGAAAGATGCCGAACTGCCTTTGTTAAATCAGGTTGAATGCGCTTTTCTCCGATACGTGAGAAAATGTGCGATCTCCAAAACTTATCCTGAGATTCGAGTTAAGATTGATCGCCAGTTAGCGTCTGCGCCGGAAATCGAACGGTACGTACATGTGCCGACCGCGTTGAGCGCTACATACGGCGAAGAAGTAATGCTCCACCAAAGAATGTTTCAAATTTTCAAGAAGCTCCCCGTGGCAACCCTTGAAGAACTATTAGTGAGTGTCAACGCGCACGAGGCGGAAATAGAGATTGAATTTAAGAAGGCACATGCGAGCCTTACTGCGATGGAGAAACATATCGGGGGATTTGAGTGGTACGGCCTGGAGGGCAAGCACTATGCGTTCAAGAATATGATGGAGAACTACAAAATTGCGAGTGAGTCTGAAGCTCAATAGCCACTTCATCTAGTGACTTAAAGGTACTGACGGCAAAATTGAGCTGCCATAGGCGACCTAACTATGGCGCAGATTGGGGACTATAGACCTCAAGATTTGATTGACCAGCCGAATCCCTTGGGGCGGCAGTGTGGCTTGCAGGCGCCGACAAATGACGAGGGTGCCGTGCTGGGTTCTCTCGGATGCATATAAATGTATGCCGCCTGCTCTGGCCATCATGGCGGTCAAAGTTCTTACCTGAAATCGTGGCTTCACAAGCAGGCAGGTTCGGTGCCAAAAGGCGTGGGGTGTACACTTCATTGTGGCGCGCGAAGCCCAGGGTGTCGAGCTTGTTGGGGGGATCATGAAGCTCAAGCTGCTGCGAATTTCGAATTTCAGATCGTTTGGTGCGAAGCCGACCAAGATCGACTTATCCAATCTGACGTTTCTCCTTGGCCCCAACGGCGCGGGAAAGACCGCGGTTCTCCAGGCGCTCGCGCGAATGTTCAGCGTGGATCCGTTGCAGCGAAAGGTGAGGCGTTCGGATTTCCATATCCCGGTCGACGAAAAGCCAGATGATAATCCTGACACGCGCGAGCTATGGATTGAGGCTGAATTCCATTTTCCAGAACTCGCGGTCAGAAGGCGGAGAGAAGAGAATTTGCCGGCGGTCCCCGGAAATCTTCGCCACATGCAGCTTATTACCAAGGATGGACCAGCGCGCGTTAGGTTCCGGCTAAGGGCCACACTCGATGAAGATGGCGACGTCGAGGAGACCTTTACTTCCATCATTAGAGAGGATGAGGAAGGAAAGTCGACGGAAGAAAGCCGGGTCTCAAAGCAGGATAGAAATGCCATTCAGGTGCATTACATGCCCGCCCGCAGGGACCCAGCTGATCAGATCTCCTACTCGGCAAATGCGATATTAGGCAGACTCCTTCGAGCGGCCGAATGGAATGAGGCCCGAGAGAAGGTTGGAGAGTTGACAGACGAAATCAGTCAGGCACTTCAGGGAAACAAGGCAGTAGAGGGGCTGGCGGAATCGATTGGCGTGCAGTGGAGCGAACTCCACAAGGGCGCCTATTATGCCAACCCATCCATTTCGTTCGCACAGAGTGAAATAGAGAATTTGCTCCGGCACTTGAGCGTCGGTTTCACGCCGGGGCATGATGAAGTGCTGGTGGATTTTTCTCGGATGAGTGACGGGCAACATTCGCTGCTCTATATCTCACTCGTGCTCGCTGCGCACGATATCGGCTTAAAGGTATTAAGTGGGGAGCTGGATGAAGCGTTCGATGTAGATAAGCTACGCCCGGCGATCTTCACCTTGGTCGCCGTTGAAGAGCCAGAAAATAGCCTATCGCCGCACTATCTTGGCCGTGTCGTCAAGTCGATGAATAAGTTTGCAGTGGGTAAAAATGCACAGGCACTGATTGCGACCCACGCCGCGGCACTTCTCAGACGCGTGCCGCCAGAAAATGTCCGGTATCTCCGTCTGAGTAGGAAGCGAACCACTCTTGTGAAGACCGTCGAGCTTCCAGAGGACGAGACAGCGCAGAAGTTCATCCGCGAAGGTGTTCAGGCATTTCCAGAACTCTACTTCTCGCGGCTCGTCGTCCTTGGCGAAGGCGACAGTGAGGAAATCGTTCTCCCACGGCTTCTTGAGGCGCGAGGGACTTTGGCCGATGACGCGTCTATCTCGTTCGCTCCCCTAGGAGGGAGACACGTAAATCACATGTGGCGATTGCTGCACGGGCTGGGCATACCCCACGTGACCCTTCTGGATCTCGATGTAGCGAGGTACCAGGGCGGATGGGGGCGAGTCAAATACGCAGCTAAGCAGCTGCTCGAGTATTCAGACTCCGTTAAGAGCGATGTGACGCAAGAGGAAATCGATGATATTCCAGATTGGGACGCAGAGCATGGCATCATGGTGGATGATTCTGGATGGATTGCTAGGTTGGAGAAGCACGGCGTCTTTTTCTCGACACCATTGGATCTCGATTTCATGATGCTCATGCACTATCGAGATGAATATGAGGTGGCGGACGACGAACTCGAGAAACCAGAAGAGACGGCAATCAAGTCAGTTCTGGGGAAAAAGCACGATACTCTCGAGAATCAATACTCAGCCAAAGAGCAAACCTATTTCGACGCATACCATCAACGTTTTAAACTCGGCAGCAAGCCAACCTGGCATGTTCGGGCAATGGCGGAAAGCGACGACGCTGGACTCGTTGATGGTTTGCCGAAAGTCCTTGGTAGGCTATTCGATTACGTCGAGGCGCGACTTAAGGTACTTCCCGAATGATCCGGCCTGATCAATGGTCGCCGGCAGACGGATTGTCCCTCGAGCCAAACGCGCTTCGGGCGGTCCGGGAGACGGACCATAATCTTGCTCTCACTGCCGGTCCGGGCGCGGGCAAATCTGAAATGCTGGCGCAGCGAGCAGATTTCTTGCTGCGAACGGGCGCGTGCCGCTATCCGTCAAGAATTCTGGCGATATCTTTTAAGGTCGATGCAAGTCAAAACCTGCGAGCCCGCGTGGCTAAGCGAAGCGGCCATGAATTGTCCGGCCGTTTTGACAGCCACACATTTCATGCGTTCTCAAAGAGATTAATTGATAGTTTTCGCTTGGCCCTTGAAGGGGACGAGGCACTCGACCCGGACTACACCATTGGTGCCCATCGGGTACAAGGGAAGTCAATTACCTTTGGAGATATGGTTCCGTTGGCGACGAAAATAGTTGCAACGAGCTTGATCGCACGGAATGCCATTCAAAGCACTTACCGTTTCGTGTTCCTTGATGAGTTTCAAGATTGTACTGGCGAGCAATATGAACTCATCAGAAGCAGCTTTGTTGGAACGTCAACTCGACTCATAGCTGTGGGTGACACGAAGCAGCGAATCATGGGCTGGGCCGGTGCGCTCGACGGAATTTTTAGGACCTTTGCGACTGACTTTGAGGCGAGGCCGCTGAACCTTTATCAGAATTTTCGGGCACAACCTCGACTGCGGCGTATGCAGAACGCAATGATCAAAGTAATGGATCCGCCGGCAGCAGTTGATGATCGTGATCTTCCGGGAAATGGCGGCGAAATTGAAATCTGGGAATTTGAGTCGGACGATGCGGAAGCGCAGGTGATTGCATCAAAGATAAAGTCATGGATTGAAGAAGAGGGCGTTCGAGCTTCTGAGGTTGCCATTCTCGTTTCCAAGCAGCAGCACCTTTATTGCCAGAAGCTTTATAAAAGATTTCGAGATGAGGGCATTCCCTACCGAGAAGAGGATGCGGCTCAGGATCTGGCGTCAGAACCAGCGTGTTCTCTTGTCCTTGATTTTCTGCTCGTCGTATCGAGGAGTAGTCAGCCGGAGCCATTTAGGCGACTGCTCGATCTCATTGTGTTCAGCCAGGGATTGGATGACGAAGCAGAATATCGGCAGCGATCGAGATGGGACCGCTTTATCGCGTCGACAGAAAAGAAGATTGCAGAGAGAAAAATCCAACTCGACAAAGAGCGGGATCTAACCGAACTCGTTTCTGACCTCGTCGACCTGGTCGGCAAGGACATCGTCGTGTCGCTATCGTCAGACTATGGATATGGAACTCGGCTGGCGGAGGTCCTTGCAGCTACTACTGATCGTGTCCTTGCCCTTCTCGAACGAGAGAAGGACGTTTCGAAGGCGCTCGCGTCTTTCTCTGGTGATCAGGCCGTACGCGTCATGTCAATTCATAAGAGCAAGGGGCTCGAATTCAACAGCGTTATTGTTCTTGGTGTTGAAAACGAGACCTTCTGGGGAAAGAAGGATGAGGAAAGAGCGGCGTATTTTGTTGCCGTTTCGAGGGCCAAGCACCGTCTGGTCCTGACGACTTGCGAGACCAGGGCTAGGCCAGAAAAAGCTAACCAATGGAAGGTCAATCGGACACAGCAGAAGGAGTTTCTCGGCTATGCGGAAGCGTACTCGGCTTGACCGTGTGTTCTCAGGCTGCGTCTGACCTAGCGGACGGCCACAATGGCAGATCATCAGCGGAGTTTTGCTCGCGGAGGCGAGCCCGATTGCCTTTGCCTTCGCCGGGATGGTCTGCGTGATCGCCAATCAAGTCTCGGAATTTGCGCGGGAGCGCCTTGGGGCGTTCGGGGCGTGGGCAATCCGACCGGGCATCTGGAATCAGCTTCAGCTTGCCGGTCACCTTGCGTTCACCGAGAAGCTGGCGCCTGATCTCGCGCCCCAGAACCTCGCCCATGAGTGACGGAACCGCATTGCCGAGCATCTTCTGAACATCCGTTCGGCCGCAGTTGAACTTAAGTCCATCCGGAAATGTCTGCAGGCGGCAGAGTTCTTGCGCGGTCAGCTTGCGGCTATTCCAATGGAATGGTCCGATCGCCGAGCCCGGTTGGGCCTGAATGGTCCAGGATGGCTGGTTCTTGGCGAGCTTCAGCATGAAGCTCCAGTACCGGGTGCGCCAGCCGAACAAGGGCTCGCCGCCGCCTCGCGCAGTATGCCAGAGGTAGTTCTGGCCTTCCGGGATCGTGGGAAGGAGGTCAGCCCACTTGCCGCCAACCTTGGTGGACGGATCGTCTGGGTGCCGAGGAAGGTCCCCAATCGCATCCCAGGTTGTCGAATAGCGCGCCAAGTCGTTGTCTTCGTCTTCCCGGCCGTGCGTTGCCTGTGGAAAAACAAAGGGCTTGCCGTCACGGCTACCAATAAGAAACACGCGCTCTCGAAGCTGCGGAACACCATAGTCAGCGGCATTGAGCACCTGCCACTGCACCGAATAATTGGTTCCGGCACTCCGATTTACTTGATCAATGCCTTTCAGGAGAAACTGAAGTCCATCGTCTTTGCTCTTAAAAGCAAGACCCTGGACATTCTCCAAAAGGAATGCGCGTGGTCGGGTGTCGCGAAGCACACGCAGATATGCTTCCAAGGTGCCGGCTCGGGGATCGTCCAATCGCAGGCTATCTCCACTCTTCCAGTAGGACGACTTGGAAAACGGCTGGCAGGGAGGACCGCCAATCAAGATATCGGCGTCGCCCGGTTTCAGCCCGGCCGCCTGCATAATGGTGTCAGACGACAAATTGTGGATGTCGTCGTTTAGAACTGACCAGCGACGATTCTGGCGCATTGTGCGGGCGGCGACAGCGTCAATTTCCACCGCAGCGGCAGTTTCAAAGCCGGCTGCCTCAAAGCCAAAATCGAGGCCTCCGACGCCAGTGAAGAGACTGATTGCGGTGCGCATAAGCTACCCTTAGAAGCGGAAACTGAGAGACTAAGACTATATATAGAGTCGCCCGAGTCGCGACAAAAGGCCAAAAGTGGCGACAGTTGATAAGTGACTCTACTAAAAGGTTTTTCCGACTCGAAAAAATAGATAACGATATTGGTGCCCTAAATAGCGAGCTGGTTCGCGTCGAAAAGCCGACGCTTTCGAGGCCGCCGATGGGACGCGTAACGACGGTGCGGAAAGAATAAGCCTCAGATGACGACGGATATTCTTAGCTGGCTCAGGAGCGCCTGCGCTCAATACAAAATCGAGCCCGTGGCGATCTATCGAACAGGCACTAATCCGGTCTGGCCAATTACCGCGGCCAGCGAAGGAGAGCTACGAGCAAAGCTCGAAGAAGGTGGACATTTCCTTCCTCTGCCCAAGGAGCCAGCTGCTCTAGCAAATGTCATTGAGGTCTCGCTCGTCGACTATCTTGCCAAATGCATTGAAAGCGCCAAAGGAGCCGAATTTCAGAGGGGCACTGAGCGTGGATATCCCGATCTCGAAATTTTTGGTTCGCTGTTTGGAGATAAATATCACGCCGTTGACGTGAAAGTCGCTCGCCGAAACAAGGCGCGGACAGCGACAGAAAGCAGAATAACGCTTTATACTGGCAACACTTACTTCCGGCACCCCACCCTTCAGTGGCCTGGCATGTTTCGGCCATTTGATGATTATCAGAGCCATCTCGATATCATCGTTCTCTATACGTTGAATGAGATGAGCGCAGCTCGTATCGAGGATCTCGAGCTTATCGTCCAGGAGACATGGCGCGTCGCATCCAAGCAACGCTCTTCAACAACAAGAGAGTATCTAGGCGCGGTCACCAATATTGAGGCTCTTCGGGCCGCCAGGGGCGAGTTCGCAACTAAGGAAGAATTTTATCGCTTCTGGCGCAAGCATCCATTTAAGATTGGCCGTGCCGTTGAACAGCAATTGAGTAAATTGCTGCGCGAAAATAGCTCCAAAAATCGATAGGCCACACTACCTAATCTCTGGATGTAACAGTGATAGGGTGGGGCAGTTGTCGTCTCTTCTTCAGCATGACTGAACTGACTCTACTTCCAAATGGATGAGCCAGGGGGTCTCACGTCAGTCTTTCTGCCAAACGCATTACTGATTCTTCCAGATGCACTGCGACAATTTCTCGATAGTCCTTTGGATGCACTAAAGCGATACAGTGCCATCCGCACTGCATGCTGCCTCATAGTTGTAATGACTGCCTGGATATCTGTTCATTCAATATCGACGACCATTGCATTGATCCGCCGAATTCTCACAATCGGCTATAAACAATGACCGGTGGGTGCCAGTGGCTCAAAGCAAAACAGATATCGTGCCGTCACCGATAGATAGACTGTCTTTTGTCGGATTGAAGTATTGTCTGCAATGCGACGTCATTCGATGTTGACTGAAATCTTTTCATGAATTCTGCTCGATCCGCCTGGCTGTGGAATGGATCAAACGTGGTTTCTTTTACGAGAAAACGGCGAAAGTTATTTAGTATAGAGGCACCTGCATGTCGATTATGCCGCTCTAAAAGTAATTCCCGTGCGAATGTTGAATTACTGCGGTTAGCCAAAGCTAGTGGAGAAAAGGTGGGCTCTTTTTCTTCCGCTGAACGCGCAATTAAGATTGTACGAACGCACCAGATAATCCGCTTCACGAGAAGAGCCGAATTGAGCTCGCTACCATGACGAATCAGAAACCAGCCGAGATCCGTCGCGCGTCCGATCTCACGGCTATAATTGGACTGAAGAACGAAATGGTCTCGGAGTTCCAGTAAGCGCTTCTTAGGATCGAAGAGAGGCTTGGCTTCGCGGACGATATGGCAAACGAAGAGATCACCTTGCTGGGCTTTAGTTTTCAGTTGTGCCCATGGATAGAAGAACATCGATAGATGTCCTGCCGACACATGGCGTGTTTCCGCCTCGTTGCTGATAAGCAAAAGGTCTGTATCGGAGCCTCTCGTCTGGTCTGCACGGGCGAGGCTTCCAAATAGAAAGACAGCTGCTATGGGCATGGCGAGATGATGAATGCGTGGATCGGGAAACTATGTCGGCGCGGTAATGTCATAGAGGGCTTGAACTCGCTGCCTTGACGCGCGCGAGCGCTTCTATCGACATTTGGCGGGCTGCCTTGCGGGCTTGGGTAACTTCGTCATGGTTTTGTAGAACGAGCTGTTGCTTCTCAGGCTCAAGCTTGCCCTCGACAACATCCAAGTTGTGCTCACTCATAAGATAAAAACTTAGGCTAAGCCGGCATGGATGCACCTTTCGCTCAGCTTCCATTGCATATTCTTTCGCGATTGCAGCTCGTCGCTCCGGTGACAGCTTTGGGTTTGGCACGATGACGAGATTGATTTTATGCATCCACTCGAAATCCAGGGCCGGATCAATCTGAGACGGGGCGCGATCTCCAACACCGTTGATTCTATTTAAATTGTAATCGCGAAAGTCATTGTGTTCGCGGGACCAGGCCCGCACATACCATCGCCCCGCATTGTGTGCCAGCGCATGTGGCGCAATGCTCCGCCGACCATCTGGCGATCCCGTGAGAGATGCATAGTCGATTTGGATCTCGAGCTTGTTTCGAACCGCGTCCAGGATAGGCAGCAATATACTGGGGTCGGTTGCACGCCGACCGAGTGTGATAACTTCCACAGGTGGTATTGTATCGAACCAAGTGTCTTCCTGACGCATCCATTGGTTTTCGATTGCGACGAGTTGGAGCAAATATCTCTCAACTGTCTCGCCAATGAAAGCAGGGGAGAAATCCGCAGTCCTTAGATAGGCTTTCGCTGCGCGATCATATGCGAGGTTCTGCTGAGCGATTTTTTCGTACTGCCCGATGTCAGCAGAAGCCTGTTGGGCAGAAATCGCGAACGTATCGGCCAGATCGCTTCTATTGAAACGCCCGTCCCAGAAAAGACGAAAGTCGATGAACTCGAGCCGTCGTCTGACCCCCCATTTTAGCTTCCCGTCCCCTTGTTCCATTGCATACCCCTAGAAATGTGACCGACGTATCTGGATCACATCTAGTTAGTTGACGGGATATCCAGATTCCCATACATCTTATGGACGGAAGGCGTGTGTGGCAACCGCGCAACCATGGAGCGATGCGCAGCAGATGACGAAAACTGAGGAAAATCAGCCGGTTGGCCGTCCTTTTCGAGTTCTAAGCCTGGATGGCGGGGGCATGAGGGGTATCTATAACGGCGCATTTCTGGGACGCCTGACCAGCCTTTTTGCCAGGACTCGGGGTGAAGAAGCACTCGACCTCGGGCTCGGGTTTGACCTGATCACGGGTACGAGTACCGGTGCGATCGTCGCGTGCGCACTGGTTATCGGGCTTCCGATGCAGCAGGTGGTCGAACTCTACCGAATTCACGGTCCGAAAATTTTCCCACACCGTATAGCAGGCAAGCTCAGCGCGATTTTTCGCGCGATGAGGGGAAGTGCCTATGTTCGGCAGGGGGATCAGGCCCTTCGACAAGCACTGCAGGATATCCTCGGCGAGACGACCATGCTCGATGTTTATGAAGGCAGAGGTATCTCGTTGTCGATACCGGCGGTGCTCATGAGCGCTCACCGCGCCTGGGTTTTCAAGAAGACCCCTCGAAGTGGCGTCCGTGACGATCTCTATCCGCTCGTTGATGTCTGCATGGCGTCAAGCGCTGCGCCAATTTACCGCTCACTGGCCGCGATAGATGACCCGAACATGCCAGGTGGGCCAAAGCAGGTTTTCGCCGACGGGGGCCTCTGGGCGAACAACCCCATCATGGTTGGTCTGGTAGATGCACTGACGATTGCGGCACCTGACCAGCCGATCGAAATCTTCTCCCTGGGAACCTGCCCGCGACCTGAGGGTGATCACCTCGACGCAGAAGCTGCGCACCGGTCGATGTTGGACTGGTCGCTCGGCGCTGATGTGGCGCCGCTGAGTATTGCGGCTCAGGAGTTCGCCTTCGACAATATGGCGCGGCTACTCGCAAATGCGCTGAGCGAATGTGGTCGCTCTATCAGGCGCGTGCGATTCCCCAATAAGGCGGTACCGGCGAGCATGATGCCCTATCTGGCACTGGACGATACCCGCTCTGAAGCAATGGATCGCCTTGTTCAGCAGGCCCACACGGATGCAGATCTGACCAAGAGTGCCTGTGACGACAGAGGAAACGCCGACGGCGCGATGATCCTGAGGCTAATGAATGAGTTGCCTGCAATGCCAGCGACCGGAGCTGTGTGGAAACACGCCGGACGCAACTCAATGAAAGGATAGGCGATGTTCGACTGCGCGAAGGACGTTCGGGCGTATCACGACCAAGAAGTGACATTGCCCAAGGCAGAGCAAGACAAGATGCGAGATCGGCGCGATTCCAACCGAACGCGATTGCGTACAGGCCTGGAGAAAGCGAAAAAGCCGAAGCCGCTTGAGTTCGTCAAGCAGGGCAGCTACGCCATGAAGACGATGGTTCGCGATCCAGACAACGACTATGATATTGACGATGGTGTATATTTCGCAAAAGAAGACCTTGTCGGCGAACGCGGCGCTGAAATGACATCGCTGCAAGCGCGCCAAATGGTGCGCGACGCAGTTGATGATGGCAAATTCAAGCAGGCTCCTGAAGTTCGTTCGAACTGCGTCAGGGTCTTCTATGAAGCCGGCTACCACGTTGATCTGCCGGTCTATCGACGGATTGTAAAATCGACTCTGCTCGGTGATGAAGTTTACTATGAACTGGCGGCGAGCAGCGGCTGGAAGCGGTCTGATGCACGGGATGTTTCGGACTGGTACGAGGATGAACGCGAGATGTCGGCCGATGGTCGCCAGTTGCGGCGCATCAATCGTGATCTGAAAAAATACGCCCGTAGCCGCACAAGCTGGCGCGCCGGCATTCTGAGCGGGTTTGGCATCACTGTCCTGACGACAGAGTGTTTTGCCAATGCTACACGCGAAGACCGGGCACTTTATGACACCATGGTTGCGGTTCGCGACCGCCTCAAGCTCGATTTGGAAGTGGAACATCCCGTGACGCCAGGTGACTATATCACCGGCGGGCCAGATGACGCACGGGCGCGCTCTTTTCGAGATAAACTGACGGATGCGATCGATACGCTGCAGCCGCTCTTCGAAGCCGACTGCACACGCGAGCGAGCGCTTAAATGCTGGGATAAGGTCTTCGCCACGACATTTTTCAGCGAGCGGCTGGAAAATGAAAAGCGCGCGGCCCTCGCCGCACCGGCCATTGTCAGTTCCGCGGCTCTCTTGTACCAGGTTGGGGGTGCAGCTGCGGCGGTAAACAGCGCTGGAGGTGGCCGGCATGCCTAACGAGCAACTTCAGCTCGATTGGCATCAAGCTGCTCTGGAGCTCGAATCGCGGCTGCGTCAGATGACAGGCCAGGCGCCAGAGCGGCTGGACTTGTTAACGATCAAGACTACCTATCCCAGACGATCTTGGGCCGCAGCCTGGCGGGTGACGGTCGAGTTTTCGGATCACGTCAGTCGCCGCATCGATGTTGTAGCAACTGCGCAGTTCCCGTTGATCCCGGTCCGGACGGCGTTGGTCGATCATCCCGAGTTCCTGACCTGGCCGCATGTAGAGAGCGATGGCATTCTTTGCCTGTTGCCGAATATGGCTGAAGTAGATCCGGACGATCCAGTCGCCGTCGCTGAGAATCTGCTTATCCGATCTTGCCGGTTAATCGAAGAACTCCTCCAAGGAGGCATTGTTGAGCGAGATTTTCGGGAGGAGTTCCTGACTTATTGGGCTTACAAAGCCCATGCTGATGGTAGCAAGCTGTTTAGTCTTCTCGCACCTGAGGCGCCCTCCCGTGTGGTTCGCGTCTGGAAGGGAAAGGGTATCGAGGTAGTCGGAGAGACCGCCGAAGCACTAGCCGCTTGGTCACGGCGGCGATACGGTGCCGGTATCGACACCGCGACACAAGCTGCTGCTTTCTTGTGGCTGGATACCCCGCTTTTGCCGACCCAATATCCGGATACAGCGGCCGATTTACGGAACCTGGCTGCCGACATAGACGCAACGGCGACGGCTGTTCTGGATAGTGCAGCTGGAAAAGAGCCGAATGAATTATTGGTCATTCTCGGCGCCAAGGGGCGTGGCGGAGCGGGTTTAATTGCGGTCAAGGTCCTTAACCCTAAGCCCGCACGATCCACCGCAGGCATCGTCAGCGAGCCTCTTTCCAGAGGATTCCGACCTCGAAGTTTGCCTGCGCCATTGTTGGCTGCTCGCTTTTTCGGTTCAAGCGAAGTAATCCGAAGTTCGGTGCAACGCGCAGATGCGCGCTGGATTCACGGCCGAGGCCAAGACGCTCGAACCGAATCCCTTCTTGGCTCCACCATTCTCATAATCGGCTGTGGTTCTGTAGGTGCGCCGGTCGCCTGCAAGCTGGCACAAGCCGGTGTAGGCCACTTAATCCTCGTCGATAGTGATAATCTGAGCTGGCCCAACGTTGGTCGCCATCCGCTCGGCGCGACGGAGGTGGGGCGCAATAAGGCGGAGGCTCTAGCGGAGCGACTACAGTCGGATTTTCCGCATTTACGGATTGAATATCGGCCGCATAACTTATTTGCCATTCTGGCCGCAGAACCTGGCTTGCTTGATACCGCTGATTTGATTGTCGTGGCGACAGGAAGCTGGGCGGCGGAAAATGCAATTAACCGTTGGCATGTCGCGTCGGGAAGACTGAAGCCAGTTCTTTACGGCTGGACAGAAGCGCATGCCTGTGCAGGACACGCTGTTGCCATCGTAGCCGAAGGAGGTTGCTTTCAATGTCATATTGGCCGGACAGGCGTGCCATCCTTTAAGGTGGTGACCTGGCCTAATGGTGGTGATGAAAATCGTGAGGAACCGGCCTGTGGCGCTCATTATCAGCCCTATGGCCCGGTCGAACTCAGCTATATAACCGCGACGATCGCTGATTTGGCCCTCGATTGTATCCTCGATCTTCCACGAAGGTCGCTGCATCGGATCTTTGCTGCATCGCCAAAGCGCGTAGCTGACCTCGGCGGCCGCTGGAGCGATGAATGGCTGGCGGAGCATGGGGATGGCAGCGTCGGTGTTCAGACAGTTGATCGCGAGTGGGTGTCTCTGCCTTGTGTTGCCTGTGGCACTGGATCAGAGACCTGATAAGTCATCCTTCCTGCTTTCGGCGTTTTCTCCCAACGGAGACGATAAACGATGCGACTGATTTTTGGCACAAAGGCCGATAGTAGAACCTATCCCGATCATGCAGGGACAGGCAGCGGGGCACTTGATTGCGCACTGGTCGGACCGGCTGGATTGGTTGAGGCGTTGGAGGCGCAGCTTGGTCTGCTCAGCCCACCTGTGCCCAAAGCTGTCCGGATCGCCGCTTACCTTGCTAAGCTTCGTGCCACGGGTGACGGAAGGTTCTGGTCTGCCTCATTTGCAAAAGATGCCTGGTCAACTGCCGCCTCGCTACTCGATTGGCGAGACACGCTTATGGCGGGTGGCTGGTCAGGCATGCCGGTCGGGGCTCGGCGGCCGGACGACCTTGCTGCTGTGGAGGGAGCGGGCGCCCCTTTACTTCAGGGCCTGTTTGATCGACTTAAAACTCTGCTGGAAGCTATTGGGAGCCGGCCGGGATTGCGGCTAGAGCAGCTGACCCTCGTCGAGCCCAGAGATCGGCTGGCACCACCCTGGCGCCGTTTAATATTCGCGCTTGAAGCCGCCGGCATATTGATCGAAGAGAACTCTGCGGCTCCCTCGGCACTGCCTGGGTCGGACCTCGCCCGTATCCAATCTGTTTTGAGTGGTGCACCGCCCGAACCGCTGCAGGGCGACGGCTCCTTTACGCTGGTCGACGCCGATACTGCTCTTATGGCAGCGGAGGCCGTTGCAGATTGGTTGGCGGCAGGGCCGAGGGAGGAACTCGTCGGCACAGTCGTATTGGCTCCAGATGGAGACACCGCTCTATTGGATAGCGCGCTGAAGGCGCGCGGCCTTCAGGTGTTGGGTCTCTCTAATCTTTCACCCTGGCGTGGCGCACTTCAGGTCCTGCCTCTGGCGTTTGCCATTGCTTGGCGGCCATTCGATTCAAAGGCGCTCCTGAACTTATTGATGCTTCCCCGCTCGCCGATCGGTGGCTATGCAGCGGGACGACTCACGCGGGCGCTGGTAGCTGAACCGGGATTTGACGGTCCAGCTTGGACGCAAGCTTGGGCGGATATTGCGGCGCATTACCTCAAACGTGAGAGAGAGGAGAATCCCGCAGCTGCCGACCAGAAGGTCGCCGGCCAATTGGCGCGGTGGCGCGATTGGACCGCTGGAGGGCAATTCAACCGAGTAGATGGCATGAGTGCTGAGGCAGCTCGAGAAATTGCCGGACGTGTGGCAGCATGGGCTATGGCAGCAGACGCTGGTAAGGGCGACCGCCTGCTTCTCGCTGCAGCCGGTGCCGCCCGCGGCTTCGTCTACGCCGTGGAAACGCTTGGACAAGAGACCCTATCGGCTCTTTTGATCGAGCGGATTTTGGGCGACGTCTTAGCCGAGGGTGTCGCCAATCCCGAGCATGTGGCACAGGCAGGCGGTTTGCGCGCCATACAGGCGCCAGGAGCGCTTTGGGCGCCGGTATCCCGGCTTGTCTGGTGGAATTTTGTCGGCCCCGGCGAGAAGGTCTCGTTAATACCGTGGGACAGTGCTGAAATGAATGCTTTAGCGGGAGCAGGCATCGAGTTGGAAACCACACCGAATGCCGCACGCCGAATCGGGGCTGGCTATTCCGATGCTCTGATGCGTGTGGTCGAGCGTGTTCTCCTCGTGCGGCCCGCTCTGTCTGGGGCCGAAGAAACAGTAGCCCATCCCTTAACACATCAACTTCACGCATTGACCGAGCAGGCTGGCGGGAGAGTGCACTGGAGAGCAGAGCGTCTGTTAACCGAGGCCGCAGAGAACGGGGGTCGTAGAATTCTCCCACGTCAGCGGGTTGACCTGCTCGCCGCGCCAGTGGCTCGAGCCAGCTGGAGCGTGCCAGTCGCCGCGTTGGACCGGCTGGAGGGGCGCCGTGAAAGTGCGACGTCACTTGGACGCCTTTTTAACTGCCAGCTAAGCTGGTTCGCGCAGGATGTTCTTCATTTGCGACCCGGCCGGTTCGCCGAGATTCCTGGTGCCGACCAATTGTTTGGCAACCTCGCCCATGAAATCGCCAATCGCCTGCTGCAACCTGGAGTGCCGCCGTCTGCCGGCGAGGTTCGGGCTCGTGCTGCAGAGCTATTCGATCATCTCCTCCCTCGTATCGCAGCACCCCTGCAACAACCGGAATTCGCCGGCGAACTGGCTGCTGCTCGTGAAAGGGTGCCGGCCGCGCTCGAAGCCCTCGTACGACTGCTCCATGATCGCGGTCTGGAGGTCGTAGGCGCTGAACTCGATCGGGAAGGTACCGCCCAGGGCCTGGCGCTACAAGGCCGACTGGATTTGGTCGTGCGCCGTGATGATGTTTTGGCCGTTGTGGACCTCAAATGGACGCGTTCCGTCCGACGTTATCGGGACGAAGTCGCGGACGGCCGAGCTGTGCAGCTTGCGGTTTATGGCGCCCTCGCTGATCCAGACAGAGCCGACATGGCCTCTGGCGGATATTTTCTGTTGCGCCAGAGGCGCTTGTTCGCTGAACGGGGCACTCTGCTCGCCGAAGAGGACATCGAGACGGTGCGTGGTCAGACTGACACGCTTCGTGTCGTTATCGAAGATTGGACCAAATGGCGGGATCTCCTCGATGATGGAGTGGTCGTTGCTGTGGGTGTTGGCGAGGCTGCCGCACTCCGGCCCTCCGCCTTGGGCTTCGACGTCCCCAAGGACCCCTGCAAATTCTGTGATCTTGCCGGCCTTTGCCGGGTACGCGTGGAGGTCGTGTGATGCCTGGTGGAATTCAAGTTGTTACCGCTGCGGCGGGCGCCGGTAAGACGACGCGGATCGTCGCCGATATTGCAGAGGACGTCACCACGCGTCCTCCTGAGGAGGTCCTCGCGACGACGTTCACGATCAAGGCGGCTGACGAGCTAGTTCAACGTGCTCGCGCTGAATTGTTCCGTCAGGGCCGGGGCGACTTGGCCGGAGGGCTGTTAGGCGCTCGCTTCGGCACGGTAAACGCAGTCTGTGGACAGATTGTCGCTGAGCACGCCCTGGAACTCGGGCGCTCTACCACGACGAGCGTGATTGCCGACACCAATGAATCCCTTGTGTTCAATATTGCCGCCGACGCAGCGATTCGGGCACACGCGCCCGTGCTCAACGATCTAGCGGAGTCATTCGGGTACGATGATCCGCTCCCGCTTGGCAAGGAACCGCCGGATTGGCGACGAACCGTCCGAGCGATACTGTCCCTGGCACGCTCCAACGGGATTGGTGTGGAAGGTTTGGCAGATTCTGCCGAAAGATCTGAGCGCAGTTTTATCGCACTCTTCCCACCAGCGGCGACAAGCGGAGAGGCACTCGATGCAGCACTTGCCGTTGCAGTGGCCGACGCGATGTCCAAGGTTCCAGTTACTCCGAGCGCTACAGCCAACAGTAAGGGCCTTCCAGCTCTTCGCGCCGCACATGCGCGGCTCTCGCGAGGCGAGAGATTGACTTGGTCATCCTGGGTCTCTCTGACCAAGCTACAGTGTGCCCCGACCAAAGATGGTCGAAACTACGCTGATGCCCTGGTGCAAGTCGTCTCAGCTGCGGGTCAGCATGGCAGACATCCGCGTTTGCGGGCCGAAGGTGCTCATTTCATTCGCGAGATCTTTCAATGCGCAACGGAGGCGCTCCAAGCCTACCAAACCCATAAGGCCGAGCGAGGTTTGGTTGATTTTACCGACCAGGAAGCGCTGGCCTTAGAGGTATTGCAGGATCCGGCATTGTCGGCTCGCCTGCGCGAAAGAATCAGCCGCGTCTTCGTTGACGAGTTTCAGGACTCGAGCCCGCTCCAGCTCGCGGTTTTCACCGCATTGGCCGACCTTGTCGAAGGCAGCACCTGGGTCGGAGATCCCAAGCAGGCCATTTACGGGTTCCGGGGCGCCGACACCGACCTGACGCAAGCGGCTTTTTCTGGGGTGGTTGGGGCCGCAAAGGGCGATGTCCTGTCCGTCTCTTGGCGCAGCCGCCCAGACATCGTGCGTATCGCTAATGCCGCCTTTGGGCCGGCGTTCGACCGTATGGGACTGCCTGCAGATATCCATGCCTTTTCCGATACCGCTCGGTCAGACAAAGGATTCGACCGGCATGCGTTAGCCTATTGGCCACTGATCGGGAAAGTCGATGACCAGGCAGCCGCATTGGCACAGCACCTGCGGCGTGTCATCGCTGATGGGGCATCTTGGATCGTTGAGCAGCCGCGCGATGTCCATCGGCCGCTACGTGTTGGAGACATAGCGGTTCTCTGTCGGACCAATACTGATGTGACGCGCTACGCAACCGCTCTGAGCCGAGAGGGTTTGCCGGTGGCTGTCGAAAGGACAGGTCTGGCTCGAACACCGCATGTGGAGTTTCCCGTAGCGGCCTATCGCTGGGTTGCTGACCGTACTGATCGGCTGGCACTCGCAGAACTGGCGCGTTTTTTCGCAGCGGATCCGGATTCTGATGACTGGCTACAGGCGGCTTCTGATGCGTCAGATGATGCGCTTTTGGCGCTGATTCCCATTATCTCCGCGCTCTCGGTCCTTCGCGAACAGATATTAAATTTGACGCCAGGTGAATTGATGGACGCGATATTAACCTTGCCACAGGTGATCGGCCAAATAGAGCGATGGGGCGACCATGCTATACGCCTTGACGACCTGGAAGCCCTTCGCGGGTTCGCGCGTGCTTATGAGGCAGAGTGCTTAGCATCTGGCGTGCCGGCGACACCGTCTGGTCTGTTGCTGGCACTAAAGGATGCTGATCCGCAGCGGCCGCGAAGCCTCGCCGCTGATGCGGTCCAGGTAATGACCTATCACGGCGCGAAAGGGCTCGAATGGCCGATGGTCGTGCTCACCGGATTGGCCTGGGAACCCAAGGCACGTCTTTTCGAACCGGTTGCAGAAGTTGATGGGGAACTCGATTGGCGTCGTCCATTGGCGAACCGTTGGATCCGCTATTGGCCATGGCCTTATGGACTGTCCGGATCCGGCTGCGACTTGGATGCAAATGCGATAGCTTCTGCGCTAGGACGGGCGGCCTGGCGACGAGCCGTACAAGAAGACACACGGCTACTCTACGTCGGAGTGACAAGAGCACGGGACTACCTTGTTCTGGCCACGCCCGCGAAAGGTACGCCAAACTGGTTGAAAGTACTCGATGATCCAGATGGCACACAGCATCTGACTTTTCCAGATGAGAGCGATAACGTCATTTCCGTGGGCGGTCAAACATTCATAGCAGATGTTCGTGCCCTGGCTGCTGAAGAGAGCCAGACGCCGCGCGCAATTGTGCAAACGCACGTCCGGACGGCAGTTGCGAATGAAAGCGCGGCGCGGCCGTTACATCTGAGGCCTAGCGAAGCACAGTCAGAAGTAACATGGATTGTGGCGGAGAGGATAAGCCTGGGCAATCGCCTACCTATCGACGGTGTCAGCGACATGGCGAGGCTCGGCGAAGCCCTGCATGCGCTCCTTGCTTATGACGATCCAGGTCGGTCCCCGGAGATTCGCCAGGCTGACGCTCAGGCAACACTCGACCGCTGGGGAGCCGTGGGTTTCTCCGCTATTGATGCCATTGAGGCTTCTAATCGGCTGCATGTGGCGTTGGCCGCCCGGTGGCCGGGAGGCAAGCTGACGCGTGAGGTTCCGATTGTGGCTGCCCTTGGGGACCAGTTGATCCACGGGCGGATCGATCTCTTAGTGGAATCCTCGGCGGGATTTGCGATCATCGACCACAAGAGTTTTCCGGGTGCGGCTGACCTGTGGTCCGAGCGGGCGCTCAAATATGCGCCACAACTGGCTCTGTATGCAAAAGCTGTTCACGCGGCGACAGGACGGGCCTGCGAGGAGCTTTTTGTTCATATGCCGATTGTCGGTACGCTGCTGCGCTTGGAGCGGGCTCGCTAGTATCCCCATTGAAATTGAGGAAATGAAGCTGGATGATTGAGGTACATAAAAATCTATTTATCGGCTCCCAGGATGACGAGGTAGCCATCCGAGGTCAGAGTGGATGGTTCGTGGTTCATGCTTGCAAAGAGCCATACCATCGACAAGCCCTCGGCTACACAACACGTGGAGCGCCGAAGGACCATCCCGAATATTTGATCGCCGCCCGGCCAGGACGTCTAATCTTAAATCTGGTCGATGTTGAGAACGTGAGCTTTATCGCGCCGGAAATAGTCGATGCAGCGCTGAGCGCGATCCGAGACAATATAGAGACATCAAGAGTCTTAGTTCACTGCAACCAGGGCATGTCGCGTTCACCGACTATCGCGTTGCTCTATCTTCTGAAATACACAAATGCACTTGGTGTCATGGATCACGAGATGGCCGTAAGGACATTTCAACTGCTTTATCCATCCTACGTGCCGGCGAGGGGAATGGCAGACTATGTCACGCTAAACTGGGAGCGTTACCTTCCCGCGAGCTGAAACATCGCCCTTAAATACCCCTTCGTCGACTGCCTGTCAGTCACGGAATTTGAAGAAGTCGACTGCATGCGAATGCAATGCACGACAGGTCAATCGCCAAGATCGACTACACAACGCGATGGTAACTTTCATGAAGGACCAATTGTGAAAATAGATCTCGACAAGGCTTTTGAAGCTATTGAGTTGGCGATGCAGCAAGCGGCAGCTCAATACTCCGTAACGGCGGCCTCAGTGGAAGCGCAGCGGCAAGGGTTGGTCGAACTAGGTGATGGAAAGCCGTCTCAAATCACCGTTTGGGAGCTACGGGCAGAAGACCGGACACTAAGATTCCGATATCGTTGGTATGATCAATCGAGGGCGTTCTCTATCCAACCGGACATGAATGTCCTCTCGTTGGAGCTGTCACAAGAAGACAAGATACTTCGGAGTTCTGAGCGGCGGTACGAAGATAAATTCTAATGAATCCAAAACGCAATCTCGGCGTCGCGAGGGATCACCCTGACGGATAGCTGTAGATGCCATATTGGCCGTGCCGATGAACAGCAATTGAGTAAATTGCTGCGCGAAAGGAGCTCCAAAAATCGATAGGCGATATTACCTATTTGTCAGTTGCAATGGCAAAGCGGTGTGGAAATTGACTTCCCAATTTGACGAGATGTCGAAGGAACTCGACCAGTATGCGAAGTTGTCGTCGCGAACTTGGGCGAGAGCACGTCTGCTAGGTGAAGCTCGCCGGCACTCCAATGATCAAAAACGAGGTGGGAGTGCAGACCGGGGCGATTCGAGGAATGCAGATGTCGATCTCTTTGGCGCGATCGCAGAAATAGCGCTCCTTGATATCATTGATAAAAATGGCTGGACCGAGGTTGCGGACCGCACAAGACAGCACCTATTTCATCATGGTGGCGGAAAAAAGGTCCTCGGGCCAGATCTGATCCTTGATCGATCGGCAGGGATTGACGCGAAGTCTTTTGATTGCAGCTGGCGGCAAGGGAAACAGGCCCCGTATCTGAATAAGAAAGTCGCGATCAACGACAACAAGCATAGGAACCTGAAAGGGTTTTGCGACTGGTACATTGTGTTGATCGTTCCGGAATTTGGCTGCCAAGGTTACTTTTCACGCGCAGTTCCGTATAGCGAGTTCGACCGTCTTCCGGCAGCACCGCTGAAAAAGGGTTTGCAGGATTCGAGAAATTTTCCGCTCGAGGATTTTCAGGTAACGCAATGCAATGTCGTTCCCGCGTATGGGCAGCTACGAGCAGACTGTTGGCTCGAAGATGAAGTGAATGACCTCATTACCGATCATCGAGCACGGCTTGATCTCATTGCTGATCTGGCCGATCTCCGGACCTATTTGGAGCGATACCCAAGCATTGGAGCAGATGACACAAACAGCGCTGCAGCCTGAGCACGCGCAAGCTCCAGAGATAATTTTGGCTACCTCGAGATTTACCGGCTGAAGACGTTCTGAGTAGGAAATGTCGGCCTATGGATATCTCACGAACATCTCCCAATTCAGGACGAGCAAAAGAATGGACATTGGTTCGGCGTTTTATGGCTTTCTCGAGACTAGCCCTTTGTCAAACTGGATGTCAGTTTTTCAGCTTGGCTGTGCGATGAACTTCGTAATGGGCGGCTACTCAGAATACAGAGCATCAAGGGAACGGGAAGTGATTGCTCAGCTAACGCTGGCTGAGGAGCAACTAGCGGAATATCACAAGGCTAAGAGCTACGATCACAATGAGGATCATTCGGAAATTCGAAAAGGTTTGGACCAGCTGTTCAAGAAGAAGGCGACGTCACTTACCAACGGGGAGCTGAGTCGACTTAGAAGTGAGATGACCAGTCGCTTCTACAGGTCGTGGTACCAAAATAGGCGGAAAGACAAGCGAAGGATCGTGTACCTTGCGGTGTTAGGATTTCTTTCAACCGCATTGCTGTTCTGTGGTTCAATTTGGCCCAATCTGAATCTGCCGAACATTGTTGAGGTCATGATCGCCCTTCCTCTTATCGGCACTCCGCTTATGATCATCTTCTTGGTGTATCTGGAGGTGCGTCAGATTGAATGGCTGACTCAGAGGCCCGACCGTCGAAAAAATAAGGAAGGCAACGATCGGCCAATACGGATGAGACGCCACGAAAGAGAAGAGAATAGCAAAACCGGCAGAGCGCAAATCTCCTATGTGACAGCGCATATTGCTCGACTAAATCGTGGCATCAGGGATGACAGATAAGTCTACTGGTGCGCGATTGCGTCACGGCTTCCTGGGCGGCTGGGTTTGTTCTTGGCTTTCAGGTGGTCTCGTTGGATGCTGGCGATAGCTTTGGTTGGCAAACTCGACTGGGCGATAGGGACGGACACTCTGACGAGATTGTTGCAGGTGATTACGCTGGCGCCAGTCTGGAACACGCGGCGGTCAACTATCGAAGTGAGCGGTTAATTACGGTCGACAGATCGAGACCGAGTGCGAGGGCGACCGCCTCCAGTTTACGGACCGTTACTGACCCATTCCCGTGCTCAATATTGTCGACCGTTTGTTTTCCGACATCCGCCTTGGCGGCGACATCTCGTTGGGATAACCCTATCCGGAGCCGTTCCGAACGCAAAAATACCCCAGCAGCCTCGGCATCAAAGGTTGGTTTGTTTCCTTTGAGCCGAGATCGCTGGGGCATTTGAACCCGCCTGATCTATCCGAATTCAGGTATACCCGAGACAAATAGGGAAGCGTCCTGAGATTTCGGGTTTAAACCTGAGACGCAACAGCAACAGAGCGGTCCAGCTTATTTGATATCGAGCCAGGCCTGATCGTCGAACTGATGCCAGGTGCTATCCCGATAGGCCGTGCCGTTCGGGCCTGCGATGGGATGCAGGGTGCCGGTGCAATAGCTGTCGTTCTGGTGACCGTCACCGGAACAGTTGTTGTCAACCATCAGGTTCTGCGCCCCCCGCAGGTCTTCGGCACAACCGGCCAGCATCAAGGCGCCGCCAAGGATGGCGAGAGTCAAAATCCTCTTATGCATCACGTTACTCCCCCAAAAGCTGCCTCCCGCCCAAGCGGCCGGAGCGCGACCAACACTCTTATGTCTTTCGCAATGATAAGTTATGGTTACCTATCCTGCAAGAACCAGCGGTTGCGGCTTTCACGTGTTTCCATGGTGACGCGCGAAACGACCATTTTGTCGTAAACGCGATATTTGATGTTTAGCATGCGTCAGCTGGTTTGTTGTTGGCAGACACTCTTGGGGCCGGTGCTCCGTCCGAAGCAGCGCTGCCCGTAGCAGCGATCGGTTTCTGCACGAACAGTGAGCCGTCTTGACGGGCCTCGATCAACCAATGGCGTGAACGGCGCTGCCGGCACGGACCTGCGCGCGCCCACGGGAGGCATCCGATCCTCTCGCCAGCGTGGCATCGATCGCCGCAACCAGCACGGCAGCGTTGCCGGCTTCGACCAAGGTCACGCCCGCATAGCCGCTGAGGCCACAGGCCGGGGTGCAAATGACCGGCAGGCCCCTGGCGATAGCGCGTAACAGCAGACGCGGCCGATATTCGACAAAAGCCGGCAAGACGACACAGGCGACTCCGTCCAGGGGATCGCCGCCGGGGATCGACCGCTCCGTCTCCAGGCCATGCCAGAAATCGACGGCTTCGCTGGCTCCTGCCGACAGGCGCAATCGGATCGGCAACTGGCGTGCTGCTGTCCGCATTTCATAGGCGCCCTTGCGGGCCAGGCTGGCTCCGGCGAAGAGGATCCGTGCCTGCGGCCGCGCGCCGTGACGGGGGCTCAAAGAGCTTGCGGCGATCGCCTGCAATGAGGGCGGGGCTCCCCGGCAACTATTCCGCAGGGTGTCCGGTGGCTTCGGTAAATGCCAGGCAACCCGCTCGACAATGCCGGCATAGCTTGCCGTGAGCATATCAGCCAATTCGGTATGCGGCGTGAGGAAGCCGCGTGCCGCCCGCAACGCGGCTTGTTCCGCCGCGAGCAGCCAATCAGGCGCACGGAAGTCTCGGAGGGTTGGCGACGCGGGATGGAGACGCGCCGCTTCATCGAGCGCGCGTTGCAGATCGGCAAGCGGGGCGCGCGTCATGAGAACGGTAAATTGCCGGCCGCCGAGCGCGCCGTTTT